>Ga0265798_10005089_pt1 | contig 17835 bp, 13 predicted proteins | sample P3T30metagenome_FD_192430 | JGI IMG/M metagenome (GOLD analysis project Ga0265798, IMG submission 192430) | Plant litter microbial communities from East Loma Ridge, Irvine, California - P3 T30 | ecosystem: Environmental > Terrestrial > Plant litter > Unclassified | place: USA: California... | reverse complement strand
GACGTATGGGAACGTTAGAGATTACTGCGCCACGCGAGATGCTTCGCGGCGCTCTGCATGACCCGTTTTTTAGAAAAAATCAGGAGTAAGTCTATCAGCTTTTCTTGGCAGAGAGCTAACAGCTTGCACCGCCACCTAGGGCCACGTACTCGGCCAGCAGTGCCAGCGAGTGGGCGGGGCATTCCCAGTCAATCTGGCTGAGGCGCCAGCGGGCCAGCCAGCGCGTTTGGGGGTAATAATTGAGCAGCGGCGCAATGCAGAAGTAGAGGCCGCGGCTCTGCTGTTCTAGGTCGGCCAGCGTCCAGGCGGGGTCGAGGAGCGGTGCGGGCTGCTCGCCCAGGCGCAGTAGGGTATTGGCCAGCAGTACCTTATCCATAAAGGTCGGCGCGGCCGCTAGCAGCTGTGGCAAGTCGCGGTGCAGGGTGGCGCGGGCCTCGGCTAGCTGCGGCAACTCGGCTTCGGCCAGTAGGCGCCCCACGTGGTAGGCGATGAGCGGCGCCGTGGCGTAGTAGGCCGACACGTCGAGGGGGCGGTGGCGATACTCGCCCGAAGCAATAGTCCAATTGATGAAAGCCAAGCTGTCCTCGTCAAACTCATTGAGCGGCAGCCCCGTGCGCACGGCCCACAGCATGCCGTTAGACAAGGTGCTGGCATCCATATCAATGGGCATGCGCTCGCCAAACCAGGCTGAGTAAACTTTCTTGCGCCGGAAGGCCCTAGGGCCGGTGGCGGCCCAGCCCTTCACGGTGTTGGCGTGGGCTTGCAGCTTGGCCTTGAGCCAGCGGTTTTCGGCGTCCGAGCGTGGGTAGCTCAAGTACGCCAGCGAGGTCGAGTCGAGGTCGTCGGGCGCGGCAAAGTGCCGGGTGCGGTGCAGCAGATAGCCGTGCGAAAAGTGCTGCTTGGGCCGGGGTGGGTAGAAATTATAGGTGGCCTGCCCACTCTTGCTTTGGTACAGCGGATAGATAGCCAGCGCTTTAACGGCAATGTCGTCTACCACCGCCTGGCTGGCGGCCGGCAGCTGTGGCCGTAGCTCGCGCAACGTGAACACGATGAGCGACGTGAAAAAGCCATTTGTGTCGGGGCGCCGGTAGCCCAGCGCCGTCTTCCAACGCAGGCTCGGAAATAAACCCGCCGGATAATACTGGTCGCCAGTAGATTGCAGCGCTGCAATGCGCGCGATGAGCTGAGCTAGGAGGGAAGCGCGAAAGTCGTCGGCCATGAGGGAGACCGCAAAAATACGCGCGGCCCCGCCCTAGGGTAGCTGCTCGACCTCCACACGCCGGTTGCGCACATCGGGCGAGGGGTAGAGCGGGCGGCTGTCGCCGTAGCCGATGGTTTCGAGGCGGGCGGCGGCCACGCCAGCTTTCACCAGGTAGGCTTTTACGGCCGCGGCGCGCTGCTCCGAAAGCACCTGGTTTTTGCCGGGCTCGCCGATGCGGTCGGTGTGGCCCGCCACGCGCAGGCGCAGCGCCGGGTTGGCCTGCAAGTCGGCCACCAGCTTGTCGAGGGCTGGGCCCGACTCGGGTAGCAGTTCGGCTTTGCCTAGCTTAAAGAGCACCTTGGGCAGTACCACGGGTGCGGGGGTGGGGGCGGGGACAGGCGGGGCCGCCGCTACCGGTGGCGCGGGGGTAGCCGCCGGGGGCAGCGAGTCGGCCGGGGCTGGCTTGGGCGCCGGAGCAGGTGTGGGTAGGGTAGCCCTAGGTGACTTTTTGGCGGCGCCCGCCACCTGAATGGTAATGGGCACCACGGGGCTCTCGGCGCTAGGGTAGTAGCCCTGGGTGAGGTAGAATGTAGTGGCCTTGGTGAGCTTGGTGCGGTAGGTATTGCCCGTGTTCACGGGCTGCTTTAGCTCGGCGTCGGCAAACCAACGCACGTCGCGGCCCGATACCCGCAGGGTGCTGAGGGCGCCCGCCGTGACGGTAGCCGCCGACTTGAGCTTGACGCGGTAAAAAATGAAATCGCCGGTGTCGCAGTCGTGCACCGGGCGGTAGGCGGCGTGGCCGGTCAGCTTTTCCTGGGCGGCGTCGTAGGTGAAGGTGATGGCCCCGGCGCACCAGTAGCTGCCGGGCGTCTGCCCGGTTTCGTTCAGCTTGCGCACGTGGGTGAGCTGCAGGCTATTGCCAGTACGCGCCCCTTTCATCTGGAAGTTGACGGTGATGTAGTCTTGGCCGCCGACCTCCTGGTACAGTACGCCAAATAAATTACCATCAATGCCTTGCAAGCGCAGTACTACCGGCCAGTAGCGCGGGTCATCAGTCAGGGTTTCTACCCCTTGCCAGGCCCCAGCCAGCGCCGATGCCTGGGCGTGCGCCGCCTCGGCTAGCAGTAACGAGCCAGCAACAAACCACAAACCACGTTTCATGTAAGCAAACCTCATAGCCGGTTTTTATTGTAGCATAAAAACGCTGTAAAGTAGCATATTATTTTGAGGAAGACTTGGCTGTAGTAGTAGCAGTCGGGCCTGAATTCGTCATCAGCCATCCATGATGAAGGCCGCTTACCATAAGCTTGGCCATTCCAGATAGTAGAGCTTACTCCAGCATTCGGAGAGTGAGGCTTGTGGGCTTGCGCGTAGCGTATTCATCAATAGATACTTGCAAGCGAGCAACGCGCTGGCACAAGCTTGGTGTACAGAGCCCGGAAGCAATTGCTGCGGGCCTGCCAGTGGTGATTGCTCCCATCTGCCCGTTCAGTTTTTCGCCATCAGCTCAGCGCTACTTCTTAAGCCAGTTGCCCGCAACAGTGCCTAAGAACCTATTTAGGAATTTAGCACGTGTCATGCTGAGCCCCGCGAAGCATCTCTGTCGCACTGCTAGAGCTATTTAGCGAAGCGACAAGGATGCTTCGCGGGGCTCAGTATGACGGTCAAAAAGAGGGTTCTTTTCCGATAGATTCTACGTCGCGCAGGGTAACAACGTGCCCCTAGGGTGCTCATCCGGCTACCCCGGCACAAGAGAAGTAGGCCGTCCGGGTGCGCTGCGGCGTGTTGAGTCGGGTTGGCGCAGCAAGAATACGGGCGTGCTATTGCTTGGTGTTGATTGATTATGAGTTTATTATGAGTTGCTATCGTCTTATGTCGCTTTCTCTACCTAGGGTCTATGCTAGCAGCACTTGGCTTAGGTGCTTCGGCCTGCTGCTGAGCTTGCTGGTCCTGAGCACAGCCGCTCACGCGGCCAACTACTACTGGGTAGGCAACACTGGTGCCTGGACCGACCTAGGGCACTGGGCCAGCACCAGCGGCGGCCCCGGCAACGCCTATCCAAACGTGCCAAAAAGTACTGATAACGTATATTTTGACGCTAATTCTTTCTCGGCCGATAACCAGCGCGTGACCATCGCGGGCACCGTAACCTGCAACGACATGACTTGGAGCGGCAACGTGCGCCAAGCCACCTGGACGCCGGGGGCCGGCAGCGTGCTGGAGATAAATGGCAACTTGCGCTATACCAGTACGATGGCCGCGGCCGTGCCCATTGCAGTGCCCCACCGGCTGCTGGCGGCCACCACGGGCGGGGTCGTGGATATGCAGGGGGTTCCGTTCGGGACGACGCTGCTGTTCGACAATGCCGCTGGTGGCTGGACGTTTACGAGTGCCTTCAATGGCACAGCAGGGTCCACTGTTAATATCTCGGCGGCTAAGCTCGTGAGCTTTGGCAGCGCCACGCTCACTATGAGCACCCTGAGTACTTACACGGGCTCGACCTTATCGGCCAGCACAGTGGCGGGTACCCTGGACCTAGGCAGCAGCACCACCACGCTACTGGTGCAAGCCAGCACCGGCGCCCTGCTGCTCACCAACCCCAACCTGACGCTAACGGCTGGCACCAGCACCATCAACGTGGGCGCCAGCGCCCTCACCAACTACACCAGTCCGGTTAGCTTTAGCGCAGGCAAGGTATTGGCTTTTAATAAAGTAAACATAACGGCTGGCCAGGGCGCGGTTTTCAACGTAGCCAACTCGTCGTTCAAATCTTTGAACGTAACCAGCCGGGCCATTCTGAACAGCGCCGCTACCATTGGGGCCGGGGGCAACCTTACGCTGGGCCCCGATGCCACGCTGCTGGTGGGGGCGGGCGCCTCGAAGGTGCTGAGCTTTGGCAGCGGAGCCACGCTGGCTACGAGTGGCAGCTGCGCAGGCTTTGGTACGGTGCAGTCGGCGGTGGCGGGCAGCCCGGCCTTGCTGGCCCGCAGCGGGGGGTGGGGCTCGAACCCCCTCGGCTACGTGGTACTGCAAGACCTGACCTTTACGGATGGCAGCGCCGGCTACCCGGCCAACGGGGGCGCCGTGGCTACGGCCAGTGCCGACCAGGGCGGCAACTCGGGCGTGGCGATTGAGGGCCTGCCCGTGACCGACCTCTACTGGGTGGGCAATAGCGGCAGCTGGCACGACCCCAGCCACTGGGCCAGCCGCAGCGGCGACCTAGGCGGCGGCAATACCTGCGTGCCCAACGTGTTTACGAACGTGCACTTCGATGCTAATTCCTTCACGGCCACGGGCGCCGTGGTGACGCTGGACCCCGGCGGGCAGCAGTGCCGCAACATGGACTGGACGGGCGCGGCGAACAAGCCTACGCTGACCACGGCCTCGCGGTGCATGCTCACGGTGGCTGGCTCGCTCACGCTGGTGGGTCCCTCGGCCCTGACGCAGACGCTGGCGGTCGACTTGTTTTTGGGCCAGCCGGGCGCGGGCAGCTACACGCTCACTACGGCCGGCCAGCCCCTGGCGGCGCACCTGTGGTTTCGGGCGGCGGGCGGCACCTACGCGCTACTCGACGACGTGACGACCTCCGGGCGCGTGTTTGTGGAAGCGGGCACTTTCGTCACCAACGACCACACTATCAACGCCCAGTCATTTAGCAGCGGCTACGCCTTCAACTACTCGGTGTACGGCACCGGCACGGTCCAAAACAGCCCCGTTAGCCTGTCGCCGCCCACCGTGAGCCTAGGTGCTAGCGTGCTGAACCTGCTGGGCACTACCAGCCGCAACGATGGCAACGTGCTGACTACTAACTACGCCTGGGACGTGGCCAGCGTGCCGGTGGGGGGCGTGGCCACGTCGGCCGTTGTGCTCGATGCCACCCGCAGCACCATCAACATGCTCAATGGCAACAACGCGGCCACGTACAATAGCTACTTCCGCGGGGCGCTGGGCCTGACCTACGGCACCGTCAACTTTAGTAATAATGTGGGCGGGGGCTCGGCCAACCTTATCGGTAGCACGGGCTCGGCCTCCACGTTTCAGAACCTGCGGTTTTATGGGTCGGCCACCATTGGCAGCAACAACACCATTCGGAGCCAGCTGCTGCTAAGCCCCGGCAAGACGTACACGTTCAGTAGTTCCGTCACCCAGACGTTCGGGAACGAAGCCACGCTGAGCGCCGTGGGCACATGCTCCAATTTTATCACCATCACGGGGCCGGCCGCGCCCAGCGCGCCCACCCGCTTTGTTTCGACTAGCAATGCGCCGCTGCAATACGTGGCGCTGCAGTACACCGCTTTTTCGGGCGGCGCGGCGTGGCAAGACCTAGGTGGCGTAGACAACGGCAACAATACGGGCATCAGCATTTCCCTGCCGCCGGCGCGCACGCTGTACTGGGTAAACGGCGGCGGCAACTGGAGCGACGTAGCGCACTGGAGCCTGAGCAGCGGCGGCCCGAGCGGCGAATGCAGCCCCTCGCTCGTTGATAATATGGTGGTGGATGCTAATTCATTTCTGACTTCGGGGCAAACGCTGACGCTCGACCTGGCTTCGGCTAGCTGCCGCAGCATCGATTGCCGCGCCGCCACCAACGGCATGACGCTGCGCAGCGTGGCGGGCAATCTGCTGGGCGTATATGGCTCCGTGACCTGGGCCCCCGCGCCCAGCATGACCCTGGCGTTGGCCGGCACCCTGTCGATACTGGGTGCGAACACGACCAGCACCCTCACCAGCGCGGGGCAGCGCCTAACTAGCTTGCTCAACGTGAACGTGCCCGGCGGCAGCGTGACGCTGGCCGATGGATTCACCAGCGCGGCGGGCATTTCGCACACGGCCGGCACGCTCAGCACCAATGACCAGGCCGTGACCATTGCTAACTACAGCACGCTGACAGCGGCAACCAAAGTACTCGACCTAGGGGCTTCGCGGCTCACCATTAATGGCACCTGGAATGCCGCCGGCACAACCATCGTACCGGGCACCTCGCTGCTCACCGTGAATGCCAGCTACTTTGGCGGCAGCGGCCAGCCCTACTACGATGTGGTGCTGAACAGCCCCGCCACCATCAGCTCGCTCGTGGGCAACAACACCTTCCGCAACCTCCAGCTGACGGGGTCAACCAACATCCAAAACAACAACACTATCAATGGTACGCTGACCTTCTTCCCGGGCCGGGCCTACGTGTTCACGGTGGGCACTACCACCACGTTTGGCCCTAGCGCGGTGCTGGCCTCGGTGGGCCTGCGCAACAACCCCGTGACGCTGCAAAGCTCCGTGAACGGCAGCCTCTTTACCTGGACCAAGGCCGCGGGCGGCATCTGTGCCGACTACACTTACATCCGCGACAGCCGGGCCACGGGCGGCGCCTACTTCGAGGCCGGCCGCAACGGGGCCAACAACCAGGGCAACAACCCCGGCTGGAGCTTTGGCTTTGTGCCGCAGGCCAACTACACCAACCGTACTACCTGTCCCGCCGAGGGGGCGCACTTCTTACGCATCGACTTCACGGCCTACGATGGTACCAACGACGTAGCGGGCCTGGCCCTCACCACGGCCCAGTACCCGCTCACCCTACGTGTGCACAATCTCACGACTGATACCTACGAAGACGTCAGCGCCACGGCTTCGCCCTACTACTATCCCATTCCCACCAGTACTGCTACCATGCAGTATCAGGTTACGGCCCTGGCCACATCGGCCACCAGCGGCTGCGGGGCCTCTAGCAACACCGACCTCAGCACATTTCCGGTCGTGACCGACGCCATCCTAGGGGGGGCGGCTGGCACCTGGACCGGCAACGGCGAGCTGGCCGACGGCAACTGGCTCGATTGCCACAACTGGGCCAGCGGCACCGTGCCCGACGCCACTACCGACGCCACCATCAACGTAAACAATACCTTAGTGGACCTAGGCAATGGCTTGACAGCCAATGTGCCCGTGCAGCCCACCCTCAACGACGCCGGGGCCGCCGTACACACGCTTACCGTGCCAGTAGGCACTACGTTTACCCTGGGCGGCAGTGCACAACTGGCCGTGGCCGGCGATTGGCTGGCCGCTGGTACCATTGCGGCGGCTCCTGCCAGTCAGGTTACGTTCCTAGGTGCCAGTGCCCAAACGCTAAGCGGCGGCACCTTTGGCAGCGTGGTGGTTGATAACGACGCCGGCCTCACGCTGGCTACTGATGCCAGTACCACCGGCACGCTCGTGCTCACGGCGGGCCGCATCGCCACGGGCAGCTTCAAGTGGGTGCACCGTAACACCGCCGCCGCCAGCATTAGCGGCTATAGCCCGGGCAGCTACGTGGCGGGCACCCTGCGCCGGGCCATTGCCAGCAACGTGGCAGCCACCTACGCCTTTCCGGTGGGCACGGCCAGCCAGTACGCGCTGTACGAGCTGGTTGACCACAACCTGCGGGGCACGGGCTTCAGCACCCTCGACGCCCGCTTTGGCCCCAAGCCCGGCACCGATGCCAACCTAGGGTTCCTGGAGCTCGGTTTTCCTACGCCTTACTACGCTGTGCACGGCGCCGGGGTCTGGACCCTCACGCCCAGCGCCCAGCCCAGCGGCGGCACCTACGATGCCAAGGTTAGCCTGCTGCCGTTTAGCGGCTTGGTAGATAATTACTTCGCCATCCTCAAGCGCCCCGATGCCAGCAGCAACGCGGCCGACTGGACCAGCGGTAGTGGCACCCTTAGCCCCAGTGGCGGCGCCGGGCGCAAGCTAGCCGATGGCTACGCCCTGCGCCTGGGCCTGAGCAGCTTCAGCCAGTTTGGCCTAGGTCAGCTGCAAGTGCCCAGCCCCCTGCCCGTGGCCTTAACCAGCTTTCGGGCGGCGGCCAGCGGCACCTGCGGCGTACGCCTCAGCTGGGCCACGGCCAGCGAAGTGCAGAGCGACCGGTTTGAGGTGGAGCGCAGCTTCGATGGGCGCTCGTTTGAAAAGCTGGCTACCGTAGCGAGCCGCAACAGCGCCAGCGGCGGCACCTATAGCTACACCGACCAGCAGCCCGGCGAGGGCACCATGTACTATCGCCTGCGGGTGGTAGACCTGGACCGCACCAGCACCTACAGCTCCGTAGCCACCCTCGCGGTAGCCTGCGGCGCGGCGGGCCCCGTGCGCCTCGTGCCCAACCCGGCCACCACCACAGTGCACTTGCTAGGGCTGCGCGCCGGCCAGGCCCTGCACATCTACAGTAGCGACGGCCGCTTGGTATATACTGGCCCGGCTACTAGTGCCGACCAGACGTTGGAAGTCAGTGGCTGGGCCACGGGCTTGTACTTGGTGCACGTCCGCAACGCGGATGGCGAACTGGCGGGCACGCACAAGCTGCTGAAACAATAGCGTAGCGGCTGGGCTGGGTGCCTGCTGCCTAGCCCAGCCGCCGCTGAAACTCGTCCAGAAACAGCCCGACGTGGTAGCCGTCGGCCAGGCCGTGGTGCACGTTTACCGACACGGGCATGCGCGTAGTGGCGCCTTCCTGGTAGGTTTGGCCCACCGAAATCTTGGGCATGCTGTCGGGGTGCGAAAAGCTGCGGGCGTGGGTGAGGCCGCTAAAGCGCACCCACGGCAAAGCCGAAAAGTGAATGACATCGAGCCGGGCCGTGGCGGGGCTCAGGCGTAGGCCTGTGCTGGCTTGCACGGCCGCTATTTCGGCCTTGGCGGCTTGCACAAAGGCACCTAGGTCATCGTGCAACTCAATAAAGGAAAAGCCAAACGTATGGTCGGGCCGCCCGATGGTGGCCGAGGCGTGAATGCGGTCGTAGGTGTACACCTGCCCTTCTTCGATGCGGTAGCGCAGCGCCTCTACCTGGTTGACGGCTTGCAGGGCTTGGTAGAGGTAATACAGAAAAAACGGCACCCCCAGGCGCTTGGCCTCGGCCAGGGCGGGGGTACAATCAACGTTTGCCACCAACCCAAAGAAAGGCTCCTCGAAGCGGGAGAAAAACTCAAAATGCTCGCGCCGGTTCCAGTCGGCTAGGTTCAGCAGGTGTTTCATGGCCGCAAAGGTCAGCACAGACTTTTTCGTTGTTCATTATCCGTTGTTCGTTCTTTGCAGAACAGGCGCGTAAAAAAGGCCTACCTGCTACTTGTTAATCGACACCTGCTTAAATGATAATTGCCTTCGACGCCGACGACACCCTGTGGCCCAACCAGCCGCACTTTGATGAGGTAGAGGCCGCGTTCTTCAACATTCTGGCGCATTGTGGCGACCCCGCCACGCTGCACCCGCAGCTCTATGCCGTGCAGCGGCGCAACATGGCGCTGTACGGCTACGGCGCCAAAGCCCTGACGCTCTCACTGATAGAAACTGCTATTCAACTCACCGGCGGGGCCGTGACGAGTGCCGACATTCAGCAGCTGCTCGACCTAGGTAAGGACTTGCTGCGCTTTCGCATTGAGCTGCTGCCGGGCGTGGCCGAGGTGCTGCCCGAGCTGCGCCTGCGCGGCCACCACCTGATGCTGCTCACCAAGGGTGACCTCTTCGACCAGGAAAGTAAGCTCGCCCGCTCGGGCCTCGGCGACTTATTCGACCACGTAGAGGTAGTGAGCGAAAAAGACGAGCCCACCTACCAGCGCCTCTTCCGGCGCTACCAGGCCACGCCCGAAAACTTCGTGATGGTTGGCAATTCGCTGAAGTCCGACGTGCTGCCCGTGGCGCGCCTCGGCTACCGGGCCATCCACGTGCCCTACCACGCCACCTGGATACATGAGCAGGTGCCCGATTCCGAGTTGGTTGGGGTGGAGTTTCAGCAGATAAGCCATTTGGCCGAGGTGCTCGGTTTGCTGCCCTAGGTGGTCCTGAACCCCCATACTACTTGCCTTGCTGCGCCACCCGGATTTTCTCAGCTACTTCCACCATCGGCGCGATGTAGATATCCTTTTCGTGCGCCTTGAGGTAGCGCAGCAGCTGGCGGTGCGCGCCTAGGTCCACATTGAGCGAATGGCCACCGCCTACGCCGTGAAACAGAAATACCAGCAGCGTGTGCGACTGCTGCGCTTGCTTCACCAGGTTAATCAGGTACTTGCCATCCTGGCCATTAATCATGTAGCTATCCACGTTGTCGAGCTGCACCTGCGCGGCCGTTTGCAAGCCGCTCGTGACGCCGCGGGCGGCTACAAAGTCGTTTTTGAGCTGGTCGTAGAAGCGAACGCCGCCAATCTGGCGGTCGCCGCAGGGGTAGGCGAAGGTGCGCGCCGTTTTGCCATCGAGGGCGTTGAGCAGCGTATTCATCGCGCGTATTTCACTGACGGCTCGGCTCACGGTATACTTGCTCAGGTCGTTGTCGGGCATTACGAAGCCGCGACCGGGCAGGCTGCCGTCGCAGGGGTGCATCAGGGCGTGGTTGCCGAGCTCGTGCCCGCGCTGGGCAGCCCGCCGCCACTCGGGCAGGCGTTTGCTTAAGGCCGGCGCCGAGCCAATGAGGTAAAACGTACCTCGCAAGTTGAGAGAGTCCAGGGCTGGCATGGCATTATCCAGGTCTACATCTACGGCATCATCGTAGGTGAGCACCACGGCGCATTGTTTGTTGTTCCACGCCGCCGAAGGGCTGGTTTGGGCAATGGCGGCGCGGTGGCCAAGCAGGAGGGTAGTGGCGAGGGCCAGGTGGGTAATAAGACGCATAGGCGAACTTAGGCAGAGAACCGCGAGAAGCAGCTAGGGCGGGCGAAACGCCTGGCTCCTTGCACCAGCTTTACGTCGATTTTGCTAGGTGCCACCAGCCCTTCGGCGGCTAGTTGCCCAGGAGGAAGTCGGTTACGTTGTTCTGCGTCAAGCCAATGTCTTCGAAGCAGCTGGTGGTGCCCGTGTTAATGGGACACTGCGCGCTCACGCCAGCTCATAGCTCGGCGGGGTAGTCATTTTTGTAGAGGCGCACCAATTGCCAAGTTTTCTTATCGAGCGATTAGTAGCTGGCCACGGTGCACTTGTAAAATGACGAAGTGAATGAGCAAAAGCTCGAAGTAGTTGGATAGAGATTGACGGCACAAAATGCCTAGCCTATTCTGCCGTCAATCTCTATCCAACTACTGTTTTCCGAATGACTTAGTTGCCTTTAACCGGTTCTTGTAAGTACTCCCCCACTAGTTGGGTTGCCTTAACCTGCCTGAGTAGCGGAGCAGCCCTATGCCAAGAGCAAAGCTGGTCTAGGATAGGACGCAAGGTTTGCCAGTACGGCATAAGTGAGTGCTCGATTAGGGGCGGCGACTGACTTTTCGCCTCGCCTTTAGCTACCACACCTTTACCAAATAGCTGTGTCACAGCGGATATTTGCTCGATGACGGAGCCCTTTCTAAGTGGTTCACCGCACCAGTAGTAAGCGCTTGCCCTTCTCAAAATGGACGTTTCACGACAATTCTTTGGACGTTTCACGAAACCCGCGCTTTTAGGCCGAATCTAATTTTGCAGCACACTAATTGTAGGAAATCATGCAAAAGACAGTTCTGGTTACGGGGGCTTCGGCAGGCATTGGCAAAGCCACCGCTATTTACTTAGCCCAAAACGGCTACACCGTTTACGGCGCCGCCCGCCGGGTAGAAAAGATGCAAGAGCTCAAAAGCTACGGCATCAAACCCGTGGCGCTGGACGTCACCAAAGACGACAGCATCACGGCCTGCATGGAACAGATTTTTCAAGAAGCCGGCCGCATTGATATTTTGATAAACAACGCCGGCTTCGGTTCCTACGGGGCGATTGAAGACGTGGCACTGTCGGATGCCAAATACCAGTTGGAAGTAAACGTGTTTGGGGCCATGCGCTTGGCGCAGCTAGTGCTGCCGAAAATGCGCAAAAACCACTACGGCAAAATCATCAATGTGTCGTCGGTGGGCGGCAAAATCGCCTCGCCCCTAGGTGGGTGGTACCACGCCAGCAAATTTGCCCTCGAAGCCCTGAGCGATGCCCTGCGCCTGGAAGTGCAGTCCTTCGGGGTGAATGTCGTCGTGATTCAACCAGGCGGCACTAAATCGGAATGGGGCACTATTGCCGTTGACAGCCTGCTGCGCGTGTCGGGCAAGACCGCCTACGCCGGGCTGGTAGCTGGTTTCAAAAAATCCTTTGAAAAAGTAGCCGGCAATGTGCCCGAGCCCATTGTGATAGCCAAGCTGATTAAAACCAGTATAGAGGCCAAAAACCCGAAGACCCGCTACAGTGGCGGCTACATGGCCAAGCCGATGTTGTTGTTACGCCAGCTTTTGTCAGATAAATTGTTCGACCGACTGCTGCTGAGTCAGCTGAAATAAGGTTTCTGTTTTTCACTATGTACCAAGCACACAAGACCCGCAACGTTCTCTTGTACACGTGCCATGACGAAACCCCTTTTGGCCACGACCCCTTCGTGTATGAAAGCTATATCGGCATCATCACGTCGGGCAGTGCCGACCACTACACAGAGAAAGGCGTCATCACCTACCCGACAGGTTCATTATGTTTGGTGAAGCGAAACCAATTGCTGAAAGTCGTCAAGAAGCCCGACGGGCAAAAGCCGTTTGCCACGATTACGGTGTTCTTAGAGCAGGAAACACTGAAGGAATACAGCGCGGAACATCAGGTGAAAGCTGACGGTGTTTACGCTGGTGAAGCGGTTTCGCTCGTCGAAAATGACGCGTTCCTGAGCGGCTATTTTAATTCGCTGCTACCATATTTCGACCAGCCCGAAAAGTTAACCCCGGTGCTAGCCCAAGCTAAAACCACCGAAGTCATTGCGTTACTGCTTCGCAACCCCGCCTTAAAAAACTTTTTGTTTGATTTTAGCGAACCGCACAAAATAGACTTGGAGGCGTACATGCAGCAGCATTTTTCCTACAACGTGCCGTTGGCCCAGTTTGCCAAGCTCACGGGCCGAAGCTTGTCGGCGTTCAAGCGTGATTTTGCGAAAATCTTTAGCGCAACGCCCGAAAAGTGGTTGCAACAACAACGCTTAGCACAAGCGCATTTTCTGGTTACCCAGAAGCAGAAGCGCCCATCGGACATTTACCTGGAATTAGGCTTTGAAACCCTGTCGCACTTTTCGTACGCCTTCAAAAAGCAATTTGGTCAGACCCTAACCGAATTACAAGCTTTAGTTAGGGCGGCGGGCTAACAAGACGCTGGGGCGAAGCCTGTGCGGTCTGAGATAATACCTGCTCCTCGCTCAGCTGGCCGGGGCTCGGTCGCTTCGTTAAGTTAAAATAGGCAGGTAGAGCTGCACGTCGAATAGCTCTGTGGTACCAGCTTTTCCGCGCAGCGTCTGCCCGCCAAGGGGCGTAAACTGAAACTCTGGCTGCTCGCCCAACTGCCGGCGTAGCTCAGCAGAGACCAGAAACCGACTGCTTAATACATTGCACTGCGCCTGAATGCGCGCAGTAGTATTGAGCACGTCGCCGTGGTAAACCAATTCTCGGTGCTGCGTGCCTACCAGTACCGTGGTAACCAAGCCGCCGTGGGCCCCCCGAGGGTACCTGCCATAAGCATGCTGGTAGGCCTCGTGCCGCTCGGCAATGGCGCGCTGCATATCAACGACCATTAACGCGGGGGCTACACTGGCGGGCTTCTCACACAGGCTATCAAGCGAAGCTGCGGCTTTGACCGGGGCTGAGTCCACGACCTGCGTATCACCCGCTACCAGCCCGGCGGCCACGCACTGGGCAAAGACCTGGTCAAATAGGTGCTCGAAGACGGCCGCTGGAAAGAGTTGGCCGGTGCGGCTGATGGTGGAGTGCTAAGGCAAGTCCTCGTCGACTTCGTAGCCCAGAAAGGAGAGAATATCCAGGCGCAGAGCGCACTGCTCGATTTAAACAGCGGTCGCTGACGATGTTTTCCAGGCGCCCGACCAGCACGAGCTTGAAAAATACGACGGGGTCGAGCGACGGGTGCCCGGTATGGCGGTAGACGGGGCGCGTCTGCGGGCGCAGAAACTCCCAGTCCGGTCGTTTACAGCACGTAAAAGCTACAAGGTAGAAATTTTATCTAGTGTTAAGTCAGTAAAGACTATGCCGTTCCTTCGGCCAAACTACTTATTTTTTACCTTGTATTCTTCCCTAATCCAGCGAATGGCTCGCGGCACTACTATGCGCGACTTGAGCGGCTCGTCGGGGGCCAAGGAGTGGCCGTACTGTACCAGACGGCGGTCGGCGAATACGGTGGTTGACAGCAATATTTCGGACCCATTGGACAAATAAAAGCGCTCTCTGCCGGTAGACACGCCACATGTGCCCGCCCCAAAGCTTCGGGTGTGCTTCCTAGCAAGGCAGCGTTAAGCCGGTCTGTGGGTCGGATTTGGTTGCTAATGGCCCCACACAAGGTCCTCGGCTGAGTTCTGCAACAGCCACTGCCCCTTGCTGAGGCATTCACTTTGTACCCCTATTAGTGCATAGGGTTCTCCTTGGGAAAAAGCAGATTTACACGCTAAGCACGCTCTTGCTTTTGGGCCTAGAAATAGACCGTGCCATAGGCTATCCCTACGCCCAAAAGCAAAAAGGTGTCACCTGCCTGGCCTAGAAGGTAGTCGGGGCGTGAGGCTGGAGCCGGGCCAGCGACTCGGCCACCCCCTTGCTCAGCTGCCGTAGCAACAGGCCGGGGGCCAGGCGACTTAAGTAACGCAGAGCCGTAGCCATGCCGGGATATACCTCCCAGCTATCCTGCCGCAGGGCCTGCAGGGTTTGGGCAATCAGCGGGCGCGGGTCCATGAGGTCCTTCTCCTGCACATCGCGGGCAAACGGGTCGCTGAGCGGCGTTTTGGCCGCCGGCGCAATCAGCTCAAACACCCGCACGGAGGTATTTTGCAACTGCACCCGCAGGGCTTTGGTATAAGCGCGCAGTCCGGCCTTGGTGGCCCCGTACACCGGGGCCAGGGGGTAGGGCGTGAGCGCTAGCCCCGATGTGACGTTGAGAATGGCGGCCGTCGGCTGGGCTAGCAGGTGCGGCAAAAACTGCTGCACCATCCGAATCGGCCCCGCCAGGTTGCTGTCCAGCTCCCGCGTCACGTCGCGCAGGTCCAGCGTGGGGTCTTGTAGATTGAGCTTGCGCATCTCGCCCGCGTTATTAATCAGGATGCTTAGCGCCGGAAACCGGGCCGTTACCTGCGCATAGAGCTGCTCGATGGCGGCTGGGTCGCGCACATCGCTTTGGAAAGTGTGCACCTGCGGCAGTTCGCGTTGCGTTTGGGCGAGCTTGGCCGGGTCACGGCCGGTGAGTAGGACCGTGTTGCCCAGGGCCAGCAGTTGGCGGGCAAACTCCAGGCCTAGGCCGCTGGTGCCGCCGGTGAGGAGAATGGTGCGGTGGTGCAATTCCATGACGTTTGGGGGTAAGTGATGACCTGACAAAGGTCCCCCACGGCAGGAAGCCCGCGTTTGCGCCGACCAATCTATTGTTTGCGAAATTCAAAGCAGCCCCGGTGGCCCTGCTTCTGCGCTAGCTCCGAAACGCGCCGGGCGATACGCTCGTCTGGCGCTTGAAGAAGTTGGAGAAGTGCGCCACCTCGGCAAACCCCAGGCTGTCGGAAATCTCGGAGATGTTCCAGCTCGTTTGCCGCAGCAGCAGCTTGGCTTCCTGGATGACACGGCCCCCAATCAGCTCGGTGGTGGTGCGGCCGGTCGTCTCCTTGAGCACTTTGTTGAGGTGGTTGACATGCACGGCGAGGCGGTCGGCGTAATCCTTCGCTGTGCGTAATTGCAGTCGCTGCTGCGGCGTTTCGATGGGAAACTGCCGCTCTAGCAACTCCGCAAACAGCGACGTGACCCGCCCTGAGGCGGTGTGCGCCGGGTAGAGCGCGGTGGCCGGCTGCAGCTTCTGCCCCCAGTGAATCAACTCCAGCACGTAGGTGCGCAGCAGGTCGTACTTGTAGGCGTAGGCGGAGGTAATCTCGCGGGCCATCTTGCGGAAAATGGCGTGTAGCTCGGCGTACTCCTCGTCCGTAATCGGAAAGACGGGGTAGCCGCCCGGCTGAAAGAGCGGCAGCTCATCCAGCCGCACCCCACTCTTGGCGGGAAGCAGAAACTCGTCGGTAAAGACGCAGAAGTAGCCGTCCTGCTCCTGGTCTTCAGGCAGCCAGTGGTAGGGCACCTTAGGAGTAGCGAAGAGCAGGGCGTTCTGCTCAATCTCCATGACTTTATCGGCGTATTCTGCCCGGCTACGGCCCCGGATAAGGCTAATCTTGTAGTATGCCCGTCGGTCATAGGGCATGGCTGGCTTCTCGCGGTGGTGCCGAAAGAGGTCCCCCACGTTGAAGACATTGAAGTGCCCGATTTCCTGCTGAATATCCGGGGGCAGCAGGGTCCTCAACTCCGTGGTGGCGGCTGTGGCCAGCTGCTGGTACAGGTCCGTGATGGTGACAGGCTTCATGGGACTAGGAGTTGCGAAATCCAAAGGTAAGCGTTCAAGGCGCGCGCTGGTTGAGGGCTTCATGGTCGAGTCCCCCACCGCCCGCATGGTGCTTGGACGTTTTATCTACAGGTCCCCGGAGGGTGTCTAGTAGAGGTGCTGCACTAACTACTTGCTCGGCACCTAGATTCAGCAGGACGTGTGGGCGCTTGCTGGAGTCGGTCTGCCACTCACCTGCCCCCTTAGAAGTGGCAGCTAGCCCTAACGCGGGCACGCGCTACTACCTTTCCCGGTGCCAGAAGGTGCAGTGGCTGTTGCAGAAGTAGGTGCCTGGCCAGCGCTATCTTAGGGCTATGCAGGGCCATAAGCAGTTCGTCGATAAAGGCGTGCAGCGCTTTCGCTTGTCGGAGCGCGTGCCGAAGCACAATCTCTACCGCCGGCTAGCCGAGCTACTCGACTGGCGCTTTCTATATGAACAGACCTAGGCCCTTTATAGCCACACTGGCCAGCCCTCGCTCGACTCGGTGGTCTTCTTCAAGCTGATGTTGGCCAGCCGCCTGGAAAACCTGGTCAGCGACCGTCGGCTCGTCGAGCACTGCAGCTTGCGGCTCGACATCCTCTACTTCTTGGGCTATGAGGTAGACGAGGACCTGCCTTAATATTCGACCATCAGCCGCACCCGCCAACTCTTTCCAGCGGCCGTCTTCGAGCATTTGTTCGACCACGTCTTTGCCCAGTGCGTGGACTCGGCCTTCGTCAAAGCCAACGCTTCCCTCGAGAGCCTATGCAAAAAGCAGCCCGCCGAGGTGCCAGCACCTGTTCTGCAAGGCACAAGCGAAGTAGCGGAAGAAACGCCGCTTGCCCCATCAGCGGCCCTAGGCGCTAGCCTGGAGTACCACTTACGACGCGTCGCCGCGGCCCACGCCCGCTACCTGCGCCATGACAGCGGTCCGTTAGGGCGCTACCGGCCGCAGGCGCGGCTACTGAGCAACAAAACGCATTACAGTCCCGCCGACCCTGACGCCCGCATCTCGGTCAAGCCCGGTAAGGCCCGTGCCCTCAACTACCTGTACAGCCTAGCGGTGGACGAGGGGCACGGCGTTATTAGCCACGTGCAGGCCGACTTTGCCGACCGCCGCAACAGCACCCTGCTGCCCAGCATCGTGGAGCCCCTGCACCAGCGGCGGCTGGCATACGACCTGCCGGTAGTAGACCTTGTCGCGGACACTAACTACTCGAACGGGCTGAACTACGCCCTGCTCGAAGCCCGCGGCATCACGCCCTGGATTCTCGCTTTCGGCCAGTATAAGCCCGAAATTGAAGGCTTTATCTACGATAGAGAAAC
>Ga0265798_10005088_pt1 | contig 17835 bp, 21 predicted proteins | sample P3T30metagenome_FD_192430 | JGI IMG/M metagenome (GOLD analysis project Ga0265798, IMG submission 192430) | Plant litter microbial communities from East Loma Ridge, Irvine, California - P3 T30 | ecosystem: Environmental > Terrestrial > Plant litter > Unclassified | place: USA: California... | reverse complement strand
CCTGACCGTCGTTGCCGTCCTCGCCGTCATCTACTACGCCGGCCTCGTCGCCGCATGGATCACCGTTGCCCTTCGCACCTTTCACGGATCCGTCATCCGTGGCACCCTGCTGGCACCGCCACAGCCGGCATGAGTACCCCCGAGGAACTCGCTGACGTTCGATCGCTGAACGGTCTCGCGGAGACGTGGCGGACCGCGCCCGACGGCAGCCGACGGTTCGTCCCGAGCTTCGACCCACGATCCGGCGGCAGATTCAGCCGTGTCCTGGTCCTGATGCAGTCGCCTGGCCCCCAGACCATCGCCGCAGCGCACGCAGCGATCTGCAGCGAGGACAACCCGGGCCCGACCGCGGCCGCGTTCCGAGCAGCCCGTATCGAGTCCGGACTCGCACGCGGCGAGTACGTCCGCTGGAACCTTGTCCCATGGGAACTGCCCGACCGCGTGCGACTCGAGGACATCGACGAGGGGCGGCATGCCCTCGCCACACTGCTCGCGGCCCTCCCCGCTCTCACTGCGATCGTCACGTACGGGGCCGTTGCCCTCGACGGCGTCATGCGACACTTCACCCTGGACGAGCACCCCCGACTCCTTCCGGTCATCGCAGCACCACATCCGTCTCCCGCCAACGGCCGCCACCGATCGGAACAACACCTCCGTTCCGTGCAAGCACTCCGGCTCGCCGCGCGAGCGCGGCAGACGTAACAAATACGAACGATTCCGCTACAACTATCCGTACCGGCGCTCAGTCCGGGTGCGAGGCGCCGTGTCTTGTAGCGGAACCCAGTCCCAGAATCTACGTGCCGCCACTACCCCTCCTGGTCGAGTTTCGCTACGTTCTCTTCATGGGTCACCTTCTCGGGTATGCGCGCGTGTCCACCACAGACCAGGACGCGTCGCTGCAGATCGACGCGCTCAACGCCGCTGGCTGCTACCGCGTGTTCGTCGACACCATGTCCGGGTCGCTCCAACACCGGCCCGAGCTCGACAAGCTCCTCGACCAGCTCCGCCCCGGCGACACTCTCGTCGTCTGGCGACTCGACCGGCTCGGCCGGTCCATCCGGCACCTCATCGATCAGCTGCACGCTCTCGCCGAGCGCGGCATCGGGTTCCGGTCCCTGCAGGAGACCATCGACACCACCTCGCCCGGCGGCCGGCTCGTGTTCCACGTCTTCGCCGCGTTGGCGGAGTTCGAACGGGACCTCATCAAGGAACGCACCAACGCCGGCCTCGCCGCCGCTCGAGCCCGCGGCCGTACCGGCGGCCGACCATCTCGGCTCTCCGCGGACCAGGTGCGCACCGCACGCCGGCTCTACGAACAGCAGGACATGACCGTCGCGCAGATCGGCGACGTGCTCGGCGTTAGCCGCACCACCATCTACCGTGCACTCGCGAAGCACGCCGAGCCCGTCGCGGCGCGACGAACCAAGCCTTCCCCAACGATGTAGCTGGCTATGGACGCGAGCGAGCGGTGGGGCATCCTTCGACTGCACGTCGAGGACGCCATCCCGCTCGCCACCCTGGCCCGCACCACGGGCGTCGCTGAGCGCACCCTGCAACGCTGGTTGGCCCGCTACCGAACCGGCGGATACCCGGCTCTCGCCGACGGCACCCGCACCGATCACGGCGCCCGACGGACGGCACCGGAACTGGTGCGCCTGATTGAGGGGCTCGCACTCACCAAGCCACGACCTTCGATCGCCACGATTCACCGCCAGGTCGACAATTACTGCACCAAACGAGGTCTCTCAGCGCCGTCGTACTCCGTTGTGCGGTCGATCGTGAACGGGCTTGATCCCGGGATGGTGACGCTCGCGCTTGAGGGGCCCGCGTCATATCGGGACAAGCACGAACTGCTGCTCCGACGTCGTGCGGATCGCCCCAACGCGATCTGGCAGACGGACCACACGATGCTCGATCTGCTCATCGTCGGACCCGACGGCAAGCCCGAACGGCCGTGGTTGACGGTGATCCTCGACGACTACTCCCGCGCGGTCTGCGGGTACATGGTGTTCCTCGGCGCCCCATCCGCCGCGAACACCGCGCTCGCGCTCCGGCAAGCGATCTGGCACAAGCCGGAACCGGACTGGCCTGTCTGCGGGATCCCAGACGTGCTCTACACAGACCACGGGTCCGACTTCACCAGCCACCGAATCGGCGACACCGCCGCCGTGCTGCACCTCCGCATCATCCACTCGCAGGTCGCTCGCCCCCAGGGCCGCGGGAAGATCGAGCGGTTCTTCGGCACCATCAACACCGAGCTGCTCCCAACGCTCCCCGGCCACCTCGCACCCGGATCCTCGGCGCCGGCGCCGACGCCGGCGCTGGATCTCGCCGGTGTCGACAGTGCCATCAACACGTTCATCCGCCGCTACAACGCCCGCATCCACCGCGAGCTCCGGAAGAGCCCACTGGAAGCGTGGATCGCAGACGGGTGGCTGCCACGAATGCCGGACTCCCTCGAGCAGCTCGACGGGTTCCTGCTCACCGTCCCGACCACGCGTGTCGTGCAACGAGACGGCATCCACTTCGAAGGGCTCCGCTACACCGCAACCACTCTCGCACCCTTCGTGGGCAGCACCGTCAGCGTCCGGTACGACCCCCGCGACGTCACCGAGATCCGTGTCTTTCACCGCGACGCGTTCCTGTGCACCGCGATCAGTACCGCGCATCAGACCGAGACCATCAGTCTCAAGCAGATCCAGGCCGCCCGGAACGCGCAACGAAGAGCCCTGCGCGGGCAGATCCGCGAACGCATCGCGATCGTCCGCCCCACACCCGATGATCACACCCCACCAGCACCCGCACCGGCACCGGATCAACCGCGACTGATGACCTACGAGGAGGACCGGTCATGACGAGCCAGTTCATCATCACGAAGGAACACCGTCGGTTCGCGGAGTTCGCCGACGCCGTCCGGAAGCAGAACACCATCGGCGTCTGCTTCGGCCCCGCTGGCGTCGGCAAGACCCTCTCCGCACGCCGCTACGCCCACTGGGACAGCATCGGCCCGTTCATCGCCAGATGGGCCGCACGCAGCGAAGACGACACGAAGATCTACGCCGCCGCCCACCGAGCCCGCACCGTCTTCTACACGCCCGAGGTCTCCGCCACGATGCGCGCCCTGCAGGACGACCTCCGGCACGACATGCTCCGCACCGAACGCTGCATCGAGGAACACCTCCTGCTCCAGGGTCGCCACTTCGACCACGCACACGGCCCCAACCCGTCCCTGCTCGAGCTGATCATCATCGACGAGTCCGAACGCCTCACCGGCAACGCGATCGAGTGGCTCCGCGACCAGTACGACCGCACCGGCATAGCGATGATCCTCATCGGCATGCCCGGCATCGAGAAGCAGTTCAGCCACTACCCGCAGCTCTACAGCCGCCTCGGTTTCGCCCACCAGTACCGTCCGCTCGGCCACGACGAGCTGCTCTTCGTCCTCGAACGTCAATGGCGCAAGCTCGGCAAGACGCTCGACCCCGACGACTTCACCGACGCGCAAGCCATCGCCGCCGTCGAACGCATCACCCGCGGCAACTTCCGGCTCCTTGAGCGCCTCCTCCCTCAGATCCAACGCGTCCTGAAGATCAACGAGCTCGACGTCATCACCAACGACGTCGTCGAGGCCGCCCGCAGCACCCTCGTCATCGGCACCACCTGACCCGACACCGATCGCAGCGAAAACGACGACACAGAGCGAGGCTGCTCACACGCTAGGAGACAGGCGGTTCCGAACGGCAGCTCACCGTGCGGATCGCCGGTTTTAGCGGAATCGGAGGTTTTTGATACGTACAGAAGACAGAGCTCTCCTGACCGAATGAGGGACGGCTTTTTGAACCGGCGGTTACTTCTGTCCGCGGCGTGCTCGACGCAGTTCTGCGACGATGCGAGCGCGCTCAGGATCCCTGGCCAGCGTGCGGTCGTCGATGACATCGATGACGTGCTGGATCAGTGCGACGACCTGCTTAGACAGGACGACACTGAGCACGCCACCGACGACGGCGATGACGCCAGTCAGGGCAGCGGTACCACCGGAGGCCATCAGCATGTCCACCGTGTCGGTGATGGGCATGATGCCTCCTTCGGGGTTGGCCAGATGCGGCCAGAACCCACCCGGCTTCGGGTGGGGGCATGAGAGCGCCGACGCGCAACAAGGTGCGGCGGCGGGCAGGAGCGTTGAGCGCTTCCGACGGATGCCTGAGTCAGATCAGGGCATGAAAAAAGCCGGTCCCGAAAGGGCCGGCCGGAGACAGCGTCGTGCTGTCTTGAGCGTCAGCGTACAGAGCGGATACGACACCGGGGAGATTCCGGGCAGACGCATGCCGAGCGATCCCACAGTAGTGGAGCGACCGGGCATGAAAAAAGCCGATCCAGAGGACCGGCTGTGGGCGCGCACTATGAACGCAGGACCATCTTGGCACGACCGGCGGACATTCGGCTAGCCCTTTGCACTGGCGAGTGTCGGTGGACTCCTTCGCCGGCGGCGATGATGCCGGCGAAGGCGGCCGACCCCGGGAGAAGCACGCCGCGTGCCGCGCTTCTCCCGGGTGCTCCGAGCGCACCTCGTGTCAGAGGACGACGGTCTCGAACTCAAGCAGCTCGGCACCGGTGGCGACCGGGTTACTGCCGCCGTGGTGCGCGCTGGCCTGCCCGGCTCGCCACGCCTGGTAGGAGTCTTCGTCTGCCCAGGTGGAGACAACGAAGTAGCGGCTCTCGCCGTGCACGGGGCGGAGCAGTTGGAAACTCTCGAACCCGGGCTGCTGTTCCACGTCGTGGTTCCGACCGACGAAGCGGGCTTCGAGGTCCGCCCCCTTGCCCTCGGGGACGGTGATGGCGTTGATCTTGACGACGGACATGCTGCTTCCTTTCGTGATGCTCAGTGGTGATGGCTCGTCTGAGTGATCGTGAACGCGTCGACGTTCCCGATCGCTTCGTGCAGGTGCTCGGACGCGTGCGCAGCGACGTGCGACGCGGTGGCGAGGTCGGTGGTGTGAACCTCGATGGTCGCGGAGCCGGTCAGGCGGTGTCCGATCCAGCGGAGCCGGAGGTCTCGCACCGCCTGCACGCCGTCGGCGTGCTCGAGTGCATGCTCGGCTCGGGAGTAGAGGTCCAGGTCGATGGCGTCCATGAGTCGAGCGCCGATGGACTTCACTGTGCCCCATAGCAGCATCAGGATCGAGATCGCGATGAGCAGGCCGATGATGGGATCCGCCAGCGGGAAGCCGAGGAGGACACCGACCGCGCCGAGGACGACGGAGAGCGAGGTGAACCCGTCGAGACGGGCGTGGACGCCGTCGGCGACGAGCGCTGCGGAGCCGATTTTCTGACCGACTCGGATGCGGTAGATCGCGACGATCTCGTTGCCGGCGAATCCGATCACCCCGGCCGCGACGAGCAGCCATGGGTTCTCGACTGGGCGCGGGTGGATGAACCGGTCGATGGCCTGCCAGCCGGCGACGACGGCGGAGAGCGCGACGACGAACACGATGAACATGCCTGCAAGGTCTTCGGCCCGGCCATACCCGTAGGTGTAACGCTTGTTGGCGATGCGGCGCCCGAGGATGAACGCGATCCACAGCGGCACGGCGGTGAGCGCGTCAGCGAAGTTGTGGATCGTGTCGGCCAGGAGCGCGATCGATCCCGTGAACGCGACGATCACGGCCTGCAGCACGGTCGTCGCGAGCAGGATGAACAGGCTGATCTTCAACGCCCGGACACCCGCCGAGCTTGCTTCCATCGCGTCGTCGATCGAGTCCGCAGCGTCGTGTGTGTGCGGCACGAAGAGGTCGTAGAGGAACCCCTTCACACCACCATGAGGATGACTATGCCCGTGGTCGTGGTCGTGGTCGTGGTCGTGGTGCTGATGGGTGTGGTTGCTCACGCGCTTGCCGCCTCAACACGGTGGTGCGGGGCCGCACCGATCGCGTGCTCGGCTTGCTTCACGGCGTCAATGACGAGCTCCGACGCGTGCTCATCGGTCAGCCGGTAGAACACCGTCGTGCCCTCACGCCGCGTCGACACCATGCGCGCCAAGCGGAGCTTCGCCAGGTGCTGCGACACCCCGGCCGGGCTCTTGTCCACGACGTCCGCGAGGTGGTTCACGGACATCTCCTCCGCGCTGCGAAGCGCGAGGATGATCTTCACCCGCGTCGCGTCCGCGAGCATCGCGAACACCTCGACCGCCAGCTCGACGTACTCCGACTCCGGGCTAAGCCCGCAGGGCTGCTTATCTACGTGCACACGAAGATAGTAAGCGAAGGAGCGGGGCTGCGCACCACGGGATGCGCTGGAGAGCCGACGAGCGTCGTGCTCGTCGGGCTCACAGGCCGAGGACTTATAGAGGCTCCGGAACGGGCAATGGCCGCGTCCCCAGTGCGGGGACGCGGCCATTACCGGCTGATGGGTCGATCAGGCGCGTCGGGTGGCACCGGCTCGAGGCAGCACGATGCCAAGGACAATCATCGCGACGGCGAGGATCAGGTGCAGCCAGTTGTCGGCGCTGTTGAGGGGGACGAAGTTCGCGCCGCCCATCATGCCGGCGGTGAAGAGGCCGTAGATGAACAGGACGGCGTAGACGATGCCGCCGACCAGGAGGTACAGCCGAGCTGCGACGGCGGTGCGGGCGGCGATGAGGCCGACGATGCCGAAGAGCAGGTGCACGATGTTGTGCAGGACGGACACCTGGAACAGGCCGAGGAGCATCGCCATCGAGCCGTGGCCGGCGACGGACATCGAGCCCATGTCCATCGTGAGTCCGGGGATGAAGCCGGCGATGCCGACGATGAGGAACACGACTCCGAAGACGAGGGCGCCCTTCTGCGTCAGGGTGCGGCCGTACCCGGTGCGGGCAGTTGCTGCGGTGCTGGTCATGATGGGGTCTCCTCCGACGGGGTGCCTTGATGGCGTGTGCTTCTCAGGTAGTTCGGAGTGAACGTGCATCTGGTTTGCGGCGCGATCCGAACCCTGTAGAAGGGGCCTGGTCAGTGGTGACCGTGGACGACGGCGTGGCCGAGACCGCGGCTGATCATCCACCGGTTCACCGGGGTGGTCACGATGAACGCGATCACGAGGGAGAACGCGAGGGAGCCCCAGAACAGCCAGTCATTCAGCTGCGCGTCCATGGCGCCGGGAACGGCGACGATGACGGTGTTGTCGATGATCTCCATCACGGCGATCGACACCGTGTCTGCGGCAAGGGCGACCTTGAACGCGGCGGAGAAGCTCAGCCCGGACCGGACGACGCCGCGCATGGTGAGGGCGTAGCCGAAGATGAACGCCAGCACGATCGACAGGATGATCGTGCCGGTGTTGTGCAGGCCGGTCGCGGTGCCGATGACCATGCCAAGGACTTCACCGATCGCGCAGCCGGTGAGGCAGTGCAGGGTCGCTTGCGCGGCCATCGTCCACGTCGTTGTCCCGTGACTGCCGCCATGGTTCTGGTGGTTCTCGTGGTCGGTCATGCTGTGGTGTTCATGGGCGTCCATGTCGCTCCTATCGGGTGTGGAAGGTGCGGAGGCGGAGGCTGTTGCTGACGACAAAGACCGAGGACAGGGCCATCGCTGCGCCGGCGATCATCGGGTTCAGCAGGCCGGCCATCGCGAGCGGGATCGCGGCGACGTTGTAGGCGAAGGCCCAGAACAGGTTCACCTTGATCGTGCCGAGGGTGCGGCGGGCGAGCGCGATCGCGTCCGCGGCGGCGCTCAGGTCCGCTCGGATGAGGGTGATGTCGGCGGCTTCCATGGCTGCGTCGGTGCCGCTACCCATCGCGATCCCGAGGTCCGCGGCGGCGAGAGCGGCGGCGTCGTTGACGCCGTCGCCGATCATCGCCACGGACCGGCCCTGCTGCTGCAGCCGGGTGACGGTCCGGTACTTGTCTTCGGGGCGCACCTCGGCTTCGACGTCGTCGATGCCGACCTCGGCGGCGACCGTCCGGGCGACGTCTTCAGCGTCGCCGGTGAGCATGATCGTGCGCAGCCCCATGTCGTGCAGGCGACGGATCGCGTCCGGGCTGGTCGGCGCGACGGTGTCCGCGACGCTGATGACGCCGCGGGCTGCGCCGTCCCATGCGACAACGACCGCGGTCGCGCCGCCCTGTTCCGCGGTCCGGACCGCGTCCGTGACCGCTTCGGGGATGGTGATGGCCCACTGCTCGGTCAACCAGGTGGGTCGGCCGACGAGCACGAGGGTGCCGTCGACGACGGCCTGGACGCCGAGCCCGGCGGTGGACTGGAACGTTTGCGCGGTGGGGTGGTCGGTGCCGGCTGCGGTGATGGCGCGGGCGATCGGGTGTTCGGATCCTGCTTCCGCGGCGGCGGCGAGGGCGAGCACCCGGGTGTCGGTTTCCTCGGCGACGGCGGTGACCTGGTGGACGCTCATCTTGCCGGTGGTGACGGTGCCGGTCTTGTCGAGTACGACGGTGTCGATCCGGCGGGTGGCCTCGAGGACCTGGGGTCCGCGGATGAGGATCCCGAGCTGGGAGCCACGTCCGGTGCCGACGAGCAGCGCGGTCGGAGTTGCCAGCCCCAGGGCGCAGGGGCAGGCGATCACCAGGGTCGCAACGGCGGCGGTGAACGCGGCTTGCACGTCGCCGGTGAGCAGCAGCCACCCGATGAGGGTCAGCACCGCCAGGCCCATGACGATTGGGACGAACACGGCGGAGACCCGGTCGGCGAGGCGCTGCACCTCGGCCTTGCCGGTCTGCGCGGACACGACGAGCCGGCCGATGCGGGCAAGCTCCGTGTCGTGACCGACGCGGGTGGCTTCGACGATGAGTCGGCCGCCGACGTTCACGGTCGCACCGGTGACGGTGTCGCCGGGGCCGACCTCGACGGGGACTGCTTCGCCGGTCATCACGCTGGTGTCGATTGCGCTCGTGCCATCGGTGATGGTTCCGTCGGTGGCGATGCGTTCACCGGGACGGACCACGAACCGGTCCCCGACCTGCAGTGCTGCGGTCGGCACCTCGGTTTCGGCACCGTCTCGGAGCACCCGCGCAGTCGGTGCACCCAGGGCGAGGAGCGCCTGCAGGGCGGCGCCGGAGCGGTCCTTCGCGCGGGCCTCAAAGTACCGGCCGGCGAGGAGGAACACCGTCACCGCAGCGGCGACTTCGAAGTACGGTTCCGGAGCCGCGCCGGGGTGCGGGAACCAGGAGAACGCCATCCGCATCCCGATGTGCCCGGCGCCGCCGAACGCCAGCGCCCAGACGGACCACACGGTCGCGGCGGCGACGCCGACGCTGACGAGGGTGTCCATCGTCGCGGCCCCGTGCCGGGCGTTGATCGCGGCGGCACGGTGGAACGGCCACGCACCCCACACGGCGACCGGCAGTGCCAGCACCAGGACGGCCCACTGCCATCCCGGGAACTGCAGGACCGGGATCATCGACAGCGCCGCCACCGGGACGGCGAGCACCGTGGACACGATCAGGCGTCGCCGGAGCGGCGCGAGCTCGTCGGTGTCCGCACCAGCCGGTTCGGGCAGGTGCGCGCCGTACCCGGCCGCTTCCACGGTGCGGATCGCGTCGTCGACAGCGAGGTCCACGGGGAGCGTGACGGAGGCGCTTTCGGTGGCGTAGTTCACGCTCGCGGTCACGCCGGGCAGCTTGTTCAGCTTCCGCTCGATCCGGTTCGCGCACGACGCGCAGGTCATCCCCTCGATCGTCAGCTCAACCGGCGGGGTGCTGGTCGTGGTCATGATGCGACCAACGTGTAGCCGGCCTCCTCCACAGCGGCGGAAACTTCCTCCTGCGGCAGGTCGCGGGTGCTGGTCACTCGAGCGGTAGAGACACCGCCAACGTTGAGGTCGATGGTCACGTCCGTGACGCCCGGCACGGCGACGAGTTCCTCGTTGACACTCATCACGCAGTGCCCGCACGTCATGCCCGTGATGCCGTACGTGTTCGTCAGCTGCTCGCTCATCGTGGTGATCCCTTCGTCGTTCACGTTCATCAGATACCCTAGGGGGGTACCGTAGTGAGTGTAACGCCGGTCGGGCGGATGTGTTCCCAATCCGCCAAACCGGCACCCGGAAAGAGGACGTAATGGCGAGCAGAACTGATCGGCGCGAGCATGCACGGCGGAAAGCCGCTGACCGCAGAGCGGAACAGCAGCGCAGTCGCGCCCGCCGGTGGTGGCTGCTCGGCGCCGCCGTGGTCGTCGTCCTCGCCGCGGTCACCACGATCACGGTCACCGTCCTGACCCGTGGCGACGACACGGCACCGACAGCGTCTGGGGTGACGGCGGCACCGCCGTGGCCGGCCCCCGCGGATGCGCCGGCGCGGGCGAAGGCCGCCGGGCTCGAGGTGGCGGGGATGGAAGGTGCGGCGCTGCACACCCATCAGCATCTGTCCGTATCGGTGGACGGGGAGCCGGTGGCGGTGCCGGCGAACATCGGCGTCGACGTGCAGCGGGGCGGCATGTCCGCACTGCACACCCACGACACCTCCGGCATCGTGCATGTCGAATCCGCGAAGGTGCAGCCGTTCACCCTCGGACAGCTCTTCACCGAGTGGAACGTGACCTTGCGCGACGGGCAGGTCGGCGGGTACGTCGACGGGAAGAACGACCGGCACGTCGCCGTGTTCGTCAACGGCACCCGCACCACCACGCCACTGCCGGATCTGGAACTGCAGGACCAGCAGGACATCGCCATTGTCATCACCCGCGGCGTCGGCACCCCGATCGCGCCGACCCCGTTCGATTGGTCGACGGCGGCATGAGCGCCGCTACCGTAAACGGTGAACCCCGAGGAGCGTCCATGACCGACACCACCGCACCTGCTGCAGAGCACCACCACGGGTACATCACCGCGAAGGATGACTACCTCAAACGGTTGCGCCGCATCGAGGGGCAAGCCCGCGGCCTGCAGCGGATGGTCGATGAGGAGCAGTACTGCATCGACATCCTCACCCAGGTGTCCGCGATGACGAAGGCGCTGCAGTCCGTCGCGCTCGGCCTGCTGGATGACCACCTCGCGCACTGCGTCACCGACGCCGTCGCCGAAGGCGGCGACGCGGCCGCGGTGAAGCTCAAGGAAGCCTCCGACGCGATCGCCCGCCTCGTGCGCGCCTAACCAGCTCTCCGCCCACCAGACGCGGCGGTTGTCCTCTCAGCGCTCGTCCTGCACCATAGAACCCGCACCCCGACCAGCCATCAGTACGGATCCGCATGCTCACCTCCGCGAACACCACGCGCCGCCGCCTGCTGCTGCAGGCCACGGCGGTGCTGGCGTTGCTGCTGCTGGTCGGGTTCACGGTCCTGATGCACAGCATGCTCGGCCACGCGACCACCGGCGAGCACGCCATGACCGCCACGTCGGCCATGACGGCCGAACACACCCACAGCGACGCAGCCGGGCACGTTGCCCACGCGGCCGCGCCGGCTGGCGCGGTGATGAGCGTGCTCAGTGATGCTGGCTGCGATGGCGGCCTGTGCGCGCTGATGTGCTCCTTGATGGGGATGGCGTGCGCGCTGACGATCGCCCTGTTCGCGTGGGCGCTGCTGCGCGCTCGGAACGGCGGGGTCCTCTACGTCCTCGCACGCCTCCTCGCCCTCGGGGACCGTGTCGCACGCCGCGTCGCGGCACCCAAGCCGCCATCACTGATGGCGCTGCAGATCATCCGTATCTGATCCATCCCCGGCGGGAGCGCTCCCTTCGGAAACTCCCGCATGCCCAGAACACGGGCAGGTATTCGCCTGCTCGGAACACCTGACGCATTCACGGGAACGGATCCATGAACACCACCATCACGCGCACTCTCGCGGCCGCCGCCGCCCTCACCATCGGCCTCACCCTCGCCGGCTGCTCCACCAACAACGCCGGCTCCTCGGACAGCTCCTCCTCGTCGGCGGCGTCGGCGGCGTCGGCGTCGGCGCACAACGACCAGGACGTCATGTTCGCGCAGCAGATGCTGCCGCACCACAAGCAGGCCGTTGAGATGAGCGACATGCTCCTGGCCAAGGGCTCCGACGTGGACGCTGACGTCGTCACCCTCGCCAAGCAGATCAAGGCGGAGCAGGGGCCGGAGATGACGTCCTTGACCAGCTGGCTGAAGCAGTGGGGTGAGCCCACCGAAGCCTCCAGCATGTCCGGGATGGACCACTCCTCGATGTCGGGAATGATGTCCGACTCCGACATGGACGCCCTCGACAGCGCCTCCCCGGCGGACGCCGGGAAGCTGTTCCTGCAGCAGATGGTCGAGCACCACACCAGCGCAGTCGACATGGCGGGGACCGAAGTCGATAAGGGCAAGAACACCGACGCGGTCGCGATGGCGAAGTCGATCGTGTCGAGCCAGACCGAGCAGATCAACCAGATGAAGGACACGCTCGCGTCGATGTGACCCCGGCCGCGGGTCGCGGCGGTGTCCCCCCTCCCTGCCGCGGCCCGCGACCGGCCTTTCCCCGCTCGAGCACCCCGCCGAGCGGCCCTGTTTCTTCTGACGGGATCATCCCCGTCCGCCGTCTTTCTTGGAGCCTGCCTGTGCCCCAGCAGCACCCCCACACCCCCACCGCAACGCCGCTGACGCGCCGCGAAGCCCTCGCAGCCGAACGCGCCACACCTCCCGGCCCGCGGCCACCCCGCACCCACCGCACCCCCACTGGCATGAGTCGGCCGCCACTGCCCGCCGTGACGGTGACCGCGCCGGCACCGACGCGGACGCTCCGTTCCCGGGCGCTGGCGGCAATCCCCCTAACCGGAGCTGCGGCAGCGATGGCGCTGTTCACCGCCGCAGCGCTTCCCGCACAAGCATCCACCGGCCCCGCCGTCACCGTGCCCGGCGGCACCCCCGCCGCGACCGGGCAGAGCTTCACCGCGACCGGGCTGACCGTGACCGTCAACCGGGACGGCTACACCGTCACCAAGCCCGCCGTGAAGCCGGTGATCACCAAGACCACCACGAACAGCGCCACGGCAGCGGCGGGCAGCACGGCTGCGATCGCGCCGACCGGGACGATCGTGAACACCGGCGCCGGCGATATCCGCTGGCCCATCGCCGGCAGCATCCGAGTCAGCTCCCCATTCGGCCCCCGCCTCGCCCCGTGCGGCGCGTGCTCGTCGATCCACCAGGGCGCCGACATCACCCCCGGCGCTGGCACCCCCATCGGCGCCGTCGCCGCCGGCACCGTCCGGATCTCGGGCACCCACCCGGAGTACGGCCAGTACGTCATCATCGACCACCAGATCGACGGGCAAACCATCTCCACCCTCTACGCGCACATGATCTTCGGCTCCTCACCGCTGCGCGCCGGGCAGAGCGTCGCCGTCGGGCAGCTCGTCGGCCTCGTCGGCAACACCGGCGCCAGCACCGGCGCGCACCTGCACCTGCAGGTCATGCTCGGCGGCACCACCCCGATCGACCCCATCGCTTGGCTCACCGCAAACGCCGGACGCACCTTGTAACCGCGCTGCCAGCCAATCCGTGCGGCGTCGGCAGTACCGCCGTCGCAGGGTGGAGACCGTGGCGAACGACGACGCCAAGCAACATTGCCCGTAGCGCTACCTCAGCAGCAGTCGCAGGCGTCGATCTGGCGCTCACCCGTGAGCGCGGACACCGGTTGCTTGCAGGCGTCGCCTCGCCACGCTTCAAGTCCTTCTCGGACGGCGAAGACGACGACCACGAGGCCGGCGACGGGGTCGGCCCAGGTCCAGCCGAAGAGGGTGTTCAGCAGGAGGCCGATGAGGACCGCTGCGGAGAGGTAGCTGCAGATCAGGGTCTGCTTGGAGTCGGCGATCGCGGATGCGGAACCGAGTTCCTTGCCGGTGCGCCGTTCCAGCAGGCTGAGGAACGGCATGATCGCCAGGCTGACGGCCGTGAGAACGATTCCAACAGCGCTGTGCTCGGGCTCACGGATCCCGGTCAGCGTGAGGACGGCGTCGACGGTGACGTAGAGCGCAAGGGCGAAGAACGAGACCGCGATGACCTTCAGCGCGGTGCGCTCTCGCGCCTCCGGGTCCCGGCCGGCGAACTGCCACGCGACGGCAGCGGCGGAGAGGACCTCCACGATCGAGTCCAGGCCGAACCCGACGAGCGCGGTCGAAGAAGCCACGGTGCCGGCGGCAATCGCGACGATGGCCTCGATGACGTTGTAGGTGATAGTCGCGGCGACGATCCAACGAACGCGGCGCTGCAGCAGTAGACGCCTCGCGTCGGTCGTGGGAGTTCCCAGCTGAACGGTCCTGCTCATGCGCCGGCTCCGCAACAGAGGGGGACGTCACAATCGGCATCGGTGCAGACGGCGCCGTCGTCGACTGCGAGGACGACGTCGACGAGCGCTTCGAGCGCACGCGTGAGGTGCGGATCCGCGATCTCGTACCGGGTGCTGCGGCCCTCGGGCGTCGCGACGACGATGCCGCAGCCTCGCAGGCACGCGAGATGGTTCGACACGTTCGTCCGGGTCAGCTCGAGCTCCTCCGCAAGGCGAGCCGGGTAGGCCGGCCCATCGAGCAAGCGGAGCAGGATGCGCGACCGGGTTGGATCGGCAAGGGCTCGGCCGAGCCGGTTCATGACGTCAAGCCGGGGCGCAGTGGTCAGCATGTGGTGACTATACAGCCGTCGGTGACGCATTGGAATGTCCTGCGACATACCCAGTGCACGGGGCTCAACGTGGCGGCGACGCGTGACGTCCAGTCCGACGTTCGACCGGAACGCCTTAGCTGCCTACTTCGTGGGTGCGGTGATCAGCCCGGCGAGGGTGTCGAGCGCGCCGGGGACGAGGGAGAAGTACGCCCAGGTGCCGCGCTTCTCGCGGTGCAGGATCCCGGCGTCGACGAGGACCTTGAGGTGGTGTGACACGGTCGGCTGGGACAGGCCGAGCGGTTCCTGCAGGTCACACACGCACGCCTCGGCGCCGTCGTGCGCGGCGACCATCGAGATCAGCCGGAGCCGTGCCGGGTCGGCGATCGCCTTGAGGGACTTCGCGAGGACCTCCGCGGACGCCTGGTCCATCGCCTCGGTCGTGACGGGCGAGCAGCACGCGGTGACGTCCTGGATGGGAAGCAGCTCGATCGTCGACATGGGTCCATTCTCCCACGGACTTCGACAAGCGTCTATATTTGCGCTCATCGATATCGACGTGCTTCGATGTAGCTGCCGGCTCTCGGCTCCCGCTCGATCCGTGAAGGACCAGCCTGATGACTCACCTCCTCGCCGTCGGCGGCAGCGACGCCGGCATCGCCGCAGCGCTCCGCGCCCGCGAACTCGACCCGTCCACGGACGTGACCGTGGTCCTCGCGGACGAGTTCCCGAACTTCTCCATCTGCGGCATCCCGTACTGGGTGTCCGGCGACGTCGCCACGGAAGCGTCCCTCGCCCACCGCACCCGCGCCGATCTCGAGGCCGCGGGCATGACCGTCCGCTCCTCCACGTGGGCTTCCGCGGTGGACGTCAATGGGCGCCGCCTCACCGTCACCGGCCCCGCCGGGGAAGAGGAGATCTCCTACGACGAGCTGCTGATCGGCACCGGTGCCGAGCCGGCGCGCCCGGCCGGGGTCCCGTTCGCGGAACCGGGCATCCACCTGCTGCACTCCATGACTGACGCCGAGCGGGTCGTCACTGCGCTCGAGCTCCTGCCGGCGGGGAGCCGGGTCGCGGTCGTCGGTGCCGGCTACATCGGCCTGGAGATGACCGAAGGCCTCGTCGCGCGCGGGTTCGACACGACGCTGATCCAGCGTGGCCCGGAAGTGCTCTCCACCCTTGACCCGGAGCTCGGTTCCCTCATCAACGCGGAAGTCCGGAGCCACGGCGCAACCGTCCTGACCGGTTCCACCGTCACCGGCATCGCCCCGGCAGGCGGCGGGCAGTGGCGCGTCGCCACCAGCTCCACGTCCGGTGACGCGGAGGGCATGTTCGCCCTCGTCGTCGTCTGCGTCGGCGTCCGCCCGGTCACGGACCTCGCCGTCGCTGCCGGCGCGCAGCTCGGGCAGTCCGGCGCGATTGTCGTCGACGCGAGCATGCGCACCGGGGTGCCGCATGTGTGGGCTGCCGGTGACTGCGTCGTGACGCACCACCGCCTCCTCGGCACCACGTGGTTGCCGCTCGGGACGACGGCGCACAAGCAGGGCCGTGTCGCCGGGGAGAATATGCTCGGCGGCAGCAAGGTCTTCGCAGGTTCCGTGGGGACGCAGGTGGTGAAGGTGTTCGATCTCGTCGCCGCCCGCACCGGCCTCCGCCAGCACGAGACCGGCACGCTTGACGTGTCGCCGTTGACGCGGGTGACGGTGGCGGATGACCACAAGCGGTACTACCCGGGTGCCGTCCCGCTGACGATCAGCGTCACCGGCGACCAGGCCACCGGTCGGCTCCTCGGGGCGCAGATCGTCGGGCAGCGCACGGCGGAGATCAGCAAGCGCATCGACACGTTCGCCACCGCCCTCCACGCGGAGCTCACCGTGGACGACGTCATCGATCTCGACCTCAGCTACACGCCGCCCCTCGGGTCCCCGTGGGACGCCGTGCAGGTCGCCGCGCAGGGCTGGGAACGCGCCGCCGCCGCAGTGAACCAGGCCGGGGTGACGGCCTGATGGTGATGGCTGTGGTCGCTGCGGCGATCTTCGTCGCGACGCTCGTGGTGGTGATCTGGCAGCCCAAGGGCTTCCCGATCGGCTACACCGCGCTCATCGGAGCCGTCATCGCCCTCGCCACCACCGTCGTCGGCCTCGGAGATGTCCCGACCGTCGTCGGGATCGTGTGGAACGCGACGTTGACGTTCGTCGCGGTGGTGCTGATCTCGTTGATCCTCGACGAGGCCGGGTTCTTCGAGTGGGCGGCCCTCCACGTCGCCCGCTGGGGTCGCGGGAACGGCCGGCTGCTGTTCGTGCTCATCGTGGGCCTCGGTGCGGTCATCGCGGCGGTGTTCGCCAATGACGGGGCCGCGTTGATCCTCACCCCGATCGTCGTCGGGATGCTCCGGGCGCTGAAGATGCCGCAGAAGGCGGCGCTGGGGTTCATCCTCGCCACCGGGTTCATCGCCGACACCGGCAGTCTGCCGTTGGTGGTGTCGAACCTGGTCAACATCGTCTCCGCCGACTACTTCCACCTCGGGTTCGCCGAGTACGCCGCCGTCATGATCCCCGTCGGCATCGTCTCCGTCATGGCCTCCCTCGGGATGCTGCTGGCCTACTTCGGTAGGAGCATCCCGAAGCGGTATGACGTCCTCGCCCTCACTAGCCCGGCCGCGGCTGTGAAGGACCGGGCGACGTTCCGTGCAGGCTGGGTCGTCCTGGCGCTGCTGCTGGTCGGCTACTTCGCCGCCGACCCGCTCGGCGTACCGCTCGCGGCCGTCGCTGGCGTCGGAGCCGTCGTGATCGTCGCCGTCGCGGCCCGGCAGCCCGCGTTTCTCTTCGCCCGCGCCCAGGCCGCACCGGTCCTCGTCACCACGGGCGGCACCGCCACCGTCACCGCAGGCAGCACCGGGCCGGGTGCACCGTCGGGGCGGGTGATACCGGTGTGGAAGACGATCCGGGAGGCGCCCTGGCAGATTGTCCTGTTCTCCATCGGCATGTACCTCGTCGTCTACGGCCTCCAGAACCAGGGCCTCACCGACCACCTCGCGACGCTGTTCGACGTGTTCGGTGACCACGGGGTCCTCGTCACCGCGCTCGGCGTCGGATTCACCATCGCGATCCTCGCGTCCCTGATGAACAACATGCCCACCGTCCTCATCGCCGCCCTCGCCATCGGCGGCGCCGGCGCGACCGGGCTCACCCACGAGGTGATGGTCTACGCCAACGTCATCGGCTCCGACCTCGGCCCGAAGATCACCCCCATCGGCTCCCTCGCGACCCTGCTGTGGTTGCACGTGCTGGAGAAGAAGGGCATCCACATCGGGTGGG
>Ga0265798_10005087_pt1 | contig 17839 bp, 20 predicted proteins | sample P3T30metagenome_FD_192430 | JGI IMG/M metagenome (GOLD analysis project Ga0265798, IMG submission 192430) | Plant litter microbial communities from East Loma Ridge, Irvine, California - P3 T30 | ecosystem: Environmental > Terrestrial > Plant litter > Unclassified | place: USA: California... | reverse complement strand
CAGCAACTGGTCATTCTTGAAGGATGGAGTTAAGACTTTATTTGCTACCTGATCCCCCTCCCCGGGGAGTCAGGAGTGGTTGGCAATACGGTCTCATAGCTCGCCAAGGCCCAACCACTCGGGCGGACTACCAGCGCTGGGTTTGAACCAGCCTACCGAGTGCGTGCAACTGCTAGTCCATGACAGTCTGATACAGGTGAGCCGCTGGGGCACTGTTGGAGGCTGAATCGGGAGGTGTTTATGGAGGGGATAATGGGCAGTCACCCGGATCTACGAGAAACACCGGGCAGGGTTTTCGACATCCTGCTGTTCATGCAGAACCGGCCAAATCGAAGGTTGATCTTGGCCTTTTCAAGGCAATGAAGGAATGGCAATGGTAGCGCCTTCCCTCCCCCGACGGGATTACAGATGCAGCGTTGGGTACGCTCAACCACAGAGCAAAAGTCATCAGGGTGTGGCATGACAGATAGCGTGAGGACTGACAAAATAAAATCCGTAAGGTTGATCAGGCACGCCCAGAGCGCAGCGAATGCCGGCTTGCCTACGATCTCCCCGGACTCAATTCCGTTGACTGAGCTAGGCCGCTCCCAGGCCCAGATCCTCGCTAACCACATTGCATCTCCCCCCGATTTGATCATCTCGTCGCCGTTCGAGCGCGCCATCAATACCGCCCAGCCCTTGGCCAATCGATTTCCTCAGGTGTCACTGGAGATCTGGGCTGTAGAGGAATTCACATACCTAAGTCCAAGTCGGTTAGTTGGTACCACTCAAGCTGCCCGCAAGCCCATGGTGGAGGCGTATTGGAACGAGGGCGACCAAGCAGCAATCGATGGGCCTGGCGCTGAGTCCTTCGTTGAGCTCCTCAAGCGAGCCAAGGTGATGCTCGACCGTTTGGCGGCCTGTACGGCCGACAACATAATGATCTTCAGTCACGGGCAGTTCATCCGTGCGGTGGCGTGGTTCATTCATCACGGTGAGGCTGCCGGCACTCCAGAGAACATGAGGCTATTCCGTGAGCTTGATACCAAAGATCCTTTGCCGAATAGCGCAGGGTACGATCTGGAGCTGCGTGAGGGTCGGTGGGAAGTGGTGCACCAGATTGCCCAGGATGGTGAGGTGAAGTTTATCGACAAGTTCTGCACGGATCAGGGTATGGCGCCTATTTCTCTTACGGTGATGACGAGGGAGCGTAGTGATTCACTCGAGGCCATCCGTACTAGCGCAGATGATAGTGAGTAGAACTTTCGTGCTTAGTATGTTTTTTTGGGCACTCCCCTCCGGGGCCGGCTGTCGTAAACCACGCCGCTGGCTGTCGCCAGCATCGTGGCCCGGCGGGCTTCCATCCTAGTGTCTCCAGCCTTGCGGCCTGCGCGCTCCGCTTGCCCGAAGTCAGCCGCTACCCATGAGGATGATCCTAGCCCGTTGGTGGATGTTGTAAGCTTGTGGCCAAGGACAGCGTAAATCGACGTCCTGACAGGCTCATTGGAGGTGCCATATGCGTTGGCTGAATGCGATTCGGGAGCGCCTCTTCAGGGACAGGCGTCCTGAGAGGGAAATCCTACGTGAAAGAGAATTTATCCTAGCCGCAAACCGGCTTAAGACGCTTCGGGTTACGCCTAGAGGTGGGATGTCTATTGATCCCGAAGAGATCCGCGATCAGATAATCGCGGCTAGGGAAGAGTACAGGCACCTCGTTCGCAAATAACCCGCTTAACTCGATTGAGCTCAGGTGTAACCGAGGGTAGGTCGGCATTGATGGGCCAGCTACACGCCTGCAAGTCGTGACCAGCAGCTTCCGCCCTAGTGCCTAGGCATACTCGCCCAATGGCTTCGAGAAGGGCGACAAACTTTGAGAGCCGCCCGTCTACGTCTTACTTGTCCAGCTTGCTAAAGCGGCTCGATAGCGTCTGAGGATCTATCATCTGCCAGCCTTCAGGATCTGCGGTCACGCTGAGCATTTTCCAGGCTGCCCACAGATAAAAACCTGCAGCAAGGCATGCCTCTACGAAAGCGTAATGAGTGATTTGCGACATACCAGTTTGGTTACCCATACCCGTCAGGGCGAGAAGAGCCGCAGATACCGGCCATCCAACGATTAAGACTAAACAAAAGGCCAGAGCCGCAAAAAAGATCATCATCGAAGGAACTGTCCAGCGGTATTTCGTTGCAAACTTACTCTGTTCACCTTCCTTCTTATAGCCGTACAAAACTCCCATGTTTTTTTCTTTTTTGTTGGAGTTCTTGCATATCGTGTACAGAGTCACTTCTTCCCCTGGGTTCAGCTCTTCAAAAAACTCAGGCTCCATTTGTATATTTGGCAGCTTACTACCATTCAGGGTTATCAAGGTCTTATAACCTTTTGTCATCCGGCCAGTAACTTTAACGGAGTCAATTTTTCCGGAGACTTTTGTACAGTCGAATTTAATCACTACATTCCCTATGAATATTTAGCGAGTCGAAGTTTTGATTGGGGCATGGGCAACAACCTGTGCTCGTTTCCGATATGGCACTGGCCGCTGGAGTGAGCAGCATTCCGCCCGCCAAACTCCGCTTGCCCCACAAGGGGGACTATAGCCCGTGGAGTGGGTCATGGCAATGTGACTCCATGCTCGATTTTGGAGCGAGTTATGCTGCCGCACCAACCACTTGCCGCAGTCCTCCGCACGCTTCGGGCGATGAAGGGCGTTACACAATCAGAGCTCCCAGCAGATCGGAAACACCTTTACAAACTGGAAGCAGGGTTATCCGACATAACCCTTGGCATGATCCAAGAACTGGCGGAAAGTCTCGGCGTTGAGCCTGTTACGCTGTTTATGCTTGTAAGGGCAACGAAGATGGGGTGCTCAAGCCAAGCGTTGCTCGGCCTGGTCGCTGATCAGCTTCGGGATTTTGAGCGCAAAGGAGGGCCTGCAGAATTAACCCGCCAGCTAGATCTGGGGGCTGTTCAAGCTAGAGTAGTCGCCAGAGCTGAACGCTCTTCTGCTATTCAGGCTTGTAAAGAAAGGGGACTCACTCAACGTGAAACAGCAGACGAGCTGGGACTCTCAAAATCTACGGTTGCTCGGGCATGGTGAGCCTTCATCAGCGCGCCCGAGTATGCACGGCCAGCGCCGCCAGAGTCCTATCCGCGTTTGGCGCGAACAGATCTGTGCTCTTCTAAATGCAGCATCTCAGCTTTCCATTTTCTGAGAAACTTCTCCCAGTCAGTCGCATATGGCCCCTCAGCCAGGCGAGTCGACCCTACGCTCGCGCACCGAAAACGCTCCAGCCACGGCTGCGGAATCCCCGCCTCTCGAACAATCCGGACTCCGCTCGGTAACGACTCTTCGGGGATGGAACTGGCAACCTCATCGATGCTTATGGCTTTGCCGGGCAACGCGTTATCGCTTTCCTGGACATCAATAGCATCAAGAACGTCCAGGACGCCTGATGCCAGACGGTCGCCTGGCTTATAGCGAGTCAGTTCCCAGAGTGATTTTCTCCTGGCCATCTCGCGCTGATAAATTTTGTCGGTGTCCATTACTGCCGCTCGTTGATCTGTGGGTCGAGATTGCCGCGCTCGGAAGGCAGTTCACATTTTCCTCATGAAGCCTCGCCGCTCCACCTGTGTTCTGCTAGGAGCCGTCACGCTGAAGGCGCCCTACGAGCACCTCATTGAGCTGGGCTGTAACGTTATTCTGGAATGTAACATTCACGATGTTACATTCGAAAAAACACGTTACATAGGCCCTGGCCGAACAGCGGTGCATGCGTCCGTGCGGGACTGTAGTGCTCGAGTGCTGTCCATGACTGCTGGGACTGCGGAGCGTCAAGAATGATTTCACTGAGTAATCTTCAATGCCGTGTGGGGAACCAGTCGCCCGATGCGGGCGGGTTCTCGACGAAATCTACCGAATTGGTGAGCTCGTACTGGATGTCCGCAAATACTCCTTCGAGATTCGGATGAGTGCCTGATTTCCTAAGCTCAGCTACTAGCTGCAACAGCTCTTTCCCTTGCAGCAACGGCATCTGGATGTGGCAGTACACGGTATCGGCGTCGTCGACAGCCATTAATCCCTCCGTGGTGTTTCGGTTTGTTTGGCATGCCCCAGCGGGGACGGCTGTCCTGAACCTAGCCATCGGCGGGCGCCGCCGTCTTGGCCCAGAGGACTTCATCCTCATGCCTGCGCGCTCCGCTTGCATGTCCCGGCGCAGCAACCCGCAAGCTAGAACTCTCAGGATCATGAGTGCGTGTCGCCTAGCTATAGGCTGCGGCGCTAGTACGTTATCAAAGACATGATGCGCTGCCATCTACGGAGTCGACTACCTTGTTGACCTCACTTCGAACGGCGAGGCGTAACGAGGGGGTGAGCGTACAGCCATCCTAGAGAGGTGCTGCCCGATTGTGCGATGAGCTATAGCCAGTCTTCTTCACGGATATGCATATGGAATCCCTCGAGTGAGTTGATACCCTCAAGCTAGCGCATGGGCCAGGCTTGGTCAACGCACGAACTGAGCTGACGATCACTAGACGGTCGGAAGCACCGAAGTGTCCCCAGGAGTGGAATCACGACTGCGGCCAGGTCTCGATACCCGAGCTCAGGGTTAGCTCCGCTATGCCCTTCGCGATGAATTTAGCGTTCTGGTTCAGCGTATCGAGTGCTCCGTTGATGTTACCTGTATCATCTTCTGAGCCTCACTGACTTGTCCAAAGTGAGAATTCCTCTAAGGCCGCTTGAAGCGCCATCTGATTCGTGTCCTACCGCGATAGCAGGTGGGTCTTGAATTGAGCCTGCTTCATTGGGGAGCCTCATGACATTGGCAAAAAACTTAGTATGGTCTAAGCAAGCAGGCCTGCTGTTATGCGATAATTGATAAACAGGACAACAGCGGCCGACGGTTCGCGCAGATTGTGGGCGATTCGGCTACCCTTCGATGCGGAGCTGAGGGCATACAAAAATTTATAATGATTGAGATACGATGGCATACCGCAGCCGGCCCTTATTAACTATCCTTGTTCCGATACTTTATGTATATGTTGTTTCAACAGCAGCACCTAGGCCTAAGAGCCAAATACCTTACCAATGAAAGAAGGCCTCATTGACATGAGTGAGAACAAGAAGAAAGCGTTGCCGTCTCGACGATTTGAAGTAGCTGTATTTTCCATAATCGGTCTGATTTTCCTGACCTCTGCAATGCTCTCACCAGGAGAATTTTTAAGCCTGTTCCCAGTCCCGCAATACGTTCTGCTTGGATTTGGGCTTTTCTTCATCCTATTTGCTTCAGGTATACTTGTGATGTCTTACCTGCAGCAGGATGACAACCTCACGGCTACAACTACCGCCGTATTTAATTTCCTCGCTATGAGCTCGAGACTAACTGGCTTTAACTATCTCAACAGAATTGCCGACCTGCATGAGCACTCTAGGATATCCAGGTTAGAAAAGACCGTTGCTAAAATTCAAGAGCGCGAGTCAGGCATTACTGAGGCGCGAAGTGAGGAGCTCTCTTCGGAAATAATCTCATCGCTTAAAGATCAAGCAGGTCAAGAGCTCTGGAACGAGATTACAAAGCTTGGAAAAGAGAATGAACAGCAAGCAGAAATTGAACAGCGGTATATTGAGGCTCGCGCCCGATTGTTGAGCGAAGTCTCTGCCTTGGGCCGTAGGGGCAATCTAAATCTCACGCTCGGAATACTAACTACGGTCACAGGATTAGTGTTCCTTAGCTATTTTGTGATATTGAGCCAAACTCAAAATGCAGGCCAAGACATTACCGCTTTTGCAATATCATTTCTTCCCCGCCTATCGCTCGTAGTAATGATAGAGCTATTCTCTTTATTTTTCCTAAAACTGTACAAGTCGGGACTTTCCGAGATAAAGTATTTTCAGAATGAAATCACCAATCTAGAACTCAAGAACCTTGCTCTCAAGTCAGCCATGCACTCATCTACTCCCGATCTGATCAAAGAGGTGGTAGTAGCACTCGCTCATACAGAGCGCAACCATCTACTCGAAAAAGGCCAATCTACAATCGAGCTAGAAAAGTACAAAGTAGATCAAGGCAATACAAATGAACTGCTGAAAATTATTCCGCGCTTAATAAAAAGACCGTAAGATGGGGTCGATGGTGCTTACCGCTTGTGGGCCCATCGGCAATACACCATCCACAGTTGATCCACGCGAGTCGTATGCTCTGGTGCATCATCTCCCGCAGCATCCCCCAATCAGGTTCAATCAGCTCGCTGGGCAACCTCACGGTGCCACGTCCTCAGCGGCCCTTTTTTGCTTCCGAGAATGCCATCACCCTCCCTGTAGCCACTGGCCTGAAGAGGTTATCGGTGCACTACTCTTTCTGATATAGGCCAAGCGGGAGGATCGCCGCTATGCTGCACTTTAATACTTACCGGATACATGGCCCATAGCCTCAGCAGGGGCTGTTTTGATCAAATAAACCTCGTGAGTCGCGTATCCACCGAGTTTTTTCCAGAACGTTTCCTCGGCTATTTACGGTTGTAACGCGATCCTTGCGGCAGCGCTTAAATTCAGGAAAGCCCCCATGGCCCAGCCGCTGTTCGACTTTGACCTCAAACGCGTCTCGCATCAGCACTACATTACCGGCAAAGCCGCCATTAACTTCCCTTATCCCGGAAGCACCACCGGTGGGTGGCATTTCCTTTCCTATTTTGATCGGGAATCCGGGGTGGCTAAGGTTTCTTTGGCTGGCATCCATTATCCTGACACTACAGGCTACTTTGACGATCTGGGCATCACTGATGCAACTGATCAGCTAGCTGAGCGTGGTTGGTTTGTTGAAGGACGGCAGCTGTACATGGCCGATCACTATAGGGCCGCTGCGGACATGATAGTGAAGTGGGCACTGAGCGACTCCAAGCACTGTAACGTCGAAGTAGCTGACTGGTTTCCCTCGCCAGAGGACAGACAAAAGCTCCTCGGGCTTTTAGAGGTGGCAAAGCCAAAGCTTCTTGCGATGGGTAGGCTGGAAAAAATGGACGCTTGGCTCAGCTCGCAGTAACCCTCACCACGGAGCAGTTGGCGCATGAACCCGCCCCTAGCCCAAAGCTGGACAGGCATTCTCTCAGTTAAGGACGACAAATGTTTCCACCGATGGCAGACCCCAATCTTAAAATCACAGCTACCGAATTTGAGCGGTTGGTCAGGGACTGGATCCTCAAACAGGGTGGTGAACTCACCTCGCTGGTAGTGACGCACGACGTGGAAGTCGAGGCCCACGACTCAACCTACCAGATTGACGTGCTCGCGAAGTTCGAAGCCTTTGGAGGCGCGGATTTTATCGTGCTGGTTGAGTGCAAAAAATATCGGAGCGCAGTCAAACTTGAGCTGGTTCAGGTGCAAGGTCAGGAGATGATTTGAATTAAGGCCTAGACGCAGTTACACCAGTGGAAGTGCTACTAAATTACTACGAACCAGCATGCTCATGGATGGCTTAATGCTCTGCTTTTAGGCTCACTGGAGTACACAATGCGCGTTATCGAACCCACCGTAAAAAACGGATTTTTCTTCGCTCCCAACGATCCTGAAAAACGCTATCCAGGAATTCTCAAGATTTTAGATGGTGGGCGGATCGAGCTCCATCTGACCTCAGATGAAAATGCATTCGTATCTTTTGATGAGATGTTCATCGGTCGTCTCATCGGGAAAATCGAAGGTGGGTACACCACACTCGAAGGTTGCTCTTATGAAACCATGAATTTATCGCTAGGCGGCGGCGCCTCAACATCTCTGATCACCGCTCGGATAGCGTACATCGGCTTGGGGATGCCTGAGGAGCGCCAGTTCGACCAGCTTGAATTTGCCGTAGATGAGCTGAGCGAATGGTATGGGAAATCAGCCTTCAGACCGATAGTGAGTATCGAACCATCCGATTGCGTTATCGACTTTGCCATGCCGTCGCCCGTCACCTGCCAATTGCAAGAGGGTGTTGTACTTGAGATTGGAATGAAGGCCACCTTCCCAGGTCGGGTCAATTACCCTGTTACCGAGCTCCGGCAGCAGGCGTGCCTTACCATCAAAGCCGATTCATCCAAACCGCTAAACTTTTTCATTTCTCTCTCGCACAAGATCACCCGTTTCCTTGCTCTATGTATTGGACACCCCGTCGCGATCCACTCGTTGCGCGTAAGTCTTAAGGAAGAGGGAGAGGAGTTACCTCGCTGGCAGGACGTCTTCTTCCAAAGTCTGAATAACGGAACGACCGCTAAGAAAAAACGCGGTCGGACGATGCTTCTTCCCTACGCGCAAATTGGCGAGCAGTTCAGCGCCATGATTCAAGCATGGCTGGGCGAGTACGACACGCTGATGCCTGCTCTCCATCACTATTTCGCCGTCCAAGATGAAGGCCTGTCCTATAACGACACAAAGTTTCTGGCCATTGCCCAGGCACTTGAAGCCTTTCATCGCAGGACGCTACCAGGTCATAGGTGGTCAAAAGCGGAGTTCACCAAAAAGCTTGCCGGCATCGTGGAAGCAGTGCCTGAGGCTGAACGGGAATGGGTCAAGCAACGCCTATGCTTCGCGAATGAACTAACACTGGGTGAGCGGTTGGCCCAATTACTGGAGCCCTTCGTCGAAGTATTTGGCGGGCAGGCAGCCGTTGATCTGATGGTAAAAAACACCAAAAACACCAGAAATTATCACGCTCACTACGATGAAAAAGGCGAGAAGAAAGCTCTGAAAGGAGCCGCATTGGTAGCTCTGGTGCTCCGTCTTCAGGTTCTGTTCACGCTTTGCTTACTTGGACGCCTTGGCATGCCCCTAGAGCTCGCCCTTAACCTAGTAAAGCAGCCGAATCTCGCCCGCCTCCTAGGTAGTGCCAATCACCTCCTCGCTCAGGACTGATGCGTTCCGGTGTTCGTATCTTCCATTAAACCAACCTAGGTCTGGACAGCTCATGTCAACACGCGCTGGATTTCGTCGACTGGAACGCCACCTCGCGGAACAAATGGCTGAGATTGAAGCAATGAGAGGCGACAAAGGTTAATAGCAAGAAATCGAGTTTAAGAGCAAATTGCGTCTCTGGTGGGCGTGTACAACAAGAGCTTGAAGGACATCGCCAACGGCCATACCTGTTCAGATACGCCATTGATGAAAGCTGAGGACATCGTTGCTCACCACAACGCGACTCTTGACGGCCTGTTCTGCAAGCTAGTCCGGGCCGAGGAGTGGAGTTTCTAGCGGAGCCGAAAGTGCGGAATGCGCTTGAAAAGGTGCAATGGCCAGCCGCTTAATCGTAATCTTGAGCGGCGTCATCGCACATCCTTGTAATATCCCTGATCCATTTTCGCCAGGGTACGTTTATCGCCCACGAAGGCGGCTTGCCGAGGCAGGGCACGCTGGAAGGGCCTAATCGCGCACCAAAGCTGACCATCATTCCCCCTCATTTGCCATGGGATGTTGTGGTCTTTCCTCCAAGGACTACATCCAATTGGAAATTATGCCTACACGCCAAGAGCCCACCCCGGCACAAACTGCGAATGCTCTAACGACGCACGACAAGGCTGCCGAGGGGACGCCTGATGCAGATCTGTCCAAGCGATTTAGATCTATTGCGAAGCTACTATCAGCTGCAGTATTCCTTATGGCAGCAGCGGTACTGGCCGGGTACTGCTGGGGGCTTCATACCGTCGTCGTGCTTTATCCTGGGTTCGCAGGGATGGCCCCGCTCACAGCGTTAGGGCTGATGACCCTCTCTGTAGCAAATCTTTCGGCAACGAAATACCCGATCACAGTCTGGGTCTCGAGCAGCATCGGTTTGGCCATCGCAGTCAACGTCCTGGCCTCTCACTTAATCGCTGGCGACGACGTCCTTAATGAGCCGTTAGTACGCCTGCTTTTTCCAGGCTACGCCGGGCCAACCGGATTGACCTCCGTTGCAACTGCTTTCTGTCTGGCTTTGCTTGCGTGCGCGCGGATGATGCGAGCGGTAGGCAGGCATAATTCTTCAGAGATAACGGCAGCCCTCGCAGTAATACTTGCGGGGTTGGGCTCGCTTGGCTATGCCTACGGTTGGCGAGACCTGTATTCGCTTTACCCATTCAAGACGATGGCAATACACACAGCGCTTTCATTGTTATTCCTTTCAGCTTCAATGCTGCTGTCGCAATCAAAGGGGTGGATGGCAGTAGTGATCTCCCGCAGGCGCCCAGGGTCGGTAACTCGTCGTCAGTTGGCGTTGACTACAACGCTTCCCATCGTTGGCTGGGGTCTTATCTTCGCCGTCGACAAAGAGCTGATCGGGCCGTCCGCTGCGATTGCTTTGGTTGTTGTACTGATGTTTTTGCCGCTGGTGACCTTGATCATTCGTGACGGTGTTGTTCTGTCCCGGCTAGACGATGAACAGCTCGCCAAGCAGCAGCTTGAGCGACGCCTGCGCGCTTCACTTGTCGCGGAGCTGAAGGAAAAAAGCGCGGAGTTGGAGGACGAGTCTCGGCAAAGAATTGATGCCGAAACCTCCATGTTTCGAGCTCAGCGGCTGGAAGCAATGGGCCGGCTCACAGGTGGGATTGCGCATGATTTTAACAATCTGTTGATGGCGATCTCCGGCAACCTTGAATTCATTCAGCGAAAACTTCCCGCAGATTCGACCGTGCACAAAAACGTGCAGCGTGCAGCTCAAGCAACCGATAAGGGGATTAAACTCACCGCGCAATTGCTCTCATTTTCCCGGACACAGCGGCTGAACGTTCAATCGGTTGAGCTGGGTAAAGTCCTTCAAGCAGCACAGGATTTGCTCGGCAATGCATTAGGCCCAAATATCGACGTCGAGGTCTGCCTGCCGAGCCAAGCCATATGGGTGTCCACCGACCCGCTACAGCTTGAGCTTGCGGTTTTGAACCTAGCGCTTAACGCCCGAGACGCGATGCCCAGCGGCGGCCAGTTTTCAGTCAATGTCGCAGCAACCTTGCACAACGCAGAGCACAATCGGATGGTCACGATCCGAGTGGCCGATACAGGCATGGGGATGACCCAAGAAACTCTTGCGAAGGCTGGCGAGCCGTTTTTCACTACCAAGGAACACGGCAAGGGTACCGGTCTGGGGTTAGCTCAGGTGTACGGCCTGTGCCGGCAGTGTGGCGGGGATCTGCGGATCTCAAGCGAACCAGGCAATGGCACGGTAGTCGAGATAATCCTGCCAACCTCCACTCCGATTGAAGACCTGCGCACCGAAGTGTGCCTCTCATCCGACGTGGGCGGTGACTTGCCAACCGAGGCGTCAATTTTGCTGGTGGATGATGATGAGAGCGTTCGGGGTGTACTGGCAGAGTCTCTGCGTTCCGCCGGTTATGAAGTAATCGAGGCACATAGTGGGGCATCAGGGCTTGAGTTGATTAGGGCGCAGCATTATTCGGCTGCGGTCATCGATTTCTTGATGCCAGGCATGAATGGCGCCGAGATGGCTAGGCAAGCGAGGGAGATTCAGCCAGACCTACCCATCGTTTTCGTCAGCGGCTATTCAGACACGCTTGCGCTTGATGCTATTTTCGATGCTGTCGTGCTGAGGAAGCCATTTGAGCTTGAGAAGCTCCACGAAGCACTGGCCTCTATCCGCTGACAAGCTAGCATTGCATAACCGTACTGACGAAAGCACGCGATGGCTAAGGGTTGCTAACCGTAGTGGTGACCTTACCAAGCTTTGACCCGATCTCGCGGTGCGCAGCCTGTAATGGAGGACTTATGGCAAGCAAGGAGAGAGCATTCTCAATTCAAGACCTTATTGTCGCGCTCATGCGTGATCAAGGTATCCACTCAGGTTTTTGGGGTTTAACGGTTCATTTCGATGCTTCGGGCACGTCCATCGCGAAGCCAGGCCAGCCTGAGCTGAATTTTCCAGGCTTGGCAGTGGGCGTAACTGGTGTGACTTTGATACCCGCTACCGCTAATGCGCCTGGCAGCCTCGACGCATCGGTACATAACCCGGCGCCTAAGAAGCGAAAGTCGCCGAGACCAAGAGCGTCGAATGATGGCCTCTAATAGGCTTATCTGATCGTCACCTGCGCGACCGGACTCTTGGGTCTCTTGGGTACGCCTGGGTATGCTTTGTAGGGCGCCGGCATAGCCCGAAGCGCTATCGAATTACCGGCTGGGAATATGACGCAATTTGGCTGCTGGCTGGCATCCAAACCCACTGTCACTGTCGGTATCTAATGCGCTTCAAGCATGACCCTCTGACGACGGAATCGCGGGGGCGAATCTATAACAGTTACGTCCCTCGCGCTTGGCCTTGTACATGGCAGCGTCTGCGCTCGCAAGTAGCTGCTCCGGCGTAATCAAAGCATGTGCAGGACAGACCGCGACCCCGACGCTCGTACCTATCTTGACCATATGCCCCCGTAAGGGGAATGGCTGCGCCAGAGCCGTGCATATTTCGCCTGCTATCCGGGAACAGGTGTCATGTGCCTTTGCACCAGAAGCGATCAAAACGAACTCATCGCCTCCTAGGCGGCACAACGCATCGTGCTGACGCACTTTTCGCCGAAGCCTCTCGGATACCTGGCACAGGAGTTCATCCCCCAGATCGTGACCGTGCTCATCGTTGACCCGCTTGAAACCATCGAGATCCAGGAAAAAGATCGAAAAGTCGGCTAGGCCGCGCTCTGCCAAGCCCACGGCATGGGCGAGGTTTTCCATCAACGCCGCACGGTTAGGCAGACCGGTGAGATGATCTAGCAGGGCCTTGTCCGTCAGTGTTTTCTCTTTGCGCTTCTGTTCAGTAACGTCTTGGGACATGACAAAGAACCCTACGACAACACCGTGTCGCACGTCGGGTATGTAGGTAGCGCGCCAAATCCGACCATCATGTTCGTCATAGCGGATATCGTCTCGGGTACTGCGATCCCCTGACAATGCGCGGTTGAAGTATGGCAATAGCTCTTCGAAAACCGATGGTTTGAGAACGGTTTGGATAGACTGGCCTGGAAGCGACGAGGGATCGACGTTGAAGATTTCCTTGTATCTGGCGTTGGTGAAGACATAGCGAAACTCAGCATCTACTTGGGCGATCAGCATTGGCACGTTATCTGCGATGGCCTGCAAGGTTTCCTTGCTTCGCATGAGGTCAGCGGTTCGCTCAGCAACCCGCTGCTCGAGTTCATGTTGATGATTCAGTATCAGCGCTTCGCTCTGCTTTCGCGTGGTGATATCCAGGATTACGGCGATAAGATGCAAGGGCGCCCCCAATGCGTCCCTTAAAATTGCGACGCTCAAGTTGACCCAAACGGGCGATCCATCTTTGCGCAGGTAACGCTTTTCCATCGAGTAGTTCTTCCGATGGCCACCGATTAGCTCCGCGACCAGGGTCAGATCCTGCTGGATATCGTCGGGGTGGGTTATCTCCTGAAATGTCTTGCTCAAGAGTTCGTCAGCGGAATAGCCCGTGACCTCACAGAACTTAGGGTTAACAACTGAAAATCGCCCATCCAGGTCAACGATGGCCTTCCCTGTGGGAGTCTCTTGGAACACTGTAGCGAACCTGGTTTCACTCAGTGACCGCGCGCGACGTTCATCTTCATAAATCGTACGAGCCTGACCGGACATGCTGCGATGAAATAATTCCCGCTCGACTGCCCGGGCCAAATCTTTCATGGCCGCAAGGGCGCTTGGACTAACTGATCTTGGACGGGTATCAATCGCGCATAGCGTGCCCACCACATAGCCTTCGCTGGAACAAAGAGGGATGCCGGCGTAAAAACGAAGGAAGGGCGCTCCCATCACCAGAGGGTTGTCATGAAACCTGACATCTGCGGTGGCATCCTCTACGACCAAAGCGCCATCGGCATGTAAAGCATGAGCACAGAAGGCAATGTCTCTTGATGTTTCGCAAACATCCAAGCCAACTTTGGACTTGAACCACTGCTTGTCGGCATCGACCAGAGATATCAACGCGATGGGCACCTGTAAGAGCTCGGCCAGCACTCGGGTGAACCGGTCGAACGCCTCCCCGGGAGCGGTATCGAGAACATCCAGGCTTCGGAGAAACTCCAGACGTGCCGCCTCGTTAGTCGGGTAAGGGGCAATGAGCATCTCGATACAGATCCTTAGGGTCACCCTTTTCGGGCGCGAATTCTTAACGTATCGGCTGAACGGTTAGATTCCTTAAGCTCCATTTGCGCTTGGTCGATGTCCGCACCGGCGCCATCGCCCCATCCATTATCCCGCAACGTCCCCCTGTCTACTGCGGCTCCAGCGTCTTGATCGTATGAGCGTAGCCTTCTGACACTTGAAGGCTCGGCGGTGTGTTTTCGCGATCAAATCAGAAAAGCGCAGGCAGATGATCCAGAAAAGGACTTATCAAAAACCGCAGCAAGGTGATACGACACGCCAGTGCAGACGCAATCGCGGGGATGGGACTGAGTTGCTAAATCCTGACAAGGCCGATACCACAACCAGCCACCTAAACCTCCAAGATGCTCCTAAAAGGCTAGCACCCCGGGTGGGTAAGGTAATTAGGTCATCGGAACGACGATGAATGCTCAAATTCACCGTCAATGAACGCCAGGAACGTTACTTGGACTCACCAATACGAGGCAAGGGCGGCCCGGACTTGATGAGTGACACCTCGGATCTGATTTGAGCAATGAAATTCGAAATGGCGCGGCTGCTCCCTAGACTTGCTGCTGGCACACCTCCCATCACCGCGACAGAGCCTAATGCGGGGTCGAATACCTCTATCGTGAGCTCCCCCTGAGAATTACAACTGCACCTGCAATGCAGGGGCAAAAATGCGGACTCGATAATGTGCCGTAATTCGAGCAGCGAGATCGCCATATCCAAGCTCCGTTTGTTGCGATTAGTCAGTGCCAGTCGGGACTCTGAACCCCATATCATGGTAGCGCAAAGCTCGCACCCCACGCTCAATTAGCGCTTCCGCCGAAGGCCCATTTCTGGGGTCTCTGGGCGAACCCAAGAGGCATGAGCGCCCGCGCATAATCGCCAAGTGTTTCCAAGAGTCGTACGGCATCCCTTAGCGGCGGTTAGGCACAACGCCAGTTACCAAGCGCGCATTCCTTAGGCCTGACACCACTCAACTTTTGCAATCCCGTACCTTTCAGCTTTTGGCTTGCTCAACTTTGAAACTGGGTCTGCCCGAAATTTAGGAAGCTGGCCTATTCCTGCATCGACGCTTGCCCAATGCCACGCCTCTGCGTTAGTCATCATCGGAGCTCGTACGTACATCGTCTTAGGAACGTCGTTGAGCACATAATCGATTCGAAAGTGGTACTCCTGCGCCATTTTGGTCTCCTTGACGTGATAGGTGTTAGATGAAAGATTGCGCAGAACTGGGAAAATTCCTTTAAATAATGGACTGGGAGGACGCGTCCACCGTGGGAGCAATTCATGCCACCCATCTATTCGCACGAACCATCTCGCAGAGCTCCTTGCAGCCTGGTCTTAAGAGGACTCTCGCTCATAACACCTGCTACTCGTCACCTAGGGTGGCATTCCTCCATCGACTACGACTACTGTATATAAAAACAGTATTTGAGCACCCTTATGGACGTCTTACATGAAGCCGAATGGCCCGATGAATTTACTCGGGAGGAGATGCTTGAGCAGCAGTCGCACCTGCTGATTGAGGAGTGCCATCTGCTTCAGAAGGAGCTGAGCCGGTACCGAAAAAATATGGCTAGGCTGATTCACATGCATGCCGAAGCCAACCGTGAGCGAGACAACCTGCGTATGCAACTGAGAAGAGTCGAGATCCAGCTATCCGATTGCCGCCGTGAGAGCTCTGCGTTGGGCAACCGGGTTGCCGGACTCGAAAGCTGCCGAGATCAGCTCGAAGTTATTCACAAAGCCCAGCGCATCTCGTTGGATTACAGCGGAACGACTTTCGACGAGCACCGTGGTGCTGAGCGCCTATCATCCGCAATCCCTCCGGACAGCAAGGCCTAGGCACTATTCCGAAGATCTGCCGGCATGACATAACGATCTTCTAGCGATGCAGTTCTGAAGCAAGCCAAGAGCCGGCGTTGGAACTATATTCCGGTGTTGCTGCATTCCTACATAATCAACATTCCATCACCACCTGACGGACATCACATGAGCTCAGAATTAACGGAAGAAGAGATGCGTCGCGCCTTATTTGGCGATACAGAGACCTCCAAACCGTCAGCTCCTTTTGCCCCGAAAGAATCCATCGTAGACGCCGTCGTGATCCACCCTGTCAAGGCACCGGTGAAAAAGCGGGTAGCCAAAGCTTTCACTCCTAGGCTCAGGGTGGTTTTGCGAGTGGGGAATGAGTTTGAAGGTGAGACGTTCGAGATGACTCATGAGGCCGATACCATGAGCACTCTGCTGGCAGAGCAGGAAGCGACGAAAGCGGCCAGGAAAAAATTTCGATATGTGGAAGTAGTCTCGGTCAAGCCGATATAACCGTGCTTATCTAAGATTCGCCACACGTATCCAGGCTGCTCTTAATCGGCCTTACGCTGGTGCATAAAGTTTTATGAAGGCTGATTCACAGCTTGATTTCAAAACGCTGACCACTACGCCTGCCGCCTTGCCTGTTTTCTTGCCTCCGCTGCCCGCGCGCTTACACCCGATGGGAGTCGAGAAATGGCGGGCACAGCCTTTCAAGCCAAAGGTGCGTAAGCGTGTGGCGAAGTCACCTTACATAGTTCAGGTCTGGGTATGTCCCCTCACATCTGATTTCTTTGGCTGCTGGCTGCATCATATGGCGGTAGCGAATGGCAGGCCTCATACTCGGCCAGACGCACTGTAGCCTTCATTACTCGACAGTTACTCCAGAGGTTCAAATGGTTCAACCGCGCCCCATCGTCTCCACTGGAAATGTCGGATTCGACTCAGTCCTGAAGGGTGGGCTACCAAGCAATCGTCTTTATTTACTTGAGGGTACGCCGGGCTCGGGAAAGACAACGCTAGGCTTACAGTTTCTACTGGACGGGGTTGCCGCTGGCGAGCAAGTGCTATACATCACCCTCTCTGAGACCAGTGAAGAGCTTGATAGTGTTGCGCACTCTCACGGCTGGTCGCTGGAAGGCATCGATTTGTTTGAGTTCTCTTCTACTGAAGAGGTCTTGGGTGAGGACTACGAGCAATCAATCCTGCACCCTTGGGAAGCAGAGCTTGGAGACACCATCAAGCTTATCCAGCAGCGCGTTGATAAGCTCCAACCCAAGCGTTTGGTTTTCGATAGCCTTTCCGAAATGCGCCTTTTGGCTCAAGACCCTCTGCGTTATCGCAGGCAGGTGTTAGCGCTCAAGCAATATTTTGCGGGTCGAGATATTACAGTGCTGCTAGTAGATGACCTGACGGCATCCAACGGCGAGCGAGACAACCACTTGCACAGCCTCTGTCACGGTGTGATCACCTTAGAGCGACTGACGCTGGATTTCGGAGCCGCACGAAGACGCCTTCAAGTGCAAAAGCTACGTGGTGTAGATTTCGTCGCGGGTTTTCATGACTTCACGATTCGTAAAGGCGGTCTTGAGGTTTACCCGCGTCTGATCGCCTCCACGCATTATGTGGAATTTGATGCGGAAGCTGTCCCAAGCGGAATCAGTGAGTTAGATGATCTACTAGCCGGAGGGCCGTTGAGGGGAACGAGTACGCTCGTCACTGGCCCTGCGGGCTCGGGGAAGACCACAGTTTCACTGGCATACCTGAGCGCTGCATGCCGACGGGGTGAGAAATGCACCGTCTACGAGTTTGACGAGCGAATCGGCACGCTGATCTCTCGTGCAGACGGCATGGGCATGGATCTGAGCCGCTACGTTTCAAGCGGTCAGTTGGTTATTCAACAAATCAACCCAGCAGAGATCTCCCCCGGTGAGTTTGCTTGGCGTGTCCGAGCCGAGGTC
>Ga0265798_10005086_pt1 | contig 17842 bp, 19 predicted proteins | sample P3T30metagenome_FD_192430 | JGI IMG/M metagenome (GOLD analysis project Ga0265798, IMG submission 192430) | Plant litter microbial communities from East Loma Ridge, Irvine, California - P3 T30 | ecosystem: Environmental > Terrestrial > Plant litter > Unclassified | place: USA: California... | reverse complement strand
ATCTCCAACCTCTTCTCTCCCCGCTCAACATATCTCGTATAAACTGGCAACGGTTCCCGAACCACGCCAACCTCCAGACCTTTCTGCTCGTCGTTGATCATTCTTCTCGCCCTATTTTGCCATTCCGACCCCCCTACTTCGCGTTTGCCGATGACTTTACCGGCTTTCACATTACGTCGTAAGCGGCGCTGGTACAGGAGGTAGGTAAGTACGATGACACCGAGAAGACTAATGATGAGCCCGACGATGATAGCTGTGCGGATCGATTCCTTGCTAGGTGCTTGAGTAGGCCGAGGGCGCGTGGTCGGCATATCAAGAAATTCGAAAGGATAACACCCAGTATGCAATGTGCTGATGGGCTTTTGCTTATGGCGAGGAATTTCCGAGTGATGTACAGGCCACTTGTACACAGGGACCTCCGATGACGCGAACAAAGATTCTGATCTGCCCAATAACGAAACACGAAGTATGTGAACATGCAGTCAAGATTTTCCTGTCTTCTGGTTCAGCAAGATTCAGCAGTCATTCACCTTCCTGTACTTACAATGGTAGTGACTCACAGTGCAATGTAATCGCTCGTCAAGAAACTAGTTCACGATAGACCATGTATAGTGGTTGTGTGCAGTAGCAGAAGTAAGCTCTGGTGCTCTGTTCTTTACATAATTTACTAGATCTACGACGTAAGGCTGACCCTGACGCTGCACAACGCATACACCGATCTGACATTCGACCATCTTCTCAGCCTGACCGTTTGGCCTTACTTCCACCAATCAAAAGCCAACGTATTTGCCAAAAAGCCCCAAAAGGCGTTTGTCCAGATGCAGGTTCGACGTACCCGCCGGATGTGTCGAGTTTCTCCTCTTCTCTGCGTTTGTAAGAGTGTCGCTCATCGCCGTAGTTGGTCATAGTCCTGAGCCTCAGGCCTTGGCTTGGAAAAGAAGTGATCTGGAACGTTTGTCGGTGGGGCTTGATACGCTGGCTGCTTAGTGCAGGAAGAGAAGTAACATATCGTCGGCTAGAAAGTGACCTCCAACGCCAGGACGCCAGTAATGTTTCTATCTTGTTGGAGACTGTGGCAAGGCCGGGTACGGAACTCGCGAAGGAGGGTTTGCAACAGGTGCAGGCTGCAGTACATCGGCGTACATTGGTGGCCATCCTGAGAATGAACTTCTATTTGCGTGGGGTGCAATACCTGTGTGCGCACGTCTATCCTCTTTCACGGCTTCGTGATATGCTGGAGGCACATCTTCCAAGGGTGCTCCTTCATTGTCCTGACCTCCACTGCTCCGCCCTCCCTGATCTTGTCTTGCTCCAACTAGGTCTCCGCCATCTCCAATTCTAACGTTGTGGCTGTCTCCCCCTTGGGCACTTCTAGCTTCGCCGTACAGCGCTTCCACATAACGCCGTTCAGCCGCTACCCCTTCTTCCGCAGCCTGCTGGCTACGCAACTCGCTTAGGAGCATTGGTCTCTTTCTTTCTCGTGCTTGAGAGTATTGGGGACTATAGCAGCATCTCAGTAACGACAGGATAACGATGACTGCAATGACTGTGCCGATAATGACTCCAATACGTTTGCCAATCGGCCAGCCATACCATCCGTCCGTTCGACAGCGGTTGAATCTGGATTGAATGCAAGCACGAATTTGATTTCGAGCGTGAGTTGTGTAGGCTGCATGCGAGAAATATGCATGCAACCAGCCTTGGGTCGTTGTAGGGGTAGGAGTCACGGTAGGTTTGGAAGGCGGAACGCCGGTCATGATTGCTGCTAAGGTGGCTCGAAAATGAAGATGGGCGCCATTACATCCAGTAACTCTAGCAGGACGAAAACCATGCTATGTATACCTCCAGGTATCGAGTCGCATATTTGCAGCTTGTACCGGTTAGGGATACCAAGCATCGTATTCCCATCGAACAGAACGCCACAGCGTATGCAAAGCCTAGGGTTTCCATCTCGTGCTTCCTAACCGAGCTGGTGCAGTTGCAGGATTGGCGGGAACATCATGTCATGAACCTGCAAGCGCACTCTGATCAGCCGCGTGACCTTGAGGCTGGGCTCTCGTTGCCCGAACACCCGGATGTCAGCCCTGTGAGGCTGATTTTGGCCGCATATCCGTTTGCTGACTTGGATGGGTGGTGTCGCGCCTCCACCGTTTATTTTGCCAAGCCGGAGGAGATCTGAAGTGGAATCTTATCGCGGACCTGCTATCGGAAAGACCTGTTCCAAGGATGGTGTGGCATATTTGTTCTGTATCGAAGGTTTTGCTTGATCCAGGGGATTCAGTATTCAGACATTCTCGTTTACTAGCAGTGCCAATGAACGTGAATCCAGAGATAGAGGAAGCGCCGACAGATGCTCGCGTCTATGTGTATACCAATTTGCAATGTCGACGTTCGTCGGTGAGATTGGAAACCTGATTTCAGAGGTGGCCTAAAGGTACGAACGTCTAGGAAAGCAGCAGGCATCGGCGGCGCATAAATACGTTTCTGTCGACTGCGTAAGATATCTTATGCCTGGCCAAATTGTATACTTGGCCATGCTTGAGCGTTGCAAGATGGACCGAGGAAAGGAAAGACGTGCCGAAGCTCAACGCATCGCGGCGAGGCTGGGTACATCATAAAGGGCGATAACGATCGCAGATAGAACAAAACGGCATACAACGCCACAGAAGGGCGCTCATTGCTAGACGCGATAGGCTATGGGTGCAAGCTTCTTAAAGACAGTCAAGTCCTGCGGCGCGTTCGTACCAGGTAGCCGCCAACCTTACGCGTCAGCGTCGCCATGCGCCATCCGGAGACATCCGCGCCACACTGTGGCTAGCCAATCAGCCACACCGGGACAAGGATCATGACGTTGAAGCATGAGCGCTCAGTAAGGTTTACGCATGGGCGTGATGGCCTTTAGGTTGTTTATAAGACCTGAGAGTCCCCGCGAATAGCTAGTCGCATACCTTTACTAACTCGAGAAGTCACATAGTCCGGCGTGCGACATCAAACGCAGACAAACAGTCATCACCTGTGCATACATCAACTATCGCAGCGCATAACTAAGTACATCACCACAGCGCGAAACAGAAGCCAGTCGCAAATATGATCAAAACGCTGCTCTTGATCCTCATCACAATCTTCAGTAAGCTTTACTCCTTCTCTCTTCCGATCAAATTTCAACTAACCTGTCCACAGTCCCACCCCTCGGTGTCTTTCTCGTAGCGGGCTGCGGCGCCGACTTCTTCATCAACCTACTCCTCACAATCCTGGGCTGTAAGTATCTTCTGTCAAACCGCTCACGAGACATGCGCTGACATCTCCTGCACTCAGACTTTCCCGGTCATATCCACGCCTTTTACGTCGAATACGTGTACATCAAGCGACGCGACGAGATACGCGCGGGCATTTACAACGCGCGTCCTGCACCGGGTGTGTACAGTCAGAAAGTACAGAATGGAGGCCACAAGAGCGTGCCTGTCGCGCCTGCGCCTGCGGGCGTAGAGGCAGGACATGGGGTTGTGCCGGCACAGCAGGGTTACGTTCAGCAGCAGCCACAGGGATATGGAACGGTGCATTAGGTTGTGAGTAGAGCAGTTGAGGACCTGGTCCCACAATAGAACAGAGGGGTCGTAAGTCTGATAGGATGTGTTAGTCGCATTCAGAGGGGGAGCGTGTCTAATGGGCTTACGCTTGGCTTTTGTGATCATCATTCTCCGCGTTGTTTGTAGCACAACTCACTTATCTTGCTTCACGCTCAGGCTGCAAGTGATCATGTCCTTGACATTGCTCGTAGTATTGTACATATATGTACAGTGTTCTTATAACAGTATCCAGGAAGTCAGGTGAGGCAGTGTAAGACGCTCTCGTGGGTCTACCTCTTCTTGCCCCTGCCCTTCTTCTTGCCACCCATCATGGCCGCTGCAGCCCCGGCACCCTTCTTCTTCTGTCCCTCGGACGTACCCAGGGCAGCCTTTTGCCTGAGATACATCCTGACGACGTTCTCCACGCTTCCCCTGTCGTGCTTGACAGTCCTCATGTACGTCAACCTGGCGCGTCTTGCCCTCTTGGCCGCCCGCTGCACAACCTCTATACCCTCTACCAATGGGCTGTAGACCTTGTACCACATCTCCACGCCGACACGGGTAAGCTGGCCGCGCAGGAGGATAGCAGTGTCGGTACCGCGACGGCGGATGTTGATGCATACGCCAGCGAAGGGATCGCCGGTGCGTTGGCGCACAAGCAGGATGTCGCCGACTCGCGCGCATTCTGGGTTGTCCTTTGCGAAAAGGCGGGTTCGTGCTCCGGTGGGGTCGAGGAGGCTGATCTGCGAGGCGTTCACGGCTGAGATGGGGTTGGGACAGGTTTTCTTGATGTTGAGCGTTGTGGGCTTGAAGACGGGTACGCCGAATTGATGGCCTGTGGGATAGAGTCAGCCATTGCACCATTGTTCAGCATGCAGCAACATGGCCTGGCATCGAGGGGTGGCCGTACTCAATTGGTGGTCTACGCTCTTCTGCTTCATCACCGGCTGCCACTTGGAGTCGATGGGCTTCTTCTGTTTCCGGCGCTTCATTCTCACGAGTTCTCCGCCTGTGAACTGGCCATCCTCTCCGTATAGACGCGGATACAAGGCTCTGTGCAACCGCTGGCTGAGATCCGGCTCCTGCGTTGACAGCCGCTGCTCACGCCTGGCGGGCAGTATGGGCGTCGTGGGCGCTGCATCGACAGCGACAGTCTCGGTGCTTGCGAATCGTTTACATCGTGCGGCTCGGAAGGCGACTCGCTGGGCTGTAGCCCGCGTGCAGGGTATGACGGCTGACATTGGCGGGCGGAGTTGCAGTCGTCGCCGCATAGAGTCCAGCTTCATGAAATTCGAGGTCGCTTATGTCAGCAATCGTCCGTCCCGCATAGCCCAATTGCCTGGCCCCCCTTCACAACCACATGCTTCACTAATGGCCTCGTGCAATTCATCTTGGCAATTTTCGGTATTTGTGTATCATTTTCATCTTGGCTACAGTTCAAACACCGTCGCAATGCACCGATCGTAATCGGTGTGAACCTAGCCCGTACACCCACATCGCTTCCATGAAACAGTCAAGTGGACATCTCCCTAGTGGAGTGATTAAGAAAGGACTAACTTTTGAAAATGCAGATCACCACCGCCCCTGGTATACCGCAGTGTATGCACACGCTGAAAAAGGCAGCCCAAACACCATGCTTGCGCGATGTCGAGCGAGGAAACCACGTGTGGTCAAGATAACGACATGGACCCGCAGAAAGAGCCCGGGATTGCCGCCCTAGGCATCCCATCGCCATGCATTTTACCGCTTTTCTACCCCGATACTCCAAAGGAAAGGTAAGGCCAGACGCCGTTGAGATGCTACCGTCCGACGCCGAGGGAACCAAGGGGACATGTCGAACCGAAGGAATTAGAGTCGCGCCTGGTTGAGCTGCTCGCTTAGACCCAAGACAACGTTGGAATGCTGAAAAATCTCGCCCTGGAAGATGAAGCCAGCCGTCAGCAATTGATCTGTTCAAAGTCGATCTCGATCTCTCTCCTAGGCGTCTCTACCTCTTCCATCCAAGTGAGACCGTTGGCAGCCTCTTCCACAGGGAACACCTCCTGGGCATACTCCTCCATGGATCGGTTTCCCTCCCACAGTTCAAGGGATACCTTGGGAACGTCTGGCTCAAGATCGGGTCCAAAGTACGGTGCGCCCTTCTCGCCCAGTGTGTACTCCAGCGCGGAAAGGTGCTCCCGATAGCCTGTGGGTGTGGGCACGTTGATCATTATGGGGCCCCGCTTGTAGCGGACTGGTCTCCGGAGGCCCGTACTGAAAGCTTTACAGACTTCTCTCGGGGTCATTGACGCAAATGCAAGCGGAATCCTGAGTCAGTCAGTACATAGTCCAAAATTATACGTGCCCTACAGGTATTTTGTGATGCAGCCACGTCATGACAGCATGCGAGAAAATAGCGGAAAATTTTACAGTCGACCACCAGTGATGCTAAGCCACCAGATCGAACCACTGTGGAGACTGTCCGCATGATGTGGACCGGGATATGCAGATGCAGAACACGCTTACCGCTTGCCATTCCACTTTCGTGGACCTTCCTTAAATAGTTGGTAAATAGCTGGTCCTATATCATGTTCCGAGTCCAACCAGGGCAGAGGCTGATCTGGGTGGAATGGTGCTTGCCAGACGAAACTTCCATCGTACTGGTGCTCCATGCGGAATAGCGGGAAGTCGAGCCCGGTAAAGTTGTTGTGGTAGATGCCGCAGTAAACAAAGGTTGCTGGCAGGCCGATTTGGCGGATGTACTGTTCGACGGTGAACTTGGGTGCCCATAGTGGTAGTGATCTCCAGTTGTTGCCAAAGACAGAGTGGTCGGGCATGCTAGAGTAGATGTAGTGTTGAATTCCGGCCTTCTTTGCGGCATCGGCAAGTGATCGACCAATCGAAACCTCGTCTCCCCAGTGCGTGGTATTTATGAATGCGCATTGCGCGCTCTTGAACAGATCGTCGAGAAATTTCTTGTCTTCCAGCGCGCCAATATAGACAGTGACATTGTCCAATTCCGACAGCTCCCGCGCAACTATTCCGTTCAAGTCTCGCATCTGCGCTCGTACTTGCCATCCTAGTGCGGCGGCCACGCGAATGAAGCTCGCCGATTGGCGGCCATTGCTGTTGATGGTAACGACGGTCCTTTGCATTCGTGTATCCTTGGCCGAGAATCTTGGGCGAAAAAAAGTGCTTTAGAGAATTTTTTCGCAGTCCTGTGGAAGTTGCGACTTTCGGAAGGGTGGTTGTGGGTATATAAAACACAAACAGGGCCAAGGCGCGAGGATACCGGGCAGTCGTCACCTGGGGCTCCGGGAAGTAGGCAGTAGCTCAATGGCGGGTGAGGGTGAGATAAGGACTTGGTGTAAGGGTAGTGGTAACCTTGGGAGGGATTCGGTTCGGCGGCGTCAGCGATGCCGGTTCGGCGGGCAGATAATAACGTGCTTGCGACGCACGAAGGTGGTCAAGCCTCTGATAGTGCGATCGATGGCAGGCACGTGAGTCGCTTTATGCAGGGTTGCGCGAAGCTAGTCGTCGTGTTCTGAGGTTGAGGTTGCGGTCCGATTCCTTTACCTTTGACGTAGACACACGCAATGTTTAAAGAGCAGAGCTACGGTCAAAGACGCCGACCGGAGAAACAGGAGAAGCTCGAAACGAGCCGTTTTTTGTATGACATTACAGCCAAGTTTGGGCTCGTCATTTGCATTGCTGGGAAAAGCCTTACCTAATAGTCCACCCGCAAGGGCGAATAGGCTCCGCTTGACATCGCGAACACCTGACCGCGGCCAGTACTTACCACAGTTGGCCAGTGCAATATGCCCGTAGTGGTCCACTCTATCACTCGAGACTGTTCGAGTTGCTCTACTGGGCCATGGCGGAACAATCTCGCAGGATCGCCTTTCGTTTTTCGACACGCCATACTACCTAGGTATGCATACACAAGCGAGCAGCGTGCACTATCATCCGACTGCAACGAGCTTGGTAGGCTAATTCATAGACGAGCGCTCCACATTCGAATCTGCTCGTAACGCAAAGAAATCGATGAGGGGCAGTGTCTGCGAGTCAATGCGGGGATACACTAAGTTCAGGGACCGCGAATGACGGATATATGGAGCCGTCAGAAACCGCTGCGCTGTACACGTTGCTGAACTCGGAGCCATCTACCGTCACCTGTAGGGAACGTGCTATCAACGGGTTACCCCGAGTGTAAGGGACATCACGGTGTCGGTTCTTGGCACAGAGATTTCTTTTACTAACTGAAACAAGCTCCCGAGGTCTCCATGCCTTTAGCGGGACGCCCTGGTCGATGTACATCTTCAATCTATATGTGGACACGCACTTGAATAACTTCCCCACACGCATGGCGGGTCTATCCAGCACCATCGTTTGGTGTATACCTTCATGTCCACGTCGACCCCGGCCATACCAGCGTTACTGCACAACTGCGGTCGACCACGACTGCTCCTATCAGCGGCAAGATTCCGAGTGGGTTGCGCTCCATGATAGCAGCCGGGATATTGTCGCGTAACTCCAATGATTCACCTCTGTCAACGCCGCAGCATTCGTCGGGCTGATTCCGGTGCGTCACCAGACTTTGGGGACCAACGTGCCATATATGGCGACATTTCGAGGCGCCATGCATCCATCATATAGACAATTCGCTCGCTAGGCTGCAGCCAACAAGCAGCCACAATCAACCGTGCTCCCAGCAGTGCTCAACGTGCTGCACATTTCAGCCAATCACACGGCTCCAAACTTCAGCGTTGCCGTCGCCCTCTGACGCATGCAACTTTGCGGCACTGACTTCATCGCTGTGAAGATGGGCTCCTGCGTCGATTAATGTCTGTACGTGATCTGGTAAGCCAGCCGCTGCGGCCAAGAAGAGCGGGGTATTTCCTGATCGGTTTCGAAGATGCACAGAGGCGCCTTGGGCCAGAAAGTCGCGCAGAATCTCAACGTTGGGGCTTGTTGCCGCAAGATGCTACACCGGCACGTCAGCAAGGAACGCAATCTCGCTCAGACGGATTAAGTCGCTCCAGAAGCGAATGCAATGCGGTGATGGGCTGGAAGATAAGCGACTGCGTCTCACCGCACTACTGGGGCACAACTGTGAGCTGTTTGGCTCTGTCCCTCTGAGCCGGCGGCGTCTCGTTCCTTTATCTTGATAATGGTGTATGCGTTACGAGCCGTGCAGCAAATATGGTGCAACCCTTCCGATACCGGCTCTTGCATGATACAGGAACAGTGAAGGTCTCAAATTGCGTGCTGTTGTTGGAAGGTGACTCGGAGGGCAGAGATAGTCATAAGGATGCTGAGTGGATGGAATGGCACTTACTACAGGGCTGTTCATTTGATAATCTGCATCGTTCAACAACCAGCGAGGCTCTCCTCGAATTATGTCTTTTGTCGCTTGCAGGTCGCCCTTTTGGACAGCATAGCCGAGCGCTGTGAGACTTGAAAGCTCAGGGGTAAGGACACCACTTCTTGACGGGTGCTCGAAATGTGTCCTTGTAGTCTCAGTGAGCTCGCCACGTAAGGAAACGGACATGCGCTTCGCAACCTCTTCGGGGGTAGCATCCGGTAGCGCAAGGAGGTATGCCAGCTTAGTGAGCGCTGCCTCTGAGGTTAGATCCTGGCCGAAAACGACGCCTGCACGACCGAGGTACGCTCCTGGGGCGTACAGGGCGCTGACACTGCCACTCAGACATTGTGTTACATTCACAATCACGATCCCTCTCTTTACCGCATCCGCTAAGCATCGCGTCATTGCGCTGTCTGGTCCTCCAGGGGTATTTCCGGCTCCAAAAGTTTCCAGTACCAGTCCTTTGAGGCCTTCCAAGCGTAGGACTGCATCTACCATTGCAGGTGTAATACCTGGGAACACCCGCAGGCAAGCTACATGTGCTGTATCCAGACTGGTCTGTATGGTAAAAGGTCTTAGATCGACGGACCTATGAACGCGATGCCATAGGACGTTCGTCTTGGTAGATGAGACAGTAGCCAACGGTGGTAAATTGGGGCTACCAAAAGCGTCAAAGTCTTCTGCAGATACTTTGGTCGCGCGGTTTCCTCGGAACAGCTTGAAGTTGAAAAATAGACACACTTCCGGTATCATAAAATGCCCAGCAATGATCAGAGAATTCAGGAGGTTGTCCTGTGCATCGGTTTGCAAGTTCATCATTGGCGCTTGAGATCCCGTCAATATCACCGGCTTCCCCAGATTATGGAACATGAAACTCAACGCCGATGACGTGTACGCCAGAGAGTCTGTGCCATGCAAAATAACGAATCCATCGAAGAGTTGGTAGTTTCGCTGCACCGTCCGGGCAATTTGATCCCAACCAGTCGAGTCAATAGAGCTACTATCGAGCAACTTCTCGAACTCGAGGACGCAGTATCGCACGCGGCGATCATAGGTGCTGACTGGAGTTCTAAGACTTTGAACGGCTTTGCGTGTGCCCTTGTCGTCGGTAACAATCTCCAAAGGCTCGGGGTACGATCCATCATTGAAGACTGGTCTGGGTGCAAGTCCAGCTTTGAGGAAACCCCGCGCAGGTACCAGTCCGTCTGGAGATTTGCGCATGCATATCGTGCCGCCTAGAGAGGTCAGTACGGATGAACATATAATGTTCACTCCATGAATATATACCCGTTATGACGATCAAGACCCGTGACTCTGGCAGTTGTAGCTCGGGGTATTGGTCGTCCATCTCGTTAACGCGCTAGAGGATCGAAGTTGTCGTAGGCCTTATCTTTGTTTGGCGGAGACTTGTGGATGCGAGCAAGCTATTCGGTGCAAAAAAGCAATGCTATGAGTGGTAGCTGGGTTCTGTCGATCGAGATCCGTCTGACAAGGTAGTGCCTTTGAAAGTTCGTCACGATCCGGTACCGCACAAAGCAAAAAAGATAAGAGCCACCTTGGGACACAATCTTGGCAAGATAGCGAGTAGCGTAGCGCAATTCACTCGCAGCGAAACCTACTGACCATCGGAGAAATGTTGCAAATCGTCGTGATCAAGTTGCCCTTTCCCATCGGGCCGAAGTAGCAGGTTCGGCCATGCGACCCACCTTTAGGTATTCTGATTACCCCTACAAAATCGACCGTATTACCCCTTCGAAACTCGATTCTATTACCCCTACAAAACTGAAAATTTGCATCGCGAAGCCAGGTCTGATCATGCTCGCGTTAAGAAGGCCCGCAGCTGCATGGGAACCATCGGCTTAAGAGATCCACGCGTTACGTCACGAAAACCGCAAAATTTAGATGCGTACAGTACCACGTGTGAACGCGATTGGAAACAGTATCTACAGTACCACTACCGCATAAGTCTCTGTCATGTCTGCGCCTTGCACTACTTTGACTTTCATCAGCCCGGCCCAGACCTCACGATGCGCCCTTCGCGGCTTCCTTGGCAGCATTCGCACGCGCCTTCTCTAAAGCCTTGACCTGTTCCCAGTTGTTTTTCACCCACTTGAGCACAGCGTCTTTGTTGTCCGCCGATACAAATTTGGACCAGATTAAAGGCTCACCAAGGTTGGGCTCAGACGAAATGCGCGGCTCATTCTCCTGGAAGACGACCCAACGCCTCAAGCCCTTCAGAACGAGAGCGAGAGAGTTGCTTTGTATTGGGACCGTGACTTTGATCTCCTTCCAGAGCTCTTCTTCCGCTGTCTTGAGGTGATGATCCTTCATCATAGTGTCGTACTCATCCTGCTTCTTGAAAACTGTGAGAGCCTCTTCCAGTACTTGCTGCTTAGTCCACGTGTTTGCATCACCTCTGTCGGGATGCGCTGGCATGTAGTCCTCTACAAAACGCTGGTACATGGGCCGCTTTGCTTGCCGGGCTCGATCGTTGTGCTTCTCGACACGCCCTTCGAAGATTTTATGTGAAAAGAACCTCCCGCTGGAGGCCCAGTCAAAGAGATCGTCTTCATCTTTGAACCCTGACCAGTATTTTGCGACATCCATGCCGTAGAAAGCGATGGCGAGATTTGGATCTCGTGTGAGAAATAATAGCGCTTTCTTCTTGTTGTATGGCTCAATTTCTTCGACTCGTACATGCAGGCCCTGGTCATTGCAGGTGAGACCCAGCGGACGATGAGAGACGCCAATGATTTGCACGAGGTCAGCGTCGCCTTTCATGAAGCGCGTCCATTCGAAGAGCTCAGCGCTTTCCGGGGTTTCATCTCCAACCGAAAGTTCGACGTCGACTTGCACGTGTGCATCTGGTATCTCGGGATGTCGCACGGCGTAGGAAGAGGACCCGCCGCGTGGGAGATGGATATCGGCGTCGAGATTCTTTTGTATCGCTGCCCATATCCCCTCTTTGGTGTTGGGTGGCCGAATGCCTTCTACCAAGAAGTCGATGTCCCCATGGTCTGTCTTGGCTGGAGCGTCACGCGGGACGACAACACGTACGAATAGTGTTTCCAAAAGGCCTTGATACTGCGCGGAGAGCGTCTTGTACAGTGCTGGTGGCAGGCGAGGGACCTTGATGGGTCTGCCGGAGTCTGTTGGAACATTCGCGAACGCGAGACCTCCCATGGCTACCTAAGTAGCGAGTATTGCGCAAATCGTTGTCGGGCCTGGTAGAAGCGGATTGCGTGTTGTTCTCGTTGAATCCTGAGTGCTATGACATAAAATCGTCGAACAGAGGGAGTAGCGAGCTTATATGGCACTGTGGGGTATCGGGTGCTGCCTATCGTGAATGTACCAGAGCGCACTGCCAGGAGCGACGCTGTGGCGGAGTGAAAGCAAGTCATCTCTGTGACTCCCAGTTGCTAAGGGCCTTCTGCTGACGTGCCCGCCGCGTTGAAAGAATCGCGATGCAGATTCATTTTCCGCACCATAGAACTTCGCGTCGGTCTATCGTGTCGACGAAGCAGGATAGATAGATGCGTTCTGCTGCCAAAAGGGTGCAGAAGCCGGGATGAACGTGTGCACGGGTGCGTGGGGCCGAACACCTCCGCCTTTTTAAGTGGGCCCCGTCGCGCAAACATCCCTGCAGCAGTTCGGAAATTTTATAAACAATGCTCACGGCTGAAGTCTTTCGTCATTCCACCAAGATTTAATGTCTGAAGTGTCTGATTGTTGCTCACCCGGCGGCAGCTGCTCGAAACCCATGGATCACCAAATGAATGAAGTAGACGTCGCTCGCTTCGAGGAGCTTGCGGCTCTTGAGCACGAATTCGAAGACGTGGAAGAGGAGATCAGTAAGTTGCGATTCCATTTCTATCACGTCGCGTCTCGAGAAAGGGAGTCGCATTGCTAACCCCATCGCAGTCCGCCAAGCCGAAGCTCTGCAGGGCCCTCTCTACAAGAAACGCGCCGACTTCGTAACAAAGATCCCGCACTTCTGGTCGCTCGTTTTCGAGCAGGCGCCGCCCGAGATCGACAACTTCATCCAGCCCACCGACTCCAAGGTTTTCGCCGAGTGTCTCGATACTTTTGAGGTGTCGCGGATCGAGCTCAACGACCCCAATGGCTCCCCGCGCAGCTTCTCGCTCAAGTTCGGCTTCACCGACAACGAATACTTCGAAGACAAGGTGCTCGAGAAGAAGTTCTGGTTCAGGAAGACCAAGGACTGGCAAGGTCTAGTTTCGGAGCCTGTCAAAATCAACTGGAAGAAGGACAAGGACCTCACCGGTGGTCTCACGGATGCGGCATACAAGCTGGGCGAGATGAGGAAGAAGTTGGCAACCGACACTGCCAACGGCGTTGCGAGGAAAGAGGAGGCCAAGACTAAGGAATATAAGAACCTGGCCAAGAAGATCGAAACAGCTACAGACGCCTCTGTTAGCTTCTTCGGTCTCTTCTCTTTCGTCTCCGGCTATCGCTGGGTCAGCGCACAGGAGTCAGCACAGGCTGCCAAGGAGGAGAAGGAGAGGTTCGAGAAGATCAGGCGAGGGGAGAAGGTCGATGACGAGGATGAGGCTGAAGACGAAGAAGACCCGCAAGACTACCAGGAGATCGAGGTCTTCCCAGGCGGCGATGAGGTTGCTACCATCCTCGCCGAAGACATGTGGCCTAACGCTATTAAGTACTACAGTATGTGGCGTGCGCTTAACTACTCTTCATCCCATCGCTAACGGATCACAGAGAGCACATTCGACGAAGACGAAGACGACGAGGAACTGTCCGACTTGGATGTCATGGATGCTAGTGACGATGATGACGACGACGACGAACAAGAACCAGTCGACATTCGCGCATTGGTGGGCAAGGGTCGCAAGTCAGAGCAAGAGCCGCCCTCGAAGAAGCAGCGCAAGGCTTAAATAAAACGAGTCACCATGAGCTCCTTGTGGACGACTTCCCACCATCGTCATATAATACGACGAAGACCATATACCCGGAGAACCTAGTGACGTTCTGCTAGGTCTCTTTTACGTAGCGATGAACTGAATAAACCTCCTCGGTCAAGCCCGACAATTGCATACTAAAGGTGCGCCTGGGCAAAACGACACAATTCCCTTCTGTGGCATCCAGAATCTTTGTGTCCTCCACCCGCAGCACCGCTGTATTGTCAAACTGCGTCCTTTCGTCCCGTGTTTCCTTCTACCGATCTTACCAAGCTCCGGTCGACGGACCGTTCATGCCTTCTGTTCTGCCGCTCGCTTTACCATCTGGGTACACAGCTTCGCACGACGTCTCTTGGAAGCTCAACAATCAGTCAAGATGGTTGTTGCCTCCCCGCAATAGCTCCGTGCATGGCTTCGAGAAGCTTTGCCTCCACCAATCAATCAGCGGCAGCTTCGATCTATTCCTCTTTCGGCACGGAAATTCACTCCGCCAGTTCCGCTGGCCTGTCCCTTGATGACGTTTTCAGTCTTGGTGCAAATCCTCACGCTCGAGCATTCGGTACCGCGACGAAGCTTGGAGCTTACCTTAGCTCCTTGGTTGACCAACGATTGCCTTTGTAGCCTTTTGTAATCCACTCCATCGGATGCATAAGGATGATTTTGAGCACTTTCTTGAGGGGTACCATGCACGCCGAGCTCAAAATTTCCGGGTAATCTCCATCGATCAAAGGTTTCCGTCAGCGGGGAGCACAATGAAACCACCCGGTATGATGCGGATAGATCTAGTAGAGGTACATAGGTACTTATTTAAATAGTCTCTGGATCCGTTCATGGTGGCGCAACAACTCGTGCTATTCCACCTTGACTCTTCAAGATGGATCAATTACTGTCGGTCTTGAGTCTTCTAGTTCTCGCCGCTCCTGCCACTGCTCAGGGCAACGGGACAGCTACTGTCTCTTATGTATTGCCTTCAGGCTACAGTACCTCAAGCTTCAACGCCTCCGCACAGCCCACAGCCTATACCCGCACTGATTTCGGACCCAATGCACTCGCCTCGCTCTGGGACATGGTGGGCCCTATCGCTACAGGCCCCATCACGACTACCGTTGAACCAACAGCAGAGCCAACGGCATATCCGCAGCCAGATCCTCAATACTATCACGCTCTTGTAGGAAGCGGATATCCCGAGGTACAGGGCTTGAAGCTCCCCAAGAACTTTCAATGGGGCTTTAGTTCTTCCGCGTATCAAATCGAAGGTGCGGTCAAGGATGAAGGCAGAGGACCCAGTATTTGGGATTTGCTGGCACATAGGGGTAAGTCCTGACCTGACTACAAGACGTGCATGTGAAACATATACTGACTTCGTACCTCTTTTTCTGCAGTTCCCAACTACGTAGCCGACAATACGACTGGCGATATCGTTGATCAGCATTATTATCTGTATAAACAGGATTTCGCCAGACTAGCAAGTCTAGGAGTCAAAGCCTTCAGCCCTAGCTTTTCATGGCCGCGCTTTTTTCCCTTTGGACATGGCCCGGTTAATGAGGAGGCCATTGCGCACTACGACGACGTGATCAGAACCATGCACGAGAATGGCATTCATCCAGCGGTAACGCTTTTCCACTGGGACACTCCTCTCGCCATATTCAATGAGTACGGTGCCTGGACTGACCGCCGCGTCGTGGATGACTTCTTCAACTACGCCAAGTTCGTCATTACACGGTATGATGCCTACGTTGACGAGTGGTTTACGATCAATGAGCCCCAATACTGCAATTGGCAATACGCTGGGTATCCGGCAGGTGAATACTACCCAGCGCCAAATGGTAAGTCTCTTCATACGAACTGCATGTGAGGTATACACTGACTTCGTTTACCACGGTTCAGGCGTTACAGGCGGCAATGAAGCCCGCTTCCTTTGTGGCCACCATACACTGCTAGCGCACGCAAAGGTGTCCAAATGGTACCATGAAGAATTCAAAGGACGCGGCCGCATGACCTTCAAGAACAGCGGTAACTACTACGAGGCCAACAGCACAAAACCAGAAGACGAAGTTGCACGCCAGCGGAACTTTGACTTTAGCATTGGCTGGTTCGGTGGACCATGGACTGACGGTGACTACCCGCAATCGCTCAAAGACACACTTGGCGACCTCTTGCCCGAGTTCACACAAGAGGAAAAGGACATGATCAAAGGATCGTGCGACTTCTACGCCATCGATCCCTACTCCAGCTTCTTAGCTTTTGAGGTTGATGGCGGGCTGGAGTCATGCACGAGCAACCGGTCACACCCGTCCTTCCCTGACTGTGCTGGTTCAGCGAGTGTGGCTCCTAATGGCTTCCCTATCGGTCCTGCCGCCGACCCGGCCATGTCGTGGTTTTACTCTGCACCTGCCGGCGTGCGCCGCTACCTCAAGCACATTACTCAAGTCCTCTTCCCATCGATCCCAGACATTGTTGTGAGCGAATTCGGGTTCGCAGAGCCTTTCGAAGGGCAATGGAAGAGCCTGCCCTCGGCCGTTTGGGACCTCAAGAGAGCGGACTACTTCCAGCAATATCTAGACAACATTTTGCTGGCGATTCATGTGGATGGCGTCAACGTGACTGGAGCGTGGGGGTGGTCCATTCTAGACAACTTCGAGTGGGCGCTTGGTACGTCGGTCAGATTCGGAGTGCAGTACGTGAACTACACGAGTCTTGAGAGGACACCCAAGGCGAGTTTGTTCCAGTTCCTCAACTGGTTCAAGGAGCATGAAGCGGGCGGGAACGCGACGATGAGGGTGTAGAACAGGTATAAGGTAGTAACAGTGCTACTGTGAAGTTGGAATCAGAAGTATGATCATGTAAATCATGTCAGATTTGACGACTTTGCGATTGTTTGAAGGATGTCTGATGTTGGTTGATGGGTGATGGTGGTTGATGGGTGATGGTGGTTGATGGATCCGCATGACAGCGCGTACCCTGTTCCACATGACGTGTTGCCCTTCTCTGTAATGGCCGGAAGGCAGCCTGGGGCGAGGCATGACGCGTCGACGGCCACACAGACGCGAATGCAGCAAAGACAAGCACTTGGGCGTCCTTGTGAGTCGTGCCGGCCATGGTGCGGGCGTTAGCTCCCTTTCTTATCGCGCGATTAGGTCCCTTGTGACAATGCGGATCCACCCGAGCATCTTGGTGCGCATGCCTGCCTGGGACCATTCCATGCAACATGTTGTGACGATGCCGTTTGAACTGACTGAATGACTCAGATAGTGGGCGTTTCTATCTTGAATACTTCCTGTGGTGTAATACTTGCGCTGCTTTGGACCATCTCTCGCACATCGTGGCTGCCACTTGGCACATGAGCTTAACGCATCCGGTTGCACCTAGGTCCCCAGCTACGGACCTCAAACTGCCAGCAACCATCAAGACGACCACCAGAAGCTCCCACGGCGTGCACACGACGACTATCGAACTTCCCCTGTTTGGCGCAGCTCGAGCGTTTGTGATAGCATCAAAGGTGCCCGGCCCCGACGACGGCATCGTCATTGCTCGGCTCGTGACAACGCCAGCTGCTCCAAACCTCCGAGCTCACGTCCGCAAGCTTGCCCACCTCTCCACCGTCTACGCCGACTCCACGCGCACTCCAGCACAGCGCCTCGCCTCGAAGCTGCCTATACTCTCTCCCTAATCCCCAAGCCAACACCCCTCCAGGCACGGCGCTGCCACCAACCCATACCCGCGTCATCTGCGGGTAACCAGACCCAGCGTTCGTCCTGGCAGACGAAATCGCCCCAAACCCTCCCTCCCCAGCCGCCTCCGACCACCCATCCACCCCGACGTCCCCCGCTTCTTCTTCCCCAGTCATCTCTGCCCCCTCCAACCAGCCCGCACCCGCTGCCGCTATCCTGTCATCCGACCAGACTACAGCCGGAAAGCGCAGGCACAGCTTCTCTGCGAGCGACGACGCCGAAGACGAGCCCCTCACCAGCGGCACCCGGGGCAGCTTATCCCGC
>Ga0265798_10005085_pt1 | contig 17846 bp, 12 predicted proteins | sample P3T30metagenome_FD_192430 | JGI IMG/M metagenome (GOLD analysis project Ga0265798, IMG submission 192430) | Plant litter microbial communities from East Loma Ridge, Irvine, California - P3 T30 | ecosystem: Environmental > Terrestrial > Plant litter > Unclassified | place: USA: California... | reverse complement strand
AGAAACAAACCACCAAGACATACCACCGCCCCGACCCGTCGTTCACATACCTACTTTCCTTCTTCCTGACCCTCACATCACTTGCATGGGGCTTCGCATACGCCGATGGCTTTACACAGACCCTCCACATAACTATGGTCTTTATATTCGGGCACTTCTTGCTGCTTTCACTGTTGATAGCGACACTATTCTTCTTCCTAGTTGGTCGGTTATTAGGCCCGGACAACACACTGCTACCTGGACGAAGGAGGGGACTGTACAACCTAGGAGAAGACTCGGGCAAGGAAGAGCTCGAGTTTGGATACTGCTGGGATGTAGCCATCCGAGCCTTTGTGCCGGTTTGGGTGTTCCTCTACGTTGTGCAGTTCCTCTGCATGCCACTCATAGGCACACACCATTGGTAAGTCTCGAACTCAAGAAATCAGAACATGCGCTAACATTGCTAGGTTCTCGCTGCTCCTTTCGAACACGCTCTACCTCGCCGCGTTGAACTACTACTTCATCATTACCTTCTTGGGCTACAAGGAACTGCCCTTCCTCCACCACACCGAGCTCCTTCTCGTCCCAGTCGCCGTTATGGCCATACTGTGGTTTGTGTCGCTGTTCAGCTTCAACATGTCGACACACTTTGCGCCGGTATTATGGACGGGGGCCAAGCTACGGAAACACGTTGGAGACCATTGAGAGGCCAGAGTATAAAAGGTCGCATATCTGCAACAGACAGTGTCAGGGCGTCATAGTACAATAAGGCGTAGAATAATAACGAGTGCATTAGAGTACCTCGAATACGGTTTCCAGTGATAATGTCCATGTCACAAGCGTGGGTGGTGGCAGACCGATTCTTGCACCATACTCATGTCTTGCGTGATTGGGATAATTGATAGTTACATATCCATACATCTACATATATACACGAAGAAGGGTAGTTATCAAACCCTCAACCCAAACCACCCCACGTTACTCTATGTACATAGTATACACTATCTTACAAGTTCCTCTTCTCAAATTTCTCTTCATAACACTGAATACGATCACCCACCTTGAAGTCTTCCCAGCCTTCAAACGAGATACCGCACTCGGTATCCTTGCGCATCTGCTCGACGTCTTTCTTCTGGTTCTTGAGCGACTCGATCACGCCTAATAATTTGTGTTAGCATATGTTTCAACTGCAACCCGAGTGAGGAATGACCTACCATCATGGACAATCTTGTCGCTACGGAGTACCCTAGCCTTGGAACCCCTATCAACAACACCGTTCCTGACTTTACTTCCTGCGACCTTCATCTTCTTCCTACCACCGAGGCCAATCTCAAAGACAGCTGCGATCTCCACTTCACCCGTCACCTTTTGGATGACCTTTGGTGCGAGCTTCTCGGATAGCAAGTCCTTGACGTTTTCGACTACGCGGTAGATGATGTTGCTGTCAAGAATCCTGACGCCTTTCTCTTCTGCTAGTTTGGCAACATGTCCAGGAATCGTGGTGTTGAAGTTGACAATATGTCCCTTTGCGTCGGCGGCGTGCGAGATGTCGAATTCGGAGGGTGCGCCAACACCGTGGCGGAGGATGCGCGTAGACACCTCTGTGTTTCCGAGTGCGGAGACAGAGTCGATGACTGCTTCAACAGAGCCAGATACGTCTCCCTTGATAATGAAGGAGACGACCTCCGGACCAGCCTCTTTCTCCTCAGCGACTTCAGCTTCCTCGCCATTCTCGAGAGCCTTGGCAGCTGCTTCTTCGGCCGCACGACGCTCGGCCTCTAGGCGGCGAGACTCGTTGATGGCTTCCATGTCGCGCGCCATCTGCTCTCTGTCGACCTTCTCGCTACGAAGATCGGTCACCGAGCTCGCGTGCTGTTCATCTTGTGCTTGTAGCACTTCGTCGCCAGCGATGGGTTGATCACGCCAGCCGTCGATCTCAACAGCCATGCCAGGCCCGACTTCCTTGACGACAGCACCAGCCTCGTTGCGTAGAGTACGCACGCGTGTCCAGGTAGTTCCTGCGACAAGCGTTGTTCCTTGGCGAAGGGTACCGCTTCGGACTAGGACGGTAGCGACGCGTCCAGATTTCTTGGTGGTACCCTCAAGAACCCATCCTTCGACGGAGGTAGCAGGATCAGCGCGGTGATCCAACATCTCCGACAATGTTGAAATGGCTTCCTCCAGGTCGGGAATACCCTGTCCTGTCTTTCCACTAACGCAGACAGCCTGGATGTCACCTCCAAAGTCCTCAATCTCGATACCGTGGCGGCCGAGATCAAGCTTGACAGCATCTGGGTCAGCTTGCGCCTTGTCGATCTTGTTGATGGCGACAATCATGGGGACATTCGCCGCTTGCGCGTGCTTGATAGCCTCGACGGTCTGGGGCATGACAGAATCATCCGCAGCAACGACCAAGACAACGATGTCGGTAACGTTGGCTCCACGAGCGCGCATCGTCTCGAATGCAGAATGACCGGGGGTGTCAAGGAACGTGATCTTCTTTCCGTTTGCGAGTGGCACACTGAACGCACCAATGTGCTGTGTGATGCCACCAAACTCGGTAGCCGCCACACTAGTCGAGCGCATATAGTCGAGGATAGTCGTCTTGCCGTGATCAACATGACCCATGATCGTGACAACGGGTGGTCGTGCAGGAAGCTCGGCGTAGGCCTCAGGCTCAAGAGGTGCTGCGGGATAGAGGTCCCCATCGTCTTCCTGTGCCTGGAAGATCGGTTCAAAGTTGTACTCCTGCGCGATAAGGCCAGCATGCTCCGAGTTCAAAATGTGATCATTCTGTACATCCTCAAACCCTAGCTCTTCCAACTTTCGCACAAAGTCCTCTACTCTCAACCTAAGAGCACCCGCAAGGTTGGCCACGCTGATGTACTCTGGTAATGAGATCGGTGTAGGACCGGCCTTTGCCGACTGCGCTGCCTTCTTCGCCTCAGCCCGTAACCGCTTGCGTTCTTGCTTGCTGACGTGTGGCCGGTCTTCATCCTCCTCCTCGTCCCGTTGTATGCGTCGGCTCCTGCCTTTGTTTCCGCCCTGCCTTCGCGCGGGCTCTTCGTATCGGTTCTTGGACTCGTCCGGCTCGTCAAAGGCAAAGCGACTTCGCCTTCTCTCACTGTCCACGTCATTGCGTCGCCTGCTATCCTCTTCTATCTGCCATCTTGCCGACTGTTCGATGTCCATATTGCCCTTCGACTTCTGCGCCCAGGCTTCTGCAGCATCCGATATTGATTCCTTGTAACGTTGCGGCGGTGTATACATGGCCGTTTTCTGTGCTGGTTGTTCCTGCCGTTGAGGCTCGCGGAGCACCGGCTTCGATGGGCACATATTGCTCGCGTGCTCCTTCGATCCACAGTGGAAACATGTCCTCTGCGCGTTCATGTCCCTTGCAAGTGGTGTGTAGGGCTTCGAGGAGTTTGAGGCCGCGTTACCCAACAGCTTTGATATCTCGTCTTGATCCAGCATCTTTCTTTGCGGTGCAGGCCTGGGAGCCTGCGGTGATCTTCGGTCGTCTAATCCGAACGGGGAGCGTTCGGGCTGTGGGTCGTTTCGTCGTCTGAGGTGACTGGAGCCAAATGCCGGGGTGTTGACCTGTGGTCTTGAGTCCATATTGACGGTATAGCGATTCTGGGGCGGTGATCGATGGTCATTGCCACGCTCGTTGCCGGTCGTCCTCCGTACACCAGGTGCAAATCGGTCTCTGCTCTGGTTCCGCCCTGGCCCATCGAAAGGACCGCCTCTGTTCATTGCGCGGCGCTCTGGTGGGAATTGCCGTGACGCCTGGGATTGAGGCGGCGGCGCTTGTGCTGCTAATGATGCTCTCATCCTATCTGCAGGCGACATGAATCCTCCTTGCTGCGGCTGAGGGGCGCTGGCGGCCAGCGCCTGCCGCATGCGCTGTGCCTGCGACATTGGCTCCTTGCGCTCATTGGCATCTTTGTATAGGATGGCCTCGGCCGACTGCGGGGCTCTGCTCGACGAGTTGAGTTGTCGTCGCTGTGTAGCGTCCGACGATGTAGCGAGCGTATTCGAGATAGCCAATTGACGAGTGGCGCAAAAGATGCAAACGTCGCGGGTTGATGAAGCCTGCCATTGTCAGTCATGGTACTTCTGTTAGTAATTGGCTTTGCTTTTCCTCACCCGAAGTCCACGCGCTCTCCGCATATTGGGCGATGTGGTGCGTGTTGGTTTCGAAGATGTTGGAGTGCATCAAAAGTTTGGAAATGTCCCGCCGACGGATCCTTGCCTCGCCCGTCGGTCCTAGCGCAGCGCCACCCGTGGACAGTTTGGGGGGTTGGCCACACTTTGCAGCTGCACGCTTCGACTTAGAATTACTATCACGGACGCGATGCTTTTGACATCGGATGATACAATGACGAGGGTGGGCACAGTGTTCAGCCAATCGGGCAATACACAAGTTCAACCGCCGTAATGTCGAGATACTTGGTACCATCTCGTCGCATCATTCAATAGAGGTATGGAAGATAACAGCTTATGATCATGATCCAATAATTCATCTACAACCAGCTTACTCCTTGGCTTCCTTCAACCTCAGCTTAACACCATCCGCGGGACATGTCGTCAAGCTGAGCCCATTCCTGACATAACCCATACCACCCTTCTCCTTCGGCTCCCAAGTATTACCAACACCCTCAATCGCCTCAAACCTCTGCATCAACCTTACAACTACATACCCAGCTTCTGTCAGGGCAAACTGCTGCCCGATGCAGATTCTTGGGCCGCCGTTGAAAGGAAGATACTCCCACCCACTCTTCCTTCCGTTCCAGCGCTCAGGTCGGAATTCTTCAGCGTCGGGACCCCAAAGATCAGCACGACGGTGCATGATGTATACACTGTAGTCTATTTGCATGCCCTTCTTGACGTAGAGAGGTGCTGTGCCGTCTGGACCACCGCCCACGGGAAGGGTAGAATCCTTGAGGGCACGGCGACCATCAACAGGGACGACAGGGTAAAGACGCAGAGTCTCGTTCAAAACCCACTGCAAATAGTTGCAAGACTTCAGCGACTCGAAAGTAATGTTCTTGGGGTTCGAATAGGTGCCGAAAGTCTCCAACACAACGCTGCGTAGGGCGTTGTAGACTTCTGGGTGCTCTGAAAGGAGCATGAAAACGTACGACAGTAGCGATGCCGTGGTGTCGCGACCGGCTAGAAGAATTGATATCAGGTGTTCGCGAAGCTCGATGGGGTTGCGGGTAGATTCCGCAAGTCCATCAAGGAAGACGTATTTTTGCTTGCCATGCGACTTCTCCTGGATAGTACCCTTCTCCTTTGACAATGCGAGTTGGACGTAGTGGTCAATGAACTCGTGGCAGCGTTTGCAGTGGTCTTTGAACGTCTTGTCGTATACGAGCCAGTAGGCCTCTCCAAGGCGGCTAGCTTGGGCAATGGTGTTCTGCGCCTGGTCGAAGGACGTGGCAAAGTCTTGCTCGTTAACAGCCATTGGGGGCTTACTAGACTTGTAGTCGGGTAGTGATGCGAGCTGAGAGTCAACGCTCTCGCCAAAGAGGAACTCTGTGGCGCTGTCGAGCGTCAGGCGGAAGAAGAGCGGCTTTAGGTCTGTGACATCTGTCCAGCCGTCTGAGTTGGTAGGCAGTACGCGCATCATGTTCTTCATATGTTCTTCCTCAAGGTCCAAGTCGCTGACTTGGTCGCGAGCGAACTGTGGCCGAAGTAGTGACCTCGCATGCGCCCATTGCTCGCCGTCGCTGGAAAACTGCGACATGTCAGCGTCCAACGTTCTTGTCGCATTCCTGACAATACTACTTACAATGCCATGGCCGAGTAGTGGAGCAAAGTTCCCGTTTCGCCTTTCTCCTAATCCGTAGTCCTTGAATTGCGTGGCCAGTATAGCCTGGATGTTTCTTGGTTCCACTGTGAAGTATCCCTCTGCGCCCATGATTTTTTGATGGAATGTGTTGATGATCTTGCCTTCCCTCGCGCACGCATCATCGACGCGATCTTTCAAATACTGCGGTATACGGGATTGTTTGTCCGCCTTCATTATTTTGGCAACATTCTGGAGTCCAAGGGGATCGAATGGAGATTGCTTCGTCTCAGGGGCGGGCAAACAGCCCAATTGACGTGCTCTAGCAGCATGGTGGCGCGAAATAATGATCGAGGAGATGATCTTGTAGAGGACAAAAGAAACGCCAGCCCAAGCGGCTAAGAGGATGGAGTTGTGCATGTTGGTAACAGAACTATGTGAGGTGAACACGCAGCCGTGGCAGCTTTCGTCTGTTGGAGAGAAGCAACCTCTCGAGAAGAATTGACCCTGTTTAAGTATCTAGTTATAGAACTCAATCGCACTACCAACGCGCCAGGGTCCCTGTGGCGCTTCCGCTGCAGCAGCCATTCACGTAAACTGCCGCAAGGATAAAGAGGAGCCAGACCCACGAGGCGTACACATGTTTACGGGCGTTAGTTCCTCGGAGCCCCATCGCGCCCTGTTTGCACACGGGAGCGGATAGTTATGACCTCCGAGCTCGTTTTTGAGTACTACGGGTATTCTGCTTTGAGTTTACTGGGTCTGCTCCATGGAAATGCCACGCGTTCCCCGCATTTTGCATCGGACATCTTGGCTCTGGCGAAGTCGTATTTTTTACTCGGACGAATTCTGTCCATTTCTGTCCATTTCTCGCGTGCAATACGCCTCGGTAATTATGGTTGTGCGACCGTTGCGTCGGAGGCTAGAGAGCTCAGGCGCATGTAAGGGTCGCTTAGGAGTAAAGTGCCATCTTTTACAATAGAATGGATCCACTTGCAGCGCTTCTTGATTACTCGATAAGCCGTGTGTCTAGACGCCTGTCTCGTAGCAACTCGCAGCAGCAGTGCGTATGATTGTGCAGAAGAGGGAGGTCGCAGCCTGCAGACGTGCGAGTACTGCGCGCATCTGGCTGCCAAGGAGTCCGAAGCTGGTGAAACTTGCGAGATGCCACCAAGAAGACAGGCCGTTCCCGACGCGCGTGGTCGCTTGCTCCCAATGGGGGAGATGTTTGCTTCCGATAACACCTAGGCAGCCATCGCAGGAATCTTCGATATACAGCCTTTGCCCGCTTGACCTTGTTCCAGCAGTTCAGTCGTTGACTCCCCTTATCTGTTCGTACCCTGTAGCCTCCTCCGCTTTGATGAGCGCCAAATTGGCGGTGCAGACTCTCCACTGTTCTCGGTCGCGCACACATACCACGAAAAGATGTTCTGTTAACGAAGTAGAAGACCACAACAGTGTCGCAGGCAGCTGAGTCATAATTTCTTACAGTCTGATACGTTGGGCGCAAAGTCCCAACACGGCCTAGTGAGCCCGGAATAGTTCCGTGCTGGTGAGTCGCTCCAGTCGTGACTCCCTCACTCAAACCATGGAAAGAACGACCACTCTACCAGTTGAGACTGAAGCTGCGCGTCACACCAAGATCATCAGGCGCGATGTGAAAGCAGCCTGAAACCCATAAATAGTCGACTTTGGTGCCCACAGCACCACCTCGCTCACGCGCCGGGCATCATTGCGCATCGCACTACGCAAGTCAACCTTTAAAGAATTTACTTCAGCTACACGACTATGGACACTGGTTGGGACGAGTTGGAGCGCATGGCGCATGCAGCATCAGCCTCTGACGCGCAGATTGCTTCCCAATACCCTACACCGGAAACTATCGAGCGCTGGATGCGACTCTTTGGATATTCCCGTATCGAAGCTGTCCGTCTCATCAGTGATCAACGCGGAGATGGTTAGTGACACCGCTTCGTTCTGGTTATCATATGTGGATTTTTCATGTACTGATTCCTCTCTACAGTCACCCGGGAGCGAATTACCGACGATCATTGGGAACTTGTCCGGACCGAAAAAGAAGCTATAGGCTACGATCGCGAGGCTTATGAGCACAATCTTTCCCTCCTCACAGTCTTCAAGAGTCAGAGCGCCTTCATACCAGCCTCTGGGGCTGATGGGGAAATGATGCTTCTTTTCAGGTTGGGTGGGCTGTTGAACACTGCAGAGAAAGTGAAAGAGGTTGCCAGCCTGGACCGTGTACCCGTCGAGCAAGAGGGAATGAGTGAGATGGGTCCCGTCAAGTTTTGTCTGGTGGACAAAGACGCACAGAAAAAACTGGAGGAATGGCTCACGCAGCAGTCCGTCCTCCAGCGATAGCTGCGACTCTGACGGGGTTATCCGAGGGAGAACCAGTGCTAGTCAGTATTGCAATCATCTCAGCATGACGCTGGGAATAGCTGTACCATGCGCTCATGAACAGGTCGCCGAATGCAACACAATCAAATCCATCTAAGATCGGCTGCGGCTGGAACAGCAGCCAGTTTGAAAAAGAGAATCCCAATAATTACCTCCCACACTGGACACCAGAAATCACGTCAGAGTCAACATTATCTTAGGATTCTGCCAACTTCGTTTTCCATGCTAATGTAGACTGCAGCGCATCTGTTCAATTACCTCCGTTTACGAGGTGCAGCGACCCACTAGTTCTCACATAAGAAAAAAGCAGATCCGAGGAAGCGCAGCGACTGATGGGCTGATGCTCTTTCCGATCTTGTGTTGGGCACCTGCCCGAAGGGGCGTAAAGCCATCTTACCGATGAACAGCCCACCTCGAGCATGAGATCCTCAAATGAACAGTTAAATGCAACGTACACATGCCGACGACAACCAATTCCTAGAATAGCGACATCATCACTAAGCATCGTCTGTGGGTAACTCGGCGAATCAGGATCAGCTCAGCCACGACCACGATACCGCTTACGGTCAACCGCAGCCACAAGCGGCACGTCATCAACACTGCAGTTCAGCTGTGCTGATACATTACGGCGCGATCGGCGGAACTATCAATCGACTAATGTTTGGAGCTGGAGGAGCTGAGGCTGCTGATGTAACAACACGGAGATCACCACGAAGATCTCGGTACAAATTGGGAAACCCCCATGTCCAACCTGAAAGCCACCCCAAGTATCTACATGACTTTCGACATGTTGTAAAAGGGACACACGAAATTCTTTGTTGCGTTCAACGAACATCCAATGACTGCGCATACATACCATGCCTCAACGCCCCTCGCAGGAGCAAGACCTACAACACTTGCTACCATCGACCATGACTTCTTCCAAGTTCTCATCTAACAGACCGATACCTGCGATCACTCTTCAATTGGCTACCGACGATCAGAGCGCACAGTACAGTCAAGCGCTACCTCATGGCGGTTTCGAGGAGCTCAAAGAAGCGGCAAACGAAGACAGGGTACGCCCTCAACAAAGAAGTGCCGTAAGCGAGCATCAGTGGTACTAACATATATTCAGGACCTCAAAATACGTATCCGGAAATTACGCGTCATATCGCGCACCCTCGCTCTCTTCATCTCTATCGCAGTTCTCGTCCTCACGGCCCTTACACTGCACAAGTTCCTCAGCACACGCAGTATCCACCGCGTTGTCCGACTACCCAGTGGCGAGAACATCTTACGCACGCCCTGGGCGAAGAATACACGGGCATGGCCAACGTACATGTACTTTGGCGTCACGGCCGTCTCCGTACTGCTCAACTTCGCAACGATCTTTTCGTACAAGTGTGGTATCGAACAGGCTAATGTAGCCGCTGTTGTCACGAGTACCTTTAGCTGGGTCAATATGCTGGGGAACTTCATTGTGTGGTGTGTAGCCGCTACTGTGTATCGCACCGAGAAAGATAAAAATGGAAAGAGCGATGATCTTTGGGGCTGGACGTGTAGTTCTGGTGCGAGGGCAATCCAAAAAGAGTTCGTGGGCGACATTAACTTTAGCAGCTATTGTAATGTGCAGGTAAGTCGACGGGTCAGAGAAATTTGAGGGAAGGGCTTGCTGACGCAGTGTGTAGAGTGCGAGTTGGTATGTTGGTATTGTGCAGGCCTGTGCTGCATTACTGACCGTGGTAATTTTTGTGCTGGTTTTCAGGAGGAGGAAGACGAAGAAGGCGGTGGAGCAGAGGCTGAAAATGCATGGCCTCGAGCCGAGTAGATGTTGACCGGAAGGACCTCCGCCGCATAGGAGGTGAACCCACAGCAACAACCGGTCTATCGCCAGGTACCAGCCTTGCGTACCGTTTGATACCCAGCACAAGAGTCTAGGATACGATCCAGTCACCCCAAACGACCGCACCCAGCCATCTTCGGCCCCAAACCCGTCTCCTAAATTCTGCGCATCATGGTGTATTCATACCCACCTCATCCACATTTTCTACAGTCCACGCTAGTCTCTATCACGTTGAGATAGCGTACCTGCATGCACCGACCTCGCAAACCACTCCCTGAAGTCCCTGCTTACCAAAACAAGCGGGACCCTTTTCCAAGAACGGACAACAACATGCATGCGCAACGGTTACCACCCAAGGAACGACAAGCTCAAAAGGTACTAAGACAGGTCGTAAATAACGCTTGAGATGCATGCCAGTATCGCAGATTCCACGAGGAAAAGCTGGATAAGAAAGGAGGAGGGTGGGAGCATGGGGCAACGACGCGCGAGAGGGATATGTTCTAAGAACGGAGAGACACCCGTTGTAACCGATATCCAGAAACAAAGTACATAATACATTTGTTTACCACAACCGTTACTGAAGTGCAGTGATGCGAAACATGCTGGTATGTTAGAGAAGAACAGAAGTGACATGAGGATGTTATTCATGAGACTGACAGTACAAGCAGTGCGCACGATCGTTACCAACCTGGCTATGCGCCACCATCTTTCTACTCACTGCCGTCGCTTCTTCCCAGGAGACGCAAGACGAGTGCGATCGAGAATGCTTGCTTCTTAGGGTTGAGACGCTTGAACGAGAGTATGCGAAGATAGAGCAAGCTCTGGTAAGTCAAGGCCAATCTACTTCTATGGCGTTCATCATGCTGACAGCGGAACAGTATCCTGGTGGCTACGCGTATTCTTCGACTAGTGCTCAGTCGTATTACCCAACATCTGCCGTCTTTACCGCAACTCCAACCTCATCAAGCAAATACTACACCACCTTTGGCACATCTGGTCTACCTCAAAGTTCAGCCTATAGCTTCGTTGGTTCCTCATCACCCATTCTGACATCTGCCGTCTCCACTGCAACGCCGAGCTCATCAAGCGAATACTATGCTAGCTTTAGCACATCCGGCTTTCCTCAAAGCTCAGCATCCACCTGGGTTGTGTCCTCCTCATCCATGGTCATCAGCTATGTAACCACGCAACCTTCAGTCTCAGCTACGCCTTCATACGCAACGACTCCATCCCAAAGTTCAGCCGCTACCTTTGTCGTTTCCTCCTCATCTCTAGTCATTAGCTATATGACCGCGGAGACCTCAGTGCCAGCCTCTACTTTTACTGTTCCCTCCCCATCCATAGTCACAAGCTATGTGATCACGCAGCCTTCGGTGTCAGCCACGCCTTCCTACGCACCACCTCCACCAGAGCCCACAGCAAGCGACACACCACCCGAACCCACCAACCCCAACATCCCCACCCACCCCGGCTACCGCTCAGTAGCCTACTACGGGAACTGGGACATCTACGCACGAAACTTCCAACCCCAGGATATACCCGCAGAGCGACTCACCCACCTCCTCTACTCCTTCGCCGACAACAAACCCGACGGCACCGTCTTCCTCACCGACACATACGCCGACGCGGAAAAGCACTATCCGACTGATTCCTGGAACGACGTGGGCAACAATGTCTATGGATCGATGAAGCAACTTCAGATCCTCAAGGCTAAGAACAGGAACATGAAGGTGTTGCTCAGTGTAGGTGGTTGGACGTATACAAACGTTGCCAAGCACATGGATGGACCTATGGCTACGGACGCAGGCAGACAGCGCTTTGCGTCTTCGTGTGTGGAGTTGATTCGCGACTATGGCTTCGATGGCATTGATGTGGATTGGGAGTATCCTACCGACAAGGAGCAAGGCGGGCAGTTACTTGCGCTGTTGAAGGAGACCAGAGGTCAGATGGACCAGTATGCCAATACGCTTGTGTACGAAGATGAGTCTAGATCCGAGCTAAAGCCCAAGTTCCTCTTGACTATTGCTTCGCCAGCCGGGGAGAAGAACTACAAGCATCTGCCCTTGAAAGAGATCAGTGCAGTCACAGACTTTATCAATCTGATGGTACGTATTGGCTTCTCCAAATGCAGCAACAAATAAACTAACGCAAAGATAGGCATACGACTACGCCGGCTCCTGGGATAACCAGACTGGCCATCAATCGAACCTTTACCCTTCGACCTCGACTCCCCTGAGCACGCCCTTCAATACAGCTTCCGTTCTGGCCGCCTACAGCGCCGCGGGCGTTCCTTCCTCCAAGCTCAATCTTGGCATGCCGCTTTACGGTCGCTCCTTCACCAACACTCAGGGTCTAGGAACATCGTTCAGTGGCATCGGCACCGGATCGTTTGAGCGAGGCGTCTACGACTTCAAGGACTTGCCCCTTGCAGGTGCACAGGAGTACTACGATGAAGAGGCTGGCGCAACGTACAGCTACGACGAAGCGAGTGGCGAGTTCGTCAGCTATGATACTGTGGCCATGGCGCTCAAGAAGGTCGACTACATTGCAGAACAAGGGTTGGGTGGCGCAATGTGGTGGGAGATCAGCGGTGACAGGACAGATGACAGCGGGAGCATCGTGACAAACGTGAGTCGTGGACGTCTGAGAGTGGAGACGAGCTTGCTAACGTATAAAGGTTGTCGAGAAGATGGGAAGCGGGAGTGGTGCAGGCATCGAGTCATCGCCCAATTGGCTGCTGTATCCTGACTCCAAGTTCGATAACTTGAGGAATGGCGTGTTGACGACACCTCAGGTCGCGGGGCGATTGCGCAGGGGGTGAGTCGTTGATGCAGGTGCAGCTGTTGGCGAGCATGTCAGGTGGTGGTGCAAACCTAGAATCGCGTAAGTTATTACTGATCGCCATCGGTAAACGTTGAGATGGAGCATTGGTGGCGCGAGCATTCATGCGTTCGCATACATGTAGTAATAAAACTTGTCATATACCCTACCCTTGAGATATCTCGCTTATTGCCAAGCTGGAACATCATCTAGGGGACTGGACCCGCGTGACACAGTTGCAGCAGTGTTTGAGGCTCTGCTACCCTAGGTGTAGGCGGTAGCGCGGAAGCCATGCTGCTTCTGGCGTAGATCATCTTCGATATATTGCCAGTGTTGATATTCTACGCCGCCGTCATACTGCGATCGACGGCCAGGGTGCTGGAAGAAGAAAAACGAGTACACGATCACGAGCACGGCGGGTGTGCTGTTGGTGATTGTCGTTGAATTTGTGTGGTGTCTGAGCGCATGAGGGCTAGGATATGCCCGCCGCGCGCATATGTGCCGCCTGCCGAATGATACATACAGAACCGAACGCCCTAGCTCCATTCATGCCGCGAAGTAATAACAGTCGTACGATATAGCACCAAAATGTGCTGGAGGGTATAGCAAATCTATCAGGCACCACAATGTGCTCATTTTACTCGTTTTACTGCCTCCTGATCTCATCAGGCGAGCAGGTGTCGGCGGGCGGGAGTAAGCGCTGGTAGGACTGCTCGCCGACTATAGTCGACTCCCTGTGATTAAGGAAGGTGCGTATGCGCTCGTCGCGATCTCCACTCGAGCTCAGCGTGGCATTCCTGCTCCGGCTGTACTCCATGCTCGCCTCGCGGTGGATCTGGTCGCGCCGCTCTATGACCGAGTTGTTGAAGGTGTTGAATCTAGTGCCCTGCACGACGCCGCCTATGCTGACGAAGGCAAAGATGAGGGCCATAAAGGTAAAGTTGGACATCTGAATCGTGCGGGCGTCCGAGTCCTTGGCGCCGCCGCCGTTCTCGTAGTGCCAGCGCTCCCAGTCCTCCCAGGTCGCATTGGTACGCGGATCCGTATTCCAGCGATGTGGATCATAGTGCCAGTCGTTATGACGGGGGCCCATGGGCATCTGGTGGTGACCGGCCCAGCCGTGGCCCCAGGCATCATACGCTTTGCGTTTCTGGACATCGGAGAGGATGTCGTGGGCGGCGACTAGCATTCGATAGCGCTCGAGACGCACGTGGAGGGGCAGCTGGGCGATGGCCGACTCGGCATGGCAGCGGTCGGGGTGGTAGAGCTTGACGAGGGCATAGAAGCGGTGCTTGGTGTAGGCGTCGCCCTTCCGGCACCGCAGGATCTGGTAGGGCGTGGGTGTCTTGTGCGGCTTCACGGCGTCTGGCCACCTGAGCAGCTCTGCGTCATCGCGGTAGGCGGGCGCGTCCTGGTGTTGGGCGTAGGAGCGCCGCTGTGTTGCGGCCTCAGGACGTGCGAATCTATGACGGCATGACTTGCCCGGCTGGGGACCTGAGCAGCTCCCAGCGTGGGAATAGTAGAGGGGACTGAGGTTAGTGTACGAGGGCAGGAGGATGGAGCACTTCTTGGGCAGCATTGTCGCGCACTGGCAGGCGTGGACGGACGCGCATCTCCAAGCTTCAGTCAGGTGTCAGTGTGGGAGACGGCGTGCTGCGTGTGTGGGGTGCTGAGGCTGGTGGCGTCGGCGCATGGGCGATCGCAGCAGCCCGCGGGCGAGATAGACGCGGCCGGCGCCATCACTCACCCATCGGTACCTCACGCTAAGCCGCTTGCGTGCTACATGCGACACTCTGGATGCGAACAGGAGTTGGCCGTGGTTGATAATTTTTCCACGGCCTCGCGCGCCCTCCAGTCGTGCCCGACGCGACTGCGACGGCGCCGTCGTCTCAGCCAGGCAGCCACCATGCAGGTGCGGTCTCTTCCGCTCCCCTCCAGTTGCTCAGACCCGATGCTGGTGGAGCCCTTTGCTCCGCGACTCAGCCTGTCTGTTTGACGTGAACTCCTTCGCCTCGCTTGCGCATGCCGTGCGAACCTCCCCCTGCAGCGACACAAACTCTCGGGTCACGACGCATGAAGTCGACCCTGCATCCAGCCAGCCGCCCAATGTCTTTGTCCTCCAGGGTGGGCTAACTGTGGGGTCTAGAGGGGGCATCCTTCTGCTATAACCCGTTTGCTATCACGCCTCTCGTGCTCTTCCTCCCTCAGCTCCCTCCAGCCTTTGCTTCGTACAGTCCTTTCCGTCATTCACTTGCCTATATATCGCCCTACCTTCCATGTTGACCGCCTCCCGCCCCCTTCTCCCCACCTACAGCGCCCTGCATCAAGCCATGGCAAACACACACGACAGCAACGGACACCCCAGGGAAGGCTACCTGAACCTGACCCGGCGCATGGAGACTGAAGAGGAAGACCAATTTGACGTCGATCTCACCATCTTAGATTTCCTTGTCTACAAGGCCATTGACTTGGTCTTTGAGTGGAAGTCGAGCAGTGATCCATACCATTCAGATCTGCCCAATGCGCTCGTCAACATGACTGCTGGTATGACTTGCGCCTGTTACGGCAATGCATCACGTGCTCACGACTATCAGATTGGAGGACATTCCTCGGGCACAGACACCATGGCCGACGCCTAGATGCCAAGGCGTCATTTCGATCGCGTTTGTTGCAGTTTGCCCTGATCTTCACACATCGGCTGCATCACGACGAGACCTGGACAACTGAAGAGTCGCTGAACAGTCTGCGCGAGCAGAACAAATCCCGTGGCGAGTACTGGCGGCAACGAACTCAGCATCCTTCTGCGCTCCAGGAGCCTTTCGACCAGCAGAAGGACTTTCCTCTTTCCGATGGCGCTCTTTACGAAAACCGCTCTGCTCTTGCCTCCGCACTGAGAATGCCGGTGGATCAGCGGAGGTGGGTGACCGATGTAGCAGGCACGCCCTCGCTCCACTGTTTACTCCCTGTCTTCATCGAGCTTACCGCCGCACGTGTCAATCTGGATGACGATTGGCTGCCAACGGCTGAGTGGTTCGACTTGGCAGCACAATTCATGCTACAGGCTATCATCGGCGAATATCTTCGTAATGGTGCTTACGGTGACGAAGCTTTTAACACCATCTTCGCCTATGGCTGCCCTGGCGTCGAACGATGGGCCGAAGAACCAGCGGACGTGGCAGCAATGAGGAGACTCTTCTGTGCTGAAGGTAATCTTCGCGAAGAGAACTGGGAGTGGACCAGGATCAAGCGCCAATACATCAACGAACTAATACCAAATGGTCGGGCGCAGTCAAGTCTACAGGCGATAGAAGCAGCCCAGGAACGATATCCGTACGCCGAGTTCGAAGAGAAGCTACTATCTTTTCTCAAATATCTCCACGAAGGCCTCGTCAAGCCAGATCTCGCGCAAGTCGAAGAAGGTCGCATCAACATCGACGGCAACGAACTGTCTGAAGCAGAATCACGAGCCATGATCCAGCGCATGGGGCTTTGATCGACTCTGCGTCCCCAATTTCTTTAATCTCGGGCGAGCTCGGAGGAGTTTCTTCGGCGGCCTGAGTACGTGTTTTTCGGTTGTCTAATCTTGTCTTTTTGTACTAGCGTAGGCCGTTCTTGTTTATACGTTTTTTTCTCCAGTTTGCGAGCTATTCTTTTGTATTATTGTTATCATCTGTACCAAAAGTCATGTAGCTTCGCGCGTCTTGTACCATATACCCACATCAGCTAGTTAGGTCGCCGACACAGGCTTGTAGTCGGTGCAATCACACATATTTCAACATCTCGATGACTACTCTTTTCTCCCGCTACTCCCCATAAAAACTCCTCTTCGAACCCACTGCCACATCCCTAGTGTCCCTCCTCAATTCATCGCTCCGAGCACGTCTTGTCATGGCCACATTCTGTAGGTAAGTGTCGTGGACCATCTTGTAGTCCTTTCTCTACCTCTTACAACACAGACGTCATTTTTACACTCCGGCATGAGAATAATGCCACCAATCGCATCAGCGCGTATCGCATCTCCCTACAAATCTCAAATTGATTGAATAGTGGAGTATACGGACCCACGACACGCGCACGCTTGTACCCGACACTAGTCACACAAAGACGCTAACAGATGTGTGGATTTTGTCATCATGGTAATGGTGTGATTCTGAAGATCAAACACTCTTGCTTTGATTTGGGAGAGAAATAGCCTATCCTTCAACCTACTCCTACATGTCATCAAACGTTGCGGTGCCCGCCCTAAAAGGCGGAGGTATATGTACAAGAAAGAACACAAACAGTAGCTGGTAGATCAGACAGCAGAATAAACGGCAGTGCATCCTCGTCCACACTCCACCTTTTGCTCGAATTCGACTGTGCGGCCATTAACCTTGACCTTGTTCCGTGGTGTGATTTGGAAACGATGCATCTCTTTTTCTCTTAGTTGTTTTCCAAAACCGCCCGCAGATGCTGCTCGCTCTTGCTCAGCGGCTTGGTCGAGTGGTTGGATGTATGTTGGTGTGGCTAGATTACTCCGCTTGCCACTGCCAATCTGGTAGTATTCGTTGTTACCCCAGAATAAGATGTCGCGACCCCAGTTTGTGTCGTTGTCTGTGAGCTTCTTCGACCGACCGGTCACAGCGACGCTGGCAACGTTGTCGAGGATGGCGGCGGCATGGGTTGATCCAACTGAGATGTTCAATAGACGTATCGGAATTGCAGTGTTCTTGGCTTCGTCCCACTCGAAAAGACCGGAGAAGGCGGGAACCTTGACGGGATCGGCTTGCGTGTGCACCCATCGACCAACACCAAGTTGACCTGTGAGACCGAATCCAAAAGCCCATGTGTCTGCAGTAGTCTTATTGCCTTTGGTCGCTTCGACAGCAAGGAAAGACGTATTCCCGCCTGCGAAGACGTTTGTCACCTTGCCTAGCGAGCCAGAGTATAGCTTTTGTGTTGGGAGTAGAGATGGCGCATCTACGCTTTGCGCTTCAGCGTTGTACGGGAAACCAAGTTGACCGGAAGTGTTGTCGC
>Ga0265798_10005084_pt1 | contig 17847 bp, 23 predicted proteins | sample P3T30metagenome_FD_192430 | JGI IMG/M metagenome (GOLD analysis project Ga0265798, IMG submission 192430) | Plant litter microbial communities from East Loma Ridge, Irvine, California - P3 T30 | ecosystem: Environmental > Terrestrial > Plant litter > Unclassified | place: USA: California... | reverse complement strand
GATCGCCAGCAATGCCGACGCCAACGGCCGCGCCCAGAACCGCCGTGTCGAAGTCAACCTCAAGCCGATTCCAGGCCAGCAATACCCGCAGCAGTAATCACTGCTTCGGCCATGAAAAATCCCGCTCTGGCAGCGGGATTTTTCATGGGTGATCAGTGTGTCTCGAGTCGCTCGAGCGTCGCGTCCTTCTGCGTCCACAGCGCGTTGACCCATGCCTGAAAACGAGCCCGGTACTCGTCGTCCTGATCGTAGCTGTGACCGATGAATTGCGCCGGAATCGGCAGCTCTTCGAACAGCACATGGATCTCGCCTACCCGACCGCACAGTAGATCCCAGAACCCGGGGGCGCCCTTGGGATAGAACACCGTCACGTTGACCATCGACTGCAGTTGCTCGCCCATGGCATCGAGCACGAAAGCAATGCCACCGGCCTTGGGCTTGAGCAGATGGCGAAACGGTGATGCCTGGGCCGCGTGCTTGGCCGGGGTGAAGCGCGTGCCTTCGGCGAAGTTGAAGATGGCGGTCGGCTTGCCGCGAAACTTGGCGCAGGCGCGGCGCGTGGTGAGCAGGTCTTCGCCTTTCTTTTCCGGATGCCTGGCCAGATAGGCCTTGGAGTAGCGTTTCATGAACGGGAAGCCGAGCGCCCACCAGGCCAGGCCAATGACCGGCACCCAGATGAGCTCGCGCTTGAGGAAGAACTTCAGCGGGCGAATGCGCCGGTTCAGCACGTATTGCAGCACCAGGATATCGACCCAGCTCTGGTGGTTGCTGGTCACCAGGTAGGAGTGCTGGTAGTCCAGGCCTTGCAAGCCCTCGACTTTCCAGCCGATACCGCCGAGCAGGTTCATCCAGGCCTTGTTGTTGCTGATCCAGGCTTCGTGGATGTGGCGCATCAGTTCGTCGGTCACACGCTGCGCCGCCGCGAACGGCAGGCACAGCTTGATCAGGCTGACGATGAACAGCGGCGTGCAGCAAACGAGGGTGTTCAGCGCCAGCAGCAGCGCGGCGCACAGGCCGGTAAGCGTTTTCAAGAGAAGGGTCCTAGAGGTCGATGGTGCGGTTGGCCTGGATGGCAGTCAGGGCAATGGTGTAGACGATGTCATCGACTTGAGCGCCACGCGGCAGGTCGTTGACCGGTTTGCGCAGTCCTTGCAGCATCGGCCCCAGGCTCACGCAATCGGCGCTGCGCTGGACCGCTTTGTATGTGGTATTGCCGGTGTTCAGGTCGGGAAACACGAACACCGTCGCGCGGCCGGCGACCCGGCTGTCCGGGGCCAGTTGGCGCGCCACGTTTTCATTGGCGGCCGCGTCGTATTGCAGCGGGCCGTCGATCAGCAGATCGCGCTGGATCTCCTGGGCCAACTGGGTGGCCTCACGCACCTTCTCGACTTCTTCGCCACTGGCCGAGTTGCCACTCGAATAGCTGATCATCGCCACTCGCGCGGCAATGCCGAAGGCTTCGGCGGAGTCGGCGCTCTGCAGGGCGATCTCTGCCAGTTCCGCAGCGCTGGGGTGCGGGTTCATCACGCAGTCGCCATACACCAGCACCTGATCGGGGAACAGCATGAAGAACACCGAGGACACCAGGCTGCAGCCGGGCGCGGTCTTGATCAACTGCAGGGCCGGGCGGATGGTGTTGGCGGTGGAGTGGACGATGCCCGACACCAGACCATCCACTTCGTCCAGGGCCAGCATCATGGTGCCGATCACCACGTTGTCTTCCAGCTGCTGCTCGGCCATGGGCGCGTTCAGGCTTTTGCTCTTGCGCAGCGCAACCATCGGCTCCACGTAGCGACCGCGGATCAGGTCGGGGTCGAGTATCTCGAGCCCTTCGGGCAGTGCGATGCCGTGGGCGCTGGCGACCGCCTGCACCTCGTCTGGCTTGGCCAGCAGCACGCAGCGTGCAATGCCGCGCGTCTGGCAGATGGCGGCCGCCTGGATGGTCAGGGGGTCGTGCCCTTCGGGCAGCACGATGCGCTTGTCGGCCTGTTGCGCGCGTTGGATCAGCTGATAGCGGAATACCGCCGGTGACAGGCGCAGCTCGCGCGGGGTACCACAGCGCTGGTGCAACCATTGGGCATCCAGATGGCCGGCGACGAAATCGGTGATGATCTCCGCACGCTCGCGGTCATCAATGGGGATTTCCTTGTTCAGCTGGTTCAGGCGCGTGGCGGTGTCATAGGATCCCGTGCTCACCGACAGCACCGGCAGGCCGGCCTGCAAGGCGCCCCGACACAGCTCGAGAATGCGCGGGTCGGGCAGCGTGTCGCTGGTCAGCAGCAGCCCGGCCAGGGGCATGCCGTTCATGGCGGCCAGGCTCACTGCCAGAATGATGTCGTCACGGTCGCCTGGGGTGACCACCAGAACTCCCGGTTTGAGCAGCTGCACGGTATTGAGCACCGTGCGTGCGCAGATGATGATCTTGTTCATGCGCCGCTGCTCGTAGTCACCGGCGTTGATCACCTGGGCGCCGAGCAGCTCGGCCACGTCGCGCGTGCGCGGGGCGTTGAGGTCGGCCTGATAGGGAATGCAGCCGAGCAGGCGAAAATCGCCGCCACGCAGCAGGGGCGAGTGTTCCTTGAGACGGGCGGCGAAGACGTCCATGCCTTCATCGGTGCGGACCTTGTTGAGGATGACGCCCAGCACCTTGGGATCACGCGGGCCCCCGAACAGTTGCGCCTGCAACTCGACCCGGCCGGAAAGCTCGGCGAGCACTTCGTTCTCGGCACTCGACACCAGAATCACGTCGGCATCCAGGCTTTTCGCCAGATGCTGGTTGACCCTGGCCGCATAACTGGCGTGGCGCGTGGGCACCATGCCTTCGACGATGACCACATCGTTGCCGACGCAGGCCTGCTGGTACAGCGTCAGGATCTCTTCGAGCAACTCGTCGAGCTGACCGTCGCCCAGCATGCGTTCCACATGCGCCAGGCCCAGGGGCTTGGGAGGTTGCAGGCCATGGGTACGGGCGACCAGTTCGGTCGAGCGTTCGGGGCCCTGATCGCCGGGATGTGGCTGGGCAATGGGCTTGAGAAAGCCGACTTTCAGGCCGGCGCGCTCCAGGGTGCGCACCAGCCCCAGGCTGATGGAGGTCAGGCCGACGCCAAAATCGGTCGGCGCGATGAAGAATGTTTGCATGCGAGCTTCTCGGGTGAGCTTCGGGCTGCACGCTACAAGCATCACGCCACGGCCCGCAAGTAGAAACGAATCGCGCCGCAGGCAGTCATAACCTCAAGATGCGTGCAGAAGGCCCAATGGCCGCGCGCATCGTGTCCGGTCGACCGCTGGCCGAGTGGGTTCGCTTTCACGCCATCCCTTGGTTACACTTGGTCGTTCTACATTCTTATGCAAAAGGTCTTACCTCATGCTGATCGCCGCCAACAAGGCTGTCTCCATCGAATACACCCTGACCAACGACGCCGGTGAGGTTATCGACAGCTCCGCCGGCGGCGCGCCGCTGGTCTATCTGCAGGGCGCTGGTAACATCATCCCCGGCCTGGAAAAGGCTCTGGACGGCAAGCAGGTCGGCGACGACCTGGACGTGGCCATCGAGCCTGAAGATGCCTATGGCGAGTACGCGGCCGAGCTGGTCAGCACCTTGTCGCGCAGCATGTTCGAAGGCGTCGACGAGCTGGAAGTGGGCATGCAGTTCCATGCTTCCGCGCCAGATGGCCAGATGCAGATCGTGACCATCCGCGATCTGGATGGCGACGACGTCACCGTCGACGGCAACCACCCGTTGGCCGGTCAGCGTCTGCACTTCAAGGTCAAGGTCGTCGACATCCGCGACGCCAGCCAGGAAGAAATCGCCCACGGCCACGTGCACGGCGAGGGTGGTCATCACCACTGATCTGGGCAAGGCGCTCTTGCGAGCGGCCAGGCGCAGATGCAAAAAAGGGGCACGTCAGCGACGTGCCCCTTTTTTTGCCCCGCCACATCGCTACCCCTGTAGGAGCGGTCAGCGGCCGCGAAGGGGCGCTGCGGTGTTGGCCAGGGCCACCGAAGACGTCAGGTAGCACGCACCGCTCAGCTGCTTCTCGAACTGCTCGACGATGGCCGCCCAGCCCTGACGGCTGGCATGTCGGCGCGCATTGAGGCGGACCCGCCGCAAGTTCTCTTCGTTTTCCAGCAACCAGCCCGCCGCCTCGAGAAACGCCGCCTCGTCGCCCGGCATGGCCAGCGTGCCACTGTGCCCGTGGCGAATGTGCTGCGCGGCGGCGGCCTCATCGTAGGCCACCACGGCCAGCCCTGATGCCTGCGCTTCCAGAACCACGTTGCCGAAGGTTTCAGTAAGGCTGGGAAACACGAAGATATCGCCGCTGGCGTAGTGTTCAGCCAGCACCTCGCCGCGCAATGCCCCGCAGAATATCGCTTCGGGCATCCTTTGCTGAAGGTTGCTTCGCCGCCCCCCGTCACCCACCACGATCAACTTCATCACGCGCTGCGGATACTGCGCCTGCAGATGGCTGAAGGTGCGCGCGAGCAGGTCCAGATTCTTCTCCCGCGACAGGCGCCCGACATGGATCACCGCCAGGTCGCCCTCCGCCAGTCCCCAACTCTGGCGCAACGTCAGGCTGCGCCGCGCAGGATGAAACAGCTGACCATCGACGCCGCGCGCCAGCAGATGCAAGCGCTCGAAGCCGCGTCGTTGCAATTCCAGGCGTTGGCCGTGGCTGGGCACCAGGGTCATGTGCGTACGGTTGTGAAACCAGCGCAGATAATGCGTCACCACACGCGTCAACAGCCCCAACCCACTTTGTGCGGCGTATTTCTGGAAGTTGGTATGAAAGCCGCTGACCACCACGATACCCAGCAGCCGTGCCGCGCGCAGTGCGCTCAAGCCCAGTGGACCCGGTGTGGCGACATACACCACATCGGGCCGCCTCGAGCGCCAGTGCCGCACCAGGCGCCGCCCGGACGACTCGCCCCACTGCAGCCCCGGATAGCCGGGTATCGGCCAGCCGCGACACAACATCACATCGTCGCCGAGGCCTCTGTCCTGTGCGTGTCGCGGACGTACCACATCCACTCGGTGCCCGCGGCTGCGCAACCCTTCGCACAGATACTCGAGCGTACTGGCGACCCCGTTTATCTCGGGGGCGAAGGTTTCGGTAACCAGGGTGATATGCAGAGAGGGAGCTGTCATCAGCTCAGTTTCGAAGCGTTGTGTTGCGCGAGTGTGGCGCTTTCATGAGGTTTTTATGACTTCAAGTTTCCAGTCGAACAATATTTCGCGTAATTCCTGCCACGGATGTTGTGGCTCGCAGCTGTCATTAGCGCATTTCGCCATGTGATTCGAATTGAAAGGCTGAGAAGAGGTTGAATACGTTTGCAATCCGCCGCACTCGACGCAAAAGATTTCACGTTCCATGATATGCCAGGAAACATGCCAGTGCTTCAGTCGTTTATCAGCGGAAAAAGTCGGAATCATCACAGCCTCGCGATGGTTGCAATTGCGACGTGGGAGCAAGCGTACAGTATCTTGATAGAGTTTCATGACGAAGCGACCGAGCCTACACATGGGCGGGAATCTTCAGATCATTTTTCTCGCCCATGGCTCTGCCCACCCAGCCTCCGATCAATCCGCCAATCATCGGCGCGAGCCAGAACATCCAAAGCGCTGCTGCCGCGGCTCTCGCTCCAGCAACCTGAGCCAGTACGTAGGGCAATACTTCACTGGAAGAGATCCTGCCACCGGCCCACAGTCCAACGGTGACGGCAGGGTTGAAGTGCCCCCCCCGAGATAGGCCCTACCGCATACGCCATGGTGAGCACGGTCAAACCGAACGCCAGCGATACACCCGCGAATCCAATACCCAGTTCCGGGAATTTGGCGGCGAATATGGCACTTCCACACCCCCCGAACACAAGCCAGAATGTGCCCAGGAACTCAGCTGCCAGTTTCCGATTCATATTGATGATGCTCCAGTAGTTCAAGGTGATAGTTGCAAATCAACCTGACTACTGGAATGCACAGGTTACATCTTGAGGGCGCGATGTAAGGCAGTTGGATGTTACCGTTGCCAACCGCTGTGCGCGGCGTGGCTGGAAAGAACTGAAGAAACGTGTCAGGTGTTTGTCAATGACGCAAACGTTTCTGGGTAGAGGTAGAATAGTCGATTATGAACTGGCCGTAATCATTAACGACCAGTGGTTATCGCCAAAGACTTATTGTCGCTCGCGCACCCAGAACAATGTCGCGCCTGCCACCGCTGCAGGCATCATCAAAACGTTTACTCCCGGGATCAGCAGTGCCAGGTAAACGATGCCGCCGAAACTGAGGCTGCGCCAGCGCTTCTGCCGCAGCCAGGCGAGCATGTCCTGCCAACTCATCTTGTGGTTGTCGGCGGGGTAGTCGATATATTGAATAGCCATCATCCAGACCCCGAACAGCAACCACAGAGGGGCGGCAATGATATTGAGCATCGGCATGAACGACAGCACGAACAGCGCCAGGGCGCGCGGCAGGAAATAGCCGAGTTTGCGCGCTTCGCGAGCCAGCGTACGCGGGATCATTTCAAACAGTTCGGTCCAGCGGAAGGCAGGGAAGTCGTCCTTGCCCCGCGCGACCACCTCGACCTTCTCGGAGAGAAAACCGTTGAAAGGGGCGGCGATGATGTTGGCCAGCATGGTGAAGCTGAAGAACACCATGAAGGCTACGAGCACCGCAAACAGCGGCCAGAGTATGAAGCTGAGGAAACCCAGCCAGTTGGGCAGGCTCTGCATCAAGTGGTCGACCCACCCGCTGAACAGGTGGCCGGCGAAGTAGATCAGGCCAACGAACAGCACCAGGTTGATGCTCAATGGCAACAGTACAAACAGCCGCAGCCCGGGGGACAAGACCATTTTCAGGCCCTCGCGCAGGTATTGCGGGCCGGACAGTGCAGGGACAGGCATGGACAACTCCGAGACAGGGGAAACGTGCTGACAGTACCGGCTTTGCCGACGCTCGGGAACCACGGCAATGGCCGGTAACAACCTTGCGTGCTCTGCACGAATGGCCCGTTCGCGTATAGACGAGGGCTATGGGTTGGATTGCCAAAGGGTATTTCCCTAATCGGGCCCACCTCGTTAAGCTTGGACACATCGAATTTCAACCCTTTCCCATCTTCGCTTCCAAGGAGTTCTTCATGAGCATTCTGGTCAACCGCCAAGCCCCTGACTTCGACGCCGCTGCCGTACTGGGCGACGGCTCGATCGTCGACAGCTTCAAGTTGTCGTCCCTGCGTGGCAAGTATGTGGTGCTGTTCTTCTGGCCATTGGATTTCACTTTCGTGTGCCCGTCGGAAATCATCGCCCACAACAACCGCATCGCCAAGTTCCGCGAACTGGGTGTCGAAGTGGTCGGTGTGTCCATCGATTCGCAGTTCACTCACCACGCCTGGCGCAGCACGCCGGTGGAGAAGGGCGGTATCGGTGAGGTCGAATTCACCATGGTCGCCGACGTCAAGCACGAGATCGTCCGCGCCTACGGCGTCGAGCACGAAGATGGCGTGGCCCTGCGTGCCTCTTTCCTGATCGACCAGCAAGGTGTCGTGCAGCACCAGGTGGTGAATAACCTGCCGCTGGGTCGCGATGTCGACGACATGGTACGACTGGTCGAAGCGCTGCAGTTCACCGAACAGCACGGTGAAGTCTGCCCGGCCGGCTGGCGTCCGGGCCAGAAAGGCATGAAGGCCGATGCCCAGGGCGTTGCCGACTACCTGGCTGGAAATGCCAAGAGCCTGTAAGCGCTGACCCTGCCTGGATTTCACGGGCAAGTTTCTGGGCTGGCGGCGTTGAACCTTCCCCAAGGTGCCTTGCCAGTCCTTTTTATTCCAGCCGCACCGGATCGGCGCCAACGTCCGGCAGTCAGGAGTTAGTCATGTCTCAAACCCGTCATTCCCGCGTGATCATCCTGGGCTCCGGCCCTGCCGGTTACAGCGCTGCCGTGTACGCTGCGCGCGCCAACCTCAAGCCGCTGCTGATTACCGGCATGCAGGCAGGCGGTCAGTTGACCACCACTACCGAAGTCGACAACTGGCCGGGCGACCCCCATGGCCTGACCGGCCCGGCCCTGATGGAGCGCATGCGCGAGCACGCCGAGCGCTTTGAAACCGAAATCGTCTTCGACCACATCAATGCCGTTGACCTTGCTGCCCAGCCGTTCACCTTGACGGGTGACAGCGCAACCTACACCTGTGACGCGCTGATCATCGCCACCGGCGCCAGTGCTCGCTACCTGGGCTTGCCGTCGGAAGAGGCGTTCATGGGCAAGGGCGTTTCGGCCTGTGCCACGTGCGATGGCTTCTTCTATCGCAACCGTGAAGTCGCGGTAGTGGGCGGTGGCAACACGGCGGTCGAAGAGGCGCTGTACCTGGCCAACATCGCCAGCAAGGTGACCCTGGTCCATCGTCGCGATACCTTTCGCGCCGAGAAGATCCTGATCGACAAGCTGCATGCTCGCGTGGCCGAAGGCAAGATCGAACTCAAGCTCAATGCCACGCTGGAAGAGGTGCTGGGCGACAACATGGGCGTGACCGGTGCGCGCTTGCGCAACAACGATGGCATTGCCGAAGAGCTGAAGGTCGATGGCGTGTTCATCGCGATCGGTCACACGCCGAACACTTCGTTGTTCGACGGGCAATTGGCTCTGAAGGACGGCTACATGGTGGTTCAGGGCGGGCGTGAAGGCAACGCCACCGCGACCAGCGTCGAGGGCGTATTCGCTGCCGGCGACGTGGCTGACCACGTGTACCGCCAGGCAATTACCTCGGCCGGTGCCGGCTGCATGGCAGCGCTGGATGTAGAGCGTTATCTGGATGGGCTGGCCAACGCTTCGTTCTGATCCAGAACCGCAGCGCGGCTTTCGCGGGTAGAACCCGCTCCCACAGGGGCAGTGCCCTCACTGGCCATGCAAGACCTAGTGGCTCAGGGGCAGTGCCCTCACTGCCATGCAAGACCTAGTGGCCCAGGGGCAGTGGCCTCACTGCCATGCAAGACCTTGTGGCCCAGAGGCAGTGGCCTCACTGCCATGCAAGACCTTGTGGCCAAGGGGCAGTGCCCTCACTGCCATGCAAGACCTTGTGGCCAAGGGGCAGTGCCCTCACTGCCATGCAAGACTTGGTGGGCCAGGGGCAGTGCCCTCACTGGCCATGCAGTTCCCTGTGGGAGCGGGTTCTACCCGCGAAGAGGCCCCAAAGCCGGGCACAAAAAAACCGACCCCTGCAGGTCGGTTTTTTCATGCCTGCCCGTTAGCCCCGCCGGGTCAGCGGCAGTTCGGAAAACTTCACCGCTGCCAACCCATGCGCCATCAGGTTGCGGATATTACCGTGATCACTGCCCTCGGGCGTCGCCACCACCGAACGGTAGTGTTCGCCAAACGCCAGCAGTGCCTCTTCATCGCTCAAGCCTTCCAGCAGTGCCAGGCCCAGGGTCTTGCAGGACCCTTCGTTCTGCCCGGCAGCATTGTCCAGAGCGCCGTTGCTGAATGCCTGTGGCTCATAGGCATAGTGCTCGGCGACGAAGGCCAGCGTCGCGGCGAACTGATGTTCACCGCTGGCCAAGCTGGCGCGCAGCGAATTCACATCACGCATTGGGCGTCCCCTTGGCGAAGGCCGCCTGCTGTTCGGCGCTGGCTTCCTGCTGGTATTGCGCCTTCCACTGCGCATAGGGCATGCCGTAAACGACTTCGCGGGCCTCATCGAGGCTGACCTCGACCTGCTGCTCGTCGGCGGCCGCCTTGTACCACTTGGACAGGCAATTGCGGCAGAAGCCTGCCAGGTTCATCAAGTCGATGTTCTGCACGTCCTTGCGTTCGTCCAGGTGCTTGACCAGGCGGCGGAAAGCCGCTGCTTCCAATTCCAGGCGTTGTTGTTCGTTCATGTCGCTCTCCTGCTGGGCGGCAACCGGTCAGCGGCTGCCGGCGAGGGTGATCGAAACCGATTCGGCGAAGCGCAGCGCATGGGGCTTGTCGACTTCCACTTCGGCATAGCGCACGGCGGTGTTCTGCATGACCAGATCGAGAATTTCCTGGGTCAGGCGTTCGAGCAGGGCAAACCGGTTGCCCTCCACATGCTGGATCACCGCCTTGGTGATGGTGCGGTAGTTCAGGGCATGCTCGATATCGTTGTCGCGCACCGCTTCGAGCGCCGGATACAGGACGGTGAGGTTGATCAACACATCCTGCTTGTTGACGATTTCGTCTTCGTTGATACCGATGAAGGTGCGCAAGCGCAGGTCCTTGACCCGGATGCGTGCCATTCCTGGCTGCAGTGGTGCCATCGTTGTGTGCTCCGCAGAATGTTCGGGGCCAGCGTCGTGCCGAACCGACGCAGGCATGCCTATTTTACGTGTCTGCCGCCGTTGACGGTCAAGGTCGTGCCCGTCACGTAGGGGTTTTCCAACAGGTAGCGCAGGCTCTGGTAGATGACCTCGGCACCCGGCTCGATGCCCAGCGCCGACTTGGCCAGCGATTTGTAGCGATAGTCGGCATCGTCATCCGGGTTGAACAGGATCAGCGCCGGGGCAATCCCGTTCACTTTGATCGCGGGCGCGAACCGCGCCGCGAACGACAGCGTGAGGTTGTCCAGTCCCGCCTTGCTCGCGCAATAGGCCATGTGCTTGGCGCTGCCCTTGCGCGTCACGTCATCGCTGATGTGCACGATGTCGGCAGGTTTCGACGCGCGCAGCAGGTCGGCGCAGTGCAAGTTGATCAGATAGGGCGCCAGCATGTGCACATTGACCATCTGCTGGAACGCGGCGGCTTCGTCTGCGGCGCTGTCCGCGATCCAGGCCGAGGCATTGTGCACGATGGCACGCAGCTGGGTGGTCTGCGCCTTGAGTGCGTCGATGAAGGCCAGGATGCCGGCTTCGCTGGCGAAGTCGGCATGGATGGTCACCGCGCCCATCTCGCGCAGGTGCGCAACGGTTTCGCGCTCCTGGCGATAGCTGATGATGACCGGTTGGCCTTCGCCCAGCAGGCGTTCGGCACAATGCAGGCCGATGCGCTGGCTGGCGCCGGTAATGAGGATCGGGTGAGGCATGGGGCGAGCTCTTCGTCGGCAGGTTGCTGCGCCGATTTATATCACAAAGCGCAGCAGGTCCGGCCGTTCACGCCACCTTGGCCTTGGGCAGCGGCGCCCGGCTCGGCGTGGCGTGCAACCAGCCGCGCAACAGGCGCGTCGACAGCGGAATGAAAAAGAACACCATGAGCGGGGTCAGGGCCAGGGTACTGAGCATGACTCTGGGCACCAGGCTGATCTCGTTCAGCACGTGACCGAACAGGAAGTTGAAGATCAACGACACCGGAAAGAACGCCAGCCAGATGGCCACCGCCTGTTTCCAGCGCGGCGGGCGCTGCAGGCCACTGTCACCGAACCAGCCTTCGGTGCCGCTGACCCGGTGCACGTGTGGCTGGGCGAACAGTTCACTGCCACGGCCAAGCCAGGAGCGACGGGAGGCAGAATGCTCCCATGCATGCAGCGTGGTTTCATCGGCAAAACGGAAGATGATCTGGAATTCGTCATCGCCCGGCGCGGGCGCCAGAACGCCTGAACCCAGGTAACCTGGAAAATCGGTCGCCAGTTGTTCGCCCTCATGCAGCCAGGCGATCAGGTCCTGATATTTGCCATCGGCCACGCGGCGCGCAACCATCAGGGTAACGGGGGAGGTAGACATCGTGTATCTCCAGGCAGTCTGGCGCTCCGGGTAGGAGCCTCCATCGAATGCAGCGCCGGGGTGGTGGCGTGCATCTGAAATCAAGCAAGTATTATTCCCGAAAACCGCTGCGTGCACATCTACCGTCGGTTGGATCATCCACAAACCCCAAGCCTCTGCCAGCGGTTACACTGTGCGTTCCTGTTCCTGGCGGCGGTTGACTAGCAATGAGCGAATCCGGCACCCGATTGCCTGGCCTGCAAGACCACGCGCTGGACGAGCTGTACCCCATTCGCGAGGTGGCCCGGTTGACCGGTATCAACCCGGTCACGCTGCGTGCGTGGGAGCGCCGCTATGGTCTGGTGCAGCCTACCCGCACCGAAAGTGGGCACCGCTTGTACTCCCTGGCCGATATCGAAGAGGTGCGCAGTATCCTGGGCTGGATAGAGCGGGGCGTGGCGGTGAGCAAGGTGGGCAAGATCCTGGCGCGCACCCAGCAGGCCAGAACTGCGCTGCCCGGGCCCTGCGACGAGCACGGTGAATGGCAGCAGTGGCAGGAGCGGATTCGCCAGTGCGTACGTGAGTTTGCCGAAGCTCGGCTCGATCAGGTCTACGGCCAGGTGTTTTCCAGCTATCCGCTGGCCGTGGTATTCGAACAGGTACTGATGCCGGTCTGGCAGGAGCTGCTGGTGCATCAGGGCCACTTCGGCCAGGCCAGCGAATGGTTGTTCCTCGACACCTTCCTGCGTGCCCGCACCCTGCAACGGCTGCGCCTGGCTTCCGATCAGGGCCAGGACAGCCGGGTATTGCTGGTGGCCATACCAGAGCAGTGCCGGGAACTCGAGCTTCAGGTCACAGGCCTGCTGCTGGGCGGACCGCAAGTCGAAGTGCAACTGCTCGGTCTGGGCCAGCCGCTCGAAGAGCTGAGCCTGGTCTGTGAAAAGCTCGCGCCCCAGGCAGTGGTGCTGTTCTCCAATCGCCCAGCGCCACCGGCACTGCCACGGCAGCTGGCCAGACTGAACAACGCCCTGAGCTGCCCGTTGCTGTTGGCCGGAGAGCTGTCCGAAATCATGCAGGACAGCCTGCGATCCACTGAGATCGCCTGCCTGGGCAGCGATGGACGTTTGATGCAACGGCGTTTGCAGCAGTACCTGGCCGGGCATCTGGACAGCTGATTCGGCGCATTCAGGTGTGTAGTTGCGGATGCACCAGTTGGTGGTGCATCAGAATGAACTGGCGCAAGGACTCTATCGCCTTGGCGTTGTTCTGGCTGAGCCGGTAGGCAAACAAGCCGTGCTCGGCCTCGCGAATCATCGAACCGCGCAACGGGATCGGTGCGCACCCTTCGGGGGTGAACCACAGCTGGAATTGCGAGGGGGCCTGTGCCCCATTGCGGACCTCGAGCAAGGCGCCCTTGAAGGAAATGTCACGGACCCAGAAGTCGCTGTCACGACCTTCGCCGTCGCGCAGCACGATCGGCTGCGCGAGGCTCAGCCGCCACGGACGCAACATCGGTCCGTCCTCATAGATGCTGGGTGCCCCCAGCTCCAGGTGCGCCGCCTGGAACTCGTCTTCCACGACCTGCAGCGGAAAGCTGATCTGCTGGTTTTCCAGGTGTGCTTCGATGGTGACCTGTTCGTGGGATGCCAGGCGCATCAGCAGATCGCGAACCTGCGGTCCACCCTTGATGGAAAGGTTGAGCAGGGTATCGCGAACATTGAGCTGCGGGTTGGCCTGCATCGCCCGCAGAAACTCCAGTTCGTCCTGGGTCAGCAACACATCAGGCGGCATGGCGTGCACTCGCGGCAAAGGGTGACTCGAAGCAACATTGGAAAACGTCCATGGCGGTCATACCGCACCGGGCGGGGCAGGGGTTTCGAGTTCGACGATGCGCTGTTGCAGCGCCGCCACCTGCTGCTCGAGCGCGACGATGCGCTGCTGCGCTTCGACCTCGCTGCTGACATCCTTCTGGATGCCGATGTAGTACATCAGTTGGTCGCTGTCGTTGTGTACCGGGGTGATCGACAGCTCATTCCAGAAGAAACTGCCGTCCTTGCGGTGGTTGCGCAGCACCTCGCGGCACGCCAACCCCTGGTCGATCGCCTCGCGCACGCGCTGGCGCGCAGGCTGGTCGCGGTCGTCACCCTGCAGCAGGCGGCAGTCCTGGTAGAGCATTTCCAGCGACGTATAGCCGGTCATGCGCTCGAATGCCGGATTGACGTAGATGAGGATGTTGTCCTCGCCTTCCTGTTCGGCGACGACGATGCCGTCGTTGGACGCATCGATCACCAGTTGCAGCAGCTTCGCATTGATCATGTCAGGGTTCCCTAGCGTGCAGCGTAGTCTAATTCATACGGGCTGCGGGAGGGATCCCAGTACGTCAGATCCTGTCTTTCAATGCGCGGTCGGGCTGGTAAGATCAGCGCTTTCAACGGTCCGAGACAGTCATCATGAAAGTTGCCATCCTCAGCGGTTCGGTCTACGGCGCGGCCGAGGAAGTCGCCCGGCATGCCGAGCAGCTGCTAAAGCGACAGGATATCCAGGCCTGGCACAACCCGCGAGCCACTCTGCAGGACGTGCTGGCATTCGCGCCCGAGGCTGTTTTGGCGGTGACCTCGACCACCGGCATGGGCGAACTGCCGGACAACATCATGGCGCTGTACGCTCAGCTTCGCGATGAACTGCCGGCGGCGCTGCGTGGCCTGCCCGGTGGTGTGATCGCGCTGGGCGACTCCAGCTACGACACCTATTGCGGCGGCGGCGAACAGTTGCGCGAGTTGTTTGCAGAGCTGGGCGTGCACGAGGTTCAGGAGATGCTGCGCCTGGACGCCAGCGAAAGCGTCACCCCGGAAACCGACGCAGAGCCCTGGCTGGCCGAGTTCGTGCAAGCGCTGCAGGCCTGACGATCAGGCCTGCTCGGCGGGGTCGGCCGTAGCCGTGAGCAACTCGTTCAGGGCATCGGGCTGACTCTTGAATGCCTTGGCGAAGATGTCGCGGTTTTTCGCCATGTAGATACCGGCGTCTTCGACCTGTTTGTCATCGAGTGACGGCACGGCTTTTTTCAGTACGTCTGCCAGCAACTCAGCCAGCTCGAGCATTTTGTCGTGACGATCGGCTTCAGCTTTGTCCATAAACAGGCGCTCCAGATCTCGGCTGCTGCGGTATACCACTTCGACGGCCATTGACCACCTCATTTGCCTAGGGAATGGTTTCAGTACAACTACTGTTCGTTTATACAGTGCCAAGCATAAGGCAAATCGGCAGGCTTGAACAGAGGTGCCGACGAGGGGCCCTGCGACAGTCTGGCTGCTTCTCACCAGCCATGCCTGGCCCTTATGCTGCATGCCCTGAACGAGCATAGGCGTTCAGGCGCATCTCACCATCGGTTGGCAAAAGGAATACAGGCAATGAAATGGGCCGAAAAACTTCGCGGGAGTCTGCACGCCCAGGCCGATTCGCTGGGCAATCTGTGCGTCGAGGCGTTCCACTATCTGGCGTTGTTCGGCATTGGCGCCATCACCGCCTGGGCGGCTGTCAGCGCTTTTCTGGGAATGGTAGAGAAGGGCAGCGTGAGCGTGGACGACATTCTGCTGCTGTTCATCTATCTGGAGCTGGGGGCGATGGTGGGAATCTACTTCAAGACCAACTACACGATACTAACACTTGGAATAAAATCAAAAATTAGCCAAAACGGGCTGCTCGCAGCTTGATTTTGTACTTTACGTTTCTCGTCTTGGTGTTATATCTGATCGGAGCGTTAGAAAATGGACAACCTGAATTGGGCTGACAAGCTCCGCAAAAACCTTCATTGCTCGGCTGATTCGCTGGGAAACTTATTTGTTGAGGCTTTCCACTATCTAGCCTTGTTTGGCATTGGAGCTATCACCGCCTACGCTGCCGTTGTCACGTTCATCAAGATGCTAGGCGAAGGAAGTGTGAGTGTTGATGACATTCTCTTGCTATTCATTTACCTAGAGTTAGGGGCGATGGTAGGCATTTATTTTAAAACTAACCATATGCCAATCAGGTTCCTCCTTTACGTAGCCATTACCGCTTTGACGCGATTGTTGATTGGTGATGTATCACACCACAAAGATCCAGATGCTGGTCTTTTATATGTCTGTGGCGGGATTTTGCTACTCGCTTTTTCCATTTTGGTAGTTCGTTTCGCATCCTATAGGTATCCTTCCACAAAAGTTCTAGGGGCTTCAGGGGAAGGAATTGTGGACAAAGAATTAGTTAAGTAAGGCTTTTATGAAGACTATCACTGGTGCATATCCGCCTCTGCCATTAAAATACTTGCTTTCTCGTATAAGTGAGTTTGAGGGAGCGTCTTTAAGCTTAAAGCACACGATAATCTCTGAGCTGATTGAGGTTCATCCTACTCTTAGTATTGATTTTTCTAAGGGCTCCGTATTCAGACGAGCTAGAAAAATTGAAGAGCGAGATTATCCGGATTCAATACAAGACCTACTCTGGCGGCTCGGTGGTGTCGCATCAGTGGGGCGAGCTAATCCTGAAGGCTATCCGATTTTGTATGTTGCTGACAGACCAGAGACAGCATTTGCAGAAACACATATCGATGGAAGCTTTGTTTTGCTTTCCGAACTGCAAATTAGAGAAGGTCATAAATGTCGAATTGCCCCTATTGGTGAAATGATTAGAGTGCAGCGTTCAGGACGGGGGTTCCTCTCTGGGCATGCTTCCTCAACAATCAATGATATGTTAAACGCTTGTTCTTTAAATGAAGCTAAATCCCTTCTTATCACAGATGCGTTTTTATTTGAATGCTTGGTTAAGGATAATGTCCCTTACTCAATATCATCGTTTGTCGCTAAATCGATTTTTGAGAAAAGCAACCAAATATCTGCGGTAGCCTTTCCTAGTGTTCGGCAGGATGGTGCTATCAATTTTGCGGTCAAGACTGAAGATTTTTGGAAGGCTTGGGGTGTTGTAGGTGCTCGTAGAATGTATGTGCGTCATTTGAAGTGTGGATTTTACGAGACATCATTGACTGAACATGTGGTAGAGGTTACTCCTCAAGGTAAGCTGGTTTGGGAGAGAGGGACTGTTGAGGATAATGTCGCTAAGCATTTTGTACCCGTTTGGCACCCCTAGAAAAATATAAGTATCGGTGTTTTTCACGTGCTCTTGGAGTTGTAGATGTTCAAATGGTGGTCTTTGGATAAAAAAATTTTACATCGGTTTGATTTGTTTTACGAGTTTGATCGTCGTTATAAATGCTGTGGGGTAAGTAAATGTTGGCGTCTAAATTAAGTGATGTTATGTTGGTGTCTACTGCGAAATTTTATTGTGAGCTCTCGATTCAAATTAATGGGGGGCAAGATTTTATAGAAATAAAAACAGGCATGTTTGTTTTGATTTTGGGGTGTTATGTATACTCCTCGCTTTCAGAGATGAATATCAAGGATTTGAAGGGGTTCAGGATTTCACGAGTTTCCGTATAATTTTAAGGTGATTTTTTTTGCAATGCTAGATTGGATGATGTCTTTGTTTTTGTAGTGAATTTTGTGAAATGTTTCTCTGAATAATAATGCCAGTATGGCTATGTAGCTGCTAGTTATGAGGTTGTAAGTCTTTGTTGTTTCTGAAAGTTCGGTGTTGTTGATATTTGGAAAATAGCCTAGTGCAGAAATTTTCTGCATATTTTCTGGGTCTGCAGTATGCACGGATTTGCAAAGGCTAACATAGGATGAGTGTAATGATGCAAATATTCCCTTTTCTGGAGCTTCTTTGAATATCCCACTTTGTTTTGCTAGGCCTATAACTTCGTAAGTGCTTTTTTTAGCGTAAACATCTGGTGAGTGAAGAGATGCAGTAATCTTGAAAAAGTTTTCTAATGTACTTCTCATTACAAGTTTTGCTGGCTTATACAGTCCGTTGGCTAGAAGGAAAAGCGTGCTTCCAAGTTCTGAGATTATTTCTTCTAAGTACTGCCAAAATAATTCGATTGTTTTGGTTTTTGTGTGCGTGCACTCAGAAGATATGAGTGGCGTAGGGCTTTGGTGTTTTAGTTCGTGAAACAGTACGAGTGCAGAAAAATATTTTGCATGTGAAGATTTTATTTTGTCAAGTGCCTGCTTGTCTTCAAGTAGAGTGTGCATGCAATATTCTTTTAAGAACTCTTTGACATGTTCAAAGTCTTCCTGAGTGGCACGTGTCATATTTGGTCTCTGCTAAGTTCTGAGA
>Ga0265798_10005083_pt1 | contig 17853 bp, 12 predicted proteins | sample P3T30metagenome_FD_192430 | JGI IMG/M metagenome (GOLD analysis project Ga0265798, IMG submission 192430) | Plant litter microbial communities from East Loma Ridge, Irvine, California - P3 T30 | ecosystem: Environmental > Terrestrial > Plant litter > Unclassified | place: USA: California... | reverse complement strand
CCAGGGTGCAGAGGATCAGGATGATGCCGCCGGCTTTGCCCGACTGCATGAATTCTTTGAAGGTATTGGAAAGCTTTTTTTCGATGCGCATGGTGGTGTGGCGTCCTGGTATGGCGGCTCGGGGCGCCGGTCGTCATGGATGGCGGAAGGCTTGCGCCTGCGGATGGGTGCCGTGTGCGGCAGCGGCTGGCGCGGATTCAGGAACTGTCGATGGAAAACGGCGCGCGGGCGCGGGCTGCACGCGGCGGGCGGCCTGGATCGAGCGGGAAAGCTGTCGTTACCGGATGGCGGGCGACGGGATGGCAGGACTGGAACATGGGCAAGGGACGCAAGCAGTCTGCGCGGCGGCCCGACCAACGCACGTCCTGTCATGCCCGGCAGGCATGATCACCCTGGCCACATTATACCCGCGTTCGTTATCACTCGGATAAGCCCTGCCCTGCCGTGCGCGCTACCGGTCCTGCGGGAAGCCGCTCATGCCGCGGCGATATGGCGTGCGCTCCAGGCGGCAATCAGCGCGGCCACCTGCGCCGCATCGTCCCTGCCCGTCACCAGGTGGTCCATGCCATCGAGCGAGACGAAGCTTTTCGGGTAGCGCGCCAGGTCGAAGATGCGCTGTCCGTTCGCGATATCGACTGTATCGTCCTGCGGCGCATGCATCACCATCAGCGCGCGGCCCAGCCCGGCAATCCGGTCCGCCAGCCCGTGCCGCGCAGCATCCTCCACGAACTGCTGGCGGATCTGGAAATCGCGCCCCGCCAATTTGACCCGCGCCTCGCCCAGCCGGGCCAGCGTCTCAAGGTGCTCGGAGAGCAGCTTGTCTACCACGTAGTGCGGGTCGCTCGGCGAGGCGATCGTCACCACCGCCTTCGATTCCGGCATCTGGTGCGCCGCCGCCAGGACCGCCGTGCCGCCCATGCTGTGGCCGACCAGCAGGCGCGGCGCCTCGAAACGCGTGCGCAGGAAGTCGGCGGCCGCGACCAGGTCATCCACGTTCGATGAAAAATTGGTGTCGGCGAAATCGCCGGCACTTGAACCGAGCCCTGCAAAATCGAAACGCAGCATCGCCACCCCACGCTCGGCCAGGCCGTGGCAAATGCGGTTAGCCGCCAGCACGTCCTTGCTGCAGGTGAAGCAGTGGGCAAATAGGCCGTAGGCGCGTGGCGTACCTTCGGGCAAGTCCAGCTTGGCCGCCAGTTTGCCGTGCGGCCCGGGGAACTCGACGCGTTCAGTCAGCATGATGTCCTTCTGTTAGCAAGAAGGCGCTACTCTGCACGGGATTGAAGGTGGGCGCAAGAAACAATCTCTTGCCACACCTGACCCGTGCGCAACTTTGATATCAAGCATTGCCAGCAACTCGGCGAGGAAAGAAAAGTAGAAGCCGCCGCGGGCCCGATGTGGGTGGCAAACCTGACCCTACGCCCACTATCTACTTGAACTCAACAGGAAATTCCCCCTCTATTGCAGCAGAAAATTGGCGCAACTTCTCCTCCAGACGCGGGTCTGTCATGGAAAAATCAATCAGGACGTCATTTTCTATCTGCAGGAATTTTTGCCCTTTTTCATTCAGCTCGATTCGCAGCATGGCATCAGAAAAAACCATGCGAGAAATGCCGCCATATCCAGACTTGTTTTGAGACCCTATTTCAATATGCACCTTGTCGAACCCGAATTTCTTGTCCTGTTCATCTGACTGCAGGCCCTTTTGAAGCATCACATAACCACTTTCCCCCATATTTTCGTCAGCAAACGCCAGGGTCAGGGAAAAGCCGTCATCTTCGAGTTCTGCATGATTTGCAGTGAGTGTATAAGTCATATCAATTCTTTGGTTTTGCCAGCCAGGTTTGCGTTGCGCCATTCTCACGCCATTGATATCTGATCGTTGCTCCTGATTCGCTGGCAGCGCGATTCATTGAACCCCGGCAGTTGGTACAAGGTGGAGATTGGCCAGTGATTGTCATTGTTTCCCCTGGATTGAGGGCGTTGGATTTCACTGCCCTTGCTTCCGTGTGCGACGCCATCATTCCTTTGGGGAACCCTAAAGCTTTTTCAGCAGGCGTCATGTTTCCGCTGACTACGCGATCATGCATCCTGATTTTGCCATCCGCATCTCGAATCGTCACATTCGCGTTGTGATGATTTGGATCGACGCCACGTGGGCCAGTTCTGGGAACAGCTCCCGCAGCAACTGCATCCGTACGCGGACCTGCGCCCGCAGGCATTCTTCCACCGAACGCTGCGCTACCTACAAACCCACCTCCTACGCCTAGTCCCCAAAGATATCCACCAGAGGTCTTATCGGCAGTACCATCCGTTACGTCAGGATACCCTCTCGAATGTGAAGCGTTCGATACTCCCTGGAAGAAGCCATTCTTGAAATTGTTCCAAACATCTTCAGACTGATGTCCAGTGAAATCGAGTTGGTTCAGCGGATCGTTATGGACATACGTGTACAAGCCCATGTCGTCCGCATACCCGATCGGATCGGTCTGCAGGAAGCGCCCGATCTGCGGATAGTAGATCCTGGCCTTGTAATAATACATGCCCACTTCCGGCAGGTAGGTCTGGCCGGTATAGGCAAACCGCCCCTGGTTGTAGGCGCCCGGCACCCCGTAGGCATCGTAGGTATTGCTCGACACGACATTGCCCGCACTATCGGTGACGGCGATCACCGAGCCCTGGTGATTGGCATGCAGGTATTGCCGGTTGGCGCTGGAGACCGTGGCGCCGTTGTAGCTGACCAGCGGCGTATCGCCTGCCCCGCCGAACACGTAGCGCTTGGTCATGACGCCGTTCTGGTATTCCGCCACCAGCGCATCGCCGCTGTACAGGAAGTGGGTGGTGGCGCTGCCGGTAACCTGGTAAAGGTGGCCGAGCGGGTCGTATTTCAGGCTGGCGTTCCTGGCGCCTGTCACGCTGATCAGGCGGTTGTCGAGGTCGTAGCCGTAGGTGGTGGCGCCGTCCGACTTTAGGTTGCCGTTCCTGTCATAGTCGAAGATCTGGTTGCCGACCTCGGTGTACTGGTTCAGCCCATTCGCCACATAGGCGCCGGTGGCGCTGCCTTTTTCCAGGTACTGGAAATTGCTGTTGCTGAGCTCATGCGTGACGATCTGCCCGGCCGGGTTGTAGCCCAGCGTATGGGTCAGGTCATAGCCCGCGCCGGCCGGATCGAGACTGATGGTGCGTGGACGCGAGACGGCGTCGTACCCGAGGACGGTGGCGACCTGCCCAGCTGTGCTCTGGCCCGCGGGACGGGCCAGGCTGTCGTAGTTGTAGTGGATCAGCGCCAGGCCGGTGGCTGCGCCCTCGTGGATGTCGGTCAGGCGGTCCAGCCCGTCATACCGGTAGGTGAAATAGGAACCGTCGGGATGGGTGACCCGGGTGCGGTTGCCGTTGCGGTCGTACTGGTACGACAAGCTCAGACTGGTACCGCTCGTATTGCTGGTTTCCGAGAGCAGTTCGCCAAAACCGTTGTAGGTGGCGCTGATGCCGGGGCCGGTGTCGCTGTTGAAGCGGGCGTACAGCTGGCTGCCCCACAAGTCGTAGCCGTAGTACACGTTGCCCGGAGTGCCGGCCGGGTTCGGCAAGACCCTTCGCCAGACGCGGTCCAGGTTGTCGTAGTTGGTAGTGATGGTGCTGCCGTCGCGCTTCTTGAGCGAGGTGCGGTTGCCGTTCTGGTCGTAGCCGTATTCCTCGCTGTCGGATCGGTTGTAGCTGCCCACCGACGCCGCGTCCTTCTCGGGGAAATACATGATCTGCAGGCGGCCGCGCGTGTCGTACTCGTAGTGGGTCAGGTTGTTGCCGGCGTCGACCTGGTCGGTGAGCTGGTAGCGGCCGGACGGACCGTAGCGGTTCTCCACGTAGTTCTGCTGCAGCTGCGTGCCGACGCCGCGCTGTTCCAGGCTGACCAGGTCGGCGATCAGGTAGTCGTAGCGGGTGATGCGGTCCGGGCCGGCGCTGCCTTCCTGGCCCGGCATGCAGGCATCGGGCAGGCTGGCGTAGGCGTTCGGGTTCATGCGTACCGTCTTGCACTGCACGCGGTCCAGATCGTCGTATGCGTATTGCGTCAGGGCCGCCGCCGGGTCGAGCGCACCGGCGTCGGGCCGGGTCACCGCGTCGCTCAGCTTGCGGCCCTGGCTGTCGTAAGCCGACACGGTCTTGCGCGCGACGATGAAGCTGCCCGCGGGCCAGTCGGCCGGCGCCACCGTCTCGTCCTGCCAGGCGGTCAGGACGCCTTCTTCCACGAGGATCGGCAAGCCCTTGCTGTCATAGGTATTGCGCACCGCCGGGTAGCGCGCCGTGCCGTCGGCCGAGGGGCGGATTACCCCCGTCACCTGCTGGCTCAGGTTGTAGCGGGTGGCCGTCAGGTAGGGCGCCGCGGTTTGCGCGGCAAAGCCGGGTAGCGCGAAGCCGGCAAGGCCGGGCAGCAGGGCCGCGGCGATCGCCATGCGTGCGAAGCGCTTGTAGGTTGTATTCACCATGCTTGTCTTCCAGTCTCAATAGCAGCTGTTCAGGCCAGCCTGCGGCCTGGTTTCGCCAATCCGGTTGCCGTAGATGTCGTAGCTGTAGCAGCTGCGCCGGGTCTGGACCGCGCCCTCGTTGTAGGCCGTGACCGCCACGCCGCGCAGCAGGAGGTTGTTCGCCGTCTCGGCGGGGCCGTAGTCGTAGTCGGTGACCACGGCGTCGGCCGCGCCCTTGGCGCAGCTGCCGTCGTCGCTCATCGCACCGGTCAGGCACTTGCGTTCCCTGGCCAGCAGGTAGACCGGGGTATCCGCTTTCTGCAGCGGGCCGCCGGCACTGCGTTTGTAGAACGCGTATTTCGGCTGGTACTCGTAGCGGATCTCGGGGCGCACGCCGTTCCTGTCGGCCGGCATGCGCACGCGCGTCACCTGCCCCGAGTTGGCGTCGTAGCTGTAGTCGGTCTGGTTGCCCTTGCCGTCCTTGGTCCAGGTCGGCTGGTTGCAGGTCTTGCGGGTCGCCGCGTCGCAGGAAGTGGGATAGAGCGCGCTCTGGGTGACGACGTTGTTCTCGGTGACCTGGGTGATGTTGTAGCGGCTGTCGTAGCGGTAGCCGAGCGTGACGCCATCGGTCTTGCGGTAGATGGAACTCAGCTTGTTCGGCATCTGCTGCTCGAAGTTGATCGCCTTGTCCCACATGTCGATCTCGAAGGGGCCGAAGGTGCGGTTCGTCTTCACGCTCAGGTTGCCCTCGCGCGCGCCGGCGGCGTTGATGTTCATGCCGCCCTGGCCATAAGGGGCGCCGACGGTGTAGCCGATCGTGTCGGAGCCATTCCGGACCGATCCTGTCAGGACAGCCGCGGGGCCGGCGATATACAGCGAATAACCCGGCACGACATCGTTGCCGATGTCGATCGCGTCGGCCACCAGGGTCTTGTAGTCGTAGGTCATATCGGTGACATCGCTGCGCGCGCTCTGGATCTCGTGCAGCCGCGGCACGTAGTCGGCGGTCGGGTTGCTCTGCAGGGTAGAACGGAAGGGCTTGTGGACGTACCTGGTCACGCCGCCGGTAGCGTCGGTGATCGTGAAGGTCGTGCTGCGGTCGGTCAGGTAGGCCACGCGCGGCATGCCGACCGGCCAGTCGTAGGTCACGCGCGGCCAGGCCCGGGTCAGGTCCGGGCAGGCTGCCTCGAACGACGCGTGGAAGTCGGCGGGCCTGGCGGCGCAGTAGTCGACGGCGTTGTTGATCGCCACCACATAGGCCGGGACGCTGGTGCTCCACATGGTGTCCCAGGTTTGCGGGGCCCAGGGCTGCTCTTCCTGCGGCGCGCCGTAGTAACGGTCGGGCTCCTGCCGCTTCACGTACACGTAGGTGAGCTGGAAGCCGGTATTCGTCTTTACCTCGCTTGGGGTGTTGTGCGCGCTGCCGCCGCTGATCGTGAAGCCGTTCGGGTACTCGATGCGCGAGATGCCGTAGCCCTGCAGTTCGACATTGAACGGCACCGTGAAACACTGCGCGTTGGTTGCCGTGAACGGCGCGTCGTAGACCACGCGCGTGCCGTCCGGCCGGGTCCAGACCAGGCCCCGCTTGTCGGCCGTGTATTCGAGCAGGTGGCGCGGATCGCCATCGTAGGAAACGAAGGTGTTATAGCTTTGCACATTGCCGGCGCTGTCCATCGCGCAGCCCGGATTGATCGTGAAATCGTGCCCGCCATCGAAACTGACGGCGCGCATGACGGTGACCCAGTCCTTGGGAAGCGGGCTGGTCTTGTGGTGGATCGCCTTGACGATGCGGCCGAAGAACTTGTCGCGCGGTCCGAGCGGGCCATAGCCGGCCTCGAAATTCACGAAGTCGCTGTTCGCGGTCGTGACCCAGTGCGACAGGCCGATCGAGCCGCCGATGGCAAGGTCGGTGAACTGGGGCGCCACGGTGCCCGACATCAGGTTGACATGGTTCCGGTTGATCACGTTGAACGGCGGCGGCTCCAGGTTGGCGGCCGACGCCGCGCCGGCCATCAGCAGCCATGCTCCCGCGGCCAATGCCGTCTTCGAATGTGGACCTGCTGTGCGAGATACCATGCGACCTGCCCCCCTGGGTTTGGCGATGTGCCTGTGAAATGGCGTGCTCATTCGTCGACCTGCTTGCGGTTGCCCGCGCTGTCGTACTCGTATTCGGTCTTGGTCGTGCCGTCCTGCGAGACCGTGGTCAAGCGTCCCAGCACGTTGTAGACGTATCCGTTGACCACCCTGCCCCCTGGCTGCACCGCCCCCGCCACCACCGCCGCCGACGAGGCCACGGCCGAGCAGCCGGTGGCATTGCAGGCGCTGACACCGTAGACATACGAGGTGCCCTTGACGACGTTGGTGTCGGCGTGGGGCGGGGTGGCGGCGCTCGAAACCTGGGCGCCGTTGCGGCTCAGTTTGAAACTGGTCGCGGTGTCGTTGTTCGGCCAGCTGACGTAGATGCCGTTCTGCCGCACGACGGCGCTGACCGGGGCCGGCGGCGCCGGGATATGCGGCACCCGGATGACGCCCGACGCCGTCCAGCCGGCCGAGCAGCCGCCGCTGTTACAGGCCTGGACCTGGTAGATGTAGTCGGTGTCGACCGCGACGCCCACGTCCAGCGCGCTCGTCGCAGTGGCGTCGGGCAAGGCGGCCATGGCCTGGCCGTTGAGCCTGCGCAGCTTGTACAAGGTGGCATTTGCCGATGCCGTCCAGGCCAGGCGCACGGTCGCGGCTTCCTGCGTGGCGCTGAGCGACGCCGGTTGCGCCGGCGGCGTCAAGGCGCTGGTGGTGCCCGACACCTGCGCCGACCAGCTCGAACAGCCGGCGCTGTTGCAGGCGCGGACGCTGTAGCCGTAGGTGGCGGCCGGGCTCAAACCGCTGTCGGCGTAGCTGGTCGCGGCAATCGAGGCGACCGGGAAGCCGGCGCCGCCGGGCGTCCGCTGGAGCGAGTAATGGGTCGCGCCGCCCACCGCGTTCCAGCGCACCGACATCGAGGTCTGGCCCGGCGTGAGCGCCAGCCCGGTGGGCGCCGCCGCCGGCGCCGGCGCCGCGATCGTCACCGCGTTGGTGGTGACTGCGGAAGAGCAGCCGCTGCCATTGCAGGCGCTCACCTGGTAGGTATAGGTATTGCCGACCGTGACCGAGGTATCGGCGTAATCGGTCGCGGTGGTGCTGACCGCGGCCGTCATGCCGTTCACCTTCAACACCCGGTACGAGGTGGCGCCGCTGACGGCCGACCAGGAGACGTAGGCATAGCCGCTGAGCGACATCGCGGACACGTTGGCCGGCGCCGCCGGCACTGCTGCTGGTGCGGTGGCGGACGCGCCCGACGAATTGGCCGAACAGCCGGCGCTGTTACAGGCCTTGACGTTGTAGGTATAGCTCGCGCCCGCGGTGATGCTACGGTCGCTGTAGCTGGTGCCGCTCACCCCGGTGATGGTGGATATCACCCCGCCCGCGTTCTTCTGGATCGTGTACGAGGTCGCGCCGCTGACGGCATTCCAGCCGACGACGATGGCGCCGCCGCTGGCCGTCGCGGTGACGCCGGTCGGCATCTGGGGGGGCGGCGGCGCGATCGTTACCGCGTTGGTGTTGACGCCGGACGAGCAGCCGCTGCTGTTGCAGGCGGTGACCTGGTAGGTGTAGGTATTCCCGACCGTGACCGAGGTATCGGCATAGTTCGTCGCGCTGGTGGTGACCGCCGGCGTCATGCCATTTACCTTCAACACCCGGTACGAGGTGGCGCCGCTCACGGCCGACCAGGAGATGTAGGCATAGCCGCTGAGCGACATCGCCGACACGTTGGCCGGGGCCGCCGGCACGGCGGCGGGCGCGGTGGCGGAGGCGCCGGCCGAGTTGGCCGAGCACCCCGCGCTGTTGCAGGCCTTGACGTTGTAGGTATAGCTCGCGCCCGCGGTGATGCTGCGGTCGCTGTAGCTGGTGCCGCCCACCCCGGAGATGGTCGAGATCACCCCTCCCGCGTTCTTCTGGATCGTGTACGAGGTCGCGCCGCTGACGGCGCTCCAGCCGACGACGATGGCGCCGCCGCTGGCCGTTGCCGTAACGCCGGTCGGCATCTGCGGGGGCGGCGGCGCGATCGTTACCGCGTTGGTGTTGACGCCGGCGGAGCAGCCGCTGTTGTTGCAGGCGGTGACCTGGTAGGTATAGGTATTCCCGACCGTGACCGAGGTATCGGCGTAGTTCGTCGCGCTGGTGGTGACCGCCGGCGTCATGCCATTCACCTTCAGCACTCGGTACGAGGTGGCGCCGCTCACGGCCGACCAGGAAATGTAGGCGTAGCCGCTGATCGACATTGCGGAAACGTTCGCCGGCGCCGCCGGCAGGGGCGCGGCCGTGGTCGCGGAAGCGCCGGACGAAATGGCCGAGCATCCCGCGGCATTGCAGGCCTTGACGTTATAGGTATACGTCGTTGCCGGCGCCAGGTTCGAATCGGTGTAAGCGGTACCGGTCACCCCGGTGATGTTCGACACTACACCGTTCACGGTTTTCTGGATCGTATAGGACGCTGCGCCGCTGACGGCCGTCCAGCCGATCGTGATCGCATTGCCGCTGGCGGTTGCCGTCACGCCGGTCGGCATCTGCGGCGGCCCGGCGGTGATCGTCACCGGCGCCGCGTTCACGTAAGCGGAGCAGCCAGTGCTGTTGCAGGCATTGACCTGGAAGGTATAGGTGCCGCCGAGCGTCACGCTGAAATAGGCCATGTCGGTAGCATTGGTCGAAATGGGCGGTTCCCTTCCGTACTCCTTCTTTACCGTATAGGACGTCGCCCCGCTGACGGCCGACCAATTGACATAGGCATACGTGCCGCCGGACGAGGCTTGCACGATCGCGGGCGGCGGCGGTGCGGCATGCGCGATGCTGGAAATAAAAAAGGAAATAAAGAAGGAAAAACATAGCGCCAGGAAGCGCCGTGCATTTCTGGTCAGCGTGTGAGGAAATAGCGCCACGGTCGGATCCCGATTAACAATGTGAATCGAACAAGCGAGCACGATCACGCGAATGGCTTATGCTCGCGAAAAAATAGGTAAAACTTGTTTAAGGACGAAAGATGTGAAGCGAACTGACCAGGACATGCAGGCAACGGCCCGCCATGTTTATCGCTCAGCGAAACCGGTATGCCTTGCCTTTTGTATGTCCAGTACTTGGAGGTACACCACTTTTTTATTTTTTATTCATATAAAAGTGCTAAAGGAGTCTAACAGAATATTTTATTTTTCCAAGTAGAAAGGGTGTTCTTAAAAGGAAAGCCATATTCTTCATACGCATGCATATTTTGCAGAATATTTACAGAAGAATTGGATAAAAAAGAGGGATGGCTTTCTCCGCACGGTGCTGGAATTGGAATAAGTATTTACAGCCAACTCGGCACTTTCATGCAGATGGAATAGGTTTTCGCATTATTTTTGGAAAGGATTCCAAGGAAAGCCCGAATTGGCCGCGAAGAAGGTAAACCGAGCCATGGCGCCGGTGCCATCGCACGAAGCAATCCCGCGTCTGCGTCTGGCTTCCGCACACACGATATTTCGACTATACTAGAAATATCGAATCATTAAAATTTTGAAGAGAAAGAAGTCATGGTGGAAAACAAGGATGCAGTCACCGCCCTCGCCGCCCTCGCCCAGGAATCGCGCCTGGCAGTCTTCCGCCTGCTCGTGCAAACCGGCCCCGACGGCCTGGCCGCCAGCAAGATCGCGCAAGCCCTGGGCATGCCCGCATCGTCTCTCTCGTTCCACCTGAAGGAACTGGCGCACGCGAACCTGATCGTGGCGCGCCAGGAAGGCCGCTTCATCATCTATGCCGCCCAGTTCGACACGATGAACACCCTGCTCGGTTTCCTGACCGAAAACTGCTGCGGCGGCACGCCGTGCACGCCCTCTGCCAAGCCCGCCTGCGGCGCCTGATCCCCTTCTAACGAAAACGACATGAACGTCCTCTTCCTCTGTACTGGCAACTCCTGCCGCTCACTCATCGCCGAAGCCGTCTTCAACCACCTGGCGCCGCCAGGCTGGTCTGCCATCAGCGCCGGCAGCCAGCCGACCGGCAAGCTGAACGAGCTAGCCCTGGCCCTGCTCGCCGCCAAGGGCATCTCCACCGAGGGTTACTACAGCAAGTCCTGGGACGCCCTGCCGGTGACGCCGGACATTGTGGTCACCGTCTGCGCCAGCGCCGCCGGCGAAACCTGCCCGGCCTATCTCGGCCCGGTCCTGCGCACGCATTGGGGTGTGGAAGACCCGAGTCATGTAGTGGGCACGCAAGACGAGATCACGGCCGCGTTCGAAGAAGCCTATGCCATCCTGCGCGCCCGTATCGAAGCCTTCCTGGCGCTGCCGCTCGGCGAACTGGCGGCCGACCGTGCGCGGCTCAAGGCCGAGCTCGACCGCATCGGCAACATCCTGGCCTGATGGACCTGTCGTGCTGACCGCTTTCCTGATTTTCGCGGCGACTCTCGCCCTCGTCATCTGGCAGCCGCGCGGACTGGGCATCGGCTGGAGCGCAGCCGGCGGCGCCATCGTCGCCTTGCTTGCGGGCGTCATCCAGGTTGGCGATATCCCGACGGTGTGGCACATCGTCTGGAACGCCACCGGCGCCTTTATTGCCGTGATCGTCATCAGCCTGCTGCTCGACAAGGCGGGCTTTTTCGAGTGGGCCGCCTTGCACGTGGCGCGCTGGGGCGGCGGCCATGGCCGGCGCCTGTTCCTGCTGCTGGTCCTGCTCGGCGCTGCCGTTGCCGCCCTGTTCGCCAACGACGGCGCCGCGCTGATCCTCACGCCTATCGTGGTCGCCATGCTGACCGCGCTGCGTTTTCCGCCAAAAGCAACCCTGGCTTTCGTGATGGCGGCCGGTTTCATTGCCGATACCGCCAGCCTGCCGCTAGTCGTGTCGAACCTGGTGAACATCGTGTCAAGCGACTACTTCGATATCGGCTTCGCGCGCTATGCGTCGGTAATGGCGCCGGTGAACCTGGTGTCGGTGGCGGCAACGCTGGCGGCGTTGGCCTGGTTCTTCCGCAAGGAGATTCCTGCGCATTACGATGTCACCCAGCTCAGGCGGCCCGAAAACGCCATCCATGACCGTGCAACCTTTATTGCTGGCTGGTGGGTGCTGGCGCTGCTGCTGGTCGGCTTCTTCTGGCTGGACGAAGCCAGCATTCCAATCAGCGCCGTTGCCGCAGCCGGTGCGCTGCTGCTGCTGGCAGTAGCGGCGCGCGGACACCGCATCTCGACCCGCGCAGTATTGCGCGGTGCGCCCTGGCAAGTGGTCGTGTTCTCGCTCGGCATGTACCTGGTGGTGTATGGCCTGCGCAATGCCGGACTGACCAGCTACCTGACCGCCCTGCTTGACCGCTGCGCCGAACACGGCGTCTGGGGCGCGGCGCTCGGCACCGGCTTCATCACCGCCATCCTGTCGTCGGTCATGAACAACATGCCGACCGTGCTGGTCGGCGCGCTGGCCATCGATGCGAGCTCGGCCCAGGGCGTGGTGCGCGAAGCCATGATTTACGCAAACGTCATCGGCGCCGACCTCGGCCCGAAGATCACGCCAATCGGCAGCCTGGCCACCTTGCTGTGGCTGCACGTGCTGGCATCGAAAGACATTCGCATTTCCTGGGGCTATTACTTCAAGGTTGGCATCGTGCTGACCTTGCCGATCCTCTTGGTTACCCTGTGCGCGCTGGCCCTGCGCCTGAGCTAAAGGAAACATATGAACACGCTCGACGACCTCCCCAACATCCGCCCCGAACTGCTGGACCTGCCGACGCTGGACAAGCTGGCGTCGATAGGCAGCATGGATCATCCGCCGCGCATCCTGCTGCTGTACGGCTCCCTGCGCGAACGTTCGTTCAGCCGCTTCCTAACCGAGGAAGCGGCGCGCATCCTGACGCACTTTGGGGCCGATGTGAAAATTTTTGATCCGATGGAATTGCCGATGGCCGGCAGCGTGCCTGAGACGCACCCGAAAGTGGTCGAGCTGCGCGAACTATGCCTCTGGTCGGAAGGCCAGGTCTGGTGCAGCCCGGAACGGCATGGCGCGGTGACGGCGGTGATGAAAAACCAGATTGACTGGATTCCGCTGGAGATGGGCGCGATCCGGCCGAGCCAGGGGCGCACGCTGGCGGTAATGCAGGTGTGCGGCGGCTCGCAGTCGTTCAACGTGGTGAATACCCTGCGCTTGCTGGGACGCTGGATGCGCATGTTCACGATTCCGAACCAGTCCTCGGTGCCGATGGCGTACAAGGAGTTCGACGATGCCGGGCGCATGCGGCAGTCCGCGTATTACGACCGTGTGGTCGATGTGATGGAAGAGCTGTTCAAGATGACGCTTCTGCTGCGTGGGCGGACGGAATATTTGACGGATCGGTATAGCGAGCGCAACGAGCGGGCGATGAAGGCGATTGATCGGCAGATCGGGACAATTTAGAACGCAGCTTGGCATGCATGGAAGGTTTGCTAGAGACATCAGATACTCGTCGCGCCCTGTCGGCTCGACCAGGGCGACGGTCTCGATTCAAACGGCCACGGCTAGCTCCGCGTCGTCCCGGATTTCAGCAGGCGCAGCCCGTTGAAGACGACCAGCAGGCTCGCGCCCATGTCCGCGAACACGGCCATCCACAAGGTCGCCGAGCCTGCGATCGCCAAGACCAGGAACACTGCCTTGATCAACAGCGCTGCGGCGATGTTCTGCTTGAGAATGGCACTGGCCTGCTTGCTCAAGCGGATGAATTGCGGGATCTTGCGCAAGTCGTCGTCCATCAGCGCAACATCGGCTGTTTCAATGGCGGTATCTGTGCCTGCCGCGCCCATCGCAAATCCAATGTTGGCCTTCGCAAGCGCCGGCGCATCGTTGATGCCGTCGCCGACCATGCCGACCATCCCAAAACGTGCCAGCTCGTCGTTCACCGCCGCGAGTTTGTCTTCAGGCAGCAGGTTACCGCGAACGTCATCGATGCCAACCTGTTTAGCAATGGCCGATGCTGTCATTGCATTGTCGCCGGTGAGCATGACGGTGCGGATTCCCAGCTTGTGCAATTGTGCAATTGCTTCGCGGCTGGTTTCACGGATGGTGTCGACCACGCCGATCACCAGCAGCGGGGCCGTATCGTCGCACAGGACAATTGCCGTCTTGCCCTCGCCTTCGAGCCGTGACAGGACGCTCTCGGTCGCCGCATTGCAGATCCCCAGCTCCTCGATTAGGCGGTGGTTGCCCAGGTAGTACCACTTGCCGTCGATCTGTCCTTTCGTGCCGCGGCCCGTCAAGGCCTCGAAATGGCTTACCGCGGCAAGCGCAAGGTTCTTGCCGGCGCTTTGCCAATGGCGGCTGACTGCGCTCGACACGGGATGGTCAGACCGATCCGCCAGCGCTGCCGCAAGCTGCAAGTAGGCGGTGGCATCGCCGCCCAGGGTCAGCACATCGGTCACCTCGGGCTTGCCTTGGGTGATCGTACCGGTCTTGTCCAGTGCGAGCGAACGCAGCTTTCCGCCCTGCTCCAGGTAGACGCCGCCCTTGATGAGGATGCCGGCCCGTGCCGCAGCAGCCAGGCCGCTGACGACCGTCACCGGAGTCGATATCACCAGTGCACATGGACAGGCGATTACCAGCAGGACGAGGGCCTTGTAAATCCATGTCATCCATTCCGCACCCATTAACAACGGCGGAACGACGGCAACCGCGAGCGCGATGACGAACACGACCGGCGTGTAGACGCGCGAGAACTGGTCAACGAAGCGCTGGGTGGGAGCACGACTACCCTGCGCCTCCTCGACCGCGCGGATGATGCGAGAGAGAGTCGAATTGCTGTGGCCCGCCGTCACGCGATATTCGAAAGAACCGGTTTCGTTCACGGTGCCGGCGAACACCTTGGCGCCGACGGCTTTTGGTACCGGCATGCTTTCGCCTGTGATCGGCGCCTGGTTGACTGACGATTGGCCCGACGTTACCTCCCCGTCCAGGGCGATCCGCTCGCCAGGCGCAACGCGCGCGATTGCACCGACAGCAACCGACGCGGCTTCCCGCGCCACCCAGGAGCCGTCGTCCTGGCGCACGCTGAGCCGGTCGGGTGTCAGGGCCATCAAGCCCTGGATGGCATTTCTTGCCCGGTCGAGCGAGCGCGCTTCGATCAACTCAGCGATTGCAAACAGCACCATCACCATGGCCGCTTCAGGCCATTGGCCAATGAGTACCGCGCCGGTGACGGCGATTGCCATCAAGGCATTAATGTTGAGATTGCGGTTCTTGAGCGCGATCCAGCCTTTCTTGTACACGCCCAGGCCTGTGGTAGCGATGGCCAGCAGCGACAAGGCGATCACCGGCCAGGAATTCTCGATACCGGTTGTCCAGGCGACGACTTCGGCGCCGATGGCGGCCGCCAACCCCAGGAACAAGCCAGCCTGTTGCCACTTGCGCCCGGCTGGTTGCGTTATTGCGGTAGCGAGCCCAGGTGCAGCATCCAGGACGACGGCCTGCATGCCGATGGCCTTGAGCGCTTCTCCGATAGGCGCTGCCTGCCCTGTATGGCTTACCGTCAGGCGGCGCTGCAGGAGATTGAAGTCGAGTTGCCCGACCTGCGAGAGGCTGGATAACTTGTTGCGGATGAGCGCTTCCTCGGTCGGACAGCACATGTTCTCGATGCGGAAAACGGTGGCGCTCACCGCAATTTCTGGGGCACCACCGCTTTCAATCACGGGATCCATGCCAGCGGCGCGCACGGCATCGAGGATCGGGCCGGTGTCATCGAGACTGTGCTCGACCCTCAGCTTGCGTTGCACCAGGTTGAATTCGAGTTGCCTGACGCCGGCGACGCGTCCAAGGGACTGCCGTAGCAAGCCCTCTTCGGTCGGGCAATCCATTTGATCGATGCGAATGGTCAGGGCGCTGCTTTGGTTCTCAGTTTTGGTAGGCACCGGCGCAACTGACGCTGCCTTTGCGCAGCATGATTTGGTCTGACACTCTGACATGACGGGGTCCTCTGGAACTGTGTATAGTCAGTATTCAACACCCTGTAGTGGGTACAGGGTCAAGAGTTAACCACCATGGACAACGCATCATGAAAATTGGCGAACTGGCCGAACGCTCGGGTTGCTTGGTCGAGACGATTCGCTACTATGAACGCATCGGCCTTCTCATGCCGCCCGAACGCTCCTCGAACAACTACCGGACGTATAACGAACAGCATGCCGAACGCCTGTCGTTCATCCGGCATTGCCGGGCACTCGATATGACACTCGACGAAATACGCATCCTGCTGGATTTTCGTGACCATCCAAGGTCAGATTGTGTTGGCGTGAATGAGCTGCTGGATAAACACATCGGACACGTAGTGGAGCGTATCGCTGCTTTATCGAGTCTGGAATCCCAGCTCAGGGATTTGAGGAGCCGCTGCCTGAGCACAGATAGCACAAGTGCCTGCGCAATTTTGCATGCACTAGGCAATGAGCCACTTGGTATGTCAGTGAAAAATAATTTACAGCACTCGATAGACAAGCGATAACGCGACATGGGTAACACCTCACCCAAACAAGCCATGCAAATACCACCTCGGCGCCGCATCCTCGCCTGACCCCACAATCCGCTCCCGATACACCCAGTACAAGGTGTGATCCTGCCCCTCCGCGACAAAATAATCCCGCGTCTGCGTCTGGCTCCACCACCCGGCCTCGATCCGTTCCGCCACCGACGCCATCCGTAAAGACGAGCCATAGAACGGCCGGTGATTGCGCATCAAGAGGGCAATCGGCTTGGCCAGGATCCAGATCGGGCGCGCCAGGCTTTCGACGTCGGGCGGCATCTGCGCCGAGCGCACTGTTTCGCGCACCTTTTCCTGCACCGGCACCCAGCTGTTCGCCACCTCGGGCCGGTAATCGGCCTGCGGTAAGGCCTGCAGCACATTGTCCGGCCCCAGGCGCGCGATCAGGAGCTCGAACATGCGCAGGCGGTCTTCCTCGCTGCCGCCCGGCTCAGGAAACAGCGACTCGTTCGACGGCGCCATCGGCTGCACCTGGTTGGCGTCGAGCGCCAGCGCGATGACCGGCGCTTCCAGGGTCAGCTTGGCCAGGCGTTCGCGCAGCAGGCGCACCAGGTGCTCGTCGCGCCAGGTGGCCTCGGCCAGCGCGATCTCGACCGGCGTGGGCGGGCGCGCCACCCTGCCCCGCTCGTGTTCGAGCAGCAGCGTGATGCGCTCGACCGCCAGCTGGTGCGCGCACAACCAGCCCGTCAGCTGCTGCACCAGGCGCTCGGCGCCCATCAAGCACTCCTCGGCATTTTCCAGGCGGTCGAAAAGTTCGATCCTGGCATGGAAACTGGTGGGCGCCTCGACCCATTCGAACAGTTCGGGCGCCATGCCGTAAGCGGCGTCGAGCATGTCGAGCAGTGCGCGTCCGCAGCGCCGTTGCAAACCCGGACGCGGCAGGCGGCGCATGGCGCCCAGGCTGAAGCAGCCGATGCCTTCGAACCAGGTAGCATGGGCACGCGCCGGTGGCGGCAGGCTGGCGGGCAGGCTATCCAGCCGGCGCGTAAGCGATTCGATGCGCATGGTGCGTCCGGCACGGCGCCGCGCCAGCATCCAGGCGCCGCGTGCAGTGGGGGCGCAGCTGAGCACGCCGGAGTAGCCGAGCGCACGCAGGCTGGCGCGCACGCGCCGGCACAGCGCGCGGATGCCGCCGAACAGGCGCAGGCTGGCGCCGATGTCGATCAACAGGGTCGATTCCTCGGCTACCGCCACCAGCGGCGTGTACTGCAGCAGCGCCAGCGCCACCGTGTTCCGGGCTTCGGCCTCGCGCTCGGGCGAGCGTACGTGCAGGCGCGCGTCCGGCATCAGCATCAGCACCCCGCCGCGGCGCATGCCGGGTGCTACCCCGGCAGCGCGCGCCACCGGGGATGCTGCCAGCACGCGCTCCTGCTCGAGCACGACGCTGCCGGCGTCATTGCACCAGTTCGGGCTGAAGACCTCGAGCGGTAACTGGTGCAGGTGCAGGCCGATCCACAAGCGCATGTCGTTGAAGCAAAGTTGGAGTGAGTGGCAGGAACAGCGGCGCATCGCGCTGCGGCCCCCGGCGTTTGACGAAGCCGACATCGAGCCCGCCCGCGGCGGGCCGCAGCGACAGGCGCAGCGGGGCCGGCGACGAGTCTTGCGCGGCGGCGAGCGGACGCATCATGAAAAACAGGGTTTCGCCGCATTGCGCCGCCAGGTGCAGGCGGCGCAGGCTTTCGCCGCGCACGTGGTTGGCCCAGAACAGCAGCGCGCCGCAACTGCCGCTGCGCAGTACCTGCTCGGCCGCCCACAGCGCGTCGTTGGTGCGCGTGCTGCGCAGCCAGACGAGTTGCGAAGGCGGCAGGCCGAGGGCGGCCAGCGCCAGCGCCTGCGGCGGGTGCGGCG
>Ga0265798_10005082_pt1 | contig 17853 bp, 12 predicted proteins | sample P3T30metagenome_FD_192430 | JGI IMG/M metagenome (GOLD analysis project Ga0265798, IMG submission 192430) | Plant litter microbial communities from East Loma Ridge, Irvine, California - P3 T30 | ecosystem: Environmental > Terrestrial > Plant litter > Unclassified | place: USA: California... | reverse complement strand
TCTGGCAGAATGCCGAAAGTATGCGCCTCAGGCCGCAGCAGAAGCTTGTCCTTAAGCATACCATGGCTGACGTGGATATCATTTTTGATGACCGAATGATCCCACATATCTTTGCACAGAATGATCATGACCTCTACTATGCACAAGGCTATGTTACGGCCATGCATAGACTATGGCAAATGGATTTCCAAACGAGGTATGCAGCGGGCCGTTTGTCGGAGGTAGTTGGCAAAAAAGCTATTGAAATAGATCGCTACCAACGTCGAATGGGTATGGTCTATGGCGCAGAAAATTCTTTAAAAGGGATGATGGAGGATCCAGTCTCTAAAAAGATGCTAATGGCTTATACGGAAGGCATAAACGACTTCATTCATAGCCTATCTCCTAAAGACCTTCCTATAGAATACAAAATTCTGGACTTCAAACCGGAAGACTGGACACCACTAAAATGTGCTTTATTACTCAAGCAGATGTCGGCTGTACTGGCAATGGGATCTGATGAATTCTATATGACCAATATCCTCAACAAGTTCGGACCCGAAGTCACTGCGAACTTATTTCCGGATTACCCATACAAAGAAGATCCGATTATACCAGCAGGCACCAAATGGGACTTTAAACCACTACCAGTTCCTTTACCTCCTGGCAGCTTCAATCAGATGAGCAGCAATAACATCAAGACCACACGTCGTGAAGAAGGTATTGGTAGTAACAACTGGGCAGTGTCTGGTGAAAAGACCCTAAGTGGAAGACCGATCCTGGCAAATGATCCACACTTAAATCTAACACTTCCGTCCATTTGGTATCAGATACAACTTAACGCCCCCGGAATTAATGTATACGGCGTTTCCCTACCCGGTTCACCAAGTGTAATCATCGGCTTCAACCAAAAAATCGCCTGGGGTGTAACCAATGTCGCAGCGGACGTCCTGGATTACTATCAAATTAAGTTCAAGGACGACACGCATCAGCAATACTGGTATGATAACGCCTGGAAGAACACCTCTACCCGGATTGAGCATATCAAGATTCGCGGTGAGAAGACAGCTAAAGATACCGTGGTCTACACCCATCACGGTCCGGTTGTATACTTTCAAAAGCCCACACTGAGCCTGGCAAAACCTGTTCCGGTCGGCAATGCGCTAAAATGGATTGCTCATGACCGCTCGAACGACCTCATGACCTTCTACCATTTAAACAGAGGTAAAAATTACGACGACTACCGTAAGGCGCTAACTTTTTATACTGCACCTGCACAGAACTTTATCTTTGCTTCTGCAGATAATGATATTGCAATCACGGCAAATGGAAAGTTCCCATTGAAATACAAGAACCAGGGAAAGTTCATTCTCGACGGCAGTGATCCGAAAAATGACTGGCAAGGCTGGATCCCAGCAGCACAAAATCCAACGGTCAAGAATCCCGACCGCAACTTTGTGAGTTCTGCCAACCAATCTTCAACCGACCCGAGCTATCCCTATTACATCAACTGGGAGTTTTCACCATATGAACGTGGAAAACGCATAAATGATAAACTAGCTGCGATGAAGAACATCACTGCAGATAGCATGCGAGTTATGCAGAGTGACGCGTATGGCGTTTTTCCCGAAAATGTTCTGCCTTCCCTACTTCCCTTAGTGAATCGCGGAGACCTTAATGCTACGCAGAAAGAAGCTTTTTTAACAGTAGAGAAATGGAACAGGTATTATCATGCGAAGGAGATCGCACCTGGAATTTTCGATCTCTGGATGTCGAGATTGAACAAGTTGATATGGGATGATGAGTTTGAAGTTGCTAACGTTCCTATGCGTCAACCTTCCCGCGACCGTACCGTTCAAATGATCACCAAAGAGCCAAATGCGCCATGGTACGACAATGTAAACACCCCTGAAAAAGAAAACCTTAAAGATCTGGTAAACCAGTCTTTCAAATATGCATGCGACAGCCTGGAACGTAAGTATGGGGTAATTGGGAAAAACTGGGCCTGGGCAAACGTCAAACACAGCCACGTGCCACACCTGGCAGCTATTCCAGGCTTTGGCTCAAAAACACTAATGATTGGCGGTTCTAAAAGCACAATTAATGCACTCAGCGAATCCAATGGCCCATCCTGGAGAATGGTAATTGAGCTTGGTGATAAACCTAAAGGCCAGGGTGTATTTCCAGGTGGCCAATCTGGAAATCCCGGAAGTCCGTTTTATGACGACATGATCAGTACCTGGGCGGAGGGTAAGTTGTACGAACTATACCTTATGGACAACGCCAATGACCCTGCCGTTAAGGCGCTTACACGTTTAAAAATCTCAAAGAAATAACATGGTTTTCCTCATCGTTTTAATAGCCGCATTCCTGCTACAACTTATTCTACCTTGGTGGATTATCGTCATCATCTCATTCCTAACCTGTGCAATACTCGGAAAAACTGCAAAGATTGCGTTATGGTCGCCCTTCATTGCAATACTTGTACTCTGGACTGCAATGGCACTTTATAGCAGCATTCCTAATCAGCACCTCATGGCTGGACGGGTAGCAGAGATGCTTGGCGTAGATAGCTGGCTCTTGGTTTTGCTGATTACCGCTTTACTCGGTGGATTTGTCGCCGGCGTAAGCGGATTTTGTGGTTATCACTTCCGCAAGGCTGTGATACGGGAGAAAAGCAATCGTTAATCTGTTAATTGTTTCCGTATTTTTGTGCCGTGGAGAACATCAAAGAACAAATTTTTAACATCAGCACTCCAAAGGCATTTGAGGAAACGGCTTTAACCATCTTCCGGTATCAAGCTGCAAATTGCGAAGTCTACAGGTCCTTTCTACACCATCTGAAAGTGCAAGCTGACCAGGTAACAAGCACCACAGAAATCCCCTATTTACCCATAGCATTTTTTAAATCTCATGAGGTAAAAAGCGCAGCAACACCAGCACAAATTGTGTTTTCCAGTTCCGGAACTACCGGCCAAATACAAAGCAAACATATTGTTACGGATTTGACGTTGTACGAAGAAAGCTTCAACCGAGCCTTTCAACACTTCTACGGCGATCCTGCTAACAGCTGCATTCTTGCACTGCTACCTTCCTATCAGGAACGCGAAGGCTCTTCACTGATTTACATGGTGGATGCACTTATTGCACAAAGCCAACATCCAAAGAGCGGGTATTTTCTGCACGATAATGAAGGTTTATATAAAACTTTACTGGAACTCCAGCAACAAGGAAAAAGAACCATCCTGATTGGCGTGACCTACGCCTTGTTAGATTTTATTGAAGAATATAATCTGGACTTTCCCGAACTGATCGTCATGGAAACCGGTGGCATGAAAGGTAAACGAAAAGAAATGGTGCGAGAGGAACTGCACGAACTACTTACTGCGGGGTTTGGAGTACCTGCCATTCATAGCGAATATGGCATGACCGAATTACTATCCCAAGGCTATTCATATGGTCATGGTATCTTTAATTGTCCGGCCTGGATGCGCATTGTACTTCGCGATACCAATGATCCGCTTAGCCTGCTGCAGAATAGACAAACAGGTGGCATTAATGTTATCGATCTTGCGAACCTGAACTCCTGCAGTTTCATTGCTACACAAGATCTGGGTAAAATACATCCAGATGGCTCCTTTGAAGTACTGGGGCGTTTCGACAATGCAGATATCCGAGGCTGTAACCTTCTTGTGCAATAAGCCAGCAAAAATGAAACATACCTTAACAAACGGCTTTCGATAAAGCATAAAAAAAACGCAGTAATCTACTTACTGCGTTTTTCAATGATATCGGCTAAAAATTAACCCGCTGTAATCAGGAAGTAGTTTTTCTTACCTTTCTGAACAATGATGTATTTACCGCTCAACAGATTCGCTGTACTATACTGTTGACCAGCATCTGCAGGCTTCGCTTTATTAATGCTCAAGCCACCGCCCTGAATAGTCTTTTTAACCTCGCCTTTGGAAGGGAATATATTGGTTTTCTCTGCCAGCAATGTACCAATGTCCAAGCCTTCTTCCAGCTCGCTTTTCGCGATGTTGAACTGCGGAACACCATCAAATATTTCTAATACTTGTTCATCACTTAACGTTTCAAAAAAATCAAGTGAACCATTTCCAAATAAAAAGCCTGAAGTCTTGATTGCGGTCTCAAGTGCCGCTTCAGAATGGGTACGCACTGTGATGTCTTCTGCCAGAGCCTTTTGAAGAATCCTCATGTGTGGTGCCTGATCGTGCTCCTGTTCCAGACGCTCAATTTCTTCCTTTGATTTTAGCGTAAAAATGCGAATCCATTTTTTAACATCTTCATCAGATGCATTCAACCAAAACTGGTAAAAACGGTAAGGCGAGGTCTTTGATGCGTCTAACCATACCGCACCACTTTCAGTTTTGCCAAATTTGGTACCATCAGCTTTTTTGATGAGCTGTGTTGTCAACGCATAAGCAGTACCATTGTCTTTTCGACGAATAAACTCGGTACCTGTCACGATGTTTCCCCACTGGTCAGAACCGCCCATCTGAAGAATACAGTTGTGGTTTTTCCACAGATAGTAGAAATCATAGCCCTGTATCAGCTGGTAGCTGAATTCAGTAAAAGAAAGACCAGCACCAGCTTCGCCATTAAGACGTTTTTTGACGCTATCTTTGGCCATCATGTAATTGACCGTAATGTGTTTACCAACATCGCGTATAAAATCCAGAAAACTGAAGTTCTTAAACCAATCGGCGTTATTCACCATGACCGCGTCATTGCGTTCCTCGCCAAAAACAAGAAATTTGCTCAACTGTGCTTTAATGCCGTTCAGATTATGCGCCAGGCTTTCTTCCGTAAGCAGATTGCGCTCTGCAGACTTACCAGAAGGATCACCCACCATTCCGGTAGCGCCACCAACTAACGCATATGGCTTATGACCGGCGCGCTGAAAATGAATCAGCGTCATGATTTGTGTTAAGTGCCCAACATGGAGCGAATCTGCTGTCGGATCGAAGCCGATATAACCGGCACACATGCCTTCATTCAATTTCTCTTCAGTATTCGGCATGATGTCATGCAGCATACCCCTCCAACGTAATTCTTCTACAAAATTGGTCATTATAATAACTTTTGCGGCAAATATAGGAAAAGCCTGCTTAAAAATTTTTTACTTTTAGGGGATGAACTTCCTCTCCCATTATTACTTTGAACGCAATAACCCAGACCCCTATGTGGTCATGGGCGTCGTGTTGCCCGATCTGGTGAAGAATGCGGACAAATACTGGAACATTCATCCACAGAAAACCCCAGACTTGTACCAGGATAAACCTGTGCTACAATCCATTCTCCATGGCTGGCAGAAACACCTTGAAGTGGATAGCTACTTTCACACTTCCAACTTTTTCAAAACAGAAACTGCAAATCTGAAGAAGTTTATTCTTCCTTGTGTCACGGCCGGTCCGGTAAAGCCTTTCTTCCTTGCACATATTGCTCTGGAGCTCATGCTTGATCATCTGCTTTTGCATTCCGGCATGATCAACATCGAAACTTTCTACAATCAACTTGAGCAGGCCAACTCCTCAGCACTTGATCTATTTTTAAGAAAAGCTGAGCTCCCGGACCATGCTATCTTTAATGCATTTCTCCGTGATTTTCTTGATAGCCGCTACCTTTTTAGCTATCAAAAGCTCGCCAGCATCAGCTATGCGCTAAACCGGATCTGTATGCGCATTTGGGATAATCCTTTTACCGACGCCCAACTAGAGCTGCTCACGCAAAAACTTGATGAATACTGCCCTGAACTTGAATCCCGCTTTATTACCATCTTTGATGAACTGGAACAAAATCCTGCGATAAGCGCATTTTAAATAGTATTTGTATCTTCGTTGCATGTCCACAGCGAGCATTAAAGATACCATGGATGAACTGGTTAAGGAACTTAACCAGCACACTTACAACTACTATGTACTGGCAATGCCTACCATTGCTGACTATGAATTCGACAAAAAGCTGGAAGCACTGGCAAAGCTTGAAAAAGAACATCCTGAATACGCAGATCCCAACTCACCTACACAGCGCGTTGGCGGCGACCTGACCAAGAACTTTGTCACTGTCAAGCATAAATGGCCGATGCTTTCGCTCGGAAACACCTATAATGAACAGGACCTTCGCGACTTCGATGACCGTATAAGAAAAGCCATTGGCGACGATTTTCAATATGTATGTGAACTAAAGTTCGATGGTCTTTCCATCAGTCTCAGCTACGAAAATAATCAGCTTGTAAGAGCTGTTACACGTGGTGATGGTACCCAAGGTGATGACGTGACCACTAACGTGAAGACCATCAGGAATATACCACACCGCCTTAAAAGTACGGAGAACCCGGAGATCTTTGAAATCCGTGGTGAGATCTTCATGCATCGTGCTGCTTTCGAACGGCTGAACAAGGAACGGGAAGAACTCGGCGAAGTGACATATGCGAATCCGAGGAACTTTGCATCAGGCACCATAAAGATGCAAGACTCTGCCGAGGTCTCCAAAAGGCCACTAGATGCCTTCTTCTATTCCCTTAATACAAATAAGACCCTCTTCCATACGCATTGGGAAAGCTTACAGGCGATAAAATCCTGGGGCTTTCATGTTAGTGAGCATTCGAGGCTTGCTTCGAATATGAATGATGTACTCGATTTCATCAAATTCTGGGAAAACCAGCGCTTCAAAATAGGTTATGACATTGATGGTATCGTCATCAAGGTAAACAGCTATGGACAGCAACAGGAACTCGGTTTTACCGCTAAATCCCCACGGTGGGCAATATCATACAAATACAAGGCACAGGAAGTCGAAACCATACTCCAGAAAGTCACCTATCAGGTGGGTAGAACCGGTGCAGTTACTCCCGTTGCCAACCTCAAACCTGTGCAACTTGCCGGAACAACCGTAAAACGGGCTACATTGCACAATGCCAATGAAATTGAACGCCTGGATCTTCATGAGGGTGATACCGTCTTTGTGGAAAAGGGCGGCGAAATCATCCCAAAGATCATCAATGTCAATCTGGAAAAACGCGCACAAGATGCTCGACCCGTCATCTACCCTACCGAGTGTCCGGAATGTGGAACCACTTTAATCAGAAATGCCGGTGAAGTTGCTTTTTACTGCCCGAATGATGAAGGCTGTCCTCCGCAAATTGTTGGCAAAATGCAGCACTTCATAGGACGTAAAGCCATGAATATAGATGGTGTGGGCGACGAAACTATAGAAACCTTCTACCGCCATGGCCTTGTACGTCACATTAGTGACCTGTACACACTTAAAGACCGCGCAGGTGAACTGAAAAACCTGGATCGTTTTGGAGAAAAGTCTATCGTAAATATGCTTAATGGCATCGAAAAATCGAAAGAAATGCCATTCGAGAAAGTACTCTTTGGCTTGGGCATACGCTATGTAGGTGAAACCGTTGCACGTAAACTTGCCTATGCGATTAAGAATATCGACAGGCTTATCAATGCAACAATCGAAGAACTTACCGGTATCGATGAAATCGGTCTCCGTATCGCAGAAAGTATCATAGAATACTTCCATAAACCGGAACACATGCGGCAAATTGCATTGCTGCGATCTTATGGATTGCAGTTTGAAGCCGCAGAAACAACAATAAAGCTGCAGAGCGATAAATTAACCGGAAAAACATTTGTAATTTCGGGCGTCTTTGAAGGTATTAGCAGAGACGAATTGAAAGACCTTATTGAAGGTAATGGTGGTAAGATTCTGAGCAGCATCTCTGCAAAATTGAACTTCCTTGTCGCAGGCGACAATATGGGTCCTTCCAAACTGGAAAAAGCACAAAAATTAAAAGTTCCGATGATTAGTCAAGAGGAATTACTAGAGATGTTGAAGTAATAATAATGGAAAAATTTCATGGTACGGGTGTAGCACTGGTTACACCATTTAAAGAAGATGGATCAGTTGATTTTGACGGCCTTAGAAGCCTCATCAATCACATGGTGGACGGCGGCGTGGATTACCTGGTTTCCCTGGGTACCACCGGCGAGTCGTCAACCTTGAATAAGAAGGAAAAATCGGAAGTTTGGTCGTTTACCGCAGAGGTAAATGATGGCAGATTGCCCCTGGTGGCAGGCATTGGAGGTAACGATACTGCTGCGGTGGTTGAAAGCATCAAAGCTTTTGAACATACAGGCTACGACGCCATTTTATCTGCAAGTCCAAACTACAATAAACCTACGCAGGAAGGAATATATCAGCATTATAAAGCCATTAGTGAGGCCGCTAGCTTGCCTATTCTCCTCTACAATGTACCAGGCAGAACTGCGAGCAATATGAGCCCGGAAACTACCTGCAGACTTGCACATGATTTCAAGAACATCATTGGCACCAAAGAGGCTTCGGGAAGCTTCGATCAGTTCAATCAAATTATGAGAGACAAACCAGAGCACTTCATGTTGATCTCCGGCGATGATCCTGTTGCGCTGCCAATGATTGCACTTGGGGCAGTTGGGGTAATATCTGTGGTCGGCAATGCACTTCCAGCCGAGTTGTCTGAAGTGATCAGGCTTTCTTTAAACGGCGAGTTCAAAAAGGCGCTTCCCCTACACCTAGAGTTAATTGAATTTACCCGTTTAATCTTCGCTGAAGGAAACCCTGCAGGTGTTAAAGCTGCGTTGAAACACTTGGGCATCTGTGGCGACGGGGTTCGTTTACCTTTGGTACCTGCATCCTCAGAATTAACTCAAAAAATTGCGGCGCAAATTTCTGTTATCCGTGCTTAACTAAACAGATAAAAATAAGTAATACGAAAAGCAATAAACCGAAAAGGGCCCTTCAAATTGTCTGAAGGGCCCTTTTGTTGTAAATATCTTTTATGCTTCTACAAATTTGTTGTCTTTGTAATAGCCACTCTTCAATTTATCCGATACTTCACTGAAAGCATCCAGCGTACGCTGAACATCCTTAAGGGTATGAACCGCAGTAGGAATCAATCGAAGTTCAATAAGTCCTTTAGGAATTACTGGATAAACAACGATCGAACAGAAAATACCGTAATTCTCACGGAGATCCATGGTCAAAGCTGTTGCTTCCTGTAATTCACCTTTCAGGAACACTGGTGTTACCATTGTATTGGTTAGACCAAGATCGAAGCCTCTTGCTCTCAATCCATTCTGAAGGTTGGTTGCTATATTCCAAAGGTTTTCTCTTAACGCATTGTTGTTCTTAAGAAGCTCCAAACGCTTAAGCAAGCCAATAACCATTGGCATAGGAAGCGCCTTCGCAAAAGTTTGTGAACGCATATTGTAACGCAGGAAGTTTGTAATTTCTTCGGTAGACGCTACAAAGGCACCAATACCAGCCATTGATTTGGCAAAGGTTCCAAAGTAAACATCCACACCTTCAATGCAGTCCTGCGCTTCATGTGTGCCCGCTCCAGTTGGACCCATTGTACCAAAGCCATGTGCATCATCAATCAGCAAACGAAAATTGAATTGCTTTTTAAGTTCAATAAGTTCCTTTAATTTTCCTTGTGCGCCAGACATTCCGAATACACCTTCGGTAATAAGCAGGATACCACCACCACTCTGTTCTACAAGCTTCGAAGCGCGTGCAAGTTGCTTTGCAGCACTATCAATGTCATTGTGCTGGTAAACAAAACGCTTACCCATATGCAATCTCAGGCCGTCGATAATGCAGGCATGCGATTCACCATCATATACGATCACATCATTCCGGTCAACCAAAGCATCTATGATAGACACCATACCCTGATAACCATAGTTAAGCAGGAAAGCATCTGGTTTACCTACAAAGGCAGCAAGCTCACGTTCCAGCTGCTCATGATACTTGGTGTTTCCAGACATCATTCTGGCACCCATTGGGTAGGCCATACCGAAATCTGAAGCACCCTGCAAGTCAGCAGCTCTAACTTCCGGGTGGTTAGCCAATCCAAGGTAATTGTTCAAGCTCCAAACCAGGTGCTCCTTACCACGGAAAGTCATATGAGGCCCTAACTCTCCTTCTAACTTGGGGAAAGAGAAGTATCCATGAGACCATTTCTGGTGCTGGCCAAGCGGGCCCATATGTTTTGTAATCTTTTCAAAAATATCCAATGTATTATGTTTTAAGGTTATTCTATTGTCGCAAATTTAAGGTTTATAAGCCTTATTTACAACTATGTACTTTCAAGAGCGCAGGTACGATCAGCAATATATTTCAGCAAAAAAGCCTTAAAGGGTTTATTCCTTAAGGCTTTTAAAAATGTTAACAATTATTTAATCCACATTGTCATGCAAGAATGAATTATTCGGACGAATCTCCGTTGATCCATCTTCGTCGCTACTTAGCGTAAATCTGGACACCTGCGACTCCGAAGAATGTTGCACTTGTTGCAGTTGCATTTGTTTTCTTTTATATGCAGGCTCATTTTCCAGCTCCTGTAAACCATTTGCCGTACGAAGTTTCATGCTCAAATCCTTCAATCTCAAAATACGCTCTTTGGATTTTCTAAGCTGATCTTCCATCGACTCGTCGGTCTTGTTATCATCAGCACCTGCAGGCTCAACTTCAGGTCTGCTGGGCTGCTGCTGATTCGCACTAAAGTCTGCTACAGGCTTTTCAAAAGTGAAGTCCGTTTCAGCAACTTTTACCTCAAATTCAAAACCTGGCTCTTGTTGCACTTCATTTGGATATACTTCCTCTTCAATCAAAGTATGTTTAATCACATTGGAATCCTGATCGTCTGCTCTTCTATTTTTAGGTGCATTCATCATGTCACCAAACATCTCAGATTGGGCTTCTTTAGCTTTCATAACCGGTTCAGTGCTGCTGTGTACCTGTGGCTTTGGTGCCATAAAGGTATTTACAGGTTCAATCGGTTTTACCAAAGGTGCTTCTTCAGGTGTTAAAAGAGAGATTTTCTTAACGTTCTTTTTATCCTGAGCTCTTTGCTCTGTAGTTTGAAAGCCTGTTGCAATGATGGTTACCGAAAGACGGTCTTCCAGATTTTCGTCGATACAGTTACCCCAGATCAAGTCGGCAGATAAACCAGCTTTGTCCTGAATGTAGTCGGTAATGATAGCAACCTCATCCATGGTCACTTCATTCACACCAGAGCTGATGTTCAACAAGATATACCTTGCACCTTCAATTTCGTTATCTTTCAACAACGGAGAAGCGAGTGCACCTTCAACAGCTACCAAGGCACGATTTTCACCGGCAGCTGAATAGCTACCCATGATCGATACACCACTGTCTTTCATTACAGTTCGCACATCTTTGAAGTCGACGTTGATATAACCAGGTACGGTGATGATCTCTGCAATTCCTTTTGCCGCGGTGGTTAAAATGTCATCGGCCTGCGCGAATGCAGAACCAAGTGTCAGGTTACCAAAAATTTCTCTTAGTCTGTCATTCGAAATTACCAGGTAAGAGTCAACATACTTCTTCAATTCATCCAGACCGTCTTCAGCTTGCATCTTTCTGCGCTTTCCTTCGAAGGAGAAAGGCGTCGTGATGATCGCAACGGTTAAAATATCAAGTTCTTTTGCAGCTTGTGCTATGATCGGACTTGCTCCGGTACCGGTGCCACCACCCATACCTGCAGTGATAAACAACATCTTCGTTGTATTACCAAGCATGACCTTAATGTCTTCTATGTTCTCAATGGCAGAGTTTTTTCCTACCTCCGGAATTGAACCCGCGCCCATTCCTTCTGTTAAACTCGCTCCCAGCTGCACCTTATTAGGAATCGGACTCGATTCCAATGCTTGTGCATCTGTATTACAGATGATGAAATCAACACCTGTTATCCCCTGACGGTACATATGGTTTACCGCGTTACCACCACCACCGCCAACACCAATCACTTTGATGATTGACGATTTATCTTTTAACATTTCGAATTGCATATCTTTCAGAATCAGTAGATTAAAAATAGGTTTTACCTGTTCATCTCCAAATGTAATATTAACACTTTTTAACAAACGTTTTCCACATGTGTTAACAATGTGGAAAACTAATTACATGTTGAAAATTATTAAGGTTTTATGTAATCCTCATCGCTAACGTTCATATCGTCTTTGATGAAATCTTTTGTTTTTGCAAGTAGTTTATCAAACAAACCACTTCCACTCTTTTTGGCTTTTTCTTTGCTTTCTTTTGGCTTTTCTACAAACACCCCAGGCTGTTTCATCTCTTCCACCAGCTCCTCTGCCTTTTGAATTCCTTTGATTAACAAACCAACACTGGTAGCGTACATCGGGCTTTTTAAGTCATCATAGATCGTTTTCGGCATATCTTCATACTTCGAAAGGTGCTCATTGGGATAACCTACCCTGCAGTCCAGGCCGGTTACATATTCTACCAGCTGCGGAAGATGTTTCAATAAAGAACCACCCCCAGTAATTACGATACCTCCGATCAATTTTTTCTCATAACCGGAAGATTTGATCTCATAATAAATATGTTCAATGATTTCTTCCATCCTCGCCTGGATCACATAGGCTAAGTTTTTAACAGAGATCTCTTTTGGCTCACGACCTCTTAATCCAGGTACGCAGATTATCTCGTTCTCTTTATTTTCCTCGGCCAGGGCAGAACCGAATCTTGTCTTCAACAACTCCGCTTGGTTGCGCATTACAGAACAACCTTCACGAATATCTTCTGTCACGCTGTTACCTCCAAATGGAATCACAGCAGTGTGACGGATTATGCCTTCATGGAAAATGGCAATGTCAGTTGTACCACCACCTATATCCACCAATGCTATACCGGCTTCTTTTTCTTCCTCACTTAGGACAGATTCAGATGAAGCTAATGGTTCAAGAATCAATTCCTGCGTTTGTAGTCCTGCATTGCTCACACAACGCATAATATTTTTCACTGCGGTAACCTGTCCGGAGATGATGTGGAAATTTGCTTCCAGACGTACACCAGCCATGCCAATCGGGTCTTTGATTCCTGGCTCGCTGTCTACGGTAAACTCCTGCGGCAATACATGAATGATTTCTTCTCCTGGGGGCATAACCAGTTTAAACATATCGTCAATCAGTTTGTCGATATCCTTCTTAGATATTTCGTTGTTCAGCTCCCTTCTCGTTAAAATTCCTCGGTGCTGCAGGCTTTTTATGTGTTGGCCGGCAATTCCAACATTAACAACCCTAACTTCTACGTTAGATTGTCCGCTGGCAATTTCCACCGCCTGTTGAATGCCCTGGACGGTTTTTTGAATATTGGACACCACACCACGGGTAACACCCGCCGACTCCGCTTTGCCAATGCCGAGTACTTCTATTTTGTTGTGCTGCGTTCTGCGCCCAACAATGACACAGATTTTAGTGGTACCAATATCTAATCCAACAACAATAGGTGATTGAACCGTAAATTTTTCTTTGCCCATAACTATATCAATTTGCTGCGTTTTGTATTTTGTTTGTTTTTCTGGTATCTGTTAATTATTTCTGATCTCTTTAAGGATCTCATCTTTGACAATAGAATCCACAACCTTTCGATTGCTCTTAATACTGTCTACTGGGCTTTTAATCACTGCTGCTGCAGATCTATAGACCGAATCAATCTTGTTTCTTTCACAAACGACCTGATTGGTGTATTTGATGTTGATCGTCTTGTAGGCGTCCCAGCCTACTGTAGGCATAGCCTGTTTATAGAATTCACGAAGGTTACGCATTTTCACATCCAGTGAGTCTGCGTCACCTAGTATAATCCGTTGATTTCCAACTCGCGGAATCAACTCAATGTCTCTGTTTTCCGAAACATAAAGCTGTTCAATCTGTGCATCCCATAAAGTATCAGCACGAATAAACAGTGCTGTTTCATAAAGGTCATTTGTAAGCGGATTTCGAAGCGTATCCAGCTTTCCATTGAAGAACTCCGTGATATTCCCATTTGCCACAAGTACATTCGCGGTGAAATTGGATGATACCGGCATTTTCAAGCCCTCCCGGTCCACATAAAAATCCTGCCCTCCTGCATTGATAATACGCAATATGGGTTCCCGCTGTTCAATTTCAATATGGATCACACCATTCATATCACCAAAAACCTTCGCCGATGCAATGTATGGGTTTGACTTTATGTTCCTTTCAATATCATCCAGGTTGATCTGCTCCATGGATTTCCCAATCAGGATGCCCTGATTTCTTTTAAGAATGTCATCGATCTCCTCACGCTCAATGAAGTTATCCGCACCCGGAATGAGAATCTTCACATTAGAACACTTCATGGTCTGCTTTTTCGTTTCCACGAAACTCATTAACATCACAATACCCACGAGGGATAAAACCCATGCTGTTGTTTTAAACACCAATGTCCACCGAATGCGCTTAAGCATGATAAATGGCCTTTAAAGGTTCAACCAAGGTATCGATGTCACCTGCACCCACTGTTACCAGCAATACAGGATTTTTTGCTTCAATATAACCCAATACCTGGGTTTTGTTCAGGATTTTTTTATCCTGAATAGTAATGATATCCAACAGATATTCAGCATTTATGCCTGAAATCGGCAATTCCCGAGCAGGATAGATATCTAACAGCACCAAATCATCGACGGTACTCAGGACTTGTGCAAACTCGGTTGCAAAATCGCGGGTACGAGTAAAAAGATGCGGCTGGAAAATAACGGTCAACTTTCTTCCTGGATACAGTTCACGCACCGCAGTAAAGCATGCTTTCAGCTCTTCAGGATGATGGGCATAATCGTCGATATAAACATGATCCGCATTCCGCACCACATACTCAAAGCGGCGTTTCACACCTGTAAAAAGTTCCAGACCTTTTTTTATCTCCTCTCCTGGAACCCCTACCTTTAGCGCCGCGCTTATAGCTGCCAATGCATTCTCTATATTGTGCCGGCCAGGAAGCAACATTCGAATCCCAGCTATCGATGTAGATCCATTTTGGTAATCAAATACAAAGTGACCACCTTCTACCCTAATGTTTGTCGCTGAGATCCCACTTGAATGACCGATGCCGTAAGTGTTTGAGCCAGCCATTGGCAGCCCTGCTTTTATATACAAACTACCTTCAGGCTTTAGCTGACCAGCAAACAACCTAAATGATTCCTGCAATTGTGTTGCATCACCATAAATATCCAGGTGATCGGCGTCCATAGAGGTAATCACCGCAATATCCGGGTGAAGGGTCAAAAAAGACCTGTCATATTCATCTGCCTCCACAACAACAACGTTATTTTCCCCAGCTATAAAGTTGCTGTTATAATTGCTCGCTATCCCTCCAAGAAAAGCGGTACAGTCAAATCCTGTTGCTTTAAGGATATGCGCGATCATCGCAGAGGTTGTTGTTTTACCATGGGTCCCAGCCACGGCAATACAAAACTGCCCTGCACTGATGATGCCTAGAACTTCAGAACGTTTATGTAGCGTAAAACCAGCATACTTAAAATGATTCAATATCGCACTATTGGCGGGAATGGCTGGGGTATATACAATCAAAGTACTTTCAGATGGAGCAAGAAATTCCACTGGAATGCTTTCAGCACGGTCTTGATAGCTGATTGAGATACCCTCAGCTTCAAGCGCAGCACAAAGCGTTGTTCGCGTTTTGTCGTACCCATTTACCAAACAACCACGCATCACGAAGTAGCGGGCCAAGGCACTCATACCAATGCCGCCTGCACCTACAAAGTAAACACGTTTAATTGCCTGCAATTCCATCCTATATTGTCCTCCTGGTTAATTTTAAAACTTCATTGGCGATGACCTCATCCGCATTTGGAAGCGCCATTTTCCCGATGTTTTCTGAAAAAGTCTCACATCTCGACTCGTCATTTAAAAGATCCAGCGCAACTTTCACCAACGTGTCTTCTGCCGAACGATCAGCAATCATCAAAGCGGCATGGTTTTTCACCAGCGCAAATGCATTTTTGGTTTGGTGGTCTTCAGCTACATTTGGAGAAGGCACCAGGATCACCGGTTTTTTGATCAGACAGAGCTCCGCTATGGTCCCCGCACCTGCGCGTGATATAATCACATCAGCAGCAGCATAAGCCAGGTCCATCCGGTTTAGAAATTCTAGAATTCGCACATTTGGATGCGGCTCCGCACCTAAACGTTCAATGATATCCTTATAGTAGTACTTACCCGTTTGCCAGATCAACTGTACATCCTGATCTGTAATTTTTTTTAAGTGTTTCTCCAGGCTCTTATTCAGGGTGCCCGCACCCAAACTCCCTCCCGTTACAAGAATGGTCTTCTTCAGCGGATCAAGTTTTAGCAACTCTGCACCAGCGAAGTGTTTATTCTCAATATCCACAACATCCTTCCGTACCGGGTTTCCTGTTTTTAAGATGCGTGATGCCGGAAAAAATTGATCCATCCCATCAAAAGCAACACAGATTTTTGCAGCATTCTTGCCCAGCCTTTTATTGGTGACACCAGCATAAGAGTTCTGCTCCTGAATTAAGTATGGTACATTCTTCCAGGATGCTGCTAATAACAGGGGACCTGAAGCGTAACCGCCTACGCCAACTGCAGCGTCAGGCTTAAAATCTGTAATCAGCTTTAAGGCTTTACGCATGCTGTCGAACATTTTATAAGGCAGGGTCAGGTTCTTTACGATGGAACCTCGCTGAATGCCGGCGATGTTTAACCCAATGATCTTATAACCTGCAGCCGGAATCATGTCCATCTCCATTCTACCCAATGCACCAACAAACAGGATCTCACAGCCCGGCTCCAAACGCTTTAGCGCGTTGGCAATAGATATTGCCGGAAAAATGTGCCCGCCAGTACCGCCTCCTGATATGATAATTCTTGTTGGTCTCATTGTTCTGTGTCTATGCCATAGCTGGAATCTCACCAACTACAACTTTTTTATTATTTTCTTCGACGTCTCTGCTTACACTCAGAATAATACCGAATGCTATACTGGTAAAGATCATAGATGTCCCACCCATGCTTACCAATGGCAATGGCACACCTGTAACAGGCCCTAGACCTACAGCTACGGCCATGTTCGCAAATGCCTGGATGGTTAAACTAAAACTTAGTCCGGCAGCAAGCAATGCGCCAAAGGCTTTCGGACTTTGCGTTACGATCCGGACGCATCGATAAAGCAACACAAGATAGAGTATAATGATGATCAAGCCGCCAAAAAAGCCATACTCTTCTACAATAATTGCAAAGATAAAATCCGAATATGGGTGCGGCAAGAAATTACGCTCAATGCTGTTTCCAGGCCCTGTACCAAAGACTCCACCCTTAGCCAGCGCCATTTTAGCATGGTCTGCCTGATAGGTTTTATCTGAATGCTGCAATTCAGGATGCATGAACGATTGAATCCTCGATTTATAGGTCTCACGTCTTGGTCCAAGGAACACAACAAACAGCAGTAGCACCGCTCCACCTGCACAAACTATTCCAATTTGTTTGATACTGATCCGACCAATGATTAACAGCAGGATGCTTACGCCAAACAGCATCAGTGCTGTAGACAAATTCGCCAGTGCAATAAGGATAAACACCACACATACCGAACCCATGATTGGCAGAAACGCTTTTTTAACATCCTTGATATTCTCCTGCTTTCGAGTTAGCATCCGTGCCAGGAAGGTAATTAGCGCAAGTTTCGCCAAATCGGAGGTTTGAAAGGTCAGTCCGATGAAAGGTATTTTGACCCAGCGGGATGCGTCGTTCAAACTGGTTCCAAACACCAATGTATAAACGAGCAATGGTATGGTAATGATCATCAGCACCTTCGAAATACCAGCATAATATTTATAATCGAGCAAATGCGAAATGTAGATCATCGCAATACCCATAACCACAAAAATGATGTGCTTTGTCAACAGGATTTTTTCTACGGCTTTCCCTTGTTTATAAGCAAGTGTGCCCGTCGCGCTGTACACTG
>Ga0265798_10005080_pt1 | contig 17854 bp, 11 predicted proteins | sample P3T30metagenome_FD_192430 | JGI IMG/M metagenome (GOLD analysis project Ga0265798, IMG submission 192430) | Plant litter microbial communities from East Loma Ridge, Irvine, California - P3 T30 | ecosystem: Environmental > Terrestrial > Plant litter > Unclassified | place: USA: California... | reverse complement strand
AAAGCATTTGCACACGTGGCCACCCCCCCCCCCCCCTTGTCCACTTGTTTTTTTTCTTCGTCCAAACAATCCTTTCCTGTACATAGAAATTTGTACAAGTGGTGGTCCCGTTGAGTTTTTCAAAAATATGGCGTACACACATGCATAGACCTTTTTAAATGCATCAATATGACTCTGGTCTACACCCATGCATCTTCTTCGTTCTGAACAACAGGTGCAAACTCGTCAGCCTACTGCAACATACCCTCTAGACTCTCGCCCAAAATCTCCTCCATCCCATTCTTCCACCTCTGGCACTCGCGCTCAACAACCTCATCATCGTCCTCCATCAACTCGCTGATAAACGGCAGCATCTCGGGCAACAAACCCAGCCACTCCTCACCCAATCTCCTCGTTAGACTTTGCTCGCAAAGCACAGTCGCCAGACGCGTATGCCTATCATCACTGCGCATATTCTTGAGCAAAATTGCATTCATCTCGCGGTGATTCTCCATGGAAGAGCTTGACGCGGCCGCGAGTTCAGTGATTGCCGGAATAACGTTGTTCGTGTTGTTCTCCGGCGTAGATGTCGAGGCAGAAGGTAGGGCGAGGAGAGAAAGTAGAGGTGGCATAACTGTGCCAAAGTGGGAGGGTGCTTGCCAGAAGCCGTCTTGATCGTGTTGGAATGATTTCTGGAGGGCGGAGAGGACGGCTTCACGGGGGGCGAGGGTGGAGTCATCCGTGGCGAGTTGAGTAAGGATTTTGGCAGCGGGCTCAATGACGTAGCTTGAGTAGCTTGTTACAAGGGACTGGGCGGAGATTAGTTGCAAGTAGATTATCATGGAGAGGGGATGTCATACCTTGAACTTGTCAAAGAACGCGGCGAGGAACTTGTAGAAAGTGATGGAGCGCTGGAGATCCGTGGAAACGGGACCTTCTTGATCGATAAGCTGGACGAAAAAGGGACGGAAAGTAGCGTCGCTGAGCTTGAGAACCATGGCGATGACAGACTCAATAAGTGTGTTTTCCAACTGCTCGACTTCCTCTTCGTCAATCTCCTCCTTGCTGCTCTCCGATTGGACAGTCTCCCGCAGGCGGAACATTTGCAGAAGCAGGCTGAACAGCGGCGAGCTCGCCTTGACAAGCTTAGCCTTGGTTTGAGCGTTAACGGTAGAACGCAAGAGCTCGAGGTGTTCAAGTGAGGCCTCAAAGCCCTGGGATGCGGCATGTGTCCACGTGGATTTGATAGCAGCAAATACTTCTTGGGCGCCGAGGTGCTCTGAGACGCTCTGGAAAAATGCATTGCGGCTGTCATTACATGCATCTTCTAAGTCAGCAGCTGCAGAGCGTTGCGATAGTCGAAGTGCTGTGTCCAGATATTCGCGCGAAAACATGTAACCCAGACGCTCGACAATGTTAGAGAGCACCGTGAAGATGGCGTTGTGGAGGCCTGCCTTCTCTTTCTCGATAGCATGCGACAAGTACTCAAACGCTGTTGGAAGGATGATGGGCAGCAGGGAGATTGCCTCGTCCTCGAGAACGTCAACGACAGACGTGAGACAGAGTAGAGACAAGATGCGAAGCCTGTCATCAGTGTTTAACAACGACTGTGGGCCGGCAACGACCTGTGCCACCGACGAAACAACTGATACATCCTTCTTACCGAAGCGTTCGATGATGCGGTCTATACAGCTGACCGAAATCATCTTGACATCCATCTGTAGAGATTGTTGTAAAACCCCTTGGACGCTAGGCAGGAAGGAGATGAGAGCTTCCACAGACTTGCGGTCATTCTGTCTGGCGGTGCCCGCTCGTAGTTCAATCGACCTAATAGCAGCGGTTTGTACGTGCGGATCTGTGCTCGACAAGAGTAGCTCCGCTGATTTAGTGAGATCAGTTGTTGGCAGAAGATCCAAGCAGTTAGCAAGTACATGGCTGCATCCTGCATATAGCTTCGAGCTCGAGACCAGCTTCTTTGAGAGCTGGATGGTTGTTTCGACGATGTTCGCAAAAACCTTGCGTGGTTTCTCTGGATCCTCCTTCCTTCGGTATGCTCTAGTGACATGTGCCTTCACCTTCTCATCGAGAACGAGATCCGCAAGACATGCCAGCATGCTCTGGACTGTCACATCGAACTTGTTCTCTTTCGCCTTCTCTTTCAAACTAAATAACGTCTCCGCAACCTGGGGCTTTGGCGCAACAGCATCAGTGAGTAAATCAAGGTAGCCCTTGATAGTAACAAGAGTATGTAGAGGCTCAAAGTTGAGTAGCAAGTCAGCGCAAAATCTACGCTGCTCTTTGCTATGGTATCGATCTGCAAGTAGTGCGACGATGGCTGGAAGGGAATCCTCGGGACCTAATGTGCGTGCCAGCTCCGTAAAGAGTTTCATCCTTCTGTGTAGAGGAATATGTTCGAACGCAGCAGTGAAGCTAAGCAGCAAGTCGGATACACCAGCAATGAAGTCTCTGTGCTTTGAGCGAAGAGAGGCAGCAAGTTGAGGTACCACACGCGAGATGGTCTTATCCACAACCTGGGCAGAATAGTCATCGTGTTGTCGAAGCAAAGTAGACCCGATAAATGTGAAGATGGGCATGAGATTGTGCAGGATGAGATCCGGGACCCAAGACGCAAGGTTAGATATCAAGAGTAGAGCGCTGTTTTGTACTTGCGGGCTGCTGGAATGTCGGATACAATCAATCAGGAGGTCGGCACGTACGGCTGATTGATAAGAGGTCGTCTCATTATGCTCCTTCAATGTCTGGACAATTGGGCTCAGAGCACCAAGAATGATACTCTGCAAGTATACTAGCTCGGATCCCGACTGTTGCTTGAGTGGTTGCAGTTCAGCGAAGATGCCGAAAAGGTTGTTGAACAGCGTCGGATGCTGTCCTGGGTTTGATCCTTCAACCAACTCGAGCACTAGTGTGAGCTTCCTAAGCAGTCTTTGGACATCATCCTGGGAAGATAGCTCCACACGAGCCATCTCGTTCCGGCTGGTTCTTCTCCGCTTTGCTGATGGTGGTCCATCGGGCATGGCCGTGGGCGATGGGACGCTATCCAGAAACGAGACTAGGATCGCTGAATCCAGACTGACATCGCGAAGGATCTCCACAGATCGATCTTTGCAGAGCTTGTCGAATGAGCTATCACTTCCGCTAGTAGCTAAGCCCAACATGCACTGAGCCAGTGAATGTCGAGCATCCGATCGGAATGAAGACCAGGATGCGTGGATTCTATCAAATGCAGCACTAACTAGTACCTCGCGCTCTTTGTTGAAGGTTCCAGAGATGATATCCTGCAAAAGCTGTGCACTCTTCGCTTCTCTTGGTAGCGTTGAAGTAAGATGAGCGTGTTCGATCTCTGAGACAGAGCAACCTTCGTAAGAGCAGCGAGTGGACACGCTGGTAACTGGAAGAGCAGACCACTCGTTTAACAGTGGGAGCACATAATTGGTGCGGACCGTGTCCGAGACTTTGCGTATGTTGAACATCGGAAGCAGGCGCGTACGGACCCTCAAGATTGGGGTGAGACTAGCATGGCTCGCAAAGAAGCCGAGAATGGCCTTTCTTGTCTGGATTTTAAACGATTGCTTGGGCTGGTTCTTTAATTGGGTCCCTTCCAGTATATCTCTGAGCGCAGGAACGATGAAGGTAGAATCCATGACACACTCCTCAAGCATTGGCTGCAGCATCTGAGTAATGAAGACCAAGACATCTTCAGGCTTCAGTTCTGAGATGTTCTTTGAAGCCTCGCCATACAGATCGGACTTGCCCCATGAAAGGACTTTGGACTTTGCAGACGACTTCCGCGCTATAAGGCCGATGCACCCAGCAGCTGAACGTCGGACGAGAGGATTTGGGTCTGCAAGTGCGTAGGTGAGATATGGCAAGATGTTCTGGAGGACATGTGCTGCTTCGAGCTTTTCAAAAGAAGACGCGGCGCCACGAAGGGCGGCGACTCGGGTGGTGACAGGGCCAGCGCTGCTCCAGACACGAGCGAGGAAGGACAGGTAAAGTGGCTGCTGTAGTGCTGCTTCTTTCTTCAAGCCGCCTAAACTGAGGAATCGCCTGGTTTGCTTTGTAGACACAGCTATTTCGAAGATATTGGCAGTCTCGGTAAACTGACTCTCTGAGTCGGAGTCGAAAAAGCTGGTAAGCGTAAGTTCTGGCAGTTGTACAAGAGGCTTTTTGGGTGCCTCGTCGTCCACATCAAGCATCTCTTCATCGGACTCGCCGTCCTTGATTTCCTCAATCCCAAAGTCTTTCGCAATAGTAAGTCCCAGTGACTCCAAGTCTACATTATTCTGTTTCGCGGCCTCTTGTAGTATGCTCGACAGCTCTTTCGATTCGACGAGTTTTGTCGCGATTTGAAGCAACTCTCCATGCTCTTCGGATCCTGGAGCGCTGTCGTGAAGCATCTGGGTCAGTGCTGCTAGCAGTGTCTGGATGCGCGACCTGCCGAGCAGATCAGATGTAATGAGCTCGTGAAAGACGACCCGGGTTTCCTCTGAACCAACGCTGAGCGCACCCAGAGCACAGCCTAAGGCAATTCGGTCGACCTGACACTGTTTGGAAACCAATGTCAACTTTTGAACAAGTTGTGGAACCTTTAGGAGGCCCTTGGCGACCTTGGCTGGAATGGGCGCCTTGGAGCGCTCCATGGCGATTATGGCCAGACAGCCTAGACACGATTGGAGCGAGACCTCGTCGTATGCTGCCATCACAGCCTCCATGAGACCGTCGAGGACCTTGTCTCCAACGTTGGCCCGGTTGACCAGCATAATGACAATTGCGTAGCAGGCCAACACAGTATCGGCTCCATGCTTGGCTCGCATGCAGGTGTTGAGAACCGGGAGCAGTTCCAAGACGAGCTTTTCAGTACCTTGATCTTGAAGGTCTCTCCTACCGGAGCTTGCATTGCTCAATATGCCATAGATTGCTTCGACGGTAATTCCAGACCAGAAGGATAGCATGTGGGAAGCCTGATGGCCCGCCTCTACCACCTTGGAAATATACGATTGGTAGGCCTTAAAGAATTGTGGAGTATTGATGGCCGTGTATGCGATGGTTCGCTGAGGGACATTGGTCGGTGCTTGGATGTACGGGAACAAGAAGCGTATGGGGTGGGGTGGGGAGGCGGGCAATATGGAGAGAAGCGCAATGAACTGGGGCGTATTGTGGTAGGGTAGATAGGTGAAGACGAGGGTTTCGGTATTGTACTCGTGGATTCTACATCACCGTCAGCAACCTTTACGCAGCAAAGCCATGCAGGCTTCATTCATGCAGCCAGACATACCGAAATCTCCTCACAAGCCACTCTAGGGCCTTTTCGGCTGGTTTGAGCAACAATCTTGGTCCGACCAGGGTGATGAAAGCCTCAAGTGCTGTATCTAACCGCTGGTTCTCCTCCTTGGTCATCTGGGTGCGGTCCTCGGCCTTGCTCTGCTCGCTGAACAAACTCTTTGAAAAGTGAAGAAACCTCGGGTCGAGGGCGCAAAGGTCCTTGTACCCCTCATAGCAAATTAGATAGACAGTCTCGAATGACTGTGAGGCAGCAATCTTGGGCTCAAAAAGCAGCGACTTTCCGTGTGCCGACTTTTGCGCGCGCAAGTCAAGCTGCTGGGTGCTCGTAGCCGCGATGGTCGCGAGCTGTTTCTGGAGCGCCGTCGCCATTTTGGAAGACAATCGTTGTCGCAAAGAGCTTCAACAAGTAGATTGGGAGATTTCAGAGGCCATGAGACGCAGCGGAATGGCGTAGAATTTGGCGTGGCGGTTGCGTCAAAAAAGGTTGAGGTCAGTGGTGATGCGCATTCAAAATTTCGAGATGCAAGATTTCACGCTAGTGGCATTTTACGGCGCGCCGGTCGAGCCAAAAGCGACACCGGACTCCCGAGGCACGTGCAACGCGACGTTCACTCCACTTTCATCTGCTAGGACGTCGCAGAGTGTTCGATCGGTCTCTTGACAACTAAATCACGTCACTATCCGTCATGCACATCGACTGGGTGTCGAGAGCTTGACTAGATTCGTGGTTGTCCTGGTTAACATCGCTTTTAGTCACCACCAACGCGGTCCTTGCGTTCGCGACTGCTGTCTGTAGCTGCACCCTTGATTGATCAGCCAAACTTTTGCGATACCAATCATCCCCAAATGTCTGCCAGCATACCAAAGTTTGCAAGCTTCCGCCCAAAACCCAAGGCAGCTCCAGAGCCGTCGAAGAAACCCCAACATGAGAAAGCCAGACAATCATCAGAGGATAAGAGCACAAGGCCGCACTCGCCGACCCGCAAGAGTCTGGAAGAGGATACGACAGCAAACAGAGCTTATTTCCGTGATCGGCGCGGAGACTTGGACATAGTACGATATGGCACCCTTAATCGCTATGACATACCGTCATACCGCCGCTTTGGCCACGGATACGTACTAGGCATATCTACTGACCAGAAGATTGACCGCGAGTATACAACCGAAAAAGCAATATATATCACGCCAGCAAGGGGAAAACGCCAAAAGCGACTTCTAACAGACAAGCATGCGAGCCGGTGGAATGAGCGTGCCCTGAAGTTAGTGGGAACCATTACTGAGGATGAGCTGCAGCAAGACTTTGTACTCCTATCTACAAACACAAAGCGGAAGCGTAGCGACAGCGTGGATGAAGATGAAGCTATGCCAGAAACGGACTATCGGGGAATCGAAGGACCAAAGTCTGTAGAACCAAGTGATCCAGACATCCAGTATGAATCCGACGCTGATGTTGCAATCGATGTGGAAATTACGCGTAAAAACGCTTGTTTGGTGCGGCAAACGAGAGAACATCCAGAAGATCTCTCGGGCTGGTTAGCATTGATTGCCCACCAAGAAGCCATGTTGAGGCTGGAGCGGCTGTCTGCAGAGCTGACCGCTTCTGACAAAGCACATCTTGCCGATATACGCATCAGCATGTATGAGGAAGCATTGAAAAAGATTGGAAAAGATCACGAAAGTCAAGTGAAGCTGTACACCGGATTGCTAAAGGAGGCAGAGAAGGCATGGGATGGAGCCAAACTAGCCAGTAAATGGAAGGAGCTGTTAGGAAAGTATCCACAAAGCGTAACTCTGTGGATGATGCACCTTGATTTTGTGCAATCGAGGTTCACCAACTATAAGTTCGAGGATTGCCGAGCGGTTTTCTTGAAGGGCATGGGAGCTTTGAGCGCGTCCGGCAACATCTCCCATTCGACTACACTGCATATTCTGTTGCGCTTGACATCTATGGCCCACGAAGCAGGATACCAAGAGCTTGCCCTTGCAATCTGGCAGGCTTTACTCGAATACCATCTGATGCGCCCAGAAGGAGATGTTTCTATCGAAGCATTCGAGTCATTCTGGGACAGTGAACTTCCGCGTATCGGTGAGCCAGGCGCAAAAGGATGGAAACATTGCAGCCCTTCAGATGACGCTACACCGACAGATGTTCTCCCTTTGCATGACAAGAATGCTTCGATAGGTTTCTTCGAAGATTTCCAGAGTCGCGAAATGGATGCTACTGTCAAGCTGCGTTACCCCGGGCGCGCCTCTGATAACGTGGCTGAAGACGACGCTTTCCACTCCATCTTCTTCGATGATCTGAAGCCATACCTAGACGTGGCAATACACGGGATATCAGCGACACTACTCATAGATGCATTTATGTGTTTCTGCAGCTTGCCACCGTTACCGACAACTGGTATCCAGCCGGGCTGGTGGTCAGATCCCTTCCTGCAACGTCATTGGCACTTATCTACTTCCAGTGTCGAGCCGACTCACTTTACGCAAACCCTCAAACGCTTCTCAGCGTGCCCAGTAAAGAGGTTCCAGATGACTACTGAGCTACTATTCCAGGAGGATTTCTCGCTTGGTGGAATAAATCTCAGTCCAGGCTTCATTAGACGTCTTCTCAAACTCCTGGTTTTGGAATCAATGCTGAGTAGAGATGTCTTCGGGGAATATCTACTTGCCTTTGAATGCCACCATTTCCCTAATGACGTCTTCAAAACCGCAAAAATATTATTGAAAGGACAGCCAATGCATTCACGCCTATACAATGCGTATGGGCTATTTGAATCAAGTTTCGGAAATTCAGCCAAGGCAGATCAAGTCTTCCATACTGTTCTCTTCATGCGACACGGCAATACTGCATCTCTGACTTCAGAGACCCTGGAGTTATTCACCAACTGGGTATGGGAAGCGCTTCTTAGAGGAGAGCAGACGGAAGCTTGGTGGCGGCTCACATCTCACACTAATCCACCGACACAACGTGCGAAAAACGTACAACCAGATAATTCCCCTATCGACAGCGCGCGTACAACACTTATGGAGATGAGTGAACGCGCGTTACTCGATCATGAGTATGCGATAGCAGTCCGTAGTAGCGCACTGCTTGCTTTGCTCACATATTTCTCCAATGATTGTAATGCCGAACAAGCTCTTGAAGTTCACCACAGTCTTTCAGCATGGTTTGTATCACACAAGCTCTCAAATTCTCCTCCTGCAGAAATTCAAGCCCAGGAAATTGCGCGCTTCCTGACCCACCACGTTGCCCACGCGCCAATCGTCAAACCATCCCTAATTCGCACCACGCTCGAGCCGCTCATCTCTCGCTTCCCAAACAACACCATCCTGCTCTCACTCTACGCGGCAAACGAAGCTCGCTTCTCCATTGACGACCGAGTAAGGGGTATCATGCACCAAAACACGTTGCACAGCTCTGAAGAGAGAAGCATCGCCGGCTGGGCCTTTGCGATCCACTACGAGATGCTGAAAGGTGAGATCTCAGGCTCAACCTCTCACTCCATCCGTGCTCTATATAAGCGCGCTATAGATTCTACTGGGGCACACTGTCCCGCATTATGGAAGGCGTACGTACATTTTGAGCTAGCGCAATTGGAAAGAGAGCGAGCTCGACGAACAAGCAAAAGTTTGCGTCACGAAGGGAAGAAGAGCAAATGGGGAGCTAGGATTGAAGAAGCAGAGCAAAGAGTGAAAGACACTTTTTATGCGGGGCTGAAAAACTTGCCGTGGTGTAAGGAGTACATCATGCTCGTCTTCACGGATGCGAAGGATGTGTTTGGGGATGTGGAGAAGTGGAAGCTGTCTAGGGTTCTGCTCGAGAAAGAGTTGAGACTTTATGTGGAGCTGGATGGTGATGATTCATGGAGGACAGCCGAGAAAGAAGGGTGGGTTAGTGGATAACCGGGATACAATCTTAGGCATGATGCCTGTCGTGTATAGCCAGATGCGTCACGTGACACTGGAACCTAGAACCGTTCAACTGTTGTTCACGACGATGGGTTGTACGTTTACGAAAATGACCTAGGAGGTACCTGATAAATTGAAATTGCTGTTAGCTTGCGTCTAGTTGTACGGTACAACTCCACATAGGTACCAGGGTTGCTTAAGGTCTTGTGATAATACGATCATCATTGCCCTAGCCTATGCATCACGCAAATCCAATCCAACAACTGCCTTAACCTAGGCTGTTATAGATTTCTTTCCATTGATTTATCTCCTCTTTATCCCCACCCTCCCACACCATCAGTCCACACAGCCAAGCAGGCAACATAATCCCCCTTCTCATGTGACCCATGCCTTCCATCCTTGCAATCTAGCATAAATACCCGCCCCCCTCCTTCCCTTTCCCCCTCCTTCATCTCGCTCTTTGCCTCACGGCTTTGATCTGATGTAGTATCTGTTCTTCCGCAGGGCAACGCCTCGGACTTTATTCCAACACGTTACACAAATTTTTGAAACTCTGAGCTGCTGACCGAACAGTGTACTGCGTATGCTGGGTTGGGAGACACAGTGCCCGTCCCCTTGCATCTACTGGGATGTGTGCGCGACGTTTTTGCTTTTTCATTGACACTGTCGCTGCCTGGAGGCGCGTGGTGTTGAGGAAGGAGTAGGGAGGAAACGGTGTTGAGAGAGATGAATTGAAGACTTTGAATCATTAAAAGGAATAGAATGAGGCTTTTATAGAGATTAGGTTGCGTTGGAGGTGGTCTGGAGAGTGTGATGAGATGCTTTTTCCCGTAGGTGAGGTGGTGTCATTCCGCCGCTAGAAGATAGGACGGAATGAATCGTGATGTACATGTGTATCCGTACACGCTACTAAAGCATATTAGTTCCCTGTAAATGGGCCCTTAGCGATGAGAGAGTTTGGTATGCAGCCTGCCTACCCTAGGGGTCTTGAACTCTGATTTGCATTTACATTTCATGCACAAGTGGGCCCTCATTTTCATTTAATTGGATAATTATATAGATGTTTACACTACTGATTGTTCAAAGATTTTAATAGCTTCTATGCAGGGAAGTATCTTTGAAACTTACACAATAGACCATGTTCCTTCTTTACAGCAACATACTGGAAGATCATAGTAGAATTATATTACTCACGCGGCCATACTAACAACAAATAGTAACATGATACTATTGTTGTAAAAGTCTATTGAAACTATTGACTATACTGTATTCCTGGCAAGTTTTTTCTTGCATCTATCTTTACTGTCTCTAGCGCTTTTCTAATGTAATGCTCCCTTTTGTTCTAAAATCACCTTTTAACAGCTCCTACTTAGTCTATAGTTCCTATCCTGCGTTTTTTCTTACTTTTGTGGGTGCTCGATATCAAGTTGGTCCATGCTTACTGTTATTCTATTCCTCCTGCCTTCTCACGCGGCGATCTATGCAGTCTCTTTCTTATAGATATCCAGCCTTAGTCTATGTATTTTTTATCTACCTGTAATATAATCTCTTATATTCCCAACTCTACTGTTCTCGATATTGGCTTCTCAAAATCTTCAGCACTCTTACATAGTCGAACCACCTACCTTGACAATCACCCGCTGTATTCGATTCAAGTTTTCTATTCAAACTAAAAGATGAACACTGAACTAGTAAGATCTTCTGTAACGTCTACGCCGTCCATGGCTCTTCTTATCTCACTTGCCGCCGCACCTGTAATTTTGACTAGCAAGGTTACAAAGAAGCGCATGGCTATTGACATAGAGCCAGTCTCCGATGACAGTGCTGAGACTAAAACTGGGCCTGATGATGGTAAAGACGGCGAGGATACACAGTACGCTCGAGATACAAGTATGCATACACCAAAACATCTGTGAATTACTTATCTAACAAACTCGACGTTTCAACCAGCCTTATACACCATGGCCTTACGCTTTTGTAGCGCGCACAACTATCTATGAGATTAAGCCGACCTGTCCTGTGAACTGGGAGATGATCAAAATCTCTCACAGGTATGCCGAAAGCTGTCAGCATATCTGTGAGTTACGGCGACCGTGGAACAAGAACCCTGTCCCTTGAGACCAAGTCTCTACACCCGCTTTGGTCAAGAAGGGGAGGATGCTCAGTACACAGGGTAAAGGAAAGCGATTTTCAGCAGCCAATAGGGAGTGTTCGAAGCCACGGGGCTATACTTTGTGGAGAGTTCACTAAAGCTGCTCAAACAGTATGTTTCCCTGTTTGATGAGCTGAGGCCGCTACTTGCACTTAGTAGCGGGTTGGCCATCCTACAGGATAGGAGAAATGAGCGGGAGACTCTCTCTTACGACTACAAGGTAGCCCACCTAGTGTCCATCTTACCTGGAAATAAGGAAGCTGTCAATCGCATCATCCTGAAGTAGCGAATGAAGTGCACTGAAATCGAAGACCTTCCCCGGTAAAACTTGTATTACTCCAAGACTTCTCACCTGTCGTGTAGTTAGCTTGAATTTGGACTGCGAAATTAGTTCGCTAAGCAGATATGCTGGTGTGAGCGATGTATTAACAAGAAGTTTATCCGCTGTGACTGCGGTACCCTGATTGTATTGATGAGCGACCTCTTCGAGACATGTCGGTTATCTTAGGAGAGGGGCACTACGGATGCCAGCGATTTAATTTTGGCAACGGTTGCTGAGGCGTTGGGCAAAGAGAAGAAGCTTGTCTAGAAGTAAAAGGACGGATAGGCAACTCTGTAAGATTACTATGCCTTTGCATGTTCACTTAGCTTTGACGTGAACAAAATTAGCCTACACTAGAGCTTAACTAAGGGCAGCAACGCAATTCGCAACCTTGTGTTTAATATCTAGGAACATTGAAAAAACGCCTGGAAAAGACAACATCGAAGCATATAAGATGGAGCTCGAAGCTCGAAGGCTAGGAATAGTATATTAACTATGAAAGCAATGGGTAAGCTGATTATATTCGTGAATTTATCTATGGGTTGGCAAAGTCAACTCTGCAGAACTTCTGTGCTAATTACTATAACTCACCGAAGGTACATAGAATGTACTTCCGCAATAAGCCTGGTGATTACCCACCAGTCCCTAACGATGACGAGAACGCAGAGATTATCAAATTTTACTTTCGAATCGTACCTTTGAAGGTCAAGAACCACAAAAGTTGTGATGGCCGCCATTTTAAGCTGCAGGCCTTGGGTAGGAAGACGACAGATTGGAAGTGGGATTGAATTCTCAGCATTGAGGTACTTATTATTGGCCCATTGTATCTAAAAGCTAGTGGCAGAAAATGCGAGCTTGAGCTGATTTATCACAAAGAGAGGGGTATCATGATAGGTGGAGGCCGCTTTCCTTCTTATTATGACTATCTATTGTACAATTGAGCGCCTCCAGACTTCAATTTTGATGTATTGGATTCCTAGAAGGACGCATGGATAGCAGCGATCAAGGAAAATATCTTAGCGGCTGCAACCAAGATTAAAGCATAAAGGATCAAGGTAGGACTTGGCAGAGAAGGTGATGACACTTTTGTAGTTGTGCGTGTATCTTTCAAAGTCGATGACCCGACCTGGTATTCATCAATAGACTAGATAGCCCATTTGGACACTAGCTAACTTTGGCTATGCGATGTGAGAGAATATCGGGCCTAGTTTTAAGTCGAGAATGGTGGGGTGATACACTGGATTAGAATTGAGCGGTTTGGCTAGCATAAAGTGGAGCAGGTGAAACGAAAAGACCTACTTGTGGATCGGAAAGAAATGGAGATGTCTCACCACTGTATTACAAGTTACAATGCTGTTGAATCTATCTTAAAAAGCTCTTTCAATAACTGCTCAAAACTAGTTCAGTGCTAACCTACTGCTTACTTGGCTGCTTGCTTTCCGTCTCTGATGATTATATAATCATCACGTTTGTTTCGCTACATTTATTGAAATGTTTATGATCATGACTACGATAATCGCATCTTTCACGGAAACGGTGGTGACGGTGAGACTCAATGTCACAACCCGCCTATATAGACCGACTCACTATGTGATATGAATAGTCGATACCCCCCAATTCAAATCTCTCAATTACTTCATAGCACAGTAGTTTATGGCAATTTCAATGTATTCATCGCACTGGAGGCAAACTCTTAGGATAAGTTCGGCTACAAACGCTCGTTTCTCGAGAATTCCTTACAACATACACTGAAACTGACCCCATGCGTGCTGTTGAGATATAAAGACTGAAGCGGAATACAACTTGTGCTCAGCGTGTTTGAATTTCACCAGTTTCTATCATGTGTCCACGATGTAGAGGGTACCAGCAATCATCACGGTGTAAGTTAAGACACACTCAAGTTAATCGACGATTTAATCAGTTACGTAGATACTGCCAACATGTGAAGAGCTAAAAATAACTATTTGGTTTTTGACAACAACTCTTTGTGTGCTTCCCTCACTCTCCTACTCTTACTTGCCAAGACACTCATGATCACATGTCTCCTTAAAACACGGTACGTGACTTCCGGCCGCAAAATTACAATCAGCTGATGCAATAAGGGTATAGGGATTATGATGCTCTTAAATCAGCTAATTGTCTGCTTAAAAGTATCCTAGAAACCGCTCTGATCCATATAAATGATAATAATAAGATTGTAAATCTGGCGGCACTAGCTCTATGCCAGGTACCCTTCCTTCTTTTCTCAATAAACACAATTACGCGATGTTATTAATCGACACATGGTGTATTTGCTGGTTCGCATGTGTAGTCACTGCTCCCGCATAGAACAGCTATTACAAATATTAGTATCCTTTGCCGCTATAGTGTAGGGGGTTCCTCACCATGACAATTTAGACTGCAGCAAGTTGAAGGGTTGTAGGCGTCACAGGGAACTGCATTTGTTAGCGAATGAAGATTTGTTAGAATGTATGTATACTCACGTCCATTGACGAGACACTGGCGCTCCTGCAGCTCGACTGGGATAGCAACTGCTAATACAACACTGGTGAGAGCGGCGATGATTGCAATGACCTTCATGATGTAGGTTGTAGTTTTTTGATTGTTGTTCTGTAGATTTAATATATTGTTGAGTTTGATGTTGGTGAGTTGATGCTCTCAGAATTGCAGGAGAAAGTCTAGGTATTTATACTCTGATATTCACCCATGGCCAGACTGGACCTTCTCTAGCAATAAAAAGACCGAAACAAACACCTGACTATGTTTACACTGCCACCCTTGGCTAAACTGTTCTAGTAAATGTCACTAAGTTGCTCACGAGACTTCATTTTACTGCAGGATACTTGGCCCGATCTAGGGCACAAATCAAACTAATTCGACGGGATGGTACGTCATGGAGTCTGCGGAGATACCTAGATTAGGGTAGTGTACTAAGAGGGCGCTCGTACAGCCATGAATGCTTCTCATTACGAATCTTGGCCCCATGCTTAGACTTACCTAGGTATGGTCAATGACCCACTCCACCCGTCTTTTCCATCAACCAACTGTTGGGAATACCCTGCGAGTTGAAAAGCCGGCGCTTGGGACATGGGGCTATAAGTCAAATGGGAGAGGGGGTGCTTGGTAGAGGTGTTTGTTGACTTTGAAATGTTGTTGATGTCTTGTGGTACGGTCCAATCTTCGCCTATAATAACCTTGAATAAATCGATGTTAATGCATGCGATTGGAGCCTTATTGATTAGTGATTTGTAACTTCGCAAATACGGCAATGAAAAATGCCTACCCGCCTACTCAGTCCACGACTCTTGCATGATTTGAATAACAACCTTGCTAACAGCCATGTGTACGTAGCGTGACACAGGGATAAGAATATGGAGCTAGATAGAGTGAAACAGCCAAGTGTACAAGGCTGTACGAGTTGCGCTAGGTAACGGGATTGTATAGACTCCATTTCCTTTTCGCCGAATACCTTACCTTTTGCGGCAGACAACGGGTATCACAATGACTACCGTGGTTAAACCGGCACATGAGCAACCCGTGCAGGAAACGGTCCATTAGTGAAAGCCAGGGTGCTGATGATTGGATTGTAGTGATTCTGCACTCAAAGAGTTATCTCTTAGGTATGCAAAAGGCTCGTATTCAATAGATTAGCTGATATTCCGGCTTGGTTAGTGCGCCGCTCAGACCAACGATCCAGATGAGATCGACGATGTTTACTAACTAGGATGTGATACGTGCCACTCGCTTCAGTAAATGCCGTTGTCTTGGTGTATGTTGCTCTCAAAATCGCCTACTGAGACACCATTTTCGACAGTTGTTTAAACTGCCCATAGATTTTGTGGAGACCTACGGGTGTATATTGCCTATGCCAAGATTTAACGTTCATGCATGATGAAGCGGGAAGCGGCAGATGATTAGGTCATTATAGAATACTGCCAAGCAGACGGCACGTTGAGGATGCAAGGGCCGATTGTGTATGCTAATGACCTTATCGATTCCGAACCAATAGGAACTAGCGGGCTTGCAAGTATCTAGGTATCCTTGCAATGCCATGTTTTTTCTTAGACCTTAGGCAATATCCATCCCGTATATAAATTTTCAAATGCGGTAGTCTTCTTAGCTTTTTCAGGGGTTTCGGCAAAACCCCCGTATCCTAACTAGGCATGTATCACAATGTTTCTCTGTTCTATGACAAGCACGCGACACTACTTTTGCGAGTATTTCGTTGGTTATTGTGGCAACATGATCTACTCGTCGGTGAGTAGGGATGTCAATGTATAGACATCAACACTAAATAAAGTACTTGTTAGATAATGCAAGTATTTATAGCTTTGGGTCCTCTTGTAATTGATTTTTGCTGCTGTATTAAAGTTCCCCACGGTTTAGCGTTACCATGCACCTTCATCAACTCTGGAAAGCTTACACGATGTAAGTGTGCCATGTTACAATGCCTAGGCAGCATAGAAATTGAGAGAATATGCTAGATAGCAGCTATATTTTTGTGGCTCAAAGCCGCTATCGACTTATACAGGATATATATCTTCTTAACTGTGCGAGTCGAAGCACTTGCCACATAACTTGCATTGAATCGCTCAATGGGTGTACATGAATTTAACCTATCTGAAGACTATATACTTCTGGAACTAGACATGCTTTGTTTGATTGTTACGCTGTGTGAAGACAGCTGCACTAGTCGTCGATGTTGGCCAGGTAAACACCCGAGCGAGTATGACTTTAGTTGCTTCATACGCCTTCTAGGGTTAGCAATTAGGCAGAAATGCATCATTGGCAACTTTCTGGCTCACGCTAACGTGGGGAGCTCGAGTTAGCTGAATCTAAGTATTTAGCACGTTACTAGACGACAAATTTCTTACCTGTTTCTATCCTATAGGTGGTAATAGGAATATGAATTTATGCTACCAGAATCATATATGTGTTAGGACGTGATAGCTATTGTCTTCGCAATTCTTAGCATGTCGCAAACGTCCATTGCGTTCCAATTCAGAAGATCTAGGTATGCACTTAGTAGAGCATACCTAAATACTATTTCTTTATCTGAAGATATTTGTGTGATATACCCAATATTTACATTTAAACTCACAAGTGCTCGCTAGGAAGACTAATGTTTGAACGAAGCCCTGAGTAAGCAGGGGATACATATGATAGAACCATAGACGTAAACCTATACATCTAGTACAGACACTTGAGCCTATAAACAACAAATATTTTTTAATTCCACCTTCATCAATATTCCACAAGCGCCGACATGAGCCCAGAAGAATGACGTGCTGTCAGCTGACTCTAGAAAGTAAATTGTAAAAGCTCTCAAGGCTTGTCTTGCAAGCTTGAGCGAGCGGTGTAATTCTTTCTGTACCATCCTTTCCCTACCTTCTGTCAGCCGTTGCTGTCCTTTTATTCTCCTCTGACTGACATTGACCGCGCCGTTAGCTCAAGGATATCTAGGCAGGAAACAGCCTAATTACACATGACTGACGCCATATCCCCACTAGTCAAGATAATCGGCTCCAGTGCCGAGAACTACTGCTATTGTGCAAAGTCGTATGATCTCGAATTGAATTTGGTGGCTTAATTGATTCGTAGCGTTTAGGAGCGGTCAGGTTTGGGACTGCACCATGGTGCTCCAACGCGCACCATTCTGCAACTTCATATCGCGTTAATCTGATCCATGCACTTATAAGCACTTCCAAGACTCCTACTTCTATGTTATGACTGCTGGCTCCCTCAATACTTATTATGTCGACATGTCTCGGTATCTATAGCTTTCTTTCTCAACATCTACCTCTTACCTACAGCATGAGGACACATTACACCAGTCTAAGATATACTTTGGTACCGACAGTTTAATATGGCTACAAAGGATTTTGTAGGGATTTGGGTGCACTCGTGACGTTATCGCTGGGAGAGAAGTAAAGCTGATGTAGCCTCATATACCTTAGAGCATTTCAGGAGATCATGTGAGCGATAATATTCTAGTTCAGTACGGTGAGTATGAGTACCATATCGTAGTATAGGGGATAAAACATTCTTACATATACAAGAGATAGCTACCTTCTATACTCTCTACTTTCTACTTCTCACTCCTCTATAGCTAAGGCATACTGAGATCCTTCTGAACAAAAAGTCAAGCATATCTCTTTGATTTTACGATTATCAAGTCATTGGTT
>Ga0265798_10005079_pt1 | contig 17856 bp, 12 predicted proteins | sample P3T30metagenome_FD_192430 | JGI IMG/M metagenome (GOLD analysis project Ga0265798, IMG submission 192430) | Plant litter microbial communities from East Loma Ridge, Irvine, California - P3 T30 | ecosystem: Environmental > Terrestrial > Plant litter > Unclassified | place: USA: California... | reverse complement strand
CCATGCCGCCATAGTCAATCTTTTTAAGTTTCTCGACGTGATCGCCAGTCCGGTGTTTCAGTGGCAAGAAGAAGAGAATGACGACGGCGGTGGGAATGGACATGATGGGAATCATCCAAAACACCCATCTCCACGTGGCTCCTTCAACAATGGCACCTCCCAGAAAGGGTCCAGCGCCGTTTCCCAAAGCAATAATGGCACCAAGCCAGCCTACACAAAAAAGTAAATACGAATGCCTGTTCAAAGGATGCGAGAGACACCTACCTTGGTATTTACCCCGGTTCTGCAAAGTTGTAATGTCGCTCACAATGATCATGACCAGACTGTTGATACCGCCGCCACCGATACCTGCAATAGCACGCAGGACAAACAATTGTATGTCTGTCCGCGCGAAGCCACAGCCAAGGTCCCCAAGAGCCATGAGCATCAAGCTCCACAGCAATAAGTTTTTCCGACCGAATATATCAGATACTCGGCCGTTGATGAGCTGGAACGCTGTCGAGGCTATCAGAAACGAGGTACCAATCCATGAGGTTGCTGTTCCGGTGTTCAGATCAACGGCAATAGCGGGTGTTGCCGTTGAGACACTTGTTTGGTCGATGAAGGAAACGAAGAGACAGACTGATAGCGCTGGGATCGCGATTCGGAGTTGCTTCGAGGTCATGGTGTTCCGCTGGCCTCCGACAGATGCTGCGTCGCTGTTGTCGTCGTCGTCGTCGTCTTGCACATCTGGCGGTGTTGGGGAAGCACTACCATGGCTTGAAACAGGCATTCCTGGGTCACATTTCTCGTCGTCATCCAAAGGCTTTTCTGCAAACGCATGAGCATCATGTACATGCTTCTTCTCCGTGGCTGGTCGACCATCGATGGCGTGTTGTTGGTCCTTCATCGTAAAGTCACGCCCGTGTCGCTAAAGTGATTCCAAAACAGTGTCCCTCACAGCCATACTTTTTGACCTAAACTCATCAAGTTCTAAATGCATAGGTTAGCGTAAGAGGGGAAGGCGAGGCGCATCGGAAGGGACGTCCGGGGCCGAACGGAACATTTTCATGCCTACGACCTACTCTTCCTCTGCCTATTCCACAAAGCATCGTGCCACATACAAGGGGGAAATGAGGCGCTCTTGAAGATTAGGCCCAATCTGGCTAGCCTTCATGTTGAAAAGTGTCTCATTTTCTCCCTGTATAGGGTCATCGGAAGCACATGGAGTCCCAGCCGCGTCAACCACGCCGCTACCAGAACAGCTGACAAGCTCCGATTCCGTAAGTGCATTGTGGAGAAGACGGATCTGGTGACTAGATTTGAGTACTAGTAAGGTTGTGATTAGCTTAGCGCTGGGACACTCAGAAATGCCGAAAAAAACGGTTTCGGCACTTTCTGAGCCGATGCCTTTCGTCATTAGTTCCCCACCCACTTTGATTACTGTAGATCAAGAAAAAGCCGGCGTTTAGGCGAAAGGGCACTTACTGGCCTTGGAAATATTGGAGCTGTGCTCCACCTCTGTTTCTCGACCAACCATTCGTATCGGCACATGAGCCCTGCAGGATGCCGATAATCACCTGAGATCGAGCGAATTGGTCTGCGTACTCATATCTGAGGTCGACTTGGGCTGAGACAGGTCCAGTACAGGCCCATTCATAGGAGGGATACATTTGCGAACCGAGGCTTTGTGCCAACAGAAATTCTCACAGATTACAGATCTGTTTTTTTTTTAAATCTGGGGTGCAGAGATAAGTATATAGAGGATAGCCAGTTCTGTATTTGCTTTTGTCGTATAACGTCACCTTTATATTTATCAAACTATACAAACACTCAGATTCAATCATGTCGAAGCTTTTCCAGCCTTTGAATGTGGGGTCTACAGAGATAGGTCACCGTGTAGCCATGGCACCACTGACGCGGTTTCGTATGAACGATGACTACACGGCGAACCCTATGAGCAAAGGTACTACAATCTATACTGGCGTAATCCACAAGTAAATCTCATTCCATGAACCTGGCCTTCTGCGTGCGACTTCAAGTCCACCCCTGGCAAATATTTGGTTTCCTTGAGAGCGGATAAACAAGGTGGCAATGTCGTCGATAGTATCTGCCTCTTGGAGAATCAGAGGCTTTGAAGCGCTGTCAATCCACATCCAGCTGGCCACTACTCACTGACAACCAAACCTCAGAATACTACGAACAACGCTCCTGTGTCCCAGGCACCCTGATAATCAGTGAAGCCACCATAACCTCCCCCTCAGCGATCGGCTGCCGCAATGCGCCCGGCATTTGGTCTCCCTCCCAAATCGCCGCCTGGAAGCCCATAACCTCCTCCATCCACTCCAGAGGCTGCTTCATCTACTGCCAGCTCTGGCACCAAGGCCGAGCCGCCAACCCCACGGTCCTAGCCGAAGACAACATCAAAATGGTGTCCTCGTCCGCCGTGCCCATGACACCGCAGGACGCCACACCCTCCGCCATGACGGAAGAGGAGATCTGGAACACGATAGCCGAATATGCCACTGCGGCTAAGAATGCGATTGAAGCGGGCTTCGACGGTGTGGAGATACATGGCGCAAATGGATATCTTCCCGATCAATTTCTGCAAACGACGTGCAACCAACGCACGGATGCGTGGGGCGGAAGTATTGAGAACAGATGTCGTTTCCATGTCGAAGTTACAAAAGCTGTTATTGCAGCCGTGGGCGCGGATAAAGTGGCTTTGCGGCTGAGTCCGTACAGCGACTTCAACGGCATGTTGATGTCAGAACCAGAACCAACTTTCTCACACCTCCTCACACTACTCAAACCGCTCAACCTCGCATTCTTGCACTTGATCGAAGCGCGCATCACGGGAAACGATGATTCGGATTGTGGCGGGCAAAAAACGATACAGTGGATGGTTGAGGAGTGGGCGAATAGCACGCCGGTCATGCTGGCGGGAGGTTTCAAACCGGAGACTGCGTCAAAGACGGTGGATGAGATTTATGGGGAATATAATGTTATGATTGCGTTTGGGAGGTATTTTGTTTCGAATCCAGATTTGGTGTTTAGGATTAGGGAGGGGGTAGAGCTGGAGAAGTATGATAGGAGTGTTTTTTATACCCCGAAGACGCCGAAAGGGTATGTGGATTATCCCATGTGTGAAGAGTACTTGCAGGCAGTAGCACAGCCGTAGATTGGGGGTTGTTGGGTTAGTAGACTTTATAAGATCATAATATAAGAGTTCAGCGTTTGACTGTCAACTATGTGGTTGTGTATATTTTGTTGAATCGTATTCGAGGACTGCCGTATAGCTTAGGGTGATTGGCGACGTTACATTGGTAATAATCAATGAAGGTTTCGTGGAAATAGTACTGGTGGAATATAATGCCAATTTCTGGTTAGGGACGTGTCAAAAGACTCGTGATGCACAAGGAAGCTAAGAAGCCACAACGTTAAGTTATGATTACTGAACATGATATTAGTATGTTCTATTTCGGTAGAAGTGGAAGGGGAAGATACCAATGCGTGATTCGAGGATACTAGGAAAAGAGACCCATTGTAATCTGATTCTATACTCGCTTGCGGCGATGCCTTCGAAGCGCGTATTTCAAAGCTCGTTCTGTTCGCAAAAGTGCAGTTTTATCAATCATGTTTTGATACAGCCAATCGGTATGTCATTTTGGTAAGTACTTTAGCATGTTGCGGCTCACCACATTCCCACCCAAACCGTTCCTATATCTGATCGCATGCTGCAGTTCATTTGGTGGCGCGAGAGGCGCTTTGATTTTGACTTACAAGTCAAGCTGAAACCACATTGCAAAGTCAAGAAAAGACTGCATCACTTGATCTTTGTTCGGGCTCATACCGCAGTCGGAAAGAAACTGCAAAGTCCGGTAGTATTCGCAGGTCAGCATTGCTGTGCGACCCACTTCATCTAGATACTCGACCAGACGGACATCTTCGCCCCAATGTAGATAAAAGGCGGGATGGACACAATTGCCAAACTGATACCATCTCGTTTTGTCCGAGCGCAGCCAAATGAGCATTGGCCCAATAATTATGAGGGTCGAAATCGTCACGTCCTGTGGCATTACGCACTTTATTCCAGACCGGTTTATCTTGAAGGAAGTCTCTTGCAGTGCGATGGATTCACTCAACACGAGATTTTGTAGAGTTATTAGTGAACAACATTGACTTATAAATGTGGTCAGACCGACCGCGTGAAAGCGCCATATTTGGATTTTGTTGATGATTATCCACTTCCAAAAGGCCTTTACAGCGGGAGGTTAGACGCCGATTCATCAACTCAAGGTTGTCACTGATCTGGTCCTCTGACAAGGGTCGAATTTCATCCTTCAAAGCAGTGTCGTCTTCTCCTGTATCAGCAAACCACAGATACAGAAGCAATAGCTTTAGATTGCACAGGACCAGTCGAAAGAGTCGACAAGCATACCGGAAGTAGTTCTTATCCAGCCCATCTAACAGCTTCAGATATAGACTTTCCAAGTCAGGTGGAAGGGCTTCGAGTCGCACAGGCAGATATGACATGCGATCCGCGTTAGAAAGTCCATCCAACAAAGATTGCACAACCAGATGGACCCAGAGAAAGACACCTGTGGCCTTCTCTGTTATGGTCGTGATGAGAGTTGCTGCTGGGATTGACCCAAGTTTGCTGAGTTTTGTGTATTGTTTGTTGTTGGCGAGACATGCTGTGGTGTAATTATGAATGTCGTTCTGCGTGATTCGTTCGAGGAGAAGATGCGGCCGGTCCTCAAAGGCGTCGGAAAACACTATCCATGGCCGACTGGCGACGCATACTTTGACGTGCGCGTGTCGCGCAGCCTGCAAAACAAGACCGACTAACTCTTGCTTCTTGCCATTGAACTCATTGGCTCCATCGATCAGAAGTAGAAAGGGTTTTCCTGATGAAGGTGCAGAGATTATGTTTTCGAACGCCCGACGTAGCTCTGCCCAAGTAAATGGTTCCCTACCTCCGCCAAATGAAACAAACTGCTGCCACCGCTCTTCAAAAACCTGTATCAGATGTTGCTTATCGTTTTTGAGAGCTGTATGTAACAGTGTTTGCAGTAGACCTTTGCGGGACATTTGCATGACCTCATCAGAATTCCAAAAAAATAGCCTGGCTTTTGCAAGTGGTCTACCTGCTGTTCAAACCTCGGAGAATGTGGTAGTACGCGGGTCGTTGACGAAGTGCTCCATGAAAGTACTCTTTCCGGTGCCCGGTTTCCGCGAAACTCAAAAGAGGCTCTCCCCTTTTGCACCAGATAGCCAGTCAGTGAGCATATCCCAACCACTTGGGATCAATTTTTGAGCATTGTTTTTGAGCATCCACTGGAAAGTATCAGCATGGGCCGCAGGTATGTTCTCGTAACGACTGGAGATTTCTGAGAAATAAAGTCGCGCCATTATCGATTCGTCGAAGCGTGTCTCTACATGTCTGGACAAGGCTATGCATCTTAGCCGCAGCCCCGCCAAAGCTGCCTTGTCAAAGCAACATATTTTGCATTGTCATAGCGATAAGCGCGAAATTGTTGGCTGGACAGGATAAAGACACATGAAGGGCGAATGAATAGAGCTATGGAGGTGTTGAGGTTGTGGTTGTTGTTGGTGTGAGGAAAGAAAGAAGGCTGTTGGTTGCGGACCTCCGGGGATTGGGCCCGTGCGTCGCATCGGCTACCATGTTCTGAAGGCTACTGTCAGTTCACCCTCTCCACTCCATCATGGCCGAATACTGGAAGTCAACAGTAAGTGAAACGATATTTTTTGTCTACGCATTACAAGCTGATTATTTCACAGCCAAAGTACTGGTGCAAGTTCTGCTCCACGTATGTAAAAGACACAAAATTTGAGCGCGCGCAGCACGAAGCGACAGGACGCCACCAAGGCAACATTCAGCGCAGTCTCAAGGGGCTGCATCGCGAACAGGAAAACGAAAAGCGCAATCAAGCACGTGCACAAGCCGAAGTTGCACGCCTAAATGGCCTCGTACCATCCTCTTCCACTCCCTCGGTAGCCACAGGCGCAGGCGGCAAACCCACATTCGAAAAGCGGGCGGAGAAGAAGGCGACTGTAGATGATCGGAAGAGACAATGGGAGGAACTAGCGGCCATGGGCGTCGCGCTCCCTGCAGCGGCAAGAGGTGACTTGGCCATGGCAGGTGACTGGAAGACAGTTTCTGAACAAGTGATTGGGGAAGTCGACCAAGATGGTGAATTCAAAGCGATGGCACTAAACAAGGGTGTGCGGAAGAGGGTGGTGGACGAAGACGAGGAGGAGCAAAAGGCTGCGGGAGAGTTAATCACGAAGAAGAAAGGCTGGGGACACACCTACAAGACCTTTCCGGGAAGCAAAGGCGGGGACGATGACATTGAGAGCTTGCTGGGGAAGACAAAGCCCGAAATCAAGAAGGAGGAAGACTCAAAAGACGGCGTGAAAGCAGAGGCGACCGAGGACGTGGACGCGGACGCGAAAACACTGCAAGACATACCTACAGCAGAGGAGGCGGAAGCCAAGGCAGCTGAGGCGGCGATCAAGAAGGAGGAGGATGCGCCTGCTGCACCCGCAGTGGTGTTTAAGAAGAGGAAGAAGGCCAAATGAACGACAGATGCAGGACTTCCAATTTGCCGCCTATGCAAATACACTCTATGCATGCGATTGCAACCCAGGACGTTTCTCCCACAGAACGTAACTTGCATGCAGATGTCTATACAAGTGGCGGGCCTTCGTTCAGCGCCATGACCTCTACCCTGACCTTGGCAGTTGCGAAGATGAACAGAGGCGCGTGCGACCAACACCGCGGTAGCCTCGGCTGAAGACATAGATATCATGTAAAACTGCAACGAGTGACTTGGGTTGTCTGCGCTGCATTTGGTCTGCATGCCACTACCAAGTAGTATGAAGGTGTTTCTGGGAATCACAGGCAACCAATCAGAGTGTGAAATTACCAGCTGCGAGCTATACCATGGAGGAATATAGACCGACCAGGGGTCAGGTGAACATTATTACAAAGACACGGTGCTAGCATAGAGATATCACTTGAAGCTTAGTTACTCTGAAGCTTACTACCTCCCCACACTACTCCCAGTCGCTTGTTTCCACTTTTTCGATCGGCGCATGCACCTAAACCTTAAACCCCTGCTCCAACGTCTGCCAAGTAGCGTCAACTGCGAGTTCGCGTCGCCAACGCCAGACAACTGTCGCGGTCCATTGAGACGTGCGGTGCAAGTAGCAACCCACCACCATTCCTCCCACCACTCTTCTCTCCCCGTTCTTGGTCGCGTAAAGGCACGCCTCGAGTGCTGGCAACACACACGCGACCATGCATCTCATCAAACCGCAGTGGTTAACCCATCCGGGTAAGTGCACCTATGCGCACGTATAGCTTCTTTGCGCCGAAACCCATCTCAGTTTTGTAACTGACATTTCTCCTCACGCTAGGCGAACAGAAAGACTTTGAAGTATACAGCTGCCACGTTTCTCCGGATGGATCGCGCCTGGCCACGGCCGCTGGAGGTTCGTAAATCCAGGCTTGTTGTAGGCGCGATGCGCTGCTCTACGACACATTGCTAATGCACCACATACAGACGGCTATGTACGCGTGTGGTCTACAGAAGCCATTCTCAACTCAAACGACCCCACATACACCAAGCCAAAGCAGCTCGCCGCTGTAAGCCATCATTCAGGCACCATCCACGCGGTACGCTTCTCTTCCAATGGCAAATACCTGGCCTCTGGTGCAGACGACAAGATAGTATGCGTCTACGCACTCGACAAGAATGCGCCAACACACGCAGCTTTCGGTAGGTATACGCTAGGCACAGAGGGAAGCAGTTGCTAATAGACTCATAGGATCAAACGAGCCCCCACCCGTCGAGAATTGGCGTGTCATCCGCCGTCTGATCGGACACGACAACGATGTGCAGGACCTGGGCTGGTCATTCGACTCCTCCATCTTAGTCTCGGTGGGGCTGGACTCCAAGGTCGTTGTCTGGTCAGGTCATTCCTTTGAGAAATTGAAGACACTCTCCAACCACCAGAGTCACGTCAAGGGCATAACATTCGACCCTGCAAACAAATACTTCGCTACCGCTAGTGACGACCGAACCATCAAAGTCTACAGGTTCAACTCGCCGCCGCCGAATGCGTCCCAACAAGACCAGGTCAACAATTTCGTCTTGGACCACACAATCACCGCACCCTTCCAAACATCGCCGCTCACCACATACTTTCGCCGCTGTTCATGGTCGCCCGATGGCGCGCACATTGCCGCTGCAAACGCTACAAACGGACCGGTCAGCTCAGTTGCCATACTTTCACGTGGAACATGGGACGGAGATATTAGCCTGGTAGGTCATGAAGGGCCTGTCGAGGTAACCTCGTTCTCCCCGAGGTTATTCTACCGGGACCCGCCACGCCCGGACAAAGACGGAAACGTCACCCAGCAGACCGTCACCATTGTCGCATGCGCGGGACAAGACAAGTGCCTAAGTGTGTGGAATACGAGCTTCCCTAGGCCATTCATGATCTCCCAAGAGCTGGCAGGAAAGGCGATATCAGACTTGTCATGGTCACCACATGGTGAAACCCTGTATGCGACCAGCTTAGACGGCAGTATAATGACACTTGTGTTTGAGCCAGGAGAGTTGGGATATCCTGCGCCGCTCGCTGAAAACGAAAAGACTCTCGCCAAGTTTGGCGCTGGTAGAAGAGTTGGAATTATCGAGGGCACAGACGCACTACTTCTAGAGGAGAGCAGCAAGAATGGGGAGTTGAAAGGCGTACAAGGCAGGATGGGAGCACTGATGGGTGATGGCGGTGCTGTGCAACCCCCTGCTATTACGAACGGAACCAACGCTGCTCTCCCTACAACGACTCTCACCAACGGATCGAACACTACCGCACCCCCGCAGGCCCCTGCCGAACCGCCTCCAGACCAGAGAGTGGAGAAGCTCAAGCAGCGAGTGACTGTCACCAAGGATGGTAAGAAGCGAATAGCACCCATGCTCATGTCGTCTTCGTCAGGCGTCGGCGAATCTTCACTACCTCAGACGCAGCTTCTCTCCGCAACGACAACTTCGGGTGGCAGGAGCGACAACCCACACAACATTCTCGACCTCTCGAAGCCGTACGATGGATTTCCGAAAGGTGGGCTTGCAACTTTGCTTATTGGAAATAAGAGGAAGTTTGCTGAGATTGAGGGTGATGAAGACAAACAAGTGGAGCGACGATTGGCTGCTTCTGTACGACCTGGAGGCGCTGCCATAGTACTCAATAGCGAAAACGGTCTTATTCCACCCGCCGCCGCGCCACCGAAGAACGACTTACAAGAGATTCCAAAGGTCCTAAGGCCAGCCATCGTCAACCCCGCTATGAGCCTTGCTCAGGTCCGCCTTGCGGTACCAAAGGTCCGAAGTGTCATTGTACGAACCATGGACGGTAGTGAACCACCACAGAATGGCGTGGACGCCAACACAGGGAAAGCAGAGGTACCAGACACTGTGATCTTGGAAGCGCGCAACGCCAGCGGCCCATCGCGGACAGGGCGACCACAAGACCACGACCCAACAAGGATGACCTGTACCAGCAAAGGACAGTCTCTCTGGCAAGATTTCCTCCCAAAGGCCGTACTCCTAGTTACAGGCAACACCAACCTATTCGCTGCAGCTTGCGAAGACGGCTCCGTATACGCCTGGACGCCGGCCGGCCGCCGAACCATCAATGCCATGGTCCTAGAAGCCCAACCCGTCATCATGGATTGCCGCGGCTGGTGGCTAATGTGCATAACAGCGGTAGGCATGGTTTACGTCTGGAACTTGAAAACAATGTCCGCCCCGCATCCCCCAATCTCCCTCGCCCCAATCCTAGATATTGCTGCCTATGCCCAAGGCCCTCACCTCACCCGCTCCCCTGGAATCGTCTTTGCGCGTCTAAACTCGGCCGGCCGCATCATAGTTGCCATGTCTAATGGTGAGGGCTACGCCTACAATCCTGAAATGTACATTTGGCAGCGCATCTCCGAGCCCTGGTGGGGAGTCACAAGTCAATATTGGAACAGCACGGACTCCTCCGTCGGCAACATCCGCTCCTCACAAGACAAAAACGCGGCGCCAAAGGAAAAAGACGACCAAGTCTCGATAGAAAATATCTCCGCAGGCATCATTCCCGCTCTCGAACGCAACACGACCAACCAATCCCTCCTCCAAGGCCGAGCCTTCCACCTCCAACGCCTCATCAAGATCCTCGTCTCCGCAGAAGGCTACGAGACATTTGAGAGCTCAGCTAGTGTCGCGCATCTGGAGAACCGTGTCGCTGCAGCACGTACCCTGGGCGCGAGAGAAGAGTTTAAAATCTATCTTACCATGTATGTCAAGCGGCTTGGTGCCGAGGGCTTGAAAGGCAAGATTGAAGAGTTGTTAAGGAGTTTGGTGGGCAATCTGATGGCTGATGAAGAGGAAGAAGAACGTGGGGAAGAAGGGGAGGGCAGTGCTGGTGTTGGCGAGGAGGAAGCAGCGATGAAGGAGCCAGAGGTCATCTGTGGGTGGAAGAGGGAAGAGTTGCTCAAGGAGGCTGTGCTGATACTCGGTAAGTTGATTCGTCATGTCTGAGAAAAAGACAGTACCTTTGCTAACATCTGTGCGCAGGCAAACATCGCGATCTTCAACGCATAACCGTGCCGTATGCACGTCTCCTGGGCATCGTGGCCGATGGACAGCGTCAGGATGAGCAGGCCATGATTACAGACATGTAACCATTTGCCTCTAGTCTTTTCATCCTTCTTACTCTTGATTATCATCATCACTCGAGCTTTTCTCTCTTAGAACAAAGCCTCTCCTTTTTCTTTGCGTCTGTATCAAAAAAGGGTTTACTTGTCTCCGTCACCTTTTTTTCTCTTACATTTAGAGATCGTCTGTCCTGTGTTGCATACATGTTACAAAGGGGGTTGTAGGTGTAGTGTGGCGTTTTTGTTTCTGTCTTTCTCGATCGGTCAAAGATTGGGGAAGGGCGGGATGTAGAGGAGGCGGTTTCGTGGGGTTTTTCTGTCTAGGAAGAGACGAGAGTTTGCTTTTTATCTCGTCTTTTGGTTGGACTAGGGGTTGAATAGGAATACTTGGGTTGCGTGGGTTGGGAAATATTGTAGTGTAGTCTTGTAAGGTGTAAGGGTAGAAACTTGACCCTGCGTCTTCACTGTTGCATTCTAAATTTTTGTATTCTGCAATTTCTGCTCTACGCCTACATACGTGCGAACCCACATCAGAAACAAAACATGTACATAATCCTCATCTCCTCACTCACTCACTCAATTACTCCCCTCTCCCTCAAAATCTCAATCTCCCTCACAGTAGCATCCTCCTCCACCCACTTCTTCCCCTCCCATATCTCCCACACACTCTTCCCTTTGACCTCTTCATACACCTTCCTCCCGGGTGGATACAACAGCTTGCCCATTTTTCTCTTGCGTATCTTATTAATAATCTCCGTGCAGACTGCAGACTTGTATTCTTCCTGCGAGGGGAAAGCGCTGGGTGTGTTGGGGAAGAGGGTGGAGGTGGAGGTGTTGAGAAAGTTATTGCTGTTAGAGTTGTATATTGGAATGGTGGTGGAAATAGGCATGGAACTATGGATGGAGATGGAAGATGCAGTAGTAGTAGCAACGGCGGCGGCGCCGGGAAAGAAGCGGGATGCTTGTGTTTGCGGAAAGGGGGGTGAAACTGGGGAGAGGAATTTCGAGGTTGAAAAGGGTGTTTGTTGATCTCTGGGTGGGGGAGGTGACGAAGCAAGAGAAGGGGTAAGTGTGGGATGAGTAGGAGAAGGAGGAGGAGCGATGGAAATCGATGGCGAAAAAGGTGTGGCTAGGTTAGGACGAGCAGGGAGACGAGGTGGAACCGATGACTGCGATACTTTTCCCTTTTCCTTTGTAGATTCATGCGCTTTGGTACTAAAAGCCAAAACATCGTTTTCCACCGCCGTCTTCTGGCGTAGTTTCTCCCGGTACTCTGATACTTTGGCTAGATGCACAGCTTTGACGCCCGGGAGCTGGTAGCGTGGGATTGGTCTCCTGACTTGCTGTTTTCGCGCGAGGAGAAAGGTTGGCGTAGTGGGTGTGACAAATGACGCCGGAGGCATATACTCGTTCTCATCTGCTTTGAGTGGGTGCGAGAGGCTGGGTAAAGGACCACGCGTGGCATTCTTCTCTCGAATCGCGTTTGTATGTTCGGCGAATGTGGGGTCCATGGTAAAGGCCTTTCGCCTTATGATATCTTCTTCCAAAATGGCCTTGTCCGCCTTGACCTTGTTGAACATTGCCTTCATGGCTGAGTGGTCTTCTTCTAGCGCTGAGAGCTTCTCTTGGAGATCGATGACGTGCCAGTTGGTTTCATCGCGCGTCTTGTTGTAGTAGGCTTTGATGTGTTCGAGGCACTCTCGACGCTCTCGACGAGCTTGCTCTTCGAATGCTGATGTCCGCATGTCGAGTTCGGATTTCTTCTCTTCGGCTTCTGATTGCCATAGCCGGCCTTCGTTTTGGAGCTCATCAACTCTCTTCATCAGGTTTTCATAATCTTTTTGTAAGTCTTTGAGGCGAGTTTCCAGTTCCAAAATCTTGTTGGCATCACAGGTAATATCTTCCTTCAGTTTGACCACTTCGAAGCGCGCCTGCTCTAGCTTTGCACGAACGATCTTGTGCTTCTGTACTTCATTCCTATAGAGTGCTTCAAAGCTATCTCTATCTGATTGTCGTGGACTCAGGGGAAACTGTGGACTCGCTGGACTGAGTATATCTGGGGTCAACATGCCTAATTCCTCTGGGTGAGGTGCCGTGGCCGCCGCCTCTAGCCTACTAATGTGATCTTGCATATCGTGTAGTTGACGCTTCAAGTCTTCATTTATGCCATGCAATAGCCTCCTACTCTTTCCAAAAGCTTGGAATAACCCATAGACCTTCTCATGTAAACCTCTCGTCTCGAATTCAGTAGCAAGATTCTGCAGCAGGTGGAAAATCTCGCTGGGATCCATGTCTGAATTTTTAGATATAGATTGCGAAGCGTTGTCCATGAGTGTGTATAGAGTGTTGATCAGATTTTGCTGCCTCTCGGTGATCACCCTGTTCCCTTCTCTCTCTTCGTCAAGATTATCTTGACCTTGCTTAGCATAATCAATTGTCTCAGTTAATTCTCTCTCTTTTGTTTTGAGCTCGTCCTGCATCATAAGAATGTCTCTCTGTAGATTCGCCATTTCTTCATCCTTCTTTTTCAGCGTCTGTCTTATTTCTGCATTGTTTCTCTCCAGATCTGCGATAGTTACAACTTCGGCGGACACATCAGGTGGCAAGTCTCGACGCCGGTAATCCTCCTTCTGCTGCTTGAGATCTTGTACTTCAGTCGAAAGCTCGTCGCGTTCCTGGCTGAGATCTTCCATGCTGCTTTTCGCATTATCTAGTTCCTGGCGTTTAATGTCGAATTCTTTCATAAGCCGTTCTAGATCGTTCCTTGTGACATTCAGTTCCCCTTCTGCCTCTTTTTTCTTCTCATTTACCTTCTTGAGCTGATTCTGAAGTGTATCAATCACGGTTTCTTGTTTTTCAATATAGCCTTCTGTTGCGCGCAAAGCTACAACTTCTTTCCCCAATTCTGTTCCATCCTCTTCCAGTTCGTTTATGATTTCTCTCATCTCTTTATTCTCTTTTTCAACTTCCAATAAATCATTCCTTAGGTGTGTGATTTCTGCCAACAGGGATTCATAGTGAATTTCTATCTCTCCCTTCGTTGGCTGCTCTTCAATAGTGTCAAGTTCACTCACATCGTCGGTATGCGTGTCTCCTCCTTGTCCAAAGGTCGGGGGGGTACAAGGACCAGCACTAGATGGCCGAGAGAATAGAGCAGACGTCGTTCCAGACAGAGGATATGGCGACCAAGAAGACAGATCCGATGGTGATTGGCCATGGCCAGTACCCGGCCGACTAAGACGGTCCTTGCCTGAGAGCCTCCTTTTCACTGGCGTAGGAAGCTCCACCTTTTCATTCTTTTTTGCTCGTGATGCTTTGGTTGGAGCATCGTAAGTAGGCTTGACCAGTCTTTTAGATGGACGCCGTAGAATACTCGGTGGAGAATGAGTGGACCCAGTGAAACTATGCGGAGAGGGTGTATATAACGGTGACTCATCATGTCGTCTCATCCCGTCCTTTTCAGCCGTACTCGACACCCAATCTTCCAATCCAGCTGACACAAGATCAGTGTCTATGCTAAGATGAACAGGCTTCTTCTTCGTTCCTTGATCTTGTTGCTCCACAATCTCATCTTCCAGTGAAGATGTCGTCTTGATTTTTGAACCTTCCATATTTTTGGAGTTTGGTTTTGCAGTGTTAGTTATATGCCAAGATAGGATCGATAGAAATGCTGAACGCTTTCTTGCTGTATCCCCGCATCTTCCACTAAATGCTCCCTTTGTTGTCTCTGCAATAAAGGAGTATCCATTTTTCACTGTGGGTCAAGCTATTGAGTGAAGAGGTACGCCTTTATCCTTTCCTTTGCATCAATGGAGTTTACGGTTCACGAGAACAATGAGACAGAATGTCTTTATCCTTTACTTGCACAAGACAAGCACACTATATCCATGGGATGATACAATCATGCCATAGTCTTAAGCAGTTTTCATTCAGATGCAAATTCACCCAAAGTTCTACTTCTGCTTGTTGATTTGCGGGATGCGCCTCAATACACATGAGGTGGTAGCTTGTTCAATTAGAGTTCGCCAGATCGAGTGCGCCTCATTACAGAGCTAGACTTTGCTAGCTCATTTGCACATCTTACCATTTCCCAGATCGAGTCTGGATGCGGCGGCGGGCACTGGACGCCATGGGCAAGCGAGTAGTGGCAATGTTTAGTGTTGTCATGTGACGGCGCATTACCAGCCCCATGGGGCATCGGGTCATTATGCTAGCTAGTTGCGGAAAGACTGAACGCTGCTTTTAAGCCGCATCTCTCCTACTAAGCTGAGGAACTCGTGACCTAGTGGAACAATTCCATATAGATGGTAAGAGGAAAACGGGGACCTGATGAGCGCGACACGATGATGAGGAATGGACTAGGAGACTGGTCCCAAGATGAGTGCGGCACGGATAGGTATAGGTTAGCCTTATTAAACCGTTAGATGGCGATTGTTGGGCCAACAGCTTACGTGCGGTCAACCTGCACGTGTTGTGACATGTGCCGCCACAGTCTTCACCAACCCACTTTAGCCGGACGAACGACCCGAGATAAGCGCTTTCCAACCAGACCATCCCGCCGCTAATGTTGGATTTACAAGGGGTTTTGGTCATCGTGTTGATATGATAGACATCGCAAAGTTTTGATCGAAGTTTCGCAACTGCTTGAATCCGCTTTCACAGAGGCTGGGTCCTTATATATCAAGTGGTTGGTGATCGCCAGGTAACCGGATAAGCATCAAGGAAATCATGCAATACTTGCATGTGTGATCCATAATAACAGTCGAGTCGGTAGGCTCTGGTCGATGCCTCGGCGCATAGTTGCTTGGTTTAATCGCGACCGTTGGTCTACTGCGCGGGCGTCTATTAGTGTACCGCTGTACCAGCATCAAGTCGCTCAAGCCGAACATTTTCATGCTAATCGTGAGTGGGTAAAATCAGCAGCAGGTTTTGTTGTTTTCAATTCCGGACTAGCATTCCGCGATGACGCGGGAAGTGTTGTTCTTCTGTAAGAAAAAGATCGAATATCGCGAGTGTAAGGCATTGATGTTGGTCGTTTGCACTAGACTATCGACAGCATTTCTGTGCCACGGGCGTCCCATGGTAAGAACGATGATCGAGTGGGGTAAACCACGAATCCTTTCGTCGCGCGAAACGAAAAGCCCAATTTGATTTTTAGTTCCCGCAGAATAGGAGGTCCAAAGCTCCCTATTGACCATCGTTGCAAGGAACCAGAAAATTAGAAGGGGCATAGCCGTCTATACTACTGCAAGTGGCGCGGAGAAGAGCCAGCCGTGCCAGAGTCCGTGGCGGATAGGACCAACGGAGCGCATGTCCCTAGCTGAAATAACGGATCTTAGTATTAAGGAGCGGGGGGGCGTCAACTGGTGTCTTTGGCATAGTTTGCGGAAAGTAACGGAGATCTTACCTGTCTGAGTAAGGCATATTCTGGGTTTAGATAGGTAAAAACAGACGGTAGTCGTGACAGTGTCGATCAGAGACACGCCCAAAGAATCCCTCAACATGTGCGGCTGTAAGCAGCTCGAGGCTGCAGAGTGTAACGGGAGATACCCAGCAAGACCGATCAGCCATCTGACGTAGCGTTTTGCGGCACTGTAGCACGCTGATAGCTCGTTTGCGTACCATTTGGGCCCACCGGTCAGGATATGCATGTGCAAACCTCATCACCACAACCAAGGCCCCTGATTCAAACCGATTTTGCACACAGCTGTCTCGACACGTGTTTCGCGCTTGCTCAAACGAATCGGCTTCGTCTTTGAGGCTCGATCAAACCGGGTTACACAAAGTCAAGACTGTTTGGTTGCCATACCGAAACGGCGATAGTATGCATTCCAGAGACAGGTCCGCAGGGTCCGCATGTCGACACGATCGACCGGAAGCATCCGAAATTTTGCTGCATGCATGCAACACGCAGGACCTTGCCCTGCTGTCAGCTACCTGCGCCTGGAGACACTGAGGGTTAATTGGCCGTAACGGGTTTGCCGAACAGCCATCAGCGTAAAAGACCCATCACCAATTAACCGCGAACAGACAGGACGGTCGGGATTATTCCAAGTCTGAGCGGTGAACACGCTTCTGAGCCTCGCCGCGGAGGCGCACTGTGACCAGCGTGTCGGGAATGTAGTGCTGGCCCTTTGTTAAGTAGCTACAAATTTGAGCATCACTGACAGTAGATTATCCAAGAGCGAGTGTTTGAGAGTTGGCTAGTTTGATGCAGCTCGTAATACAATTGTGTAAGGTGCATGTTGACGCGCGTTATCAAAGTTAGCTGTCGGTCGTGGTGTTGTGGTCAGCCCTGCCAAGCATGACCAGCTGTCAGGGTTCTAGCATATGTGAAATGCAGCCATCCGTAAACAGTACGCCGGCCTGTAGCAATAGAAGAAGACCCAGACTTGTTCCCGCCCAACCAATTTCGGCCTGGAGAAAAACCATGTCCAAGTGCCTGATGCGTCATTGGTCACTGGGGAAGGGGCACTCCCAGCCCCCGACATACAATTGGTGCAAGGAACGCAGCCCATGATCTGGCGGGACACAACTCCAAGGGCTCGAAAGTCTAAAGATACCAATGAGCATGTGGCGTACCATGGTGAGCGCCGAATGCACATGACTGCTGCAAGCCATTGTGAACCCTGTCGAGATTGGTAGGCGGGTTTTCAAGGTAGGTGCGTGCTATGGGAAGGGCGCCCGAAATGAGAGTAGCTCCCGCCTTCTAGCTGTCAAAGTAGAGGGGCTGAAGGCTGTTTTCAACTCCACAGAAGGAGGGACACGATATTTTGGATTCCGAAACGTGAACGGGCCAGAAGGTTAAGTTTTGCGCCATATTATACGCATTGAATCGCTTGAGAGGCTCGCAGTCCAAAAGCAGCGCGGATTCTCAGTGTGGCAAGCGCCTCAGCCATTACCAATCCGGTAGTCTCTTTGTCCGTGTTCAGTCGCAAGGTACACTATACTATACGTGAGCAGTTGACCTCGAGAGTGAGTAGTCGCTACAAATACCTTCTGGAGACTGACCCTGGACAAAGAAACTCTCTCCGTTGATTTGCCTTACACACTTTGCTCGAGCTCTGCTTTCGCCACAAAGAGCGCCGGGCCGATACACCGTAACTCAGACATTATAGCAGTGTCTGGCCTGGAAATTGGTGTCTACA
>Ga0265798_10005078_pt1 | contig 17861 bp, 13 predicted proteins | sample P3T30metagenome_FD_192430 | JGI IMG/M metagenome (GOLD analysis project Ga0265798, IMG submission 192430) | Plant litter microbial communities from East Loma Ridge, Irvine, California - P3 T30 | ecosystem: Environmental > Terrestrial > Plant litter > Unclassified | place: USA: California... | reverse complement strand
CAGGAGTACGGGCGCACGGCGCTGCCCGCCGATGTGCCAACGATGGCCGCCTTCGTGACGGCGCTCGCGGAAGCCGGCAAAAAGGTGGCCACTATCCGGCGCCACTGCGCCTCGGTGAGCAAAGCCCACCAGCTGGCTAGCTGGCCGACACCCACTGACGACCGACAATTTAAGACCCTTCTTGAAGGCATTAGCCGCGAGAAAGGCGTCAAGCAAAAGCAGGCTCCCGCTTTTACCCTGGCTTACTTTAAGCGCGTGGTGCACGGGATAGCTACCGGGCGGCCGGCCGGCGTGCGCGACCGAGCCTTGCTGCTGCTGGGGCTAGCGGGCGCTTTTCGCCGCGACGAGCTGGCTAGCCTGGATATAGCGCACCTACGTTTTGACGAGGATGGCCTCGTGGTGGAATTGCCCAAAAGCAAGACCAACCAGCAGGGGGCAGCTGAAGAAAAAGCCATTTTCTTTGCCCCCGACCGGCGTAGCTGCCCGGTGCGGGCAGTCAAGGATTGGCTGGACCTACTGCGGCAGCGGGGTCACACAAGCGGGCCCTTGTTTCTCTCCTTCCACAAGGGGCAGCGCCTGAGCAAGCGGCGGCTAAGCACGTTTAGCCTGAACGAGATTGTGCAGCTGCACCTGGGGGCGCCCTACACCGCCCACTCGCTACGCGCCTCCTTCGTCACCATTGCCAAGCTCAACGGGGCCGATGATGCCGAGGTTATGAACCAGACCAAGCACAAGACTACGGATATGATTCGGCGCTACACTCGCCTCGACAATATCCGCCAGCACAATGCGGCCCAGAAACTTGGCCTGTAAAGCCTGGGGAGTTGGCACCCTATTGTTAAGGTATAGTAGCTGGTTTTACGTGAAAAACGGCACTGCAAACTGTCAAAAGGGTCAGCCTTTGTAGGAAGGACTAGGGCGTGGTGTAGCCTACTTATCTGAGTCCTTACTATAAAGGCTGCTTAAGTTGGAATAATCCAGTAAAAACGGCCGGCGCACTACGGTAGGCTGGCTAAGCAGTCGCGTTCAACTTGGTGGGGTGAGCGGTAGCCCAGGGCGGAGTGGCGGCGGACGAGATTAAACGAGATTAAAGTAGGTGTCGAGGTAGTGGGCTCCCTGCTGGCGAGCCTCTTCGAGGCTGGCAAAGGCGCCGCCGTTCGGGAGCAATGCAGTTTTGAGTGTGCTCCAGCCGGCCTCGTCCTGGTGTTATCAGAAGGGTTAGTAGATAATACATAGTCCACCCCGGCCAGTGCCAGCGCAAAGGTGCTGGGGTCGTGCAGGCCCAGCAATTGGCAGTCTGTCCCTTAGCGGGTCAGCGGCGCTACTGCCTCTTGGTTGCGCGAGGTGATGCGTATGTTGACGGCTTGACCTTCCAGGTCTTCAACAACTTGACGGCCGATGGGACTGCTGGTGCCCAAGACCAGGACGGCCGGGTTTTGCTGGTTTTCCACGTGCGTTTGCCTTGAAGTTGTAGGCAGTTGGCAGGCCATGAGCGGCTACTGACGCGCTACGACCGTAAAGCCAGCAGTGGCAGCTACGGCCTGCCACTGCGGCAAATTGTGCTACACGGCGGCTAGCAAGTACGTGAGGCCCTACGCTGCTGGTTACGCATTACCCCGCTGCCGGGCGCGGTTGCCAGCCACTACTTCTTCGCGGGTGGGCCAGGCTTCGCGTTGCAGCAGTTCCCCAATAATTTCATCGCGTACCTGCGGTGCCTTGCCGGGCACGGCAGCGGCTAGGGCCTGGGTCAGTTCGGGGGCCGTGAGCTCGGTGCAGTAGGCGGGGGTACCCGGCTGCTGGCGCCAGGAGTCGGCTAGGCTACCCCCGTCCACCACATCGAAGCCCAGGTCGTGGCTGAGGTCGGCCACGACCTGCTTAGCCCGCTCGTCGTCGCCGGCAATGGAGAGGGCAATGCGGCCAGGCGTGCCGGGGGCGGTGCCGCCGTCGGCAATCGTCCCGGCCAGCAGGTTGTTGAAGGCTTTTATAATGGGGCGGCCCAGTTGCTCGGCGACCCATACGCTTTCTACTTCGCCCTGCTCTACTGCGTCGATTCTCTCGTCCCGGAAGGGGTAGTAGTTGCCCGTATCCACCACGACCACCTCGGTCGGCAACGACCAGAACAGCTTTTTGGGCAACTCACCAATCACCTTGAAGGGCACGCTGATAAAGACCAGGTCCACATCCTGCATCACGTTTTGCAAGGTGGCGGGGCTAGCCCCTAGCTCTTGCGCTTTACGGGCCAGCTCGGCCGGCTGGCGAGTATTGGTCACTTTCACCTGATGGCCGAGGGCGGCCAGGTTTTTGGCCAGGGGGCTACCGACGGCGCCGGTGCCAATGATTCCGATTTTCATGAGATGGGGGTTAGGTAGTTTATCGTTTCCACGACGAGGACCGCCTGCGGCCCGTCCTGGAAAAGACATTGTTAAGCAGTGGCTGGCGGTGCAAGAGTTAGCTCATCTTCAGCAAATGCAGGAAGCTTTCGAGCTCCTGTAGCTTTTCTGTATTGATAGTCAAGTACATGTTGCGACCCTCCTTACACGAATTGACCAGGCCCGCGTCTACCAGCGCCTTCACGTGCTGCGACATGGAGGGCTGGCTGATGGGCACAAACTCATACAGATTGGCGCATCCCAGCCGCTGCGCCCGCGCAATCTCCTGCAACATGCGCAGGCGGTTCGGGTCACTTAAAGACTTGGCTAGCTTGACGAGGGAGGTAGTATCCATAGCAGTAGGGTGGGGATAGGAGGGTTTTGCTTGGCATTATTTGGCCAAAATAGGGAGCGGGCATAGCGTGGTTAGCGGCTGGTAAGCAGGTTACTACTGCCAGCCGCCGCCCACAGCCCGGTACAGCTCCACATTGGCCCCTAGCTGGTTGCGTTTCAGCGAAGCCAGCTCCAGCTCGCTTTGCAGCGCGTTGCTCTGGGCCGTGATGACTTCCAGGTAGCTGGCCAGGCCGCTACGAAACAGCAGGTTGGCATTGGTCGTCGCCTGGCGTAGCGTGCTGACGCGCTCCGTGGCAATGGCTTGCTGGGTCTGCGTGCGCGTGATTTGCCCGAGGGCATCCGATACTTCGCCCACCGCCACCAGCACCTGCTGGCGGAACTGAATCACCGTCCGCTCGCGGTCAATCTGGGCTTGCTGGTACTGCGTGCGCAGCGCCCCGCGCTGAAACAGCGGCTGCGTGATGCCCCCCGTAGCCAAGCCGAATAGCGAGGCCGGCACGCTAAACCAGTTGCTGGCCTGGAAGGAATTGAGGCCGCCCTGGGCCGTGATGGCCAGCGTGGGATAGAGCTGCGCTTTGGTGTAGCCCACCGTGGCGTTGGCCCGGTCGAGCGCCAGCTCGGCACTGCGCACGTCCGGCCGCCGGGCCAGCAACGCTGCGGGTACGCCGCCCGCCGCTATCACTGGCACTTGTACCCGTAGCAGGTTACCGGTGCGGCTAATGCCACTCGGCATCCGCCCGGCCAGGATGCTCAGGGCATCTTCCTGCACCGTGATGGCCTGCTCGAACTCGGGAATGAGGCCGGCCGCCGTGAGGCGCTGGGCTTCGACCTGCTGCACGGCGAGGGCCGTTACCTGGCCGGCCGTGAACTGCAACCGGGTGAAGCGCAAAGTGCTGTCGGTGAGGGCGAAGTTGCGCCGGGCTACGGCTAGCTGGGTGTCCAGCATGAGCAGGTTGTAGTAGCCTTCGGCCACTTGCGCCACCACCTGCGTTTGCACGGCCTTGCGGGCTTCCTGGCTTTGCAGGTAGGCGGCCAGCGCCTCCTGCTTGCGGCTGCGAATTTTGCCCCAGATGTCGGCTTCCCAGCTGATGGCCGGTGCTAGATTGTAGTCCTCGATGTGCTTGGCGCCCAGAAACTGGCTGAGGGAAATACCGTTCAGGCTGTTGCTGGAGGGCCGGTTGGTGGTCACGCCCACTTGCAGGGTGGCGGCCGGCAGGTAGCCTAAGCGGGCTTGTTTGAGCGTGGCCTGCGCCGAGGCGATATTCTGGATAGCCAGCTGCAAGTCGTTGTTGCGCACGGTGGCGCTGTCGAGCAGTTGCTGCAAGGCCGGCTCGGTGAAGAAGCTCCGCCACGGCAGGTTAACGACCGACGTGGTATCGGTGTTGGTGGCGGTGCGGTACGTGGCCGGCAGCGGCAGCGTGGGCAGGGGGAGGTCTTTCGACACTTTGCAGGACGCTACAAGGAGCAAGCCTGCCAGCACCAGCGAAAGCCGGGGCCAGGTTGTAGTTCTAGAAGTAGTCATGGGATTAGCTAACCGTGGCGTGGACCGGTACCCGCTCCCGCTCGGCCGGAGCCGCAGGTGCTTGGGGACCGGGCGTCCCGCTGAGGCGCTCGTTCAGGCGTTGAAAAATCACGAACAGCAAGGGGATGAGCAGCAGACCGAGCACGACGCCCGTGAGCATGCCCCCGGCCGCGCCGATGCTAATAGAATGGTTGCCTTGCGCCGAAGGCCCCTGGGCCCGCATCATGGGCAGCATCCCGACCACAAAGGCCAGCGAGGTCATCAAGATGGGGCGCAGGCGGGAGGCCGAAGCATTGAGCGCGGCCTGCACCAGCGGCTCGCCGGCGTGGCGGCGCTGCAAGGCAAATTCCACGATGAGGATGGCGTTTTTGGCCAGCAGGCCGATGAGCATAATCAGGGCCACCTGCACGTATATGTTGTTGGTGATACCCGCAAAGCCGATGGCCGCGAACACCCCGACTATGCCCGCCGGCAGCGACAGCAGCACGGCGAAGGGCAGGATGTAGCTCTCGTACTGGGCCGCCAGCAGGAAATACACGAACACAATACACATCAGGAACACCACGGTTGATTGGCTGCCCGACGAGATTTCCTCGCGGGTCAGCCCCGAAAACTCGTAGGTGAAGCCCGAGGGCAAGTACTTCTCGGCCACTAGCTCTACGGCCTTGATGGCATCGCCGGAACTGTAGCCTTTCTTCGGCACTGCGTTTATGGTCAGGGAGTTGAAGAGGTTGTAGCGCGAGGCCGTTTCCGGCCCGAACACCCGCTTGAGGCGGACTAGCGTGCGCAGGGGCACCATCTCGCCCCGGTCGTTTTTCACAAACACCCCGTTCAGGGCGGTGGGGTCGGCGCGGTTGGCCTTGTCGGCCTGCACCACCACGCGGTAGTATTTGCCAAAGCGGTTGAAGTCGGAGGCTTGGGCGCTGCCAAAATACGCCTGCATGGTTTGCAGTATGCGCTGCACGCCCACGCCCAATTGGGCGGCTTTCACCTCGTCTACTTCTGCCTCTAGCTGGGGGTAGTCGGCCCGAAACGAGGTGAAGGCCACGCCGATAGCCGGCTGCTTCATCAGCTCGCCAATAAAGTCCTGGCCCACCTTGCCGAGCTTGGGCAGCTCGCCGCCGGTGCGGTCCTGCAACACCACTTCCAAACCTTCCACGTTGCCGAAACCCGGCACGGTGGGCGTGGTAAACACGAACGTATCGGCCCCCTTGATGGTCGCCGCCGCCTTCTCGCGGATGACGGCCATGACGGCGTTGATGTCCTGCACCTCGCCCCGTTCCGGGATGGGTTTCAGAATGACGAACGCCGTGAGCGCCGAGGCGCTGTTCGACGAGGTTAGGATGCTAAAGCCCGTCAGCAGGTTGATTTTGTCAACGGACGGCATGGTCCGCAGTTGCTCCTCTAGCTGCAAGCCTACCTGGTTGGTGCGGTCGAGCGACGCGCCGGCCGGCAAGGACATCGAAATAGCCACAAAGCCTTGGTCTTCTGAAGGGATGAAGCCCGAGGGCGTGCGCTTGGCAAGCCAGCCGGTGAGCACCGCCACCAATACCAGGCCGCTCAGGCCTACCCACTTATTACGAATTAGGAACTTGATACTGCCCACGTACCGGGTGGTCAGCCGGTCGAAGCTGCGGTTGAAGCCAGCAAAAAAGCGGGTTTTAAACGTGCTCGGCGCCGCGTGCTCCCCATCGTGCGGGGTGTGCTTGAGAAAGAGCGCCGCTAGGGCGGGGCTCAGTGTCAAGGCGTTGACGGCCGAAATAACGATGGCAATGGCCATCGTAAAGGCAAACTGGCGGTAGAATACCCCTGTCGAGCCGTCTAGTAAGCCGACCGGCAGGAACACGGCCGCCATCACCAGGGTAATCGAAATAATGGCCCCGGTAATCTCGCTCATGGCCTGCGTAGTGGCCGCTTTTACCGACTGGGCGCCTTCCTCCATCTTGCTGTGCACGGCTTCCACTACCACGATGGCGTCATCGACCACGATGCCGATAGCTAGTACCAAGGCAAAGAGCGTGAGCAGGTTGATGGAAAAGCCCACCAGCTGCATGAAAAAGAACGTGCCCACGATGGCCACCGGCACGGCAATGGCCGGAATCAAGGTCGAGCGGAAATCCTGCAGGAAGATGAACACCACGATGAACACCAAGATAAAAGCCTCAATGAGTGTGTGCTCCACCTGCTCTATACTGGCATCCAGCGCCGTTTTGGTGGTGTAGAGCGTTTGTTGCTTCACCCCTTTGGGCAGGCCCTTTTCCAGCTTCGCCATCACCTTGGCCACGGCAATCTGCAGCTCGTTGGCGTTCGAGCCGGCCGTTTGGAAGACGCCGATGTTGATGCCCGACTTGCCCGAAATGCGCACATCGCCGCTGTAGGTGGCCGCGCCAAACTCTACCCGCGCCACGTCCTTGAGGCGCAGCATCGAGCCGTCGGCATTGGCCCGGATAATCATGTTTTCGTAGTCGCCGGGCTGGTTGCGCTTGCCCTTGTACTTGATGACGTACTCAAAGGCTTCCTTGCTGCTTTCGCCTAGGCGGCCGGGGGCGGCCTCCAGGTTTTTGTCCTGGATGGCGGCCATCACTTCGGCCGGCGTGAGGTTGTAGCTCGCCAGCTGCGCCGGGTTCAGCCAGATGCGCATGGAGTAGGCTCGGTTGCCCCCAAACAATACCGCCGACCCAATGCCCGGAATGCGTTTCAGCTCGGGTATTAGGTTGATTTGGGCGTAGTTAGTCATGAAGGTCTGGTCGTACTGCCGCGCATCATCGGAGTAGAGGTTGAGCACGACCACCATGCTGTTTTGCTGCTTGGCCACGGTCACGCCCTGCTGCACCACCTCGGGGGGGAGCTGGCTGCTGGCCTGCGCCACGCGGTTTTGCACGTTCACGGCGGCCTGGTCGGGGTCAGTGCCCAGCCGGAAGCTCACCGTAATTGCCAGCGAGCCGTCGTTGCTGGCCGTCGAGCTCATGTACACCATGTTCTCCACGCCGTTAATGGACTCTTCCAGCGAGGGCGCGACCGAGCGCAGCAGCGTCTCGGCGTTCGCCCCGGGGTAGGTAGCCGTCACTAGCACCGCGGGGGGCGCAATGTCGGGAAACTGCTGGAGCGGCAGCTTCCACAAGGCCAGTGCCCCCAAAATCACCAACAAGATGGAGATGACGGTGGCCAGCACGGGCCGTTCAATAAATACTTTAAACATGACCGAAAACGATTAATTCTGAACGGATTGGGCGGCTGCCTTGCCCGCCACGGCGGCGCTGGCCTTGGGCGCCTGGGTAGGCTGGATGATTTGACCTTCCTGCAAGTGGTCGAGTCCTTGCAGCACGATGCGGTCCCCATTTTTCACGCCCTCGCTCACCAGGTAATTGGCGCCGCTCTTGCCCTGAATGGTGATGGCCTGGCGGCTGACGCGGTTGCTGTCGCCCACCGCGTACACAAACACGCGGTCTTGCAGTTCGACCGTGGCGGCGGTGGGCACCAGCAATACATCGGGGTGCGCCAGGGCCAGCCGAATAGTGCCCGTGTTGCCCGAGCGCAGCAGCCCATTGGCATTGGGGAAGGTGGCGCGCAGTGTCACGGCCCCCGTCGTCTTGTCGAACTGCCCGTCGACCATGTCCACCTTGCCCTTGGTGGGGTAGGTGCTTTGGTCGGCCAGCACTAAGCCTACCGGAGGCAGGTGCGTGAGCTTGTCTTGCAGCGTCTGCCCCGCGTACTGCTTGCGGAAGGTGATGAAGTCGTCCTCGCCCAGTGAGAAGTAGGTGTGCACCTCGTGCACGTCGGAGAGTTGCGTCAGAGCCTGCGCATCGGTGGGGCCTACCAAACTGCCCTGCTTGGTTTGGAGTCGCCCTAGGTAGCCGCTCACTGGGGCTGTAATGGTGGTGTAGCCCATATTGATGCGGGCGCTGCTGACTGCTGCTTTGGCGCGCTGTAGGTTGGCCTTCGCCACGGTTAGGGCCGCCTGCGCCGTTTGCAGTTGCACCTCCGACACAACCTTGTTCTGCACCAGCGGGGCAAACCGGTCTACTTCTACCTGGGCGCTGACCACGGACCCGGCCGCCGCCTGCTGAGCCGCTAGGGCGTTGTTCAACTGCTCGCGGAACGGCGCGTCATTGATTTTAAACAGCGGCTGGCCTTTGCGCACCGCGGCGCCTTCGTCGACCAGAATGCGCTCCAGCATCCCCGCCACCTGCGGCCGAATCTCCACGTTGACGACGCCCTCAATGGAAGCTGGATAGTCTTGATAGGTAGTTTCGGTGCCGGTGTGTACCACCTCTACTGGCAAGGCCGGCGGGGCCAGGGCCTGTTGTGGGGCTTGCTGCTCCGTGCAGCCCGCCAGCAGCACACTGCCGGCTAAAAGAGAAAATAGTTTCATGAGTAAAAAGCGGCCCAGACGAGGATAGTGGGCGAAGAGGTGTGCACTAGGAGGCTGATAAACACCGCAAATACATTATTTGATAAGCATGAACTTATGTAATAAGGCAAAAAAAAGCCCAGACAAGGGCTTTGCTGGCAGCGGGTACTCTCCTATTTAAGTTTTAATAAAGGTACAAGTCATAAACTCATAAGCAATCAGCAATGTTTTGAAAATATAAAAACCCGTTAGCGACACCGCCAACGGGCCAAAGGATTAATCAACCTTTAACAGTAGCTGGTTTAAGCAGTTGCAGGAAGTCTTCTAGCTCCCGCAGCTTTTCAGTATTAATAGACATGCACATGTTCCGGCCTTCTTTGTGCGACTCAATCAGACCCGCCTCAGAGAGCGCTTTCAGGTGTTGGGACATAGAAGGCTGGCTGATAGGCACATTTTGAAACAAGTCAGCACACACCGTGATTTCTCCTTTGGCAATTTCCTGCAACAAGCGAAGCCGAGTGGGGTCGCTCAGGGATTTGGCTAACTTGACGAGGGACTTGGTATCCATAATGGGCGCAAAGATAATGCATGCGCATTAGCTAATGTTAACCTCGCGAACAATGAAAAGGTTCTGACCTGCTTACACGTAGGCTGTTGAGTTCGTAGTCAGCACAGGGCTGCTCCTTCGGCAAAAAAATGGTGGGTTAGCGGCAATTCTTGGGCCTAGGCAAGAATTGGGGTAGTCGAGTAACTCTGAACAGAACAAAGTCTTAGCCAGCCAGATGTCCTTTTTAGGTACCAACTTTTCCACAGCAACAAGACCTTAACCTGCCTGATTTTACTCGCCCATCCCAAGCCCATCTCCGGGCTTTACCTGCCTGGGCTTCGTGCTGGGGGCCGTAGTGGCCCAAAGTATAGCCAGTAGCTACTGAAAGAAAACCGGCGCATCAGCTAGTGCCCCCGCATGAGTAAAGAGAAGCGGGCCCCGACTGGGGCGCGGTCCTGCTCATTGGTGGGTGTGCTGAGGGCGGCTAGCAGGTGGCCCAGCGTGTGCACGGCGACGTGTACCTTACGGCCTCTGCGGCGCTTGGCGGCATCGTAGCCGGCGCGGTAGCCACTTTCGGGTGTGCTTTGTAGGGTGCGCGAATCGAGGATGGCAGCACTCGGGGCGGCGGGCCACTCGCGGCTAAGTCGCAACAACTGACGTGAATCACCGGTTGGGGGTTCTAACACGTGGGCGTTAGGCTAGCGCGCCCCTTGTGGGTAGCAGGCGGCCCAAGGCGACAAATTTTGGGGCAGATAGCGCCATATGCAGCCGTACGCACAGCGTAGCGCAACATCCTAACTAGTTCGCGTAGTGAATATTGGCGCTGCCTGGCATCTTCCCACAACCGCAATAGATAAGGCAACACAAACGTCTGCTCCTCGTCGGTCACCCACCAGAGTAGGTCCGGCGGCTAGCTTCCATACCCCTAGATTGCCTCCCAAGCCCAAAACAGGGTATCTAGCCACTCCGTGTAGAGGTAGCAACAAAAAGCGGCGGCTGTGAGAACCCATTCAGCATTGACTGAATTAACCGGTTAAAATGGTTAAGATGAATAAGCTTGTTTTACCAGTTTGACCAGCTGGATATTTGCTGAATAATAAGCAAATTACTACTTCGCAAATCCTTAAAATCAGTTCGCTTACAGCGTAGCGCTGCCCTTCGCATCAGGCTCGTGGTTCAAATCAGGGGTGGGACTCAGTAGCACGGTAGAATCGACTCCGCTTACCTACCCTTGCGACAGCTTACAACACGACTACCTAGTGGTGGCGGCGCCCGCGCCGCCGCACATCTTCGCCCTCGGGAATAGCCCGCTGACTGTTGGGGAACTGAGCCAGGTAAGCTTCGAGTGCTCTATTAATTATGTAGGACTTTTCTCCCTTCGGCCCCGGAGTGTAGAAGCTAAGTCGATGCAAGGCCTCATCGTTAGCCTCCGTCAGAATGAATGTGCCCTTGCGGGTGGCGGGCGCGGCGGCTTGCGGTTGCACTGGCAGCGGCGGGGCTACGGCTGGTGGGGAGGCTTGCGGGGGCCGTGGCGGCTGCGAGCGGCTGGTACCGGTTAGCAAGTCATTAATATCACGGGGGCCGGGGGAAGTAGCCATGGGTAGTGTAATGTAGGGATAAGGGGCGTGAACAAAGAAACTATAGGCGCGTGAGCACCTCGTCAGTCAGGCGCTGAAAGTCAGCGACCGCATTGGACTCCGGCGTGCGGAGCTGCGCCGGAGTAGCATCCCGCTGCGCATCTCCCAGGCGCTTATCGGTACGCACATTGGCCATGACTTTGCCTGGAAACAGGTGATTAGCTGCCGCCACGATATCGGCGTGCAGGGTATTACGTACCTTGGGGTTGAAATCGGTAAAGAACAGGCCAATAAAGCGCAGGTCTGGGTTCATGCCCGGCTCCTGCTGAATCAAGGTCGTCAGTTCCGCCAGTTTGTTGAGCGATTTAAGCGAAAAGTAGCTGGGCAGCGCCGGGGCCACGTAATGCGTAGCGGCGCATAGCCCAATGAGCGTGATATCTTCCAACGACGGAGGGCAGTCGATAATTACGAAATCGAAGCCCCCCGCCTCGGCCGCCAATACATCCCGCAGGGCAAAGCGAAAATCATCGGGTCGGTGCGCGATAAGCTCTTTCGAACGCGGTTTCAGGTCATCGTCCGTCGGCAGTAGCCAAAGCGTGGGCAGCTTCGTCTGCACCAAAGCATCCAGCAGGCCACGCCCGGCTAGCAGTACCTGGCCCGTGCTGGTAACATATTCCTCGCGAGTTAGGGCGGAGGTGGCATCTCCCTGCACATCGAGGTCAACCAGTAACACTTGGTAACCGCGGTTCGCTAGTTCACCGCTAAGATTTAAGCTAGTGGTAGTCTTGCCAACTCCCCCTTTGCGGCCGACTACGGCAATAATGACTGGGGGCTGCTTTTCTTTTACGGGTGGGTTCTTTTTCTTCATGGGGTATGCAGGAAGACAATTATTGGGGCTGGTAGGAAGGCGCACAAATATAACTGGCCAAAATGGCTCTGGTGTACAACCCACATAAAACATTTAAACCATTTTAAAAATTTTGCATGTTTAAAATGGCTTTTAGTAGTACTTCTTATTGAAAAATAGTTACTTACTCATTTTAAATGGCTTAACCATTTTAAATGAGTAAAATGGTTAAGCCATTTAAAACAGCTATTATCCTTAACCATTTTGGCAGAATTACCCAGCTAAAGATATTTAACACTCCTTACAGATAGCCCAGTGCTTACCGAGTGGCAGGGCACTACGCTCAAATCGGCTTTTCGCGTTGTACCTACTTACCTAACCAGCGGCCAGCCACCTGTTATTTTTAAAAATTACCCAAGCTAATTGCTACTGCGCCAGTAGGTCAGCTCAATTACGAGTTTACCGAGGCCTGTCCGAGGGTGCACGCCAGTTGAAGAGCCAAATGCCGGGAGCTTCGGCACTTGGCTCTTCAACTAGCGTCGGTTATGAACTTGAGAGGCAATGTAGGGGTCTGGAGGCTAGCCGCCGCGCCTACCTCCAGCGATGTAACCGACGAGGAGTGGGCGCTTGTCTTGCCGTACCTACTGCTGCTGCGGGAAGATGTCGGGCAGCGTCAACTTCATTACGCGAACTAGTTAGGGTACTGCCCCATGTCGGGCGTACCGGCTGTGCCTGGCCCTGTTTGCCGCACGATGTGCCACCCTAGCCCGCTACCCACAAGGGGCGCGCTAGCCTAACGCGCGCGTGTTAGAGGCCCTCCCCGACGACCTGCGCCACTTAGTGCGGCTCCACCCCGAGCGCCCCGCCGCCCCCAGTACCGTTAGCCTCGATTCGCGCCCTCGCAAAGGCCGTAAGATACGCGTCGCCGTGCACACGCTGGGCCACCTGCTGGCCGCCCTCAACACACCCGCCAATGAGCAGGACCGCGCCCCAGTCGGGGCCCGCGCTCAGGAAGGACAAACTAGGAATTGTTAATAGTCACGCAACCACCAGACGGTCGCCGCCAAGAGTAAAAAGGCCAAAAATGCGCGCCGAGTTTAGCGTAGGGTGTAGCCACCCGGCAAAATGGCTCCAAGCGGCTGAACAGCTGCTCGACTGGCGCCCGCACGGTGGCCGAGTACAGCAGCAACGGGTGCAGAGCATTGTCCTGTTGAACAGCCGCTAGCACCCGGGGCCACACGCCCGAGGCGGCCCAGCGCCGAAAGCGGGTGCGTCGGGTGCCAGTTGCCCCGTGCCGGCAGCGGCGCGATACGCGCCCCTCTACGCGTCCGCTAGCAGATAGGCCAGGCCCCAAGTTACTGGGAAGTGTCAACAACTCTTAGTACTTGAGTTATGTAATAGTCTACTAATACTAGTACATTTGGCCCGTTATAATTTGCTAGCTAGCCAGCAAACTAATTTGTCATCATGCCTACTCATTCTTTGTTCTTGCGTCTTGTACTGTTGCTTACGCTACCTGCTTTGTTCAGCGGCTGTGGTCGGAACAAGCAAGAAAACCCCAAGCCTAAGGAGTACGTGGTGCGCGTGCACGTGACGGGCCGTAATATGGTGAGTGGTTCTGGCTCGGCCATTATCAACTCAACCTACGACTATGCGGGAGCGAAAGGCCCGCCCGTTGAGAACGCGGTCATTGCGCGCGTCTACCCCACAACGGTAGATGAGACCTACGACTTGGGAAAATTCGGAACAGCTGACCGGATACGCGTACGCGTAGAGTTGACGGCGAGCGCATCCGAATCAGTTCTCACCGCCGATATTTTAGTCGATGGAGTAGTGAAGAAGAGCTGCTTCGTGAAAGGGGGCGGCGTATTTGAGTCGTGTGAACTGACAACAGATAGCTTGTAGTAGCCCCCGCTGAGGGCCATGCAGAAGTATTGGCAACAACCTGCTCCCTTGTGATGGCACTGAAACTAGCAAACAATGCTTGCGCTGGCTAGCCGTTGCCCTTAAAAGGCCATTTGGCCCCACTGTGGCGGCGCAAGTGCTCAATGCTACGCCTACGTATTTAACCCTCGTGTTAAATACGGGAAAATCAGCGTAGTAGCCTAGTGCAATACGGCCCGGGCAGTAGCCCAGGCCTGGTACCTGGGCCGTATACAGCGACGTCATGCGCAAGCTTCGGCCAGGGACACATGCTCTTGCGCAGGGCCTGCACACAAGGGCGGCCCCGCGCCCGCCAACGTCCCTGCGGCATCTACAAAGCAGCCGGCTTGCAGATAAATAGGGAGCGGCGGTCGCACCACCAGGTAGAGACAGCCGCCTGCCGAGTAGGCGATAACTGCTGCGCATACTGGCGTAGGCGCCGGGCTTGGCCGTCCGTTTTACACGGCGCCCACCAAGCCCGGCGCGGGGCTGGTGAGCAGGTGATGCGCCGGTAAGGTAAGCACTTCCCCAGTCTGTCAAAGGCACAAGAGCTAGCCCATACGGGCTTCCTCATCAGAGAAAGGTATAGCTGCACCTAATACCTGCGGGTAGCAACCGGGCACCTTTGCCTACTTTGTTGAGGAAGCCCGTGGCTAGTTCCACGGCCTTTGGTAGGGCGGCCGCCACTACCGCGCCCGGGGCAGCTTCGGCACTAGCACCAACCAACAGCCCGCCCGGTTGCAAGGTGAGCACGGGCACGGCAGCCCTTGCGCTGCGCCAGCCAAGATGTTGTTTTAAAGTCAATTATTACCTATTAATTCAACTCTCGGGCAATCGGATACTGCAAGCGATACGGGTGGCCCGGCCCGGCCTGCTCGTAGAGCCAGGCAAGCCGCGCGCTCGGGTTGGCAGCAAAGGCGGCATCGGCGCGGAGCTTGGCCTCAAACGCAGCCTTAAGTAACGGGTCGGTCGCCAGCAGGCGCTCTCCCAGCGCGGCGAGCACGAAGGCGTCCGTGCTGGGTGCGGGGGCCAGCATTTCGGGAAAGAAGCCCCAGGCCAGAAACGAGTCCTGGCTTTCGGGCTCCAGTAGCGCGGCGGCTAGCAGTCCATTGGGCTGGTCGGCGGGCACGCGCACGCTACCTGCCGGCAGCACCTGCTCGCCGGGCGCGTGCACGAAGGTGGCCGTCATCGGCACGCGCCCTTCATTGGGCTGCAATAGCTGCGGGTTGAGCAGCCGCACCTGGTCGAGGCGTAGCGTGCGCGGCGTTTCGAGCGTCTCAAACGTGATGCCGTGCAGCCGCAGCCGGTCGATGACCTCCGCTTGGGCCGCGGGCACCCACCACGCCTTGGGCAGCCGGACCGATTCGGTGGGCTGCTGCCCGATGATGGGCATGCGGAACGTAATCGGCTGGCCGAGCCAGCGCTGCTCCAGCCGGCCTGAGGCTGGTGATGGATACAGCTCGAAAGCTATGCCCTTAAATTGCTCGACCCAGCCAATGGGCTGCGGCGCGGGCGCCCAGCGCGTGAGCAAGTCAGTGGGCCGGCTTGCCCGGTCCGTTGCCTTGGCCGTGGCAAGGCGGTCGGCATCCAGCGCCGCGATTTTTAGCGCTGCTTCCAGCAGCACGTACGTGCCGAGCACGCGCTGGCGGTAGGGCTTGAGCATGTGGTTCTCGACCAGCACGGTGGGCACGCTCGTAAAGTCGCCGTAGCCAGTCGAGTAGCGGGGGCCTTCGGGACTGTAGCGGATGCCCTTGGTCGGCTCGCGTGTGTCAATCGGGCTAGGGTAGATGGTAGGCGTGTGGCCCGCCTTGGTCAGCGCCTGCGTCACGGCGGGGCCAAAGCGCCCCTGCAGCCAGTCGGCCGTAGCCCGGTGGCGCGCATAGGTGCCCCAGCCAGCATAGGTAAAGGTCACATCATACTGCATATCGAAGCCTTCGCTGACGTGGCAATCGATGTAGAGTACGGGGTCGAGCGTGCGCAGCAGCCCAATCATGGCGCGCGTTTCGGGCGCGTCCGCCTTGCCATAGTCGCGGTTCAGGTCGATGTTGCGGGCATTCGCTTCACGCCCTTTTTGGGCGGGGCCGCGCAGGTGAGGGAAGTTCCAGGCGCTCAGTTGCTCGTGGCCATCAATGTTATAGATGGGCACGAACACGAGGTCCACGCGGTCGAGCAGGTCGTCCTTGCCGCGCAGCGCAATGTCACGCAGCAGCATTAGCCCGGCGTCTTTGCCGTCGATTTCGCCCGCGTGAATGCCCGCCTGCACCAGCACCACCGGCTTGGCCGGGCCTCCCCGGCTCGCGCGCACGTACAGCAGGTCGCGGCCTTCCCCGGTGCGCCCGAAGGTGTGCAGGCTCAGCAGAGGAGAGGCGGCAGCGAGCCTTTCCAGCCAGGCCCGGACTTCGGCGTAGCGCGGCGTTGTTTCAAAGTTGGCCGCCTCGGCCGGCGTAATCCACTCGTCAGCAGCGTTGGCGATAAGCCGCTCGCTGCGCCCAGACCACGCACGGACGGGGGGCAAAGCCAGGATATTTTGTGCCAATGAGTTAATTGGAAGCGAACAGCCAAGCGCCGCGCTACACGCTATGCTACGGTAAAAAGAAGTTGTAACCATATTTTCTCAAACAGAATAAGGTAGCTTAGCCAGATGTTTTCCGCCAGCTGCTACAACCGAGTTGCGCCGTTTGGTGGGAGTGAAGTGGGCCGCCCCCGTGCTTGCAGAGTTATCCCACCGGTCTTTAATAAAGTCTGGCCACTCGGTAGCCGTGAGGTGCACCTACTCGTGGTCAGGAGAAGGAATAGGGTGGGGGCGGGCACATCATGAGGCGACACCAGCGTACGAAGCGTAGGGGCAGCCGCTGCATCGGCTAGTACTGGGGTAGCCCAGCCATAGTACGTAACTGACTTACTAGCCCGTTGCTCTGGCTAGCCACCCTAGCAGCTGCCACGCCCGGGTCAAGACGAGGGACAGCAGGTGCAGGTAGCGCCGGGTGGCAAGCGGCAAATCGGCGGAAATGGCAGGCGTAGCTACCTCTGCCGGCTTGGGTAGCGGGGGGGGCAATGGGTATGGGAGCCGCGTAAGCAGACAGGTTAAACTGCCGCCAGCGCACTTCTTGCTCAGGATAGGAGATGTAGCAAGCGGCTACCGGCTGGCCCGCGGCGAGTGAGCTAGCCGAGGGGTAGTAGCTAGCGGCTACCAGGCAGGGCCGGCCATCGAGCACGGCCACAAAAGGCGGGGCCGATAGCAGGGCCGCGCCCCGCTCTGTTAGCCAGGCAGCAGTAGTAGCCAGGGCCTTATCCAGGGCTGTTTCCGCCCAAGTAGGCTCATAGGTTGCGTACGCTATCCACGCAAGCAGGGCCTTACCCCGGCTCTGATAATAAGGCTGGTAAGTAGGCTCGTTCACTTGGGCCAGTACCTGCTTGAGTTGCATAGCCGTTGCCTTCTCAGCCATCGAAACAGCGGCGTGCGGCACTAGACCCTATTATGGACTTGTGAAGAGGTGCATCGCCGTAGCCTTGGCGAGCATCAGCCCGACAAAGGCCAAGTAGTGGAACTGTTGCCGGCTCACGGCGAGGCGCTCATAGTCGCGCGCCAGGCGTTTATAACGGGCACTCCAACTCAGGCTGCGCTCGACTACCCAGCGGCGCGGTAGCAAGACAAAGCCCCGCTTGGCTTGGCCTAGCTTGAGCACTTGCAGATGAATGCCCTGCGCAGCGGCAGCTTCTACGGGGGCGTTCCCCGTGTAGCCTTGGTCGGCATAGGCGAGCGTAACCTACTGGCCTGAGCTAGCTTGTACTTGCTGCGCAAGGGCCCCGACGTGGGCGCGGTCCTGCTCATTGGCTGGCGTGATAAGGGCCGCCAGTAGGTGGCCCAGCGTGTCCACGGCCACGTGCACCTTACTGCCTTTGCGGCGCTTGGCGCCGTCGTAGCCGGCGCGATGGCCGCTTTCGGGCGTGCTTTGCAAGGTGCGCGAATCGAGGATGACCGCACGCGGGGTGGCGGGACGCGCGCTGTTAAGCCGCAATAACTGGCGTAAATCGTCGGTCAGCGTCTCCAACACGCGGGCGTCACGCCAGCGCGCCCATTGCTGGTAGCAGGCAGCCCAGGGCGGCAAATCGTGAGGCAGGTAGCGCCACGTGCAGCCGGTGCGCACGACGTAGCGCCGTGCATCTAATAACTCGCGTAGTGAGTGTTGACGTTGCCCGGCATCTTCCCGCAAGAGCAGTAGGTAAAGCAGCACAAACGTCCACTCTTCGTCGGTTACATCACTGGGGTAGGCACGGCGGCTTGCTTCCATACCCCTAAATTGCCTCCTAAGTCCATAACAGGGTCTAGGAAGTGTCGATATCTCCTGAAAAGTAGCTGACTTTGGGACC
>Ga0265798_10005077_pt1 | contig 17861 bp, 18 predicted proteins | sample P3T30metagenome_FD_192430 | JGI IMG/M metagenome (GOLD analysis project Ga0265798, IMG submission 192430) | Plant litter microbial communities from East Loma Ridge, Irvine, California - P3 T30 | ecosystem: Environmental > Terrestrial > Plant litter > Unclassified | place: USA: California... | reverse complement strand
TTTCCATGACGGGAGGTCTAGGCGCATCCCGCAGTGCTTTGTATTGCCGCACATCAACCCCAGATACGGGGGCAGAAGAATATATGGAGAGTGAAGTGGCCGCCGATCGAGATCCCATCGTCATCCTGTCCTACGCGCGCACGCCGATGGGATCGTTCCAGGGCGCGCTTGCCGGCGCCACCGCGACTCAGCTCGGCGCCGATGCGGTGCGCGGTGCGGTCGAGCGGTCGGGCGTGTCGGCGGCGGAGATCGAGCGGATCTATATGGGCTGCGTGCTCCCTGCCGGGCTTGGCCAGGCGCCGGCGCGACAGGCGGCGATCAATGCCGGGCTTGGCGATCATGTCGAGGCGACGACGGTCAACAAGATGTGCGGATCGGGGATGCAGGCGGCAATCCTTGCCGCGGATGCACTGGCGGCGGGGTCGGTCGACCTGCTCGTCGCGGGCGGCATGGAGAGCATGACCAATGCGCCGTACCTTTCAAAGAGCCACCGCGGCGGTGCGCGGATCGGGCATGACCGGATGTACGACCACATGTATCTCGACGGGCTCGAGGATGCGTATGAGCCCGGCAAGCTGATGGGCAATTTCGCCGAGGACACCGCGCATGAATACCAGTTTACGCGTCAGCAGATGGACGACTACGCGATCGAATCGCTCCACCGGGCGAAACGCGCGCAGAAATCCGGTGCGTTCGACCGCGAGATCGTTTCGGTCGATATCGCCGGTCGCAAGGGTACGACCACGGTCTCGCTCGACGAGCAGCCTGCCAAGGGCGACGTCGCCAAGATCCCGACGCTGAAGCCAGCCTTCTCGAAGGACGGCACGATCACCGCCGCCAATGCCTCGTCGATCTCCGACGGCGCGGCGGCCTTGGTGATGACGCGGGCTAGCGTCGCAGACCGGCTTGGCATTACGCCGATCGCGCGCGTCGTCGCGCACGCCGCGCACGCCCATGCCCCGGCGCTATTCACGACCGCACCGGTGTTCGCGATGCGCAAGGCGATGGAGAAGGCCGGCTGGTCGGCGACGGACATCGACCTGTTCGAGGTCAACGAAGCCTTCGCCGTCGTCGCGATGATCGCGATGCGCGATCTTGGGCTGCCGCATGAGAAGGTGAACATCCACGGCGGCGCGTGTGCGCTCGGCCACCCGATCGGGGCTAGCGGTGCGCGGATTCTCGCGACGCTGCTGTCGGCGCTGGAAACCACCGGCCAGAAGCGCGGGCTTGCCTCGCTCTGCATCGGCGGCGGCGAGGCGACTGCGATGGCGGTCGAGCTGATGAACTGACGTCGCGAGGGGGGGATCGCGTTCCCCGTTGATTCCGCTCGTACCTACACTGCCATCGTATAGTACGTCGCGAAGACGCTATCGATGTACGATCCGAACGGGTCGCAGACGGTAAAGCCGGCCCGTTCGTACAGCGCATGTGCCGCGGTGAAGGACTCCGCGGTTCCGGTTTCCAGACTGATCCGCCGATATCCCCGGGCTCTGGCCTGAGCGATGACATGATCGAGCATCGCGCGCGCGACACCGCGTCGCAGATAGGTCGGCGCTGTCCGCATCGATTTCAGTTCGGCATGGGAAGTGTCGAGTTGCTTCAGCGCTGCCAGCCCGATCACTTGGTTACGATCCCATGCCGACCAAACTGTCACTGCAGGATCACGCAATCCCGTCAGGTCGAGCGCAAAGACGCTGCCCGGCGGCGAGTTTTCGTGGGCTGCGCGCAGATGCAGTTTGATCAATGCGACGACCTCCGGCTGGGTGAGATCGTCGTGAACGATTCGCCACAGGTCGCCACTCAGGGCAAGACCTCGCCAGCCTCGACACCCCAAAGCCCGCCAACGGCAACAAACCCCGCCTGCCCCTTCACATCCAGCCGGCACCAGCCATTGCCGCACCGGCTCAACCGCCCGACCACCCCCGGCGCCGCGCGCCACAGCAATCGGCTCCCGGCATCGGGCTTCTCGCGCAGGTCCACCGGACCCGCGCCATGCACGATCGCGGTGCGTGTACCGCTCAGCAGGTTCGCCTGCATCCAGCCCTCGGTCCCGTCGGGATCGGCGATCTTGCGCCATTCCTTGAAGATCGCGACAACCTTGATGGGGAGATCCTGGCGTTGATACAGCCAGCTCGCCGGATAGGTCCGTGCAGGCCCGGTCCGCATCCGCGCGCGCGATGCCGAGATCGAGGCGTAATAGGGCACGCTCTTCTTCGTCGCGTCGGCCGCGGTCGCCGGGTCGGGCACCAGCGCGGTGACAACAAGAGCGGAAAGCGCGGCGGCGAGAATGCGCATGGTCATGTCCTAACTGGCGAACCGAACTCCTATCGCGACGAACCGCTTTCCTCAACCGAAGTTGCGGCCCCGACGTTGACGGGACGTTGACGGGCACGAGCGGCTTCGCCAAGCCATTCGCATGACCGACACACGCCGCTGTCCGAACCCGAAGGTCGTCGTCACCCGCGAGCTGGCCGATACGCTGATGGATCGGATGGAGGCGTTGTTCGACACGCAGAACAACCGCGCCGATGTGAAGCTCGACCGCGACCAGCTCGCCGCGGCGATGGCCGATTGCGACGTCTTCGTGCCGACCGTGACCGACGATATCGACGCGGCACTTATCGCGGGCGCGGGCGACCGCCTGAAGCTGATCGCCAATTACGGCGCGGGCGTGAACCATATCGACCTGAAGGCGGCGCGCGCGCGCGGGATCATCGTGACGAACACGCCGGGGGTGCTCACCGAGGACACCGCGGACATGACGATGGCGTTGATCCTGTCGGTACCGCGGCGTCTGGCGGAGGGCGAGAAGCTGGTACGATCGGGCCAGTGGAATGGCTGGAGTCCGGGCGGGATGCTCGGTCACCGGATCGGCGGCAAGGCGCTCGGGATCGTCGGGATGGGTCGGATCGGCCAAGCGGTCGCGCTGAGGGCGCGCGCGTTCGGGCTGACGATCCATTATCACAACCGCACCCGCCTGCCCGCGGTCCGCGAGGCGCAGCTAGCGGCGACCTTCCACGCGTCGCTCGACGACATGCTCGCTGCGGTCGACATCGTCACGATCCACACGCCCCTGAACGCCGACAGCCGCGATCTGATCGACGCTCGCCGGATCGGCCTGATGCAGCCGCATGTGTACCTGATCAATGCTGCGCGCGGCGGGATCGTCGACGAGGGCGCGCTGGTCGACGCGCTGGAGGCGGGCAAGCTCGCGGGCGCGGGGCTCGACGTCTGGGCGCACGAGCCGGCGATCGATCCGCGGCTGCTCGCGTTGCCCAACGTCGTGATGCTGCCGCACATGGGCTCGGCGACACTGGAAGGGCGGATGGCGTCGGGCGAGCGCGTCATCCAGAATATCCGGATGTGGGCGGATGGCCATCGCCCGCCGGATCAGGTGCTCGACGGCTGGGTTTGACCCCGCCGATACGATCTGCATCAATAATTCGGAACCGATGCCGCGACGCAGCATTTGTTGGATACCCCCGGGAAAAGAGGAATATCCGATGAAGAAGTTCGCCGTTTCCGCCCTGCTGGTCGCGTCCGCCGTGTCGATGAGCGCCTGCTCGACGCTCAAGGGCGCGGGTATCGGTGCTGCCGGTGGCGCAGGCGTTGCCGCCGCGACCGGTGGTAGCGTCGAGAAGGGTGCAGCCGTTGGTGGCGCTGGTGGTGCAGTCGTTGGTACGGTTGCCGACTGATCGATGGACGATCCTCCCCCGCCAGGGGGAGGTGGCGCCGAAGGTGACGGAGGGGGAGGATACGGAACAGCCGTTTCGCTTTCCTCCCCCTCCGACTGGCAAGTGCCAGCCACCTCCCCCTGGCGGGGGAGAATTAAACCATGCGTCTCAGACCGCGCGCATCCAATGGGTTCGCGCTACCGTTCCGGTCAGCACCTTGGAGCCGAACGCCTTGATGATTTTCGCCGCATCCGCGCTGTTCATCAGCACGACGCGCGTGCCGCCCGATGGCAGCGTTTCGATCGCGCTGATGGTCGCGTCATGCTTCTTGCACATCGCGACGACCTGAGGCTGTTCGACGCTGACGTTGACCGCGCGCGAGATCGGCACGACCGTGTCAGTGCCCACCGTCACGATGCGAACTCTGAGGTCACGAAGGCAAAATAGATCGTCATGCGGCATTCCCGGCTCGGAGCGGGAGCGCAAAGCATCTCTCAGTCGCAGCCTGCCCGTACGAAGCGCCGCGATGGCTCAGCTATGCGCGCTATCGCCCCGAACGGCAATGGCGGGGCCCGTTTTCGCTACGCTCGTACCCGCAGCAAAGCGAGACCGAAACCGACGAAGATCGCGCCCGTCACGCGGTCGAAGGCGCGCCGCAATGCCGGGCGTGTCAGATAGCGTGCGAGCGTCAGCCCACCGGCAGCGTACACGCCGTACCAGAAGCTCTCGACCACCGCGAACGTCGCCACGAGGATCGCGAACTGCGGTGCCTGCGGTGAGGCGCGATCGACGAACTGCGGCAGGAATGCTGCGGCGAACACCAGCAGCTTGGGATTGCTGATCCCGATCACGAACCCGCCGCGAAACAGGTGCCACGCCGACACGGTCGGGGGGAGCGCCACCGGCGTCGTGTCGTCGCCGACGTCGATCGGCGACCCTGCCCCGCGCCAGGCCTTGATCCCGAGGAATATGAGGTACGCTACGCCAGCATAGCGCAGCGCGTCGAACACGCGTGGCCATGCCGCGAGCAGCGCGGACACGCCCGCCGCCGACGCCGCCAGCACGAGCACCAGCGCGGTCAGGCACCCCGCCATCGCCGCGACGCTGCGCCGCGCGCCGAAGGCTATGCTGCGCGTCATGACGTGCAGCATGTTGGGGCCTGGCGTTCCGCATAGGAGGAACACCGCGACTACGAACAGCCACCAGGCGTGTAGTGTCATAGGTGCCCCCTGCCCTTTCCACGGACCGTCACGGAACGACTAGCGTAACGCCGGCCCTGTCCCGTATTTCTACTGTCGAAGCAAGGACGCGGCTGCATTCGAATGACTGTTAGCTCTTCCTTGTTCTCCCGCGAAGGCGGGAGCCCAGTCTGGGTCCCCGCCTTCGCGGGGAAACAGGCTACCTTGTCTTTGGGTCTGAGCGCTGGCTCTGTTCCAAGAACCACTGTGCCGCAAACTCGGAACAGCGAAAGCTGCGGCACGGTGGATGCCGGAACGCCCGGCATGACGGAGAAAGAGGCGGTTTGGCGTTTCACATCAGGCGGTAGCCTGAGGGTTTGGCGACGCCCCTCGCCTCAATCTCCCGTCAAAATCCGATCGACCAGTTGCCCGACGCTCGGCACGAAGCCGTTCGAGTAGAACGGGTCCTTCTTGAAATTATACGCGGCATGCCCGGCGAACATCAGGTTCTGGTCGATGTCGCCGCCATGCGCGATGTCCTGCAACGTCTTCTGGATGCAGAAGCTGCGCGGGTCGGCGAGACGTCCGGTCGAATTGGTCTCGGTATCCGCCCAGCTCGAGAACGAGCATTGCGACAGGCAGCCCATGCAGTCGGCCTGGTCTTTGCGGATCATGCCCTTCTCGGTCGGGCTGACGAACACCAGCGTGTTGTCTGGCGTCTTGAGCGCGTCGGTATAACCCTCGCCGAACCACTGCCGCGCTCGCAGCAGGTCGTTGCGCGTGACCCAGAAGTTCTTGCCCTTCACGCCGACGTCGAGCTGGAACACGTGATCGCCAGCCTCCTGCGTCGAGAACGCGATCTGGCGCTCGGAGCGCGCTTCCAAAGAGCGCAGGAACGGATTGCGCACCGCGGACGAATAGAACCCCGTAGGCGAGAATTTGTGCAGCAGCACGTCGCCGGGCTCGATCTGCGTCAGCGCGTTCTTCCAGCCCTCGGGGATCGGGCTTTCGCGCGTGAGAAGCGGCCGTGTGCCGAACTGGAACGCGATCGTACCGAGTTCCGGATTGTCGATCCAGTCGTTCCAGTCGCGCAGATACCAGACGCCGCCGGCCATCACGATCGGCACGTCGTCGCTGATGCCGCCTTCGCGCATCACGTCGCGCAGTTCCTTCACGCGCGGATACGGGTCCTGCGGCTTCAGCGGGTCCTCGGCATTCGACAGGCCGTTATGCCCGCCCGCGAGCCACGGATCCTCGTACACCACCGCGGCAAGCCACTCGGCTGCCTTCGAATACGCCCGCTTCCACAGCGCGCGGAAGGCACGGCCGGAGCTGACGATCGGCAGATAGCTGACACCGTAGGATGCGGTAATCTCGGACAGCTTGTACGGCATGCCCGCACCGCAGGTGACGCCGGCGACCTTGCCGCGCGTGCGTTCGAGAACGCCGTGCAGGATCCGCTGCGCGCCGCCCATTTCCCACAGCACGTTGATGTTGATCGCGCCCTTGCCATCGGCGATCTCGTACGCGCGCTCGACCTGCTGGACCGCGCCTTCGATCGCGTATTCGACGAGTTCCTCGTGCCGATCGCGCCGCGTCAGCGCCGCATAGACCTGCGGGATGATCTTGCCGTCAGGATCGTAGCTGTCGGCGTTGACCGCCGACACCGTGCCGATACCCCCGGCCGCAGCCCAGGCGCCAGCCGACGCGTGGTTGGTCGCGGCGACGCCCTTGCCGCCCTCAACCAGAGGCCAGACTTCCCGACCGTTATAGACGATAGGCTTCAGGCCCTTGAACACGACGTCACCTCTCCCGGAAAATACGGCCCCCTATATCGCAAGGACGCAGCGCGCGAGCAATATTAAGACCTAGGTTAGTAGATCGCCCAATGCGCCCGGCCGCCCGAGCGCGTCCTCGTACAGCGCGCGATAGCGAGCGATCATAACCGCTTCGTCGAATTCCGCGCGCGCCTTGGCCTGGTTCGCGGCCCCGACCGAGGCGCGCAACGCCGGATCGGCAACCAGTGCCTGCAACGCGTCGCGCAGCCGGACTTCGTTGGCGATGTCGGTCACGAACGGCAGGTTTTCCGTCGAGACCATCCGCGTGATATCGCCGACCGGATAGCTTGCGATCGGCAGGCCCGCGGCCATCGCCTCGACCACCGCAATCGGAAACTGCTCGCTGCGCGACGACACGGCGAGCATGTCGAAATGGCCGATATAGCGGTACGGGCGATCGAGAAATCCGGGCAGCACGAGCTTGTCCGCCATCCCCATCGCGGCGGCGGCTTGCAGGATGTTGGCGCGCTCCGGCCCTTCGCCGACGATCACGAGGCGCACCCGGCCCGAGACGCCACCGACGGCCCGGACCAGCGCGGTGAGGTCCTTCACCTCGCGCAAGCCCGCCAGCGCGCCGATCACGACTTCCTTGGCGTTGCGCGTGAACCCGGGGATCGCCTTGGGCTCGGGCTTCTGCGCGTAATAGGCGGTACCGATCCCGTTGACGATCCGGTGCACGCGCTCGCGCGGCTGCTTCCAGGTCTTCAGCGCGATACCTTCGAGCACCTCGGACGGCACCGCGAGCGCATGCGCTGCGCCCAGCGCGAGCCGCCGATAGATGTTGCGCTCGATCTTGAGCCCGCTCGCCTCGTCCGCGTTGAACCCGTCCTCGTGATGGACGAGCGGCGGCGCGCCCTTGGCGAATGCCCGCCGCGCCATCGCCCCGTCGATCGCACCCCAGTTATAGCTCAGCACCATATCGAACCGCCGCATGTACTGCGCGATCGCCTCGTAGCGCTTGACCGACGGCTTGCCGGTCAGTGGCGGCGGGGTCTGCGCGATCTCGTAGCGGATGCCCTTCGCGATCGAGTCCCGCGCGCTCAAGGCGTCCGGCATCCCTGATACGATGGTGTGCTTCGCCCGATCGCCGAACGCATTCATCAGCCGAACCGCACGCGCCTCCTTGCCGCCGAGGTCGAACGACGAGTGGAGATGGAGGATGTTGACGGGTGCGGCCATCCGCGACCGATGCCGATTTTCGCGGCAGCTTTCAAGGTGGCGCAAACCCGTCTTGGCGGGTGCGGTCTTGCACGATCGGTACCGCGATGCCATTATATGACAACAACGTCATGCGCAGCAAGCAGCGTGACGACACCCGAAGACTGACAGAGAGTTGGACGAGGATTTCGAGCAGCGGTCGCGCTCGATCGATGGTTTTGCCCGTATGAGGCGAGGTCTTCGCGCGGCCCGAACGACAATCCGGTCCTTTGAGTCCGCCCCCGCTGTCGAAGCGCTGGAGGCCGGGCCAGACCGCCAACGACGAGGCACGACGATGCGGCTCCCTTCCAACGACGACATGACCACGCCCCAGCTGAACGGCGACTCCGCTGGCGCGGCGACGATCGACACGCACGTAACGCGGCGCGGGCTGCTCGGGTCGGCGATCACCGCGGGCGGCGCGGCGATGCTGCCGCTGGCATCTGCCGAGGCCGCCCCCACGGAGCGCAACGTCGACGTGCTGCTGGTCGGCGGCGGGATCATGAGCGCGACGCTCGCGGTGCTGCTCCACCAGCTCGAACCGACCTGGACGATCGAACTGGTCGAGCGGCTCGACAAGGTCGCGGAGGAAAGCTCGAACGGCTGGAACAACGCGGGCACCGGTCACTCGGCGCTGTGCGAACTGAACTACACGCCGGTCAACGCGGCGGACGGGCTGGTCGAGATCAAGAAGGCGATCGAGATCAACGAGCAGTTCCAGGTGACGCGCCAGTTCCTTAGCCATCAGGTCGATGCCGGGATGCTCGCCAACCCGCGCTCGTTTATCAACTCCACCCCGCATATGAACCTGGTGTGGGGCGATGCGAACGTCGCGTTCCTGCGCAAGCGCCACGCCGCGTTGCAGGCGAGCCCGCTGTTCTCCGGCATGGAATTCTCGACCGATCCCAAGCAGATCGCGCAGTGGGTACCGGTGATGATGCAGGGTCGCGACCCGGCGATGAAGCTCGCCGCGACGCGCTCGCCGCTCGGCACCGATTGCAACTGGGGTGAGGTCACGCGGCAATATGTCGACGCGATGCGCAAGCAGCCTGGCTTCACGCTGACCACCGGCCATGAGGTGCGGTCGCTGGAGCGGAGCGCGGACAAAAGCTGGCGGGTGACCGCGCGCGACATGAAGAGTGACGAGAAGCGGATCATCAACGCGCGCTTCGTGTTCGCCGGCGCGGGCGGTGGCGCGCTGCCGATCCTGCAGAAGTCGGGTATCCCCGAGGCGGACGATTATGCCGGCTTCCCGGTCGGTGGCTCGTTCCTCGTCACCGACAAGCCCGAGGTTGCGGAGCGTCACCTCGCCAAGGTCTACGGCAAGGCCGCGGTCGGATCGCCGCCGATGTCGGTGCCGCATCTCGACACACGCTATCTCGACGGCAAGCAGGCGCTGCTGTTCGGGCCGTTCGCGACCTTCTCGACCAAGTTCCTCAAGGAAGGCTCGTATTTCGATCTGCCGGCGTCGGTGACGCTCGACAATTTCCGGCCGATGATCGCGGTCGGCTGGGACGATTTCGACCTCGTCGAATATCTCGCCGGGCAGTTGATCATGTCCGACGCCGACCGGATGACCGCGCTGCGCGAGTATTTCCCGGGGGCGAAGGACGGCGACTGGCGGCTGTGGCAGGCGGGTCAGCGCGTCCAGATCATCAAGCGCGATCCGAACAAGGGCGGCGTGCTGAAGCTCGGCACCGAGATCGTCGCGTCGAAGGACGGCTCGATCGCGGCGTTGCTGGGGGCGTCGCCGGGCGCGTCGACCGCGCCGTCGATCATGCTCGATTTGCTCAAGAAGGTGTTCCCCAACCACCTCGCGACGGCGGCGTGGCAGGGCAAGATTCGCGAGATCGTCCCGAGCTACGGCGTCAAGCTCAACGACAAGCCCGAGCTGATCGCCAAGACCTGGGCGGCGACCGCGCAGACGCTGCAACTCACGGTGCCATCGCCGGCGGTGCAGGTCGCGACGCGGCCGAAGCCGGCGGCGACGCGCGTCAAGGTCGACCGTAGCCCCGACCTGGCGCTGTAAGAGCGGGGAGAGCCAACGCCATTCCCGTCATCCCCGCGTAGGCGACGATCCAATACCTTCGGAGCCGGCAATTTTACCGATAAGCCGGCCAGTATGGATCCCCGCCTGCGCGGGGATGACTAATTGGGCAGATTACCCGGCGAACGTGGATTTCGGGATATGCGTGATCCGGCATGCCAGGTCCGCCTCGCCGCTTGCCACGACGTAGAAGTCCCCCGCATCGGCGATGCCCGTCGTGAAGACGACGTTGTCGAGGTACATCTGGTCCTTCAGCGGCTCGGTCAGTTCGGGCTTGGGCTCGAGCAGCGCGGTATGCTCGGTCGCCACCGTGATCGCGGGGTCGTCTTCGTCGAGGATCGACCAGTACGTCCGGTAGATCCCGACCACACCCGACGGCTCGACGCCATGCCACAGCGTAAGCCAGCCACGATCGGTCAGGATCGGGGGCGCGCCGCCGCCCATCCGCGCGGTCGAGACGGTGGCCGAATGCGGGCGGATGCCGGGCTTGTCGTGCGGCTTCCAGTGCAGCGCATCGGGCGAGCGCGACAGGTTGATCGACGGCCCGCTGCGCCATTCGCTGCCCGGTGGATAGGCGAAATACAGGTCGCCGAGCGGGCGGGTCTGCGCCCAATACTGCCCGTCGATCAGCCCTTCGAAGATCAGCATGTCCTTGTTCTGGTGATCGAGCACGATACCCTCGAGCTGCCAGTCGAGCGCGTCGGCGGACGAATACAACGTCGTCGAATGCCGCTCCGGGCTCACGGAACAGGTGGTCATCAGATAGCGATCGCCGACCTTCGAGATTCGCGCATCCTCGACACCGTAGCATTGGTACGAGGTGCGCGGCGCGATCGCCTTGCCGTAATGCACCGCGACCACCGAGCGGCCCTCGGCATCCAGTTCGACCGGGAGCAGCCAAGACAACGACGTCAGCGCCATCACCTTCCACCCGCCGCCGGGGATCAGGAATTTGCGCGGATCCTTGGTATCGACCATCTGCAACGGCCACGCATCGAGCAGGTATGCGCCGTCCTGCCAGCGGATCGCATGGACGTTGCCGTTCTTGACCGGCTGCTTGAGCGCCTCGGCGACGCGCACCATCAGCAACAGGTTGCCGTTCGCCAGCCGCGTCATCCCGGGATTGAACGCGCCGAGCACATAGGTCTCCGCGCCGACCTTCCCCGCCAGCGGCGAGCGCGACAGGTCGATGTCGGCGGGGGTGAAGACGAGCTGGTCGAACATGCTATTCTCCTTGGTGATACGCGGCGACGCGACCATTCATCACTACCGTCATCCTGACGAAAGTCAGGATCCAGAGCCGTGAAGGACGCCTCTCCGTTACTCTGGATCCTGACTTTGGTCAGGATGACGGGAAGGGCGTGGCGCTCGACGACATACCGCCGAGCCGTCTTGCCTATTCCCCCTCGAGCGCCCGCGGGACGATGACGATCTGCTGGATCACGGTCCGCGTCGGCTGCGTCAGCACGAACTCCACCCCGACCGCGATATCCTCCGCGCGCAGCATCTGCTCCGCTTCGATCATCTGGCGCTGCTTGTCGTCGGGGACGTCCGGATACTGCATGTTCGAGCCGACCTTGCCAGGCTCGACCAGCGAGACCTTGATCCCCTTCGGCCCGAGCTCGCGCCGCAACGCTTCCGAGAAGCCGGCGATCCCCGACTTCACCCCGGCATACACCGTCGAGCTCGGCCCGAGGATATGCGCGCTCAGCGAGCCGATGATGACGATGTCGCTGATCGGCTTCATCCGGTGCGCGGCGTGATGCGCGCTGAGCAGATAGGCGGTGAAGTCGACCGCGATCGCATAGCGAAGTTCGTCCTCGCTCATCTGCGTCAGGCCGCCGGCCGCGACCGCCGCGTTGACGACGGTGATGTCGAACCCGCCGAGATATGCCTCGCCGGCGTCGAAGAACGCGCGGACCTTGTCGGGATCGGCGAGCTCGGTGATCATCCCGTCGCCCTCGCCGACTTCGCGAATGCGCGCGAGCGCGTCCTGCAGATAGCGTTCGTCGCGGCCGCAGATATAGACCTTGGCCCCTTCCGCCGCGAGCAGCACCGCGATCGCCCGGCCGATCCCGGTGGTCCCCCCGGTGATGATCGCGCGGCGGCCCTTCAGCGGGCGGACAGTGGTGTGGGCGTCGGAGAGTTCGGTCATCAAGTATCCCGGCTTGTCAGCAGATTGGCGGCGAAATGCACGTTGAAACACTGCGCGCCGCCCTCCCCTAAGCGCGGATCGCCGCCCCCTCAAGCGCCCGCGCCAGCAACCGGTCGATCGGCTCCTGCAGCATCGTCTCGCTCAGCGTCGGAGCGTGGCCGACGCCCGGCACGGTCACCACTTCGGCCAAGTCGAGCGACGCCGCCATCCGCTCCGCGGTCGCCGCCGACAGCAGGTCCGAGCGGCCACCGCGGACGATCAAGGTCGGCACGTCGCGCAGCGAGCCCAGCGCCTGCCACATGTCCGGCCCGGCTTCGTTACCCGGTACGCGGAACGGCTCGGCGATCTTCAGGTCGTAGTCGAGCACGATCCGGCCCGAACTGTTGAGCCGGTACAGCCGCTTGGCCATCGCCAGCCAATCCTCGATCTGCCAGTCAGGATAGACGTCGCCGTTATTCTCGGCGACGCAGCGCGCGGCGTGCATCCAGGTCGGGAAGACGCTCGACTTGCCGACATAGCCGCGGATCCGCGCCAACCCCTGCGCGTCGATCTCCGGCCCGACATCGTTGAGCAACGCCGCCGCCATCTGCCCCCGCGACGGCCCCGCCATCAGCATCGTGACGATTCCGCCGAGCGACGTCCCGAACGCGATGTACCGATCGATCCCCTGCTCCGTCAGCAGCGCCTCGACGTCCTGCACATAGGTCAGCGGCACATACGACATCGGGTCCTTCGCATACGCGCTCTCGCCACGCCCGCGAAAGTCCACGGCGATCAGGCGCCAGCGCCCGGCCAGCCTTGCCGCCAGCGCATCGAAATCGCGCGCATTGCGGGTGAGCCCAGCCATGCACAGGATCGGCGGCTGGCCTTCCTCGCCCCCCGGATAGTCCCTCGCGTGCAGTCTCAGCCCGTCGTTGGACCACCAATAGAGGTTTTCGTATGCGGCCATGGTTGCGTCCTTCGGGTAGCGGCCACCATATCGCCGCATGGCCATCGACCCGCAAGTGTATCGCCCCGAAGCTGAACTTCTAACGCTGGGGGACGGCTTCTTCGATCCCGTCGCGCCCGCCGACTTCCCCGAGACGCGGCTTCGTTTCCGCAACGACCGCGCCGCCGCGCAGATCGGTCTCGACACGCTGACGGATGACGAATGGACGCGCCATTTCGGCCGGTTCTCACCGCTCCCCGACACGCTCCCCAAGCCCTTAGCCCTCCGCTATCACGGCCACCAGTTCCGCACCTACAACCCCGATCTCGGCGATGGCCGCGGTTTCACCTTCGCGCAGATGCGCGACGATCGCGGTCGCCTGATGGACCTCGGCACCAAGGGATCGGGCCAGACCCCGTGGAGCCGCGCGGGCGATGGCCGCCTGACACTAAAGGGCGGGATGCGCGAGATCCTCGCGACCGAGATGCTCGAAGCGCTCAACGTCCCCACCTCGCGCACGCTGTCGCTGATCGAAACGGGCGAAGAACTCCAGCGCGGCGACGAGCCTAGCCCGACGCGTTCGGCGGTCCTCGTTCGCCTCAATCACAGCCATGTCCGAATCGGCAGCTTCCAGCGCCTCGCCTACGAACGCGACGAAGCAGGTTTGCGCAAACTCGTCGGCTACACGCTCCGCAACCTCTACGACGAGGACAGCGACGATCCGGTCCGCCTGCTCGACCTCGTCGTCGGCCGCACCGCGCGTCTCGCAGCACGCTACATGGCGGCGGGCTTCGTCCACGGCGTGCTCAATTCGGACAACATCAACGTCACCGGCGAGAGCTTCGACTATGGCCCGTGGCGGTTTGCCCCGACCTGGGACCCGGCCTTCACCGCTGCCTATTTCGACCATCAGGGTCTCTACGCGTTCGGCCGCCAGCCCGAAGCGATCCACTGGGACGTGATGCAGCTGGCCGTCGCGCTCCGCCAGATCGCAGAGAGCGACCCGCTGGTGGCTGCACTCGACCAGTTCGGTCCACGCTATCAACCCGAAGTCACGCAGGCGATCCTCTGGCGCCTCGGCGTCCGCCCGCGCGACCCTGACACCGACCGCGACCTCGTCCAGGCCACCGAACGCGCGCTCCGCACCTCCGGCGTTGGGATCGATCGGTTCTTCTTCGACGCGTTCGGTGGGGATCTGCCCGACACCTACGCCGAACCCTGGGCCGAAGTCCGTGCCGCGCTCGCCGCCTACGAACCCCGGAAGGATCGCTCGCACCCCTATTGGGCGGGCGAGCCTTGCGGCATGCTGATCGACGAGGTGGAGGCGATCTGGGCGCCGATCGTCGAGCATGACGACTGGAGTGCGCTGAACGCCAAGGTCGCCGCGATCCGCACGATGGGCGAAGCGCTAGCCGAGTAATCTCCCCCTTCCCTGGAAGGGAGGGGCTGGGGGTGGGTCGGTTTCCGTGTGGTGCAACGGTTGCATCACAAGCCGGCCCACCCACCCCCGCCCCTCCCTTCCAGGGAGGGGAGAAGCAAGCCGGGCACACCTCCACGGAAAAGACCCCGCATCCGCCAGTGGAAACTCGCCGCGAATCAAGGCAAGAGCGGCGCATGTCCGACGAGATCATCTCCTACGAGCCGGCCACCGGCGCGATTCTCTGGCGTCAACCGATCGGCGACGTCGATGCCGAAGTCGCCTTCGCGCGCGCCGGCTGGTCGAGCTGGGCGTCGAAGCCACTGGCCTTCCGGATCGAGACGATGCGGCGCTTCGCCAACATCGTCCGGCAGCGCAACGACGCCTTCACCGACCTGATCTCCCGCGAAACCGGCAAGCCGATCTGGGAAGCGCGCGGCGAAGTCGAGACCGTCGTCGCCAAGGTCGACATATCGGTCAGCGCCTATGCCGACCGTACCGCGCAGCGTCGTCTCGAAGCGACGATGGGCTCTCGCATCGCCGTCCGCCACAAGCCGCATGGCGTGCTCGCGGTGCTCGGGCCGTACAACTTCCCCGCGCATCTGCCCAACGGCCACATCGTCCCCGCACTGATCGCCGGCAACGCGGTCGTCTTCAAACCGTCCGAAAAGACCCCCGCAGTCGGCGCGTTCCTCGTCGAATGCTTCCGCGCCGCCGGCGTACCGCCCGAGTGCATCCGTCTCGTCATTGGCGGCCCGAACGAAGGCAAGGCGCTCGCCGCGCATCCCGATATCGACGGGCTGTTGTTCACCGGCTCGGCGCGCACCGGCCTGGCGCTCAACCGCGCGTTCGCCGACAAGCCCGAGAAGATCCTCGCGCTGGAGATGGGCGGCAACAACCCGATCGTCGTCTGGGACACGCCCGACCTGCACACCGCGGCGATCCTGATCATCCAGTCGGCCTTCACCACCGCCGGCCAGCGCTGCACCGCGGCGCGCCGGCTGATCGTCGACACCAAGCTCTATGACCCGCTGATCGCCACCGTCGACAAGATGGTCGGCCGGATCATCGTCGGCGAGCCGCATGCCAACCCCGCCCCGTTCATGGGCCCGGTGATCGACAACGAAGCCGCCGAGCAGCTGACCGAAAGCTTCCTCGAACTGCTCACGCGCGGTGGTCGCCCGATCCGCCATCTCGAACGCCAGGTCGCGGACCTGCCGTTCCTGAAACCCGCGCTGATCGACGTCACCGACATCGCCGACCGTCCCGATATCGAGCTGTTCGGCCCGATCCTGCAGGTGATCCGCGTCGACGATTTCGACGCCGCGATCGCCGAGGCCAACAACACGCGCTACGGCCTGTCCGCCTCGCTGATCAGCCAGACGCCCGCGCTGTACGACCGCTTCTGGGCGAACATCCGCGCCGGCATCGTCAACTGGAACAAGCCCACCAACGGCGCCTCGTCAGGCGCCCCGTTCGGCGGCATCGGCTGGTCGGGCAATCACCGCCCGAGCGCCTATTACGCCGCCGATTACTGCGCCTACCCGGTCGTCAGCAGCGAATCCGAGAGCGCGCGTGCGTCGATCGGCATCGGCCTTGCCGACGGCTGACCGCGTTTCGGCGCGTTCGAAAGCAATCCTACCTCCCGCCAAAGCATCATTCGGTTGCGGTGCAGCGGGTTGCCGTCCATCTCTTATCCTATGGCAAGCCTCCTAGATCCCACCGCCCGCGGGCGCGTCATCCTCGTCGGGGCGGGACCGGGCGATCCCGGCCTCCTCACCGTCCGCGCAGTCGAGGCGCTGAAGACCGCCGACGTCGTCGTCCATGACGGGCTGATCGACCCGCGCGTGCTCGACATCGCACCGCCGGAAGCGCAGCGCATCTCGGTCGCCAAAAAGCGCGCGCGCCATACGCTGCCGCAGGAGGCGATCAACGCGCTGATCATCGCGCATGTGAAGACCGGCGCGATCGTGATCCGCCTGAAGGGTGGCGACCCGTTCGTGTTCGGCCGTGGCGGCGAGGAAGTCGAAGCAGTTCGCGCTGCCGGCCTTCCGGTCGAGGTCATTCCCGGCGTCTCGGCCGCGCTTGGTTGCGCCGCCGAAGCGATGTTGCCGCTCACGCACCGCGATCACTCCAGCGCGGTCAGCTTTGTCGCCGGCCAGTGCAAGGGCCTGAGCGAGCAGAACTGGGCCGGGCTGGCTGGTCAGGGCCGGACGCTGGTCATCTACATGGGCATCGCGAGCGCGACCGACATCGCCGACAAGCTGATGACCGATGGCGTCGCCCCCGACATGCCCGTCGCGGTGCTCGAACGCGGCACGCTCAAGGGTTCGCGGGCGATCCGGACGTTGCTTGCCGATCTCGGTGCGATGGTGACGCGCGAGGCGGTGAAAAGCCCCGCGATCATCGTTGTCGGAGAAGTCGTCGAACTGTCGGACGCCGAAGACAAACTTGCCCGCTGGGCCCGCGTAGCAGAGGACGCCGCAGCATGAAGCTGTTGACCGGAAACGACCTTCCCACCGGTGACGTCGTCTGGTGGACCGGCAATGGCTGGTCGCGCCACATCGAGGACGCGACCGATGTCGGCGTCGCTGGCGAAGCGATCCTCCAGGCGGAGGAAGGCGCGCGCCGCGTCAACGTCCCCTATCTGATCGAGGCCACGCAGACCGACGACGGCCCCCGCCCCGCCCACATCAAGGACCGCATCCGCGCGCTCGGCCCGACGATGCGGCCCGACCTGACTCTCAAACCCGCCGACCCGACCGCCGGCAGCTGGGTAATCTGACATGTATAAATACGACGAATACGACCAGGCAATCGTCGACCAGCGCGTCGACGAGTTCCGCGACCAAGTCCGCCGCCGCCTCTCGGGCGAGCTGACCGAGGACCAGTTCAAGCCGCTCAGGCTGATGAACGGGCTGTACCTCCAGCTGCACGCGTACATGCTGCGCGTCGCGGTGCCGTACGGGACGCTCGACGGGCGGCAGATGCGGATGCTCGGGCATATCGCGCGCAAATACGACCGCGGTTACGGCCACTTCACCACGCGGCAGAACATCCAGTTCAACTGGATCCAGCTCGACCAGACCCCGGACATCCTCCAGGAGCTGGCGACGGTCGAGATGCATGCCATCCAGACCAGCGGCAACTGCATCCGCAACATCAGCTCCGACCAGTTCGCCGGCGCCGCCGCGGACGAGGTCGCCGACCCGCGCCCCTGGGCCGAGCTGATCCGCCAATGGTCAACGTTCCATCCGGAATTCACCTACCTCCCGCGGAAATTCAAGATCTGCGTGATCGCGGCGGACGAGGATCGCGCGGCGATGCGGCTGCATGACATCGGCATCGGGCTGCACGTCCGCGACGGCGAACTCGGCGCGAAGATCTATGTCGGCGGCGGCATGGGCCGTACGCCGATGATCAGCCA
>Ga0265798_10005076_pt1 | contig 17862 bp, 15 predicted proteins | sample P3T30metagenome_FD_192430 | JGI IMG/M metagenome (GOLD analysis project Ga0265798, IMG submission 192430) | Plant litter microbial communities from East Loma Ridge, Irvine, California - P3 T30 | ecosystem: Environmental > Terrestrial > Plant litter > Unclassified | place: USA: California... | reverse complement strand
GCCAGCGTGTCGGGCCCCAGTCCCGCCCCCGCAATCTCTTCCTGGCCATCGACGCCATCCGTATCGCCGGCCAGCGCATGCACGCCGGCGCAGCCCTCCAGCGTCAGCCCCAGCGACAACAGGAACTCGACATTGCGCCCGCCGCGTCCCTGGCCGCGCACTGTCACGGTGGTCTCGCCGCCCGACAGCATTACGCAGGGTTTCGCAAAAGGCTGGCCATATTCCGCCACCTGGCGCGCGACGCCCGCCATCGCCTTGCCGACGTCGCGCGCCTCGCCCTCAATGGCATTGCCGAGAATGTAAGGGGTGATGCCGGCGTCCTTCGCCACGGCGGCCGCCGCTTCCAGCGCCATCTGCGGCGTCGCGATCATGCGCGTCTCGCAGCGCGCCAGGCGCGGGTCGCCCGGCTTGACCGATTCGCCGCGCCCGCTTTCCAGCACCTCGCGCACCGCAGCGGGGAGCGCGATGCCGTAGCGTTTGACGATCGCCAGCGCGTCCGCACAGGTGCTCGGATCGCCGACCGTCGGGCCGGAAGCGATGTCGCAGGGACGGTCGCCCGGCACGTCCGAGATCAATAAGGTCACCACGCGCGCCGGATGGCAGGCTGCCGCCAGGCGCCCGCCCTTGATCGCCGAAAGATGGCGGCGTACGGTGTTCATTTCCCCAATGGTCGCGCCGGAGGCGAGCAGGGCGCGGTTGACCGCCTGCTTGTCTTCCAGTGTGATGCCGTCGAGCGGCAGCGGCAGCAGGGCCGAGCCGCCGCCGGAGATCAGGCAGATCACGGTGTCGTCCGCGCTCAGTCCGCGCACGAGTTCCATCATGCGCCGGGCAGCATGGAGGCCGGCTTCGTCCGGCACCGGATGCGCGGCCTCGACGATCTCGATGCGCTCGCAGGGCACCGCGTAGCCGTAGCGCGTGACCACCAGGCCGGACAGCGGACCGGCCCAGCTCTGCTCCAGCGCCCGCGCCATCGCACTCGATGCCTTGCCGGCCCCGATCACGATGGTCCGGCCCTTGCCGGGCTCGGGCAGGTGCCTCGGCACGCAATGCCCGGGCTGGGCCGACTCGACGGCGGCCTCGAACATCTTCACCAACAGCTCACGTGGACTGGCTTGCATACAAAATCTCCCGGAATCAGGCCTGCGCAGGTTTCTGGCCGATTTCGAAGTTTGCCATCTTTTCGAGCGCACGTACCATCGCCGAGTGGTCCCAGCTTGCGCCGCCATGGGCCGCGCAGCTGTTGAACAGCTCCTGGGCGGTGGCGGTGTTGGGCAGCGAGACGCCCACTGCGCGCGCACTCGACAGCGCCAGGTTCAGGTCCTTCTGGTGCAGCTCGATGCGGAAGCCCGGATCGAAAGTACGCTTGACCATGCGTTCGCCGTGCACTTCGAGGATGCGCGAGGCAGCGAAGCCGCCCATCAGCGCCTGGCGCACCTTGGCCGGATCGGCGCCCATCTTCGACGCGAACAGCAGGGCTTCGCCGACCGCCTCGATGTTCAGCGCGACGATGATCTGGTTGGCCACCTTGCAGGTCTGGCCGGCGCCGTTCTCGCCCACCAGGGTAATGTTCTTGCCCATCAGTTCGAACAGCGGCTTGACGCGATCGAAGGCCGCTTCCGAGCCGCCGACCATGATGGTGAGACTTGCCGCCCTGGCGCCGACTTCGCCGCCGGACACTGGGGCGTCGACGTATTCGCAGCCCAGCGCCTTGATGCGCCCGGCGAATGCTTTCGTTTCGACCGGCGAGATCGAGCTCATGTCGACCACCACCTTGCCCGGCGTGAGGCCGGCGGCCACGCCGTCCTCGTCGAACAGGGCCGCGGCCACGTGCGGGGTGTCCGGCACCATGGTGATGATCACGTCGGCGTTCTGCGCGACCTCGCGGCTAGAGCCGCAGGCCTTGCCGCCGGCGTCGACCAGTTCGCCCGGCACGCTGCCGTGGGTGTACAGGAAGACTTCGTGGCCGGCCTTGATCAGGTGGCCCGCCATCGGGTTGCCCATGATGCCCAGGCCGATGAATCCGATTTTGCTCATTGCTTTCTCCGTCACTTTAGAATGCGTACTTGTCGCGCAGCGCCTGCGTGGCGGCGCGGAACAGGCCCTGGTCGCTGCCGACGGCGACCATGGTCGCGCCCATCTCGATGTAGCGGCGCGCATCGCTTTCGACCGGCGCCAGGATCCCGACCGGTACGCCGGCAGCTTTGGCGGCGGCGAACACCTGCTGCATCGCTTCCTGCACTTCCGGATGGTTGGCGTTGCCCAGGTAGCCGTAGCCTGCCGCCAGGTCCGAGGGGCCGATGAAGACGCAGTCGACGCCGTCCACCGCGCAGATGTCGGCGATGTTCGCGACCGCGGTGCGGCTCTCGATCTGCAGCGCCACCGTGATGTGCTGGTTGCTGACCTTGTGGTAGTCGGGGATGGTGCCGAAGCGGTTGCCGCGCATCGAGACCGACACGCCGCGCACGCCTTCCGGCGCATAGCGGGTCGCGGCGACGGCCTGGGCGGCTTCCCCGGCGGTCTCGACGAAGGGCACCAGGAAGTTGTAGAAGCCGGCGTCCAGCAGGCGCTTGATCTGCACCGTGTCGTTCGACTGCGGACGCACCACCGGCGCGCTCGGGCTGTCCTTCAGGGCCATCAGCTGGAAGATGAAGCCGTTCAGGTCGTTCGGCGAATGTTCGCCGTCCAGCAGCAGCCAGTCGAAGCCGGCCAGGCCCAGGATTTCGGTGGTGAAGGGATTGGCCAGCGAGGACCAGCAGCCGATCTGCACCTTGCCTTCGCGCAGGTCCTGCTTGAAGCGGTTCGGGATGCCGCTGTAGGGAGTGGTATAGCTCATCGTGTTCTCCGGTTGGCGGAATCAGCGCACCAGGCAGGGGCGCTTGTTGTCGAAGGTCCAGTTCGGGACCAGGAACTGCATGGCGGCGGCATCGTCGCGCGCGCCCAGGCCCATGTTTTTATATGCCTGATGGGCCTTGTCGAGTTCATCGAGGTCGATCTCGATGCCCAGGCCCGGCTTGGAAGGAATGCGGATCATGCCGCCTTCGATCTTCAGAGGTTCCTTGGTCAGGCGCTGGCCGTCCTGCCAGATCCAGTGGGTGTCGATCGCGGTAACCTTGCCCGGCGCGGCGGCGCCGACGTGGGTGAACATGGCCAGCGAGATGTCGAAGTGGTTGTTCGAGTGCGAGCCCCAGGTCAGGCCGAACATCTCGCACAGCTGGGCCACGCGCACCGAACCCTGCATGGTCCAGAAATGCGGGTCGGCCAGCGGGATGTCGACCGACTGCAGCTGGATCGAGTGGGCCATCTGGCGCCAGTCGGTGGCGATCATGTTGGTGGCGGTCGGCAGGCCGGTGGCGCGGCGGAACTCGGCCATCACCTCGCGGCCCGAGAAGCCGCCTTCCGCGCCGCAGGGGTCTTCGGCATAGGCCAGCACGCCGTGCTTGTCGCGGCACACGCGGATCGCTTCCTTGAGCGACCAGGCGCCGTTCGGATCGAGCGTGATGCGGGCGTCCGGGAAGCGCTCGTGCATGGCATTGACCGCTTCCATCTCTTCGTCGGCGGACAGCACGCCGCCTTTCAGCTTGAAGTCGTTGAAGCCGTAGCGTTCGCGGGCCGCTTCGCACAGGCGCACCACGGCTTCCGGCGTCAGGGCTTCCTCGTTACGCAGGCGGAACCAGGCATCGCCGGCATCCGGCTCGCTGCGGTAGTTCAGCGGCGTCTTGTTGCGGTCGCCGACGTAGAACAGGTAGCCCAGCATTTCGACGGCATCGCGCTGCATGCCTTCGCCCAGCAGGGCGGCTACCGGCACGTTCATGAACTGGCCCAGCAGGTCGAGCAGGGCGGATTCCACGGCGGTAACGGCGTGGATCGTGGTGCGCAGGTCGAAGGTCTGGTTGCCGCGGCCGCCCGCATCGCGGTCGGCGAAGGCCTTGCGCATGCTATTGAGGATGTTGTTGTACTCGCCCAGCGTCTTGCCGACGATGAGGGCCCTGGCATCTTCGATGGTCTGGCGGATCTTCTCGCCGCCCGGGACTTCGCCCAGGCCGGTATTGCCGGCGCTGTCGGAGATCAGCACGATGTTGCGGGTGAACCAGGGGCCGTGGGCGCCGGAGAGATTCAGCAGCATGCTGTCCTGGCCGGCGACGGGGACGACGCGCAGGTCGGTGATGACGGGAGCGCCCGATACGTAGGTGGTCATGTTTGCTTCCTTTGATACTTGAAGATTTATTTGGCGATCAGCGATTTGGACAGGGCCACGCGCTTGATGTCGCCGACGATGAACAGGTAGCAGAAGATCGCCAGTGCGGCGTTCGCGCCGACGTAGACCAGCGCGCCGGCAAAGGAGCCGGTGCCCTGCACGATGTAGCCGATGACGATCGGGGTGGTGATGCCGGCGGTGTTGCCGAAGGTGTTGAACAGTGCGCCCGACAGGCCGCCGGCTTCCTTCGGCGAGGTGTCCGAGACCACCGCCCAGCCCAGCGCGCCGACGCCCTTGCCGAAGAAGGCCAGCGACATCACGGCAACGACCAGCATGTCGGTTTCGATGTAGTTACAGGCGATCATGCTCATCGACAGCAGCATGCCGATCACGATCGGGACCTTGCGCGACACCGACAGCGAGTAACCGGACTTGGCCAAGCGGTCGGACAGCCAGCCGCCGAACACGCCGCCGAGGAAACCGGCGATGGCCGGCAGCGAGGCGACGAAGCCGGCCTTCAGGATGGTCATGTGGCGCTCCTGCACCAGGTAGACCGGGAACCAGGTCAGGAAGAAGTAGGTCAGCGTGGTGATGCAGTACTGGCCGATGTACACGCCCAGCAGCATGCGGTTGCCCAGCAGCTCGCGGATTGCGGCGAGGGTATTGACCTGGGACGGGGCCTTTTGCGCGCCGTCGAGGTCGACCAGCGCGCCGCCTTCCTGGATGTATTTCAGCTCGCTCTGGCTGACCGAGGGGTGGTCCTTCGGCGCGTAGATGGTCTTGAGCCAGACGAAGGCCATGACGATGCCGAGCGCGCCCATCACGTAGAACACGCTGTGCCAGCCGTAGCTGTGCACCAGCCAGCCCATGATGGGCGCGAACAGCACGGTGGCGAAGTACTGCGCCGAGTTGAAGATGGCGGCGGCAAGGCCCCGCTCGTTGGTCGGGAACCAGCTTGATGCGATCCGGCTGTTGCCCGGGAAGGAGGGCGCTTCGGCGGCGCCGACCAGCAGGCGCAGGGTGAACAGCATGGCCACCGCGGCGCCGCCGGCGAGGAAACCGGCCGCGCCGGTCAGCATCGTGAAAACCGACCACAGGAAGATGCTGAAGAAGTAGGTGATCTTCGAACCGAAGCGGTCCAGCAGCCAGCCGCCGGGGAGCTGGGCCAGCACGTAGGACCAGGCGAAGGCCGAGAACACGAAGCCCATCTGGACCGCGTCCAGGCCGAGCTCCTTCCTGATGCCCGGTGCGGCGATCGAAATCGTGGCGCGGTCGGCGTAGTTGATCGTGGTGATCACGAACAGCATGGCGAGAATCATCCAGCGGGTGCGGGTCTGCACCTTGGCAGCGCTGGCTGCATTGATGGCTTGTGCTTGTTCCACAAGTGTCTCCTGATGTCGTTTGAGTGCCCCGGCCTGGGCAGGGGTGCTGTCATTTCGTGTTCTTATGACAGGTATGGTAGATCGCCATTCATGCTCAAACAAACCAATGAATGTCTTGAACGATTCAAGAATTGGATCGCTGATCCGTGGCAAAGCTCTGCATGAAGGCAGGCAGGATGTCGCGCCGGAAGATGTCGAGGATGGGGTTGCCGTTGTCGCGGCGGTAGGCGCACACGGTTTGCACCGGCTCCGGCGGATCGGTCTGCATCGTGCGCAGCACCACGCCGCGCAGTTGCAGGCGCGCCGCGGCGGTGGGTATCAGCGCCACGCCGACGCCCGAGCTGACCAGGGCCAGCATGGTGTGGATCTGGCCGATGTGCTCGACCACGTCGGGCGTCACGCCGGCGGCATCGAAGCAGTTGTTCAGCAGCTGGTAGAAATAGCGCGCCTCGTAGGGCGAATACATCAGGAAGGGCTTGCCGTGCACGCAGGCCGGGGTCGGCCGGTCCGGCCAGTCGGCCGCCTCGCGCTCGGGGATCGCCAGCATCAGCGGCTCGGTGGCCAGCAGCACGGTCTCGAGCTCGCCATGGCGTGCGTGCGGGCGCATCAGGCCGATGTCGAGCTGGCCGCTGTCCAGCCCCTCCAGCTGCGAAGTCGTGACCAGTTCCTTCAGGGTCAGCGAGATGCCCGGCGCGCGCTCGCGCAGGCGCCGCACCAGGTCGGGCAGCAGGCCGTAGCCGAAGGCGGCGGTGAAGCCGATCGCCAGCGCACCCTGCTCGCCCTTGGCCACCCGGCGCGCCGTCACCACGGCCTCGTCGGCCATGCGCAGGATGCGCGCCGCTTCGGGAAAGAAGGCCTTGCCGGCCGCCGTCAGGCGCACGCCGCGGCTGCTGCGGTCCAGCAGGCGGGTGCCGACATGGTGTTCGAGCAGCTGGATCTGGCGGGAGAGCGGCGGCTGCGTCATGTTCAGGCGCTCGGCGGCGCGCCCGAAGTGCAGTTCTTCCGCGACCGCGACGAAGCAGCGGACCTGGCTGATCTCGAACATCGACTCTCCATGGTTTAGAAGGTGTGGCGGATACCGAGGTTGTAGCCGGTATTGCCGGTGCCCGATTCGGTATTGTTCGCCACAGTGTAGCCTGCGCCGTTGCGGTTATCGATATGCGCGTAGGCGGCGTACAGGCCGGTGCGCTTCGACAGGTTGTACAGGTAGCCGATGCCCCAGGCATTGGCGTCCTGGTTGAAGCTGGTGCGGTCGTCCTTGTGCATCACCGAGAACATCAGGTTGCCGGGGCCGACCGGGGCCGACAGGCCGAGCAGCACGTCGCGCCCATCGGTCGACGGGGTCGGGCGCACGCCGCCGTAGGGATTGTTGCTGTTGCCCAGCGTGGCGCTGTTGAAGCCCTTGTCGATGCCATAGATGGCGTGCAGCCTGAAGGCGGGGAACTGGTAAGTGGCCGCCAGCAGGGTGTTGCGCCCCAGCGTGCGGCTGACGGCCGGCGTGGTCGCGGTGGCGGCGGCATCCGTGTTCCTGGCGTTGTAGGCCAGGCGCAGCGCCAGCGGCCCTTTCGCATAGCCGAGCGCACCGCCGAACTGGCGTCCGGTCGAGGAGCTCGTCTGCTCGCCCGCGGCATAGGCCAGCTCGCCGTCGAAGCCGTTCAGCTTCGGTGATTTATAGGTGACCGTATTGCTGGTGCGGACGTTGCTGCCGTTGTCGGGGAAGAGGTTTTTCGAAGTGCCCGCATAGCCGGTGCCGAAAGGGTCGAAGGCGACCATGGCCAGGTGCCAGGGCGTGTACTGGCGTCCCAGTGAGACTTCGCCGAAGCCGCCGCGCAGGCCGACGAAGGCCTGGCGGTTGAAGATGGTGTTGGAAGCGTCGAGCTCTCCGGTGTCGATCTTGGCGCCGGTCTCCAGCGTGAAGAAGGCGGACAGGCCGTTGCCCAGGTTCTCGGTGCCGCGGAAGCCGATGCGCGAGGCCGAGGCCGCGCCGCTGGTGATTTTGGTCGACGGGCTGGCGGTGCCGCCATGCTCGCTGACGATGGCGGCGTCCATGATGCCGTAGATGTTCACCTGGGTCTGGGCCTGAACTGCGGTTGCCGCGCCGGCGAGGGCGATGATCAGTGCTGCCTTTTTCATGCTTGTCTCCTGCTTGTTGTGATGGATAGGGGCGTGCGCCGGCCGCGCCGGACCTTCGCAGGCAGGCGCAGTCGGAGTCGTTCGAGAAGATGGGAGGCTTACGTCACCGGGGCCGGATTGAACAGCGCCAGCGCGTTGTGCAGGCGCCAGTGCTCGGCCCAGGTTTTCTTGCGGCCGCTGGCGACGTCGAGGATGAAGTGGAACAGTTCCCAGCCGACGTCCGGAATCGTCGCTTCGCCGGTGGCGATGCGGCCGGCGTTGATGTCCATGAGGTCGTGCCAGCGCCGCGCCAGGTCGTCGCGGGTGGCGACCTTCACCACCGGCACCGCCGCCAGGCCGTAGGGCGTGCCGCGGCCGGTGGTGAACACGTGGACGTTCATGCCGGACGCCAGCTGCAGCGTGCCGCAGATGAAGTCGCTGGCCGGGGTGGCGGCGTAGATCAGGCCCTTCTGCTCGAGCTTCTGGCCCGGCGACAAGACGCCCGAAATAGGCGCGCTGCCGGACTTGATGATCGAGCCCATCGCCTTTTCGGTGATGTTGGCCAGGCCGCCCTTTTTATTCCCCGGGGTGGTGTTGGCGCTGCGGTCGACGCCGCCGCGCTGCAGGTATTCGTCGTACCAGGCCATCTCGCGGATCATGGCCTGGGCCACGTCCTCGTCGACGGCGCGCGCGGTCAGCTGGTCGATGCCGTCGCGGACCTCGGTCACTTCCGAGAACATCACGGCCGCGCCGGCGCGCACCAGCAGATCGCTGGCAAAGCCGACTGCCGGGTTCGCGGTCACGCCCGAGAAGGCGTCGCTGCCGCCGCACTGCACGCCGACAACCAGGTCGGACGCCGGGCAGGTCTCGCGTTTGCGGGCATTCAGTTCCATCAGGTGGCGCTCGGCGGTGTCCATGATGTTCTCGATCATGGAGCCGAAGCCGACGTGGGCGTTGTCCTGCAGGCAGACGTGGTCGGGACCGGCGACGTCGCGGATCGGCAAGGCACCCGCCGGGAACAGGCGCGCCGGCTGCAGTTTTTCGCAGCCCAGGCTGACCAGCATGGCGCGGCCGCCGAAGTTCGGGTTCTTCGCGATGTTGCGCAGGGTGCGGATCGGGATGTCGGCGCCGGGCGCCTCGATGGCGACGCCGCAGCCGTAAGTGTGGTCGAGGCTGACGACGTCGTCGACGTTCGGGTATTTCGGCAGCAGCTCGTCCTTGATGCGCCTGACCGCGAATTCGACCACGCCGGACACGCACTGCACCGTGGTGCTGATCGCCAGGATGTTGCGGGTGCCGGCCGAGCCGTCCGGGTTGCGGTAGCCTTCGAAGGTATGGCCCTCGAGCGGGGGCAGGGGTTCGGGCTTGACCGTGGCGATCGGCAGGTTGTCGAGCTCGCGCGCCGGCGGCATGCCGACCAGCGATTCCTCGACCCACTGGCCGGGCTCGATGTCGCGCAGCGCGTAGCCGATGACGACGTTGTAGCGCAGGATGGCGTCGCCTTGCCGGATCGGCCGCAGCGCCACCTTGTGCCCCTGCGGTACCCTGTCCTTCAGCGCCAGGCCATCCGGGAAGACGGTGCCGGCCGGCAGGCCGCCGTCGTTGGCGACGATGGCGACGTTGTCGTTATCGTGCATGCGGATGCTGCGTGGCGTGTCCATGCTGTGTGCGTCCATCAATGTCTCCTGCCAGTCTTTAGTTGTCTGATGTCTTACAACGTCCAGGCCAGTATAATCAGACAACCCTGAAATAGCAATCGACATGACGCTACCTATCGCACCCCGTAAACCCCGCAACCTGGCCCAGCTCGTGGTGTCCCAGCTCAGCGAGCACATCCAGAATGGTGAGCTGAAGCCCGGCGACAAGCTGCCGACCGAAACGGAGATCATGGTCGAGCAGGGCGTCAGCCGCAGCGTGGTGCGCGAGGCGATCTCGCGCATGCAGGCGGCCGGCCTGGTCGAGACGCGGCACGGCATCGGAACCTTCGTGCTGGCGCCGCCCGCCGTCATGGGGATCGATCCGGGCACGGTGACGACGGTGCGCGACGTGATCGCGCTGCTGGAACTGCGGATCGGCCTGGAGACCGAGGCGGCCGGGCTGGCGGCGGCGCGCCGCACGGAGGCCCAGCTGCAGGAAGTACGCGCCGCACTGGCCGCCCTGCAGGAGGGCGCGCGCCGCGGCGAGGACACCGTCGAGCTGGACCAGCGCTTCCACCTGGCGATCGCCCAGGCTTCCGGCAACCAGTATTTCCACGCCATCCTGCAGCACCTGGGCGCGAACATCATCCCGCGTGCCCGCATCAATTCGGCGCGCCTGGCCCATGCCGATCCGGTCGCCTACATGGAACAGGTCGGCCGCGAGCACGAACAGATCGTCGACGCCATCGCGCGCGGCGATGCCGAATCGGCGCGGGCGGCGATGCGCCTGCATATCGGCAACAGCCGGGAGCGGCTGCGCAGGGCACAGGAGACGCTGGAAGCTGCCCAGCGCGAGCCGGCACGGTCGGCCCAAGTTGTCTGATGACTGTGTGAAGGCGGCCGTCTAGCGGCGGGCCTTGTCGAGCGCAGCGCGCAGGTCGCGGAGCGTGAACGGAAAGGGCAGGTAGGCGTGGGCGCCATCGAAGCCGGCCGTCGCACGCTCGCCAGGCCGCACGGCGACGATCTTCATCGATGACTGCAGGCGCCTGGCCATGTTTGCCAGGGTCTCGTTGTAGGTTGTGCGATGGCCCGTGCCGACGAACAGGACGTCGAATTTAATGCTGGCCAACAGCTTGGTCGCCTGATGCAGATCGCCCGCGACCATCGCCAGGTAGCCGGCCTGGCTCAGCATTTCACATACGGACTGACGAATGAGACTGTTTTCCTCCACCACGAAAGCGTGTCTTGCCATTTTCGGTTCCTGAAAGCTTTTGGCTATCGTAGCTTTCAGGTGCCCAGCAATTGTGCAAGCGTGCGCCTACAGTGGATGTCGGACGATGCGCACAGTCAGGCTCGTGCCTTCTCCATCTTCGGCAGCAACGCCGCCAGGATGCCCAACAGCGGCAGGAAGGACGCGATGCGGTAGACCTGCTCGATGCCGGCGACGTCGGCGATATGGCCCATGGCTGCGGCGCCGATGCCGCTGACGCCGAACATCAGGCCGAAGAAGATCCCGGCGATCATGCCGACCTTGCCCGGCACCAGCTCCTGCGCGAACACGACGATGGCCGAGAAGGCGGAAGACATCACCAAACCGATCACCACCGACAGCACCGCAGTCAAGCCCAGGCTGGCGTAGGGCAGGGCCAGCGTGAACGGCGCCGCGCCCAGGATCGAGACCCAGATCACACGCTTGCGGCCGATGCGGTCGCCGATCGGGCCGCCGGCGAAGGTGCCGATTGCCACCGAAGCGAGGAACAGGAACAGGTACATCTGCGCGGTCCCGACCGGTACGTGGAATTTTTCAATGAGGAAGAACGTGTAGTAGCTCGACAGGCTGGCCATGTAGATGTACTTCGAGAACACCAGCATCGCCAGCACGGCCAGCGCCCGGACCACCTGCTTGCGCGGCAGCGGCGGGCCGGCATGCAGCGCCGCCTTCCTGGTCGCGTTCTTGAGGTGGCTGCCGTACCAGCGGCTCACGCCCACCAGCACCAGTACCGCCAGCACCACCAGGACCGCGCACCAGGCGAACTTGCCGTGGCCGCGGCCGACCAGGATCGCCGCCGCCAGCAGCGGGCCGAGCGCCGAGCCGAGGTTGCCGCCGACCTGGAACAGCGACTGGGCGAAACCGAAGCGTCCGCCCGAGGCCAGGCGCGCCACACGCGAGGCTTCCGGGTGGAAGGTCGAGGAGCCGACGCCGATCATGCCCGCACCCAGCAGCAGCATGCCGAAGCTGCCCGCCATCGACAGCAGCGCCACGCCCAGCAGGGTCATGCACATGCCCACCGGCAGCAGGAAAGGAATCGGGTGCTTGTCCGTGTACAGGCCGATCCAGGGCTGCAGCAGCGATGCCGTGCACTGGAAGGTCAGGGTGATCAGGCCGACCTGCGCGAAGCTGAGCGCGAACTCCTGCTTGAGCAGCGGGTAGATCGCCGGCAGCGCGGCCTGCACGCAATCGTTGAGCAGGTGGACGAAGGCGACCGAGAACAGGATCTGCAGGACGGTGCCGGATGCCGCGGCCTTGACGGGGACGGAAGTGGAAGACGTGCTCATGGCTTGGAAAGTCTGGGAAAGCCTGTGAGTGTAATCGGTTGCCGCGCAGCGCGCTGGCGCAGGCGCCGGGGCAGGACGCCGCAGCATGACGTGGCCGAGTGGAAAGGAAGAGAGTTGCCGAGGGGAGCCGCCGGCCGGGGGAGGAGTGGCACCGTCGCACTTGCGTGCGGCAGCACCTCACGGCCAGCGGCGCTGACTACGATAAGCGCGTCATCGTGACGCAGATTTGCGCGGGATCAATTCCGAGTCAGTTGGACTTCAATTCGACGCGCCGGATATTCCGCCGCCATTCGTCCAGCGACTGTATGGTGTCGGTTTCCGCATCCTCGACCAGAACATCGTTGCAGGTCTTCGCAACCAGGAAGCTGGCGCGGCGGTGCACGTTCTGCTTGCGGTTTTCCACGAAGCTGAGCTGGTAGTAGGGCTTGCCCTCGATCACGCGCGGGGTCGGGTCGTCCTCGATCACGGCGCCGTGCACCTTGCCGCGCGAGCTTTTCTCGATCTCTTCCGACCAGGCCTTCAGCTCCGGCAGCGCCATCAGTTGGGCGATCGCCTGCTCGCGCGTGCGCGTCGGCTCGGCAGGGGCCGTCGCAGCGGCCGGCTTGGGCGGCGGCGTTTCGTCGCGCTTGCAGGCGGCAAGCGCGCACAGGGCGAGGATGGTGGCGCCGAGCAGGCGGGCAGGATGTGTAGACATGGCAGGAGGCGAGTGGACCAAGGAACCAGTCTACACCCAGCATAGTCTTACGGCAACTTGCAGCAGGCTAGGACCAGAACACGTCGAGGGTCGGGAAGGCGGCTTGCGCGCGGATGCAGTCCCACAGGTAGATCGCAAAGCCCGGGTCGCCGGTCCACAAGGAGTAACGTCCCTGGCCGTAGCGGGCGGCATCGCGCTCTACCTGCCCGATGCCGTGCATGGCGAAGGCGCGCGCCCGCTCGAGCCAGCGCGGGTCGCCGGTGCGGCGGTACAGCACCAGGAAGGTGTAGCCGTTGCCGCCGGTGCCGTGGCACAGGTTCGATCCCTTGGCGAGCGGACCGGCCGCCCAGGTCGCTTCGCCGGCCGCCGCCAGCAGGTCGTCGAGCTCGTCGCCGGGAAAGCCGGCCAGGCAGATCGCGAAGCCTGGCGCGCCGTGGCAGAACTGCAGCAGCTTCTTGTCCGCTTCGCGCTGGGTGCCGAACAGCTGCGGGCGCCAGTTGGCTTGCCCGTTCTCGATGGTGGCGGTACGGCGCACCGTGTTGGCGATGCAGCGCCGCCAGGCGTCCCAGCCATCGATGCCGAGCAGGTGGCGTCCGCGGATCAGCGGCACGGCCGTGGCGATGAAACCGTGGACGGCGTCCAGGTAGGTCGAGCGGCTGCCGTACAGTTCCTGGGTCCAGTAGGCGCAGCCATGCTGCTCGGACCATTCGAGCTGCTGCCGGAGCGTGGCGGCGGTGGCGCGGAACAGCTCGGTCCAGGCGGCGTCGCCCGTGCGCTCGTGCAGGAAGAGGGCGGCCAGCAGGGTGCCCGGCGCGCCCCACATCAGTTCGCGCGCCGGATGGCCGGCGTTGCCGGCGATGAGTTCATGCAGCGCCTGTGCATGCACGGCGTTGGGCGCTCGAGCAAGGGCCATCATCCGGATCGGCGTGTCGCCCATCAGGAAGGAAGCGCGTTCTTTCTCCAATCCCTGGTTGTCGAGCCAGCCGCGATTGGCCGCCAGCAGGTCTTCGCAGCCGGCCAGGTAATCGCGCGCCAGACGCACCGCACCGGCATCCTGCAGAAAGTGCAGGGCCCAGACGACGCCGGCGGCGCCGTGGTACATCGGCGTTTCGACCGTCCCGGCATCGTCGCCTTCCCGGTCGAGCGGATGCACGGGCCACCAGCGCTGCCCATCGAAATGGGCTTCGGTATCAGCGACGATGTCGTGGATGGCGCGCCTGGCACGGGCTTCGTCCCAGGCGAACGGCGTCAGGGTTTCATGGCGGGCGGGGTCGTGGAGCATGGGCGCAATTTTACTCGCCCATTTCCTCCTTCAGCGAAGCCATGTCGATCACATAGCGGAAGCGCACGTCGCCCTGCTCGACTTTCCTGTACGCGTCGTTGATGTCCTGGATGCGGATCATCTCGATCTCGGGTCCGATGTTGTGCTGGGCGCAGAAGTCCAGCACTTCCTGGGTCTCGGCCAGGTTGCCGATCAGTGAGCCGGCGACGGTGCGGCGCTTGAACGCCACCTGCATGTTGTCGACCGGCGCCATCGGCTCCAGTGCGCCGACCAGCACCAGCGCGGCATTGCGCTTGAGCAGCTGGACGTAGTTGTTGATATCGTGTTTTTCCGGCACCGTCGACAGCATGAAGTCGAAGCTGGCTTCCAGCTTCTTCAGCACCGTCTTGTCGTCCTCGATGACGGCATCGAAGCCGAGCTTCCGCGCTTCCTCGATCTTTTCTTTGGTACGCGTAAACATCGTCACCTCGGCGCCCATCGCCCTGGCGATCTTGGCTGCCATGTGGCCCAGGCCGCCCATGCCGATGATGCCGACCTTGTCGCCGGCCTTCACGCCCCAGTGTTTCAAAGGCGAATAGGTGGTCACGCCGGCGCACAGGATGGGCGCCGCCACTTCGGGTTGCAGCGCGGCCGGGATCTTCAGCACGAAGTCTTCCTTCACCACCAGCATGTTCGAGTAACCGCCGAAGGTGTTGTCGACGCCGTAGATGTTCTCGCCGACTTTGCTCTTCGGCTGCATCGGGCCGTTGTAGGTGGCGAGCCAGCTGTTCGGCGCCATGCAGTAGTTCTGGTCGCCGCAGCTGCAGGCTTCGCACTGGCCGCAGCTGTCGATCATGCAGCCGACGCCGACCAGGTCGCCGACCGCATGCTTGCGCACCGCCGGCCCGACCCTGGTCACGCGGCCGACGATCTCGTGTCCCGGCACGCACGGGTAGACCGTGTTGTGCCACTCGTTCTTGACCTGGTGGATGTCCGAGTGGCAGACGCCGCAGTACAGCACCTCGATCTCGACCTCGTGCGCCTTGGCATCCTCGCGCTCGAATTCATATTTCTTCAGGCGGCTGAACGAGTGCTTCGCCGCGTAACCGGTGACCTTGATCATCATTCCCTCCCTCTGTGTAAAGTCTGAACACAGTAGGGGAGGGATGCGCCCGGGTCTGTTAGGTGGCGCGCAAATTCGTCAAATTTTTGGGGGATATCTTCAGCCACAGGAATCCGAGCACACCTGCCGTGAGCGATGCCAGAAGGATGGCGATTTTTGATGCGGTAACCGCATCGGCCTGCCCGGGGAAAGCGAGGTTGGTGATGAAGATCGACATGGTGAAGCCAATGCCGCCCAGCATTCCTGCGCCCAGCACGTGATGCCACGAGAGGTCGGGCGGCAGTTTGCATACGCCGAGCGAGACGGCTGCAAAGCTGAGCAGGAAGATGCCGAGCGGCTTGCCCAGCACCAGGCCGCCGAAGATGCCGAGGCTGTTGGACGAGGCCAGTTCCATGGCCCAGCCAGCGCCGATGACGATGCCCGTGTTGGCCAGTGCAAACAGCGGGAGAATGATGAACGAGGTCGGCGCATGCAGGTAATGCTCAAGCCGGTGGGATGGCGATTCCTCGTCGTCCTGCCGCGCCGAAAAGGGAATCGCAAACGCCAGCAGCACGCCGGCGATGGTAGCGTGAATGCCCGACTTCAGCATCAGGAACCACATGAGCGCACCGCCCAGCAGATAGGGAAACAGCGCCATGACGCGCGCAAAGCGGTTCAGGCAGACCAGCGCGCCGAACACGGCCAGGGCGCCGATGAGATAAGCGAGGTGCAGTTCGCTCGTGTAGAACAGGGCAATCACCAGGATGGCGCCGAGGTCGTCGATGACGGCGAGCGCGGTCAGGAAGATCTTCAGCGAAGCCGGCACACCCTTGCCGAGCAGGGCGAGCACGCCCAGCGCAAAAGCGATGTCGGTGGCCATTGGAATCCCCATGCCGCCTTGCGTCGGGGTGCCCGCATTCAGGGCGAAATGCAGCAGGGCAGGGACGCAGATCCCGCCGACGGCGGCGACGATGGGCAGCAGGGCGTTGCGGAAGTCGGACAGCTCGCCGTTGTACAGCTCGCGTTCGAGTTCGAGGCCCACCATCAGGAAGAACACGGCCATCAGGCCATCGTTGATCCAGTGTTCGACGCTCATGCCGGCCACAGTGCTGTGCCAGAACCCCAGGTAGGCATCGCCAAAAGGCGAATTGGCCAGCAGCAGCGACAGCAGGGTACAGGCGATGAGGACGATGCCGCCTGCCTTCCTGGAGGCGAAAAAACGCTGGAAGGTATGCGACAGGGCGCGGGACGGTGAAGAGCTCATGTGGGCAGCCGGTATCCGCGTGGCGGCCCGACCGACGCTGTGCCTGCGTCACACGGACGTGTGCGCACCCGAACCCAGTATAACGCATGGCGTCGCGGCCGGGCTCAGTCTTCGAACTGCAGGCCGTGCTGCTCGCACCAGCGGGTCAGGGCGGTCCGGGTCTCGTGCTCGCGGAACTTGTACCAGGCATCCAGCTCGCCGCGTTCCTCGAGCAGTTTCGAAAAGCGGTCGTAGGGATCGCGGCGGGCGAAGATTTCCTGCACCCGTTCGCGGTCGCCGGGCAGGTGCGAGCCCGCGAAGCGCTGCATCAGCGCGCGACCGAGGCCCAGTTCGCTGGCGGCGGGCACGGACACATAGTTGCCACCGGCTTCGATCTCACCCGGCACCGGCGCCTCCTCGTCCATGTACTCGTCGTTGAGCAGGTGGATCATGCCGCTGTCGCGCGCGACCAGCGCCTTCGCGCTGCCTTCGCCGTCGTCGACCAGGATGGCCGCGTTTTCCAGTTCGTCCAGTTTGATTGCCGCCATCGTTCGCCTCCCGGAATGAAAAAAGCCCGCGGGGCGCAAACCCCGCGGGCCTTACTTTACTACTCGGTTGGCTCGAGAGCCGTCCGGCTTGATTACATCATGCCGTCCATGCCGCCCATGCCACCCATACCGCCCATGCCGCCCATACCGCCGGCCGGCTTGTCTTCGACGATCTCGGAGACCATGCAGTCGGTGGTCAGCATCAGGCCGGCGATCGAGGCTGCGTTCTGCAGCGCCGAGCGGGTGACCTTGGCCGGATCCAGCACGCCCATTTCGACCATGTCGCCGTAGGTGCCGTTGGCAGCGTTGTAGCCGTAGTTGCCGGTGCCGTTCAGGACAGCCGAGACCACGACCGACGGCTCTTCACCGGCGTTCTGGACGATCATGCGCAGCGGCTCTTCCATGGCGCGCAGGACGATCTTGATGCCGGCTTCCTGGTCCGGGTTGTCGCCTTGCACCTGCAGTGCCGAGCGGGCGCGCAGCAGGGCCACGCCGCCGCCAGGAACGATGCCTTCTTCGACGGCAGCGCGGGTGGCGTGCAGCGCGTCTTCCACGCGTGCTTTCTTCTCTTTCATTTCGACTTCGGTGGCAGCACCGACGCGGATCACGGCAACGCCGCCGGCCAGCTTGGCCACGCGCTCTTGCAGCTTCTCGCGGTCGTAGTCCGAGGTCGCTTCTTCGATCTGGACGCGGATCATCTTGACGCGTGCTTCGATTGCTTCAGCGGCGCCGGCGCCATCGATGATGATGGTGTTTTCCTTGCCGACTTCGATGCGCTTTGCCTGGCCCAGTTCGTTCAGGGTGACTTTTTCCAGGGTCAGGCCGACTTCTTCGGCGATGACCTGGCCACCGGTCAGGATGGCGATGTCTTCCAGCATGGCCTTGCGGCGGTCGCCGAAGCCCGGAGCCTTGACGGCGACGGTCTTCAGGATGCCACGGATGTTGTTGACCACCAGGGTCGCCAGGGCTTCGCCTTCGATGTCTTCGGCGACGATCACCAGCGGACGGCCGGCTTTTGCAACTTGCTCCAGCACCGGCAGCAGGTCACGGATGTTCGAGATCTTCTTGTCGCACAGCAGGACGAACGGGTTCTCGTGAACGGCAACCTGCTTGTCCGGGTTATTGATGAAGT
>Ga0265798_10005073_pt1 | contig 17873 bp, 17 predicted proteins | sample P3T30metagenome_FD_192430 | JGI IMG/M metagenome (GOLD analysis project Ga0265798, IMG submission 192430) | Plant litter microbial communities from East Loma Ridge, Irvine, California - P3 T30 | ecosystem: Environmental > Terrestrial > Plant litter > Unclassified | place: USA: California... | reverse complement strand
ACTACATACCTTCTACATCCTACCATTATATACACAATGTTTACTTGTATCTCATGCAGAGTAGCATTCGAAGATGCTTCGGAACAAAGAACACACTTCTCTACCGATTGGCATAGGTACAACATGAAGAGGCGAGTCGCAAGTCTACCTCCTGTCGCCGCCACAGCCTTCAACGAGAAAGTAATCGAACGTCGGGAACAGAACGCTGTGAGGACAGATCCACGTGATCTTGCTTGTGAGGCTTGCAGGTATGACTGATCCTACTTCCATCAGCGACGAATTAACAGGCAGGAAAACTTTCTCGACCGAAAACGCATATCGCTCGCATGTGCAATCACGCAAACACCGGGAACGAGAGCTCGTGTATGCCAGCAACCCAGTCTCAAATCCTATTGGCGAGCAATCCGAGTCCACCATCGAAGGCGAAGTCCCCAGTCACGCTCCGTTCCAAAGACGAGCATCCACGGCCTCCAGCGATGACACCGATGATGTCGAAAGCATCACCAATGACGATGATGAAGACATGGAAGACGAAGAGGACGAAGAAGTCGACATTGAGGCAAAACTCGCTGCCTCTCGTAGACGCCGCCATCTTCCTTCAGACTGCTTGTTCTGCACAACCAAGCTTTCGACGATCGACACCTGTCTCCAACATATGTCGACATTTCACAGTTTTTTCATACCCGATCGTGAGTATTTGTCCGATATCTCCGGCTTACTCGCCTACCTTGGAGAGAAGGTGATTGTTGGCAACATCTGCTTGTACTGTCCCGGTGGAAGTAGGGAGTTTGGTAGCGTTGAGGCTGTTAGACGACACATGATTGACAAATCACATTGCAAGATGGCATTCGAGACGGATGATGATAGGATCGAGGTATCGGACTTTTACACTTATGAGGGCTATGAAGGGGCGGGAGATGATTGGGAAGACGTCGATGAAGACGGTGGTAGCGATGGGAATTTCTTGGTTGGACAATCAAATGTGAGCAGAACCTGCCAGCCGTTCCCACCACCAAGTACTCACTGAGTAGATGCCCAGCCTGGCTGACGACGGTTTGTCGCTGACGCTACCCTCCGGAAGAGTACTCGGCCACAGGGCGCTTCGAGTGTACTATTCACAACGACTGAGGCCTGTATCTCATGTGTCTACATCAAATGAACAGCAAATCTCCAAGGTCGCTTTAGTCAAGCAAAGATTAGCCGACCCATCTTTGGCTCTGATTCCCGTCGCTGGTGGTATGGGTGGTTACGGAAGAGGATTGGAGATGATGAAGGCTCGAAACCCAGGAGAAGCAAAATGGGCCAGGGCTCAGGCGCGCAGCTTTAAAGATCAAAAGGCCAAGATGCATCATCAGACTAGAATGGGCTTCAAGCACAACAGTCAAAAGCGTGAGTGGAATTGTTCCATCGTCTTGTGGATGCTGACGGCATATAGATTTCCGAGATGAAATGTGTGAGTCTGTTCTTATCATCGAACCGCGACTTGTACTGACCTCGCAGTGCAATAATCATAAAATGGATCCGGTCGTTGCGCTTCACGCAGGATACATATAGGATATTGCAATTAAGGACCAGAGAATATGCGCAACCTGGCGTCTCAGGCGGCCTGGGTTCATGTATAATATAGCCCTCCACCATATTTCGTACAAAACCTCCTCAGCCTATGCGTTGTGTTGTTCCCAATTAGTGAACACATCTGCCGCATTTGCCGACTCAACCTGAGTCATATCGCTGCCAAGACCCGGCTGGCCCGATGCGCCGAATTGCCCTGGTTGTCCTTCTGCTGGGAATCTGTTGAGACTGTTTGGTGTTTGAAAATGAAGCGGTGAAGCGCGCGTATTCAGTGTCGATGGATCGAGGGAGGTTGCTCGATGATACGAATCATCGGCGAAGGGTGTGCCGACTCATAGACCTGATCTAGGCCGGTGCAGGACTCGTGCATAGATGGAATGGGGATTTCCTCAGCTCGGCTACGCCGTTCAAATAAAGTCAAAGGATGCGAGGTATGGTGGAGTCCGTCAGAGCGTCTGAGCATTGAGGCAGCGCGCCCATGAGCAGACAAGGTTACTGATTAGCTCAGAAAGCTCACAGCCCGAGTGATCGCATATCACAAATGTCATCTTCGAGTGCTGTTAAACGGGTAAATCGGGGCCGTGTCATCGTACCTAGATATGCTGGATGTTGATCCACCCGTTTGAATTTCACTCGTACATTACTATACAATATACATCCAACCATGGAGGGTCAGTAGTATTATATATCAGGGCGAGGGATAGTCTCGTGACTGACACCGCTAGTATACGTCAAACATGCTGGGAAAACCCACCCCGTCCAGCTAGACCCGAATTCTTCCGCTGTCGACTTCAAAAGGTCAATCAGTGAAAAGACTGGCGTTCCCGCAGGTGAGCTCTTCATCTCGCCTTATGACCGTACCATTGCTAGAGAGCTGATCCATCAGAAAGGTTGAAGGTCATGGTGAAGGGCGGCATTCTCAAGGTTTGTTGCAAAGCCTGTATCCGGTTGACGCGTTAACAGGACGAGACCAACCTTTCTACCCTCGGGTTTAAGGAGGTGAGCAAAGATAGCGAATATGGCTTGTTGCTGACCTTCAGCACCAAATTATCACCGTAAGCAGTTGCTTAGGAGCTTCGAGTAACGTTTAGGTCATTGGTACTGCTGCTCCACTTGTCGATGGGCCGAGCGAGCGGCCAGTCTTCCGTGAGTCTTTCCCTCGTCGGCAGTCACTCAAGAATATTACTGATGAGCAGTTGAGGATCTTGGCGATTCGAATGGCTCTCATGCTGTAAGCTATTGCAGAATACACAAGGACTGACCGCTAGCATCGAGATCCTCCCGGTCTCGTCAATCTTGGCCAGACCTGCTATCTCAACTCGAGCCTTCAGGCTTTGCGTCAAATTCCGCAATTGAAATCAGCGTTCACACAGTGAGTCTCATGGCATGATCCTGGAGACTGACTGTCAAGACTGCCATCAACCAACACAGCTGTTGAAGCTCGCTTTACCTCAGCCATGCGAGACTTGTACTCGGGAATGGAGCCGAATGGACCAGCGATTGCGCCCTTGGCTCTTTTGACACAACTGAGGGTGCTCGCTCCTCAATTCGCCGAAGTTGACGAGCGGTCTGGCGGGTTTGCCCAGCAAGGTTCGTTAAGCAGGTTGGTGACAGGTCTAACATGTAGATGCCGACGAAGTGTGGACGCAGATCGTATCTGCATTGCGTTCAGCGTTACCAACCTCGGCCGGACAGTCCTCGTTCATCGACGACTATATGTCGCTCGAGATCACCAAAACGTGAGACATCGATTGTCAAAGCTGATATGTAGGTCGAGATGTGTCGAAGCCCCCGAAGAACCTGTATCTATAGCTCAGGAGAGCGCTTTGAAACTGGAGTGCAACATATCCATATCAACCAACTTCCTGTTGGCTGGTGTACTAGAAGTGGGTGTGCTGCGAAAGTATAAACTGATCAGTCAGAGCTTGGACCAACACTTGGAAAAGAACAGCCCAAGTCTGGGCCGAATGGCAAACTATGAGCAGCAAGTACCGACTACTTAGAATTTTCTGATAGCAGGAAATGTCGTTTGTCCAGATTGCCGGAATACCTCGCAGTTCATATGGTGAATAGTCGGTTTTTACGTTGCTGACCCTAGGTCCGATTCTATTGGAGGCGTGATATACAGTGAGTGGCAGTGTGAATTCGGCTGATATCCAGGAAAAAGGCAAAAATCATGCGCAAAGTCAAATACCCGCTGCAATTGGATGTTTCGGAACTGGTGAGTTTCGTGACGCCGGTGGTATCTGACATTGTTCAGTTGACCGACTCTTTGCGAGATCAAACTCGACCCATCACCGCGGCTCTCAAGACTGCGCTTCAAGCCCGCGATGATAGGGCGAAACAGATCAAACACCTGCGAGGCCGCAATCCTCCTGAGGAGCTCGCTGAGGCAGGGACGAGGTCTCAAGAGAAAGAAGAGTATAACGATTTAGTGTCGAATATTGAGCAGGCAGATGCCGGATGCAATCCATCCAGCATGTACGAGCTATGTGGTGAGTTATGATCATTCCATGCTGGCACTCTGCTCACGCGTCTAGCTCTGGTCACTCACAAGGGCGCATCAGCTGATTCTGGTAAGTGGCTGGTTTAGGCACACTGACAAAAGGTCATTACATTGGTTGGGCTAGGAAAGACGACGGCGCTGTCTTGCCTGTCGGTGAAGAAGAATGGTACAAATACGATGGTGAGCCCTGTCACAAACGTCAACTGAATTGCAGACGACAAAGTGTCTACAGTCACCTCGTACGTATCATCGACCCACCCGATCATCGCTGACATTCTCAGGGAGAAGATCCTGGCCATGGACGGTGGAGGACAAGATTCCATCGCTTATATCCTACTTTACCGGTAGGCGCCGGCCAGAGCCAAGAGAGCCAAGCTGACCTAATTAGTGCATTACGACCTTGATCTTATTGTTGTTTGATGCACCGCATGTATACAGTGAATTAAGCCAAATGCATGCAATCGGAAACCAATGGTCAAACGCGGTAGCTTATTGTAATCCTGCTATGATCCGATCGAGGACAGAATCCTATTGACCGGAAGGAATTTATAGAATTGGGGCGGGCACTGATTGGCAATTATGACTTCAAACAAAAGAGACTGTGACTATATCGACAAGATAGGGTTAGCGCAGTCGATGCTTAGGTGGAATATTCTTATTGTTCAGTTTAATTGGTAATTTCCGAAAATGGTAATTTGTGAAAGAACAATAAGAAGTTGCGCTAATTGTGGCTGAATGGCTTATTGTGCTCTATCATTCTCTATTGTTCTCAACCGAGGTCACCATGCTGGGCGTCTAGCAGTTCTTATTGTTCTCGGCTTGGCGTGGACTTACTGTCATCCGCTCTAACATATATAAACAGTCCGTTTTCTCCTTTCTTTCTACTCATCAATCATCAATCATCTCTCACAACACTCCAACCTCTAACCCACCAACTCAACCGACTTCTCCGAATACAATGGATTCTTTCACTACCACCATCTACGCTACTGGCCCTGCCGATGCCCCCGTCGACGAGTGGACTCTTAAGCCCCAGATGGTGAACTGTGTTATCGCGAACGTCGCCACCGTCCCAGTTCAAGCCCCAGTCGATGAATGGACTCTCAAGAGCCAGATGGTGAACTGTGTCATCGCTTAGGCGTGAGTGAACAGCCTTTTGTCTATCAAATTGGTTCCATCAAGCTGATAACATCAGGAATGCATCGTCTGCTGATGGTTCTCGGGGTTTCGATGGGGTGTGCACAGTACAGTTCTCAGGACAGCTTTGTAGTGATGCATTTTATATCTAGTACTTGAGCAGGCGATTGATGTGCGACGTAATCATATCCCTTCACCCTCACGTCTCAGCTCCCTCATCTGTCGCAAGTTTGACGCGGAAATCCCGAACTTCCCAAGGAGCCTCAGTAAATGGTGATCATTCCCGCGAACATCCCAGATGGCAGAATTGGCCCGACCTTTCAGGTTCAATGCACAGAGCGGCATCATATCCGGGCACTTGAGCGACGCTCGTAATCCCCATGATCTCACGGGAACCCATTGTCAAGGAGACCCAGATATGCGCAGGCAGAGCATTCATATGATAGTACGACCTGCTGTGCAATTTTTCAAGGGCGCGCGCGACTCTCGCCACGATCCTTGTACTAGATCAATCTCATCCAGGGGGTGCCGTATACAGACGATTTGCGCGCGACTTTCGTCCACCGTAGGCATCACCAGCGCTGTGCCCAATGTCGCCGTTTGACGGGGTGTCAAATCCTGGACTGTCTTCCGACTGACTCTGTCGTGGCCACTCGCTCACTGATCGAGGCAGGACTGCGACATCGCTAATGATAGCAGATCCAGTGTCGATGCGTATTCGAGAAGCGTTATCGCTCCGCCCATTTCGGGGATGAGTGCGAATGTGTTGCAGGAGATTGTCTTGGCGGCTGAACGATCTCCCGCATTGCCCGCAGAGGTATGGACGTTCTCTAGTGTGTGTTCGGACGTGCCTTTTGAGGTGCTCGAGCCTACGGAAAGGGCGCTGACAGAATTCCAGAGGACACGAGAAAGCTCTGGTGCGTGTGTCGATGTCGCCTTCTCGCGAAGCCGCGGACGATGATGGCTGCACCTGCGGAAATGGGCGGAGATGGATGAGAGCGGTTTCAGAGGCGGGGTCATCGATGCGAAACGTAGAGCTGGCTTTCGGCGACCTACGATCGGCCACTGGGTCGGATTCCCTCATATGCGGGTGTTCGGACTGGTTCCCATGGGAGCGTACGAGATCTGTGAAATCGTCGCATGCGGCTCGGGACGATGAGCGCTGAGTGACATCAGGATTATCGATGCTGCGCTTTTCCGAGATGGCGAACGAGCGCTCAGTGAGGGGTATGCTGTGCTCAGCTGTCGTCGAAGTCTGGCAGTGAGCTATATTTGGCGACAACGAGCGATCTGGGCGCACCGTTGAAAGCGGAAGACTGGCATTCTGTCCCGCAAATTTATCAAAGAGGCTTCTCCGGGGATCGTATCTACTTCATCAGATGCTAGGCTCCTGTTGATGTCACGCCCACAGCCTACCTAAAGCTCCGCGCCGGCTCGCCTGTAATCACTGAGGTGGGCTCATAACCATGTTTCTCGCGCTTGAGATCTCTCTCCAGTGCATCCAAGAAGAGACGATCGTGAGGAACTGAGTACCTGCATAGTCAGCTTAATCGGACAGCGGTCTCAGGCTCACCAAAAGAAGACCTGAAAGAGGTGATATCAGCCGAATTGTCCCTGCAGCAGGTGAATACGTACTTTTTGCTGCGGGATCAGCTGCGTACATCTACAGACGTTCTGAATTACTTACTTTCTTCTGAGTCCGTATACAACCATGCCGATAAAGGTAGTCAAGCAATGGTGACCTAGGTCTTCAGCGGCCGCGCACTCGCCAACACCCACTTTGGATCCTCCAGTATCGCATCCACGCTGTGTTTCAGGTTGCGAAGATCGGAGAACACTCCCTCTTCCCACTTTTTCATCGATTTGATTGTCCTTCCAAATGCCTCGAACCGAAAAGCCAAGGCTCGCACTGGTAATGAGCCGAGTCGCTGTTTGTCGGACTATCGTGACTCACCAACATCTGTACCCGAAATGTGGAAAAGTCCATTCCACAGAACACAAGAGACATCTTCTCCATTTGGAAGATGAAAGCGTACGAGCTCTTGTGAAGGCTTGATCATCAGTTTAGCTTATCATTTATGAGACAGGTGACCGGTGACCGAGTCAAGCATACCAAGCTGTCTACTTTGCTCCACCGGGTAGGAGCGGTGGCTAGAAACTGCCATCAGCGTCAGCAGTGCTGACAAGGCTGTACCCACGAATTGCAAGCGAGCACACATTCTGACGGCTTGAGACTCCTTGTCGGTTGGCATTCGGGGGTTCTCGTTACTAGGATTGGGCAAGGGGTAAAGTGTTTCCAGGCCGTCACTGTGTATGTCAGTTTACGAGCCTCTCAGTGTGATCTCTCCGTACCTCGCGAGCTGACTCATTGTATTGAGGTCCATTCTGTCCGACCGCTTTGCAGTGTGTCAATCTGTGGTTTCGCCTGACCTCCTCGGACATTCCGTTTTTGTGCGGTGCAGCAATGAAAGGACGAACAAAGAGGCCCAGATTCCGGAAGCTGTTTTTTTGCCAAAAAGGGCAAACAAAAGGAAGTCGCGAACAATAGCGCTTTTGTTCTCATTTTTGCCTATTGTTCTCGCTGGCCTTATATACAGACTGGAAGATGATGAAGTCGTCGCTTTCAACACATATTACCTTCGAAACATGCGACATCCCGATTATCCCATTTGGACCTTCTTAGGATTTGCAGCGGTTGTTCTACCGGGTGCTTGGCATTGGCGCTCGAGAAACATTTCGACGTTATCAATCATCGCATGGTTAGCTTTGGGCAACTTGTCGCTGTTCGTCAACACTCTGGTTTGGGCGGATAATTACCGCGATTGGAGTCCAATATGGTGTGATATCTGTATGTCTTCTACTCGCTCCTTCCAGACCGCATGCTAACAGGATAAAGCGAGTCACCTGCTCAGCGCCATCACCTTCGCTATGCCGGCGTGCTCGCTCTCTCAAATGCGTAAATTGGAGTCTGTGGCCTCGACTCGACATACCGTCATCACAGCTGCATCCCGCAAACGCCGGGTATGGGAGGAAGTGATACTCTGTATTGTCTTCCCACTGACTATGCTACCGCTGCTCTATGTCGTTCAAGGGCACCGATACCGTCTCATCGAATCGCTGGGACCCGGCGGTGTTCCCGTCCATTTTTCTTGGCCAGGACTCGTTCTCGCATACATTCTTCCTTCCGTTGTTGCGCTTGCGTCCCTCATTTATGCGGGTAAGTGACCTTATCCACGTCTGTCGAATCCTCGCTGAAACGCTCAGGCTTGGCTGTCCGATGGTTTCTGGTCCGCCGACTGCAGTTCAAATCAATCCTGGCGGCATCCGATTCGCATTTGACCGTCGATCGTTATCTTCGACTCATCGCATTGGCCGTGGGCGACAGCTTTCTCTTGCTGTTCAGCGTTGCTTTCCTGCTCGGAGTTGTTTTCTCCGACCTATCCCAGTTCGAATTCTCAGAATACACCAGCTGGGACACAGTCCACGCGGGGTTCTCGGTCATTTCGCAATATCCTGAAGAGACACTTGCCCCATCGGTCTACAATAATTTCGTCATCAGCTTCTATACGGTTCCGATATACTCGTTCCTCTTCTTCACCTTCTTCGGGTTGGGCGAAGAGGCGATATCTGACTACGTCCGCGCCATCGCCTTCTCGCGACGCCTGTCTGAGCGTATTGGCCTTAGTCGAGCCAGGTGAGAAATCAGATACATCTTCTTGTCACAAAGCTGAGCTGGTAGACAAACACCATGGTCCCTCAATGAGCTTCCAACATTGGGGTCGAAAGTCGTCCCGGCTCTCGGGGCTGAGGGCCCCATATCAGTCCAGGGCTCAGCCATAGGTGCGCTCGACTACACTGCGATGCACACCGTCAGACATCATATCAGTGATGGGCGGGGCGGAATCGGGGTAACAGTTGAGCAGACCGTAGTCTAATTTTTACAAGCACTTAATAATGCATGGTATGTATCCACATGTCAATTCTCGCACGTGACGATTCAACTCCTACGGTTCTTCATCGGAACTCAGACCTGATTAACAGGGCGAGTCGGCTTTGGACTTCTTTGGTGAAGACGATCGTCGGGCACTAGGCGAAATTTGAGCCACTCGTCCTATTGATTCGCCCCGTTGCCGGACAGCCGGACTAAGGCTCCGTGGTGGAGGAGATTGGCGTCGTCCGTGACCAGGATCGGAAACTCGTTCTCGCCTGTCGGGACCAGTAAAGCTGAGAACCTTTTCAGCGCTGTTGGACGAGACGATGGTGTTAAAGCTCACCCGTCATGCCTCCACTGTGAGCTAGGCGGCCTCTTGGCCCATTGAACAGAGATGCGCCTGCCATCGATGGATCTCCCATGCCTGTCATGTCAGTAATTGGCCATCTTTAGCGCAAAGAACTGACATGTCATAATATGCGTCTTCAGCGTCCCTCTCGTACCTGAATTCGATAAAGGCGAAGGCTGTTCGGTAAGGAGGCGTACTTGTATCGGTGAGGCCCGGGTCCAGACGCTACAATGAAGGGTTTGGGGGTGGAGCGGTGGGGAAAGGGGGAAGGGGCTTGAACGAGTATATTGGTTGCGCTGCATCGCCTGTCGACGGCCGAGGCTGTCCAAGGGGGCAGCTCGGACTAGTGACTACGACGCAGGACCTCTCCATAGTGGCCGCAACTCGGTGCCAACGCCGAGGGTTGGATTCGTGGGACGAAGCGATTGCGAGGGAAGTATCAAGACTCACGAGTCGAAGTCGGCGTTTTCGGAGCGGGGATATCGCATCGGATGAGCCTACCATATCGTTCAAATTCCCAGGCGAGATCCTTAGCTCGAAGGCCAGAGCTGAAGCCGGTGACGTATAGGACACTGCTGATTAGCGGGGTTGAGGAGGGGTGATTATGATGAGCTCACGTCCTGTTCTAATTGGAAATCAGCGATTGACCTGATGTGTTGATTGAATTGAATGAGACTCACCATAATGAGATATGTGTTGAGAAAATATGCTACAGTGAGATGTTGAATGAATACAGAATACGGTGGATGATGTAGTAATAGTAGAAGTGCATAATAATATAATTCAATATTTGATTCTATTTAATCCAGGCACACATTCCAAGCCTAAGCCAAAGGTGGAGGTTGCACAGCTAACTGACTTTGTTTGACTTTCCCTTTCTTCGTCTCGTCTCTCGTTTCATCACCATCAATAACAGCATTTCATTATCTTAACGATCTGTATCTCATGCTACATATTGCATACGTCTGTACTGCTACAAAGTAATATCTATACGACAACGACTCACACGATATATCATTCAATTTACCTTACGACAAACCACTTGATCGATAACAGCCAAACCGATAATTCAAATCAATCACGCGTTAATTTACGATCCCAGAAACTATAGTCGCAATCAAATTAGGCTCTCCGGACCACTGTCTCGGCCATCTCATCCGGTCTTACCATGTCACTCGTCGACGAGGGCAAGCAGCCTATGTTCCGATCTCCGGGCATATCCGATGTCTGGTCAGTGCATATGATCTCAAAACACAGCCTATTTAGCTTACATCAACAGTGATCTTCCATCCATAGCCGAAGATACTGTACTTGCCTTACTGAGGGAGCGATACATCTCATCAAATCCGTACACCGCCCTCTCCCCCAACGCCCTCATATCTGTGAATCCCTTTGCGTACCAGCCGATCAATGGGGACCAGACCTTACAAGATTACATCACCGAGAATCAAGAGAGCTATGTGGACGATAGCTCGCTACGAGGCGGCGAGAATCCTTTGGCAGAACGACGTGGACCACACATCTTCCGGACAGCATTTAGCGCTTATTACAACATGCAGAGGACCAAGCAAGACCAGGTTGTCATTTTCAGGTATTCCCCCACTAGCAGACTAGCTCAGACGCTAATTCCTAGTGGACTCGCGGGATCGGGCAAGTCTGAGACCAGACGATTAGCCATCAAGGCGATATGTGAGCTGTCGACCCCTTCTCACGGGAAAAGGGGCTCGAAGATTGGGTCGCAAGTCGCCAATGCTCAGGTATGTCGCATCCGGGACGGACTACACTTACTGTAGTTTATTTTGGAGTCGTTTGGTCACGCACACACTCTTTCTGGCGACAACGCCTCTAGATTCGGCAATTACACAGAACTTCAGTTCAGCGACAGCGGCAAACTGGAAGGGCTCAAGACTATCGAATACTACCTCGAACGTTCCAGGGTATCCCACTCTCCTTCCATCGGAGAACGGAATTTCCACGTCTTCTACTACCTAGTATCGGGCATACATGGGGAAGAGAAGACTCATCTCAAGCTGTTGGATATTCACGACTACCGCTATCTACAGTCTCGCGTCCGCAGATCAGGACCAACTGATCAGAATCGCTTCGACCAATTAAAGCAGGCTTTCCGAATAGTCGGATTATCCACCAGATTGGTCGCCCAGATATGTCAGCTCCTTGCAGCCATCCTTCATATTGGAAACCTACAGTTTCGTCACGCGCAGGGGACGGAGGAGGGCTCTGTCGCGACCGACACCGAACTGCTGGAACTTGTGGCAGACTTTCTAGGCGTGACCACCGAAGCTATGTCGGAAGTCTTCGCCGTCAAGACACTGCTCGTCAGGAAGGAGATATGTACATCATTTCTCGACGCCGAGGAGGCCGAAACGGTCAGGGATGAGCTCGCTCGAACTCTTTACTCGCTCCTTTTCTCATGGCTCAACGAACACCTCAACCAGAAGCTTTGCAAGGACTCTTTCGGATCCCTTATCGCCATCCTCGATTTGCCCGGCCCGCAGAGCAAACATGGTAGCGCCGGTGAGGTCAACTCGGTCGACCAATTTTGCTTCAATATCGCCAATGAAAAAGTATACAGCTGGGTATTGCACAGAGTACACGTTGCTGCAATCGAAGAAGCCCAGCAGGACAACCTGCCTATCACTCGCTACCCATATTTCGACAATACCGAATGCGTCAGCTTACTTGGCAGCTCTAGAGGTGGACTTATCCACATAATGGACGATCACGCCCGGAAGCGCAAAACAGACACGAGCATGGTGGAGGCGATGAGCAAACGACACAGCGGCCACGCGTCGTTTTCCCTCGATCCCATCACCTCACATGGCGGGCGCTCGTTCACGATCAATCATTTTTCCGGTCCAGTTTCATATTCCGCCGAGAACTTCCTCGATCAAAATGCCAACGAGACTAGCGCAGATGTTCTACGTCTCCTTCGTGGAGACTCGGCAACAGCTCGATCGCTCAGCGAGCACGAAGGTTCCAACAACCCTTTCATCAAGAGTCTGTTCTCCTCGAAGGCAATCGCCACCAGACTTCATCCCCGTAACGATGACACGATCGTGGCCGTCCAGCAATCAGTGAAGCCGATGAGGGCTCCATCCACTCGTCGCAAACGAGGCCCAGTCTTGCAGTCAATCATTGAAGGCGATGCCGGGGATGCTGAATTCGTTGGCGGCGGGAACGACCAGACCGGCGCCGGACAGACTCTGCAGTGCATCGCTGGTCAACACTGGTCGGCTGTGACGACCCTTCTAGAAACCTTTGAACACGCGCACGCATGGTATATATTCTGTGTGAAGCCGAACGACTCTCACCTGTCGTTCCAGATGGACATCCGCACGACGCGCTTTCAGATACGGAGTTTAGGAATCGCAGAGCTGGCGCTCAGGCTCAAAGGTTCTTGCGAGATCCGCATGACTCATGCAGAGGCTTGCGACAGATATCAGGAAGAATTCACGATTCGCGGTATTGCCGAAGGCCTGCCACACCCCCAGAGACTAGCCGATTTGCAACGAGTCCTCAGGCTAACCGATGACCAGATGGCGATCGGATCCACTCGAGTAAGTCTTGACGCAATGTTACAGTGTCTGGCTGACGTCTCAGGTCTTCTTGTCGCACAGTACCTTTCATCGGTTGGAAGATCGTCTGAGAGTGGCCGAACCTGGAGTCATCGAACAGCGTGAAGAAACGCCTGGCATGTCGACCAAGATCGATCAATTTTCACCCTACGCTATGGATTACTCACCGATCCGGTCTCCTGGGTTTTCACCGCATGACGCTTATGATCGAGATGGGTCAAATCTCGCTCTCCCCCTTGTTTCCAACGCCCAACCCCTTCGACATTCTCCGGACCCATTTGACCATATGGACGATCCTGCCTCGTTCCGTGGCCGGGCTAGTGCGGTAGAAGATACGGCCTCGAATATAGGTACGGAGCCATACGCTCCCTCCAAAAACATGTTTCAGGGTATGGACTATAAGGGGGAAAAAGATGTGCTCGATCTCGAGCCCTTGGATAACGAAACTACCGAAGTATACAAGGAGTCAAGAGCGCGTAGACGCTGGGTTTGGTTATGTGCCATCCTCACTTTCTGGATTCCCGGTTTTCTGTTGAGCAGCATCGGAGGAATGAAGCGACCCGACATCCGACAAGCTTGGCGAGAAAAGTTGACCATCAATCTGATCATCTGGTCCATCTGTCTGTCGACAATTTTCGTCATTGCCGCGCTGGGCCCAATCATATGTCCCACTCAGCATGTGTATTCGACTTCCGAATTGAACAGTCACAGTTTCAAAAACGACCCCAACAATGCATTCATCGCCATCCGTGGCGAAGTTTTCGATCTGTCTCAATTCGTACCGACCCATCTCGCGGCTGTCTCGGTGATCCCGACAAAGTCCGTGCTACAGTACGGGGGTCTCGACGCCTCGAATCTTTTCCCTGTCCAGGTAAATGCCTTGTGCGGCGGGACAACCGGTGCCCTCAGTCCGTGGGTCACTCTTGACTCCACCAACACAACGGATCCATTCATGAAGTATCACGACTTCCGCGCCTTTACGAACGACTCGCGTCCCGACTGGTACTCCCAAATGATGGTCATGTTACGCCACCGCTTCCGGGTCGGTTTCATGGGGTACACCAAGAAAGATATCAAAAACATGGTACAAGCCGGTCGGGCGATAGCGATCATCGACAACATGGTCTATGAGGTAACGACGTATATCTCACAAAACGGTGGAGGTCTAAGAGCCCCGAATGGCACCGAGTTATCGGCAACGGACCAGCAAGATAGGCGTTTCCTTGCAGACCAGGTTGTATCCTTGTTCACCTACGAGTCTGGCAAAGACGTTACACAACTACTTGACAATCTCGCTGGAGACATCGGCGCAGATGTCGTTGCTAGACAAAAGCAGTGTCTTCGGAACCTCTTTCTTATCGGCGAAGTCGATACCCGGGACTCTGCCCAATGCCAATTCTCGACATACATCCTTCTCGCCTTGTCGATCGTCATGGTCTCGATCATCGGCTTCAAATTCATCGCAGCTATACACTTTGGTTCATCTCGAGCTCCGGAGAATCATGACAAATTTGTCATTTGTCAAGTACCTTGTTACACCGAGAGCGAAGAATCGCTTCGTCGGACCATCGATTCGCTAGCCCGGCTCAAATACGATGATAAGCGCAAATTGCTCATGATCATCTGTGACGGAAATATCAAGGGTTTCGGAAACGACAAAGCTACTCCAGCGATCGTCCTTGACATTTTAGGCGTCGATCCTAATTTGGATCCCGAGCCGTTGAGCTTCCAGAGTCTCGGAGAGGGATCAAAGCAACACAACATGGGAAAGGTCTACGCCGGATTGTACGAATGTGCTGGACACGTCGTGCCTTACATGGTGATCGTCAAGGTGGGCAAGCCAACTGAGCGACCGAAACCAGGAAATAGAGGTAAAAGGGATTCGCAAATGGTACTCATGCACTTTCTCAATAAAGTAAGCAACAATCCGCTGAGAGCCCCGTCGTACCTCGCTCATGTCTAGGTACATTACAATGCTCCTATGAACCCGCTCGAGTTGGAAATGTACCATCAGATGAAAAACGTTGTCGGTGTATCGCCAACTTTCTATGAATATCTCTTTATGGTGGATGCCGATACTACAGTCGAGGAATTATCTTTGAACCGATTGGTGTCCGCGTAAGTCCCGATTTATGGTTGTTACTAACTTGTCAGAATGATGCACGACAAGAAGATTATCGGAGCATGTGGGGAAACGTCAATCACAAATGCAAAGCAGTCAATAGTCACTATGGCGCAGGTATGTATCTTGCGCTTGACCACCAAGCTGCGAGCTAACAAGCAGGTGTATGAGTACTTCATCTCGCATCATCTCGCCAAATCGTTTGAATCGTTGTTCGGCTCAATCACTTGTCTCCCAGGATGCTTCTCGATGTACCGCCTACGCACTCCGGATTCGCACAAACCCCTCTTTGTGTCCAATCAGATTGTACACGACTACGCCGAGAACCGGGTCGACACCTTGCACCTGAAGAATCTACTTCACCTTGGAGAAGACAGATACCTGACGACCTTGGTCTTAAAGCACTTTCCCACGTACAAGACGAAATTCGTCCGCGACGCTCATGCGCAAACCGTGGCTCCTGATTCCGCATCCGTCTTGCTATCGCAGCGAAGGCGGTGGATCAACTCCACCGTGCACAACCTGGCCGAGTTGGTCTTCTTGGATCAACTGTGTGGCTTCTGTTGCTTTTCTATGAGATTTGTGGTCTTCATCGACCTCCTATCAACGATCGTTGCTCCCGTCACAGTTGCCTACGTGAGTTACTTGGCGAATGAAGTGGGCCTGTGCTTATGGTATAGATCGGGTATCTGATCTATTTGGTTGTCCACTCTAAGTCGACTATACCTATCCTCTCTATCGTCATGTTAGCTGCCATTTACGGATTACAAGCTTTGGTCTTCATCTTCCGTATGCGGTGGGACATGATAGCGTGGATGATTTGTAGGTCGCCTTCGGTTGCGTAGGCTAACTTTAGTCTACATCTTGGCCATACCTGTTTTCTCATTCTTTCTGCCATTATACTCTTTCTGGAAGATGGATGATTTCAGCTGGGGTTCGACGAGACTCGGTAGGTCAAATACTTGGCCCTTTCCCGCCTGATTCTGATGACATAGTCGTAGGTGACAAAGGCAAGAAGATGGTGATTCATGATGAAGGGAAATTCGATTCTCGTACCATCCCACTGAAGAATTGGAGCGATTACGAGTGAGTTGTACGGGCTGAGCGCTACTGATCGCCAGGAATGAACTCTGGGAGAACGACGCAGATGACCAATCCCTAGAATCTTTTGGACATCCGGATAAGTCCAAGTTTGCGTTCGATTCCCGCCCACCATCGTCATACGGGGCCAATCCCATCGACTCGCCCCGATCCAGAGCCTTGTCTCCAGTGGGATCATATCCTGAATTGCGACACTCCACCTACGAAATTCCCCAGCTAGGATATGGATCTCCCATCACGTTCGCGCCTTCCCACATTCCTAGCGCCGAAGTCCGCGAACGAGATATCGAGAGGAATGTCTATGGCCTGGCCGGAGCCTCACCTGGTGGTCTGGAATATCGATCGACATACAGCGTCGACCCGCATGCACCCGCGCTACATCCTTCGCATGCACTGGCAACACCTTGGTCCGACTCAGGTATTCCTCAACCACGTCCACTCTCCGCTCACTTGTTGGAAAGAGGAGGCTCTTTCGAAGCTTCAATTCACACCCAGGAACCATTGCGCCGGGCATCGTCCGGGTTTGGGCGAGAGGCTCGAGGCCCATCCAAGCCCGACCCTTTATCGATCTCTACCGCCGCTCTACAAGCCTCTATAGTCCGAATTTGCGCTGAAGCAGATCTCGAGTTTCTGACCAAGAGAAGCGTCAGGCGGCAGCTGGAAGAAGAATATGGTACCGATCTGGGAAGGCGAAAAGATGAGATAAGCCGGATCGTAGAGACTGTGATTGAGCAAGAGGTAAGTCCCGCCAGTGTTTGCAAGTTCTCGTGTTCTGATAAGGCAGGCTGAGGTTGAGTGACGGAATCATTCATGCATTGATCAGGCGTGGATAGTGATGAGATAGAATGTTCTGCTCGTTCATGCATCGAGTCGTCGCCATGTAGCAGGGCTTCGACTTCGCGGTAGTGTAAATTCATTCTTGATTGAGGCGTGAAGGCTTTTAGATATTATCCGAGATACGGCCGACCGGCCCGAAACCATCATACAGTTTTGTCCCCTTCAGTTTGGCAATACAACAAGCCTTGTGTGTTGGTATACATTCACTTCCCGTCTTACATAGCAGAGGTCCGAGCTGACATAGGCATTACTGCCCTGACGACGCCCCCTTCACCGACTCATCTGTCGACCGTCAATCCAAGGCGCGGGACGGCTGCAGTCGACCGCTGAAGCGATAATGACTTCAAGTGCTATTCAACGCACTACGACACTTACGGCGTCATTGCCTAGTGTCCAATCTGTCCACTTGACGAGCTCCCGAAGGCGCCTGTGACTATAAGAACGATGCCGTGTGGTCGTTTCCGTCTCATCAACATCATCCACTATCTTTCCATTTCAATCTCCACCCTGCTTCAAGCATCGCCATCCCATTTCACATCAGTATCATGTACACGTCACCGATCTCTCGGGGTATCACCGGTCGGAATGGAAGCCCTTCGACTCCGAAGGCAGTTGTAGATGCTTGCAAGCTCGCTGCTGTCGGATGGGCAAAACCAGCCTCCGACCCTCATTATCGTGTAGAAGTCAGCGACCAACAGTCCACTCCTGGTACTAAGGCTCCC
>Ga0265798_10005071_pt1 | contig 17873 bp, 17 predicted proteins | sample P3T30metagenome_FD_192430 | JGI IMG/M metagenome (GOLD analysis project Ga0265798, IMG submission 192430) | Plant litter microbial communities from East Loma Ridge, Irvine, California - P3 T30 | ecosystem: Environmental > Terrestrial > Plant litter > Unclassified | place: USA: California... | reverse complement strand
GTGTGGGCGCGACGTTTTGCAGTGGACTTCAACGGAGGCGGCCTGGACCGTTTGCCCGAAGGTTCCGGCATTGAACCCGTGGTCACGGTGTCGCATGGCAAGATTCAGGATTTCAATGTGCTTGTACTGCCTGACATCAAGGGCTTCCGTGTCACGTTTGACTGGTACCCCACCAGCGACTCGATGGACCCGGTGGAAATGCGCATGTTCATCAAGACCGGCGATCGCACGTTGAGTGAAACGTGGCTGTACCAGTATTTCCCCCCTGCCCCTGACAAGCGTCGCTACACCTGAGAACGTTCTGCCATTGACGGAGCCAATCCGTAAGTAGAGGCGAACTACCCTGTCAGCCGCTGGATATCCAGCGGCTGACTTCGCCCGCAAGCTCTCAAATGCTGTGCCCGTTTCAATCTGCAAAGGCACGCGCGTCAGCAGCGTTTGCCACTGCTGCAGAACCAATGTGTAACGATATTGAGTCATAGAGCGCTGTAATAAACCCCGAATTTCGGTGCTCATAACCAGCGTCAATTTTATATCCCTCTTATAAATCAGGTAGTTACGATAAGCGCCGTTTGGGTGGTTTTTAATATGTCCATAATTTTGACTATTTGATTGACAGTACGTCCATCTAACGCTGATATATCCCTGTCTCGTCGCTCGCAGAAGCTTATTACGTCCCTTCTCCTGCCCTGCAGCGACATCACAATCAACGCGATCGTAGGCCGTTTTCGGCTATTGCCGCCTCGGCTGGGCAAACACTTGCGCGCCCGGCCATTTCGCTTCGCACGCTGGTGCTTATTACACGTTTAAATGCTCCCGAGGGGCTGCACATGATGTCGACTTCCCCCGTATACGTAGAAAAACCGTCTTTACTCTCGTTTGATAAATCCACGGCAGTGGTGCTGGTCGCGATCAGCTTGATGATCGCTGAGTCGTTCAACGGTGCTTTACGCTTTTATCTCGATCAGGCCGGGATTTCCGTGCTGCTCTATGGCCCGAAGGTAGCCTGCCTGTTGTTCTTCGCGCTGGAACTGCGCACCTTCAAAGCGGGCCCGGGCGTCTGGCTGAGCTTGCTGTTGCTGCTTCTGTCAGCGGGATGGGCGGCACTGAACGGCGCTCAGGCAGGAAACTTCGCATTCGCGCTGTACGGCATTAGCCCGCTGCTGTTCGGGCTCGCCTGCGGTGACCAGATCATTCGCCACAAGCGCTTGTTTATGTGGGCTGTCGTCTTTTGCCTGGTTGCCTCGCTAGGCGGTATCGCGCTCGACAGATACATCAGCCTGCCGTGGAAAGGCTACAGCTATACCGTTGGCGGCACGGAGTTGACGGCCAACACCGCATGGGTGGCGGAAGACCTCGACCGCCCGGCCGGCTTCGCACGGATCTCCAGTTCGCTGGCTATCATCATTTCGATTTTCAGCCTTTACCTGATGGCAACACTGCGCTCCAGGTTGCTTGGCCTGATGGTGTGCGTGGTTGGCCTGGCCGGTGTGATATTGACGACCAGCAAGGCGCCCGCATTGGCGTTCATCGGCGGTACCGGCCTGCTGCTGATCTTGCGCTACCGCTGGACGGCTCGCGCTACCATTCTTGTCGCCGTGGTGCTGGGGATGTCCTTGCCTTTCGTGGGAATGATGACCGACTTCGATGCCTCCAGAATCTCGCCCACCGGTTCTCTGGCATCAATCTATGACCGATTGATCAACACCTGGCCTAACGTCATTCGGACGCTGATGGATGACCAGCGCACGCTCTCCGGCGTGGGCTTCGGGCTGGTCGGCAGCGCCGTTGCAGCCTTTCCGGTACCCGGCGCCGGTATCTTCATGGTCTCGGACAGCACGGTGGTTTATCTCTGGGCAATGCTGGGTCTTGCGGGGCTGTTCTTGTACGCCCTGCATATCCCGCTGTTTTTCGTACTCGCAGACAGCGTCAGCCAATACGGGCGAGCCATGCTGGTGACGAGCTTCTGCATTTGCATTGTGAGCTGGACCACTGACACCCTGGAAGTCACGCTTGCCAACATGTTCATGGGGATGGCGATCGGGCATGCATTGGCTATGAAGTCGAGGATCAGATCGCCTTCCCCAAAGCCCCATGAGTTGCCCGCCTGGAACGGCCTGCCGGGGCTGAGTTGAACGGATCACTCATGAGCCTTCGCACGCTGGGTACCCTGGCACTCTTGGCTGCCCTGGCGACTGCCAATGCCAATGCGGACGCGGACGCCCCCTTCATTGTGGGAGTCGCGACGCACTCAATGAACAACACCGGGCAACCGCTGCGCAGCCTTCAAATGGCGAGCGCGGCCGGCGTGACGTCGGTTCGTGACGATGCGTTCTGGTCCACCGCCGAACCCACAGCGGGCCAGTTGCAGATCGTCGCGCCGTGGCGGGCGTGGCTGAGCACCGCCAGGGCGCTGGATCTCGCCCCGATGGTGATTCTCGGCTATGGCACGTCGTTTCAAGGCAACGCCAAACCGCGCAAGCCCAAGGTCAGGATTCCGTATCTGAAGTACGTCGACTACATCACCCGCCAGCTGGGCAACCCCGTGAAATTTTACGAGGTCTGGAATGAATGGGACATCGAAGGTCCCGGCGATGCGCGTTTGAGCAACGACTACGCCTCGTTGGTCCGAGACGTGGCGCCAGTCATTCGCAAGAATAACCCCCAGGCAGTGATACTCGCCGGTGCAGTGACGACATTGGGTATCACGAGTGGGTTCGTTGACCGCATCATCGCTGCCGGCGTGATGAAGTACGCCGATGGGTTATCCCTGCACCCCTATGTGCATTGCTACGGCAGTGATCGCAACACGCCGGAGAGCTGGATAGGCTGGATGCGTGACCTCGACCGCAAGATCACCCTCAAGGCTGGCAGGCCTGTGCCCCTTTACCTGACGGAGATGAGTTGGCCAAGTCACGAAGGCAATTGCGGGATCAGTCCGGAGCGCCAGGCTGCTTATCTGGCCCGGGCGTATTTCCTCATTCGAACCCTGCCCAACGTCAAGGGCATGTGGTGGTACGACTTGATCAATGATGGTGATGATCGGAGTGAACAGGAACACAACTTCGGCCTGCTCGACTCTGCCCTCGGCCCGAAGCCTGCCTACGCGGTGCTCAAGGCCATCAGCCCGTATCTCCGCGACTTCCATTACGAGCCCACCAACAGCCTCCAGAATGACGGCATCTATCAACTGGCGTTCAGTGCCGGGCGCGAGCGAATAATGGTCGCATGGGCCAGCGGTCGCCAGCGGGAAGTCAGCATCAGTGCCTCCGCCATGCAAAACCAGAACGTTCGTGTGCTCGATACCCTGGACCCCGACAAAGGGATGGCGAACGCCCGGCAGCAATGGGTCTGCAAGGATGATCATTGCTCAACGCCGGTAAAGTTGACGGAGTTTCCCAAGATCATCCGCCTCAGTCCTGATGCCTGATACACCGTAACGAGTGCCGCACCCGCCTGCCGTTCTGAAAAGCGTCTGGGCATTCGGGTGCAAATAGTGGCACTACGACATTTCTCGGACATCTCTTGCTGCTACGCTACGGCCTTGAGCAGCGGAGATGCCGGGGGAATACATGGGGCTTCGAGGGAGATTGCTGGTGGGTAGTCTGCTGGTGCTGCTCATGACGCCAGCCATGGCGGGGCCTTACATCGCAGCCGGGGCTCAATGGAAGCCCTATGCCTATGAGGACAAGGACGGTCACCTGATCGGGGTATCCATCGACATCGCGAGACGGGTGATGGCGCTAGCCAATCTGGACGTAACCTTTGTCACCTACCCCGTCAACCGCTTGCAATCGATGTTGCAAAAGAGCGAGGTCGACATCAACTTCGCAGACGCGCTGATCTGGAACAATGCCGCAGAACGGCGCCGCTTCGTTTTCTCGAAACCTTATTCCACCGTCAAAGAGCACTTGTACTTTCTGGCTGATCACCCCGCTCGCGGTCAATCCATTGGGCAAATGGATCACCTCACCATCGGCATGGTACGAGGCTATAACTATTGGGCACTGGACCCGGCTATCGACAAACGTCGCATGAGCCGACTGGAAACCTCCCAGGACGAGGCGCTGATCAAGCTGCTGCAGAGCGGACGCGTGGACGCCATCGCCATGGTCGACGACATCTTCGATGAGTTGATTTCAAGCGAAAAGCTTGATCCCTCGCTGTTCACACGAGGCGCGCGACTCAGCGAAGCGATGCTGGTGTTCAAGCTTCAACCACAACATGCCTCGTGGCTACCGCAGATAAACAGCGCAATCGACAGCATGCAAAAGACCGGTGAGTTGGAGCAGATCCGGCGTAGATACTTGCCAGGCACACAGGATGAGCCTTGAGCGTATCAACCCAGGCACAAATAGGATGCGATCGGTTTATCCACAGATTGCGGGCTGCGTGGAGGTCTTCGTCGGATGCCACTGCACATCAGAGCTGTGGGTAAGTCGACCAGATTCGTCTATCTGTTGATGTTGATGTTGATGTTGATGTTGATGTTGAGATCACGATGGAGACGAAGCAGTCAAAAGCGCCGACTACTGTGGATAACTGGATAACTGTGAAGGAAGCCAAGCCGAATTGGCTTCCCCGCATTAGCGATCTTATCCACAGCTGTATCCGCGCTTCTTTTTGGATCAGCAAATGACGAATGGCTTGAAGCATTTAGTCGCTGCAAATAAAGGCGGTGATCCTACGGAATAAAGTCTGTCGGATCGAGCCCAGCAAATTCATGGGGTAGCAAGTGGACGAAGCAGAAATAAAGTCTGTCGCAATACCGGTTTTTGCGGACTCTGCGACAATATCTACCAAATAAAGTCTGTCGGTTACATGTAACCAACTGATTTATATGAACTTTGGTAAAGAAATTCGCACTCGATACCGATTTTGTTTCGCACGCTTGGCTGGTGTGCCGCTGTTGATATCAGGCGAGAGCAGTACAGGGAAGAGCCGTTCGGTTGAGGGCCCGGTGGCAATGCTCAAGCATCAACCGGAGAATGGTTACAGGGTAGCGTTAAGCGCCCATGCAAATGAAGTGAGTGATTTAAGCTACTGTTAGATAGCGCCCAAATCGAAGAGAGCATTTTTGACCTCCTGAACATAGATGCGATCACTCTCGGGACATGCCGAGGCCCACTCCTCGAGATAGAGCTGCAAGTTCGCCGTGGAGTTCGGTAGGAATGGGATGGTTCGCCATATACCAGGAGTTTGCTCGAAACTGGGCAATAGCCGCACCGCAACCAAGCGATTTAGCGTACGTTGATAGGGATCAGCTCGGAGCCTAGGCTCGTTGAGTCCTAGCCAGTCTTGAAAAGATTGCCCACTCGGTAGAGTCGTTGCAGGTTGTGCGAGAATGTCTGCTGCGTAGCTAGCCAAGGCGGCTGAGTAGGATGCCCAGTTCCAGTACGGCGGGGAAGCCTGCCATGTGACCGCCATTCGCCGAAGTACGAAAATGGAAGCTAGTTCACATAGACATTCATGGAACCATTTATTTTGGGGCAACCTCAGCCGTTCGTAGTTAGATAGAATGTGGCAAAGCTCATGCGCGAACTGGTAAGAATACTGGCTCCAGTTGCGGTTCCGAGCAGAGAGAAGTACTAAGTATGGATCTGAAGAGACATTTCGATACCTGACCTCAGGATAGTCATCTTTGCCTGGCTCGATGTTGATTTTCACATCATGCTCTACCTGAACGTGCTGGAGGAGTTGTTTGGTAACGTCAGCCAGCAGGTTTTGTATTTCTTCAGCTGTTACCTCACCCCAACCGGCTTTTTGAACTAGTAGCAGCATGACTAAATTTCCTAGTTAAGGGACTGCCGAATGCAGCCCCAAGTGATTGAAGAGAGGGGTCGAAGACGTCCATACCAAGCAGGTAGCTGCCGGTTACGAAACACCGAAATCGACTCGAAGTAGCTGATCTGCTTAGGATCCCGTCTTGGGGCTGAACAGTTTACGTTGTCCGAACCGAGAGCAGGCGCGCTTAAAGGATCCGCTCTATCAACCAGCTACCACGCACAGAACTTAGGACGCTAGCTTGCTCAATGCAACGGCAGCGGTACTAGCCGCACCGACTATGACTATCAAGGCTCCGAGCACCTTCCAGAGATCACTAGGCTTGAGTGCAGCAAGCAGCTCTTTGATGGTCATTTCTGCCGGGTTCTTATATAGCTTGGATTTAGACGATTGATCACCTAGTTTCTGCTTCCAACTCGCGAGCACGCCATTAAATTCTGAAGAGATAAGGGAGCTGGGGGTTGGGAGTATTTTCTGCACGTACCAGTCATAACCTGGCTCGAGCAAGCCTTCACTTTGAACACTCTCGTCCAAAATAACTAGGAGCGGAAGGCCTCGACTGTACGAAAGGGCAGCTTCGATCTGATTCCATGGTGTGGGATAGCTAACATTTTTAAGTTGCCGCTCTTTAGGCCCATTACGCCTCTCCAAGCCATGCGCGAACCATGTGCGCTCCAGCGCGATGACTACAGTCCCGACGCATTTTCCCATCATGTCACTAATAGTCTTAAGCGGTGCTTCTGAGCCAAAAGCATTTCGGCCTAGTGTATGAGGTATCAATCCTTCGCTACGTAGCCGTTGCTCGACGGCATGCACGAACGCTTCCTGCTCTGCGGTAGCTGTGCCACCAACGCTTACAAACACATCCATCTGAGCCATTGGGCATCCATCCTTGAAGGAGCATTTATAGGTCAAAACACATTTTGACCTCAATCAACGGTTCGATTTACAGATAACTGACACGCATTGCAACCACTTCGCACGCATCGCTACTCATTAAATGTTCACGCTCGATTCGTTGCGAAAAATTATTCGTCGTCTACGGGTCCCTGAATAGCTGCTTTTAACCGATATCTTACGCTGCTGACCGACCGCGATGGGTCGAATAACGGCGGATGTGAACGGCCGCAAAGGGTAGATCTCTGCAGTCATGCTTACGAATCGTACTGGTCAGGTGGAATGCAGATGGGTGAGCAAGTCCAGGCAATTTCCCACCTGCATGGCAACCTGCGTAACCTGCTACGGCTGGCAGCACTTATGCGGCATGGTTCGAGCATATTGCTGAAATTCGTAGCCTGGGAAAAACCCGTTAGCAACAGTCCGCTGCAACCGTCGAATCCCTGGCTGCGTAACCGCTTGGTATCGCTGATGCAGAATGACCCATCTGCCTACTTGGCATTGTCAAATAAGTATTCAGCCCAAAGTCAGACCGGCTAATGCTTTGCGAAGTAGACGCTTGGGTCGGCGAAATTTCGACAGCTGGGTCAATTCTGCATCAGCGGCAACTGCCAGATGGCCAATGGTGTGCACCTGCCGCCGCGATTAAAAATAAATTTTCCCGTCTTATGTTCAGTCAGCTGGGTCGAGCATTTGCTGATATGACACAAGTTTTGCAAAGGACTAGGTGCCGCTTCTTGCAGTGCTTTAAAGCCTGAGGGCGCTCCTTTTCGGGAATCACCTTCCGTCCTACAAATGCATCGGCCAGTCTTCGCAAAACGACTGCTTGGCAACCGAGGCAGCGATCTAAGTTCTATCCTGCTCGGGTGGAAGAACGTGAACGCCATGGACGTCCGGTGCTGCGCAAAAAACTTCCTTTGCAGTCGCTCGAACGCAAATCTGGTTATAACCTTGTAAAATATCGTAGTCATTTATCATAAGCACTGCGTTCACATCCGTGGCTATCCTAGCCCTGAGCTTCTCTATTAAAGGCTTATCAATGGCCTTTCCCTTTATCAGCTTGTCCAACGTGACATCAAGACGCGAGTGTTCAAGTGCGATAATGCAGTTTTTGGCCACGTTCATGTAGGTGAGCGGTCCATTTCCAGAGTCTTTAACCACCCCAGTATCCGTGAGTAGCGCGCAATGCTCATCGAACACTGCGACGAATATAGTTGTGGAAAACTCTGGGGCTATGAAAAATTCGTGAATAAAGCCATCCAATACGGATGAGTCCTCATCTTTGTCAATATAGAGGAACAGAAGCAACAGCCGGATCCACTGTTTGTACTCTTTCGACGAAACGTCATAGGTCTTGCAGATATAATTTTCTTCAGCGGGATTTTTTTCAGCTAACGCGACATACAGCGCCATCGCGCCAGGCTTATCAAGGACGTGGTCTAAAAAGGTATCAAACTGCTTTAACACCTCCTTGATTTTGTGTGGATTTCTCAGCCAGTTCATTGTTTTGTAAGTATAAATGAATTTGACGTGGCCCAGAAACTTCTCGAAATCGAATCCCTTTACATCACGCAAACGAATCGGAAACTGGCCATACAGGCTATTTCTGACATCGTTGATCATCGCAAGTAAGCTAGACACATGCTGGGGGTACGGCCCTTCGTAACGTTCGAACAAATGCTCAAAATTCAACCGACTGTTGTCGGTTGGCCTCATGAGCGTGAAAAGATCCTGAAACCCGAGGTTTTTCCAGATTGGAATCTTACCTTTCAGCCTCATGGTCGGCGTTTTTCTATCGACGATTGAAAATCGATAGATTTCAGGCTTTTTGGCACTCGGATCTGAGCATGAGTTCAATCGCTGCTCGGATTGAGAAATGAAATGCTGGTTAGCCGTGGGGTTCATAAAATCATCAAGATTCGTCACATCTGGCCTTTGTACGTAAAAAGCGGGAAGGATGCCGCCATAACAAATTGAATGGCGCCCAGAGAAAAAGATGAGTGTGCCTTGAATCATTGCTGACGGGTAAATCGACGGCCCACCCAAGCGATATAGTACCGAACATATTCGTCACTCTGGGTGCCTGAGAAAGCGTTGAGCGCATCCGCCCAAATCAGAGAGAGCCCTACGCAGGCAGGTAGCCAATTTAGAAAACTGGTCCTTCCCTTGGATGGGCCCGGTTGGGAGACGGGTTGAAAGCTCGTATGCCTCCATAATAGCGACCTGATACTGCCAGGCACTCCTCTCAAGCTCATCTCGCCATAGATCCAGACACCTCGAGGTTCGCAGTGCTTGCTTAGGGTAAGCGTCTGCCTCCTGATGTATTGGCGCCTATGCCGTATTGATTCCATTACCGGGGTATCACTGACCCAGTCAGACTCCTCGCCCACCACTACCTTTACTGGATTCGTGTTGATTTCAAGGTGGGTTGGTCTAACGTCAGCACTCGGATCAATTAAGCATTGGCGCTGACAGGTACACCACCCGTTTGTCGAAATAGAGATACGTGAGGCTTCCACTCTGGTTGGATCCAAGACTATTCTCAAGCAAGCCCTTAGCTATCTCCCCCTCTACCGCTAGGGATTCACTCGAAACACAGGAAGGTTGAAAGTGAAATTCGATCTAAGGAATGCGATCAACAGCATCTCAGATGTCGTGATGAATCGACCTGCACCGCTCCGTGAGTTCGACCAGATATACATGAAGGTGGCCGATATGGTCATCCAGGCTGAATACGTAGCTAGGGTCTTCAATGGAAAAAAGGTCGTATTCGTAGGCGACGGCGATGGCATCGCGCTGTCCGCAGCACATCTGAAGGCCCAAGACGTGATTGATTACGGCCCATCCTCGATTACATTGCTCGATTTCGACGAACGCATCGTGAACTCTGTTCTGAGATTCGGCGAGAAACTCGCCCCTAAGGTCGAAATTACTGCCCACTTGTACAACGTCGCGGACCCTTTACCTTTGGGTCACTTCGGCGTCTACGATGGCTTTCATATCAACCCACCGTGGGGGGCAAGTAACGGTGGCCAGAGTGTCACAGCATTTCTAGAGCGTGGAAGTCAGGCCACGAACGCGAGAGGGCTGGGGATCGTAGTCATCGCCGATGACCCAGATCTGCCGTGGACTCAGGAAGTGCTCAGGGATACACAAAAACGAGCCATCGAACTGGGATATGTCGTATCAGAGATGCTCCCCCAGCTTCACCTTTACCATTTAGATGACGCACCGGATTTACGCTCCTGCTCCTGCCTATTTCGGCGAGTGGTTCCCAGCTTGATGGAGAATAGCTCCGACAAATTGTCAGCGGATCGGCTAAGAAACTTCTACGGTAAAAACAATCCGCTAACCTACAAATATGTGCGTGAAACGCCCGACCTCAATGTCAACCGAGAGGCTGACCAGCGCTATTCCCTTGAGCATTACGAGGAGTTTCGCGATGCCGAATCCAATTGAAAATGGGCAAGGTGTGATCTTTATGAAGGTCGGATTGCATGCCTCAGAAACCCTCGAAGATATCGTAAAAAGAAAGCAGCAGGAGTTTGAAGCAGCGGGGGCAATTTTTTGGGGCTATGGCGGTAGTTCGTGCCATCCTCGTACGATGGTGCAGCCATTTGGAAAGTCGATGCAGGAAGAAGGCAAACATCTTCTTATCATCATGAACGAGATGAACTCTAAGCACACCGCCCCTCCGGTTGCCGCCTCCCATTACTCTGAAGATGGTGTCGACTGGGAAGCCGTTCCAAAAGGCATAGAAGTGCGAGGTTCTCGGTTTGCACTTGTCCTTGATGAGCTTCGGGTCGAGGAGTTTGAAGTCAACCTGAATGAATTTGAGGTGGGCTTAGGCCAATCCCGAGGCAAAGTCGCTTCTGACTACTTGAAAGGACAGAATGATAAGGGCTGCTTGATCTACCACGAGCTGCATATTCCTCCGCCACCTGAGCAACGGGTGATCAAGCAGATAGGACTTATCGCGAGAGTGAAGCCTCCATACGCCGTGTTTCTCAGAAACTGAACGGAGTGGCTACATATGGGGAAAATAATCTACCTCACGGGCGCACCGGCGACGGGTAAGTCCACGCTGACCGAGGGTCTTGCGGAGTTGTCATCCCGGATTACTGTCTTCACATACAGTAAAGAGCTCGCTAGGGTTATTTCTAACCGAGTGGGGCCAATCAGCCAGGCTGATATGCGAGAGAAATCGGCCAGACTGATCACTCGGGAGGATGTTGGGCTGGTTGACAAGGAACTGGTTCAGATAGCCAGCCGGTTCAGGCAAACAGACGGCTACCTTGTGATTGATTCACACCCCGTGACTATTGAGAGTTTTGGCTTCAGGGTTACCCCATTCTCAAAAGCGCTGCTGCAGAACCTAGCGCCGGACGTGATTGTTTGCCTATATGCTGACGCAACAACACTTGCTTCACGTATTACGGCAACCCCTGAAGGGAGGCCTCTGCCGCCGGCAAACGAGCTAGATCGGCATGTGGGCTTGCAATGCGAGATTGCCTCTCTGTATGCATTCGAGACAGGGGCTTCCTTATACTATCTAGACGCTTCAAAGCCTCGTTTTGAAGTATTGGAGAACTTCGTACAGGTATCTCGAATCACAATCTCAGACCGCAGCAGCTGACCCGTGATCGGCACCAAATAGATCAAGGGTGTAAAGCGCGCAAGGCTCTGGCTTGCGTCTAGTGCGGAGTCTTGAAACCAGCCGATTCCAAGCGGCAACGTCCCCGGCCGCTGTTACCTCACTGATGGCCTGCAGGTCACGCGGCATAAGCAACTCAGGGTCGGAGAGCTGGACCGAATAGGGAGCTTCCATGGTTGCAACGAAGCTTACTGCATACTTTTTCGCGACGTTGCCGCTAATGGCATACTCAGCGTTTTTGACCACGGCAGTGACCTGCGACGCTCCAAGAGGTTTGTCACTGGAGAAGTTTCTCAGAAATGCCGCCGTTACCTCAAAGTTTGTTCCTTTCCCCAAACAATCAGCGGATTTACAGACAAGCGCGTAGTGACTTGACTTCCGACGTCCTGACGGCAGGTCTGCGCGGCTAGTAATCAATACATGTTGCGGGAGCGGAACAGTATTACCCCGGCTATCGATCCAGCTGTTCCAAACGAACACGTCCCCAGGAGTCACGTCGATATCTTTGGCCTTACTGGACATCGGGGAGAACAACACTTTCATCTCCTGATCGATAGACGCAGCCGCATCGCGGGCATTTTCACCCAGAGACTGGCCAATTCCCCAGAAAAAAAGGCCGTCGCCCAACTGCCTCTCCCACTCCTTGCGACGAATGATCAGGGCCAAGCCTTCGCCTGATTCGACACCCATTTTAGTCCAGCAGAAGGTAGAGGGAATCATTACTAAACGGTCCGGGGTTAAGTTGACAGACACAAGCCTACCAATTTTCTATTCATTTTAGAAGAAAATTCGCCTATATTGAATATTATGAATAGTATAAAAGCCCGGGCCCTCTATGGCCAACTCACCGATTACCTGAGGCAAGATCTCCGCAGCGACGCAGAAATAGCGCGCAAAAGCGGGGTTTCACAGCCTACCGTGTGGCGTCTCCGCAACGGTGGGCAACAAAGGGCGCGGACTAGCTCTCAATTCAGCAAGCTATGTTCTTTTTACGGCGTTACTGAATTGAAACCTACAATGCCCGAAGCTTCATTTGAGAGCGCGTTGAAGGATGCGATAATGTCAATATGGGACGGCTCTGATGCTCATGCCCGGGCGCTGATCAAAGTACTTCGCAGCCTCAAAGGGCTTGCACCAACTATCCATGGTCAATCTGCCCAGCTTATTGCTGAAGGAGGTCGCGATGCCGACCACACAAATTGATCGAATATTCGGCGCGCTGGAGTCCGCAGGCTATCCGCGAGAGTTTCAGCATTCGTTGCTACCCGGATGGGTGACTGGTGAGATGTTGCAGGATGAGGGCGCTACGCTTGAGGTGGCCTCAATTTTGGCGAAGCGCCTCGGTCTGAGGGTGGCACCGTTGTTCTCCGACCAGCCGGGGCTCGAGGAGCTTCGACGGAGAGACACAAAGTATAAAAGATCGATACCTAACAGATCGAAGAACCTCAGCGCCGCGACATCCCTGGCGATGTTTGTGGCAGAGTCGGTCGCGTACGCCACACCTCATGCCTATACCCCGTTCCCCCAGGATCCGCTTCAGTTCAGAACCGAAGTCCTCGGTACTGAAGGTGGGAAATGGCTCGGGCTTCGCAATCTGCTTCAGGCTTGCTGGCGACACGGGGTTCCGGTGATCTACTTGGACCACGTCGGTGATGGCCTTCCAAAGATGGATGGCATGGTAACCATATTCGAAGGACGTCCAGTAATCGTTCTCTCCAAGAAGAGTACATCATGGGCTTGGCAATTATTCATCATCGCCCACGAAATCGGCCATTGCGCGCTTGGACACATTGAAGCTGACGAAATTCTCATTGACGAGTCGTTAGGTGAGCAGTCATATGCCCTCGATGATCCTGACGAAGATGAACAAGCTGCAGATCGGTTTGCTATCGCACTGCTCAACGGCAGAGAAAATGCTACGTATGGCCATGAAGCGGGCAGGATGTCTGCGCGCGGTCTAGCAGATGCTGCCATGGCCTATGGAACGGCAAATAAAATCGACCCAGGCCATGTAGTGCTTAATTTTGCGAAGCACAACAACGCTTGGGCCCTAGGAATGGCGGCGATCAATGAGTTGCAGGCTGGCTTTAAGCCTGCCGGTCGCATCGTTAACGAACTGCTTTGGCGGCGGGTGCATCAAGGTGTTCTTCCTGATGACACGATCGACCTGCTCCGCCGTGTGGCACCAGCCGAATAGGACTTTCGCATGGCGCTCAATCTTTTCGTAGATAACGACGTCATCTTGAAGCTTGCTCAATACGGAATCCTTGAGCATCTGACCAAGTTATTTCCAAACCACCACGGAGAGACTCACCTGTTCGCATTGGACTCTGCACGCTACAAATTGCTTCCAAAGCGGAATCGAACCGAGCTGTGCAAAACGGAAGCAGCAGCCTTGTGTATCGAAGCCTTTCTCGAACAAGCAACGAGCTTGGCGCCTGCAAATGTAGATATCGATGTACTGGAGCGGTTATACGCTACGCCAGGGATCGATGCCGGCGAGGCTTTGCTGTTTTCCGCCGCCGCAAAAGGTACGGAGGGCCGAGTCCTGACGGGAGACAAGCGTGCACTAGCGGGACTTTCAGATCAGCACCTCGAGCACGTCGGACCTCAGCTGATTAAAAAGGTCATCACCCTTGAGGCTCTAGTCCAAGGATTCGTTGCTCTTGATGCAGACGCAACCCAACATGCGGTGCGCTCGAATCCAGCAGTGGATAAGGCCTTGGACATGGTGTTCGGAATATCATCGGCGGCCTCAGCAGAAAGCGTAAAAGCAGGTCTAGGTTCTTATATCGGCCATGTAAGGGAGTCCCTAGGCGCGATTTTGAACAGTGGGCCGCCTTTCGATTGAGCTACTTCCCCTGCGTAGAGACTTGCATGTTGGCGCTGATACGGTTTTGACCCAGACTGCTGATTTTGAGTGACCTTATATGCTGCATCCGAATCCCGCGCAGATACTTCGTTCACTGTGAGTTTGGGTAGGTCAATGAATTCCGGCAGCCTGGGGTCAAAATCGCATCAGCGGCAACAGCTAGTCATATCTCTCGGCCCTAAAATGCAGAGACTGAAGCCGTCTATCGAACTCAATCGTCGGCTGGGTTGCGATCAAGCGGTCCAAGATTTTGGGAATTCCGTAGAGATTGTGAGTGCTCCCCGGACCGTAGAGACGCCATAGCAGTGTCAGGGTTTCACCTGGAAAACTCTCCGGACATCCTGAACGCTCTAGAGCCGGTATTCTTTCTCGCCCTTGAACCTGCGTGATATAGGGAAGCAGTTGAACAAGTGCTTCGGGGAAAGCCTCTCCTGACTTTATTACCAGATTGGTGAAAGGGCGCGTCAACACGCTTTCGCGCACCACGCGCTCTCGCGGCCATACTCTTTCAAGAAGAGGGCCGACGCTTGTACGCCACGCCTCTGCCGGACCACCTTCAATTTCCGAAATCCACTGAGCGAGGAGCTCCACAACGCCTTCTCGCAATGCGGCTGAACAGTTGCGAAGTGTATGAGCGATATCGGTAAGGGTGATGCCCCAAGCCTCGACGTCACTGTCTCCACGAATAATTGCCAATGCAGGCGCTACAATCTTTGCTGCTGCGGCTGTATTTTCGTGATTCGATGCGTCAAGCTCCAACAGCCCTCTCAAAATGTGACCGGAGAATACCCTTGAGACAGAGATATAGGTACGCCGTTGGGTTACCAAGACTGCTCGCAATCCATGCCCCGCAGCGGTTGTCTCGCCAAGGGCAGCATCAAGGCAGGTACAAATTTCATCGTTCGCCACGCTCAGTACAAATGCGAGCGAGTTGACAAAAATCGCCCGCGCAAACGCGCCTTGCTTTCCTTCTGCGCGAGCAGCAAAAACCATTGCCCTGAGATGATTCTCGCTAACCGAACCGAACGATTGTCGGGCGGCCTCGATATCGGAGAGCAAGGCTTCAACTAATCTGCCCGCACGTGAGTTGATCGCTCGCTCATACAGTCGCTCCCCGTTCTCGAGAAGCTCTACGTCTTGTTCAATGGCTATCGCAAATAATCTTTGCCAACATGTTGATACATCATTACTGGGCTGCCGAGGAACGAATGCATAAAGAGTTGCCAAGCGCTCGATGACAAGGGCCAGAAATCCAGACTCGGCATGCTCCATGCGTTGAAAAACCCGGACAATGAGTTCTGAGGTCGTCCCTACGCTGGTACTTAGGGGAAATGTCAAAGCTCCTAGCAAGTCGTTCCACAACGGTGCATTCACTTCCTCAAGGGGAGCGTTTTTAAGTGTGTCGAACGCGCCCTCTGGATCATCACCACAGTAGGCACTCCATCCCATTCTTTTCTCGATGTCGCAGCTCTGCACGACCGCTTGCGCGATCTCGAGACGTTGGTCACTAGCGGCGGCCATAATTGGCTTCGCATCACCGATGATCGTTCGGACACCGCTCGAATAGGATCTAAAAAAGTCTCGCTCTTCTACGTCGCGATCTAGGTAATCGCGCCGTAATAAGATTGAGGCGAGCTCCTGGGCCCCTGCTACGGACAAGACTCCAGCAGCTTCGAACATCTTCAGGCGCAGCCATACCTCGGAGTCACGAGCATGGCCTCTCCAATCAGTTTGGCCACTATCAATGGTGTAGCGTGCGAAGAACTCTTCGCCCTCAGTCAGCACCCTCCGCTCAAGTTCTAAGACCAACATCTGACTGGCCTCAGCAAGGCGTTCTCGCATCACCAGGAGAAGTTCACGTTTCACCTGCCAAAACTGGGTAAGTGACAGAGCGTTGAGGCCACGAATGGCCTCGTCTGCTGTGTAGATTGCTGCATTACGATGCCCATGAAGCCACAGTCTTACGGCTAACATTCCTGGCACACGCCGCCACTCATCAACTACATGCCGAGCAGCATCTGGATCCGCTGCGGCAATCTTTGGCAAAAGACTCGCGATCAACTTAACCAGGAGCATCGGCCCGTGATGATGCTCATTCTGTGCGTGAGGTTCCACCGAGGGCACTGAGGCATCATTGATGTCATAGTCTGTTTCAAGCGCTCCGCAATCGACGGTTGAGGCGACAAGATCCTGAAGCTTTGAGGTCGCTAGCTTCATTATTAGCTCTGGCTGTGAGTGCGTCAGTAAAGCATCCACCAACTCAGCAGCGCCGCCAGAATCTCGCAGTTCAAAACTGGGGCGAATCAGATCCCTGATTTGTTCAGGCGCGTCGGCGCTTTTCTGGTTTGACAGAAATGCACGCGCCCCATTGAGGGTTAGCACAGGGGTAATTAGATCAACTGCTGCGAGGAGGTCGGAATGAAGAATGACTGTGCCGCCGAGCCTATTTTGCAGGCTGTAGATTTGGAGCTCTGCCTCCATGCGATCAGTACACGCCGAATTGGACACTAGGAGGCGCCACGCACGCGTCCAAAGATCATGTAATCCATTTACGTGATCTATACGATTTGCTAACGCTGTTGCGAGAGACTTGCCAATCTTCTTCATCCATTTGAGACCTAGCAAGTATCGATCTCGAGACTGGAGATCTAGAGCAAGCCACGCGGCCAGTATCCAAGGTGCTTGATCGTCGCTCCAAAGCTTGCGCTCAAGGAAAAAGTCGATCCATGCAGAGTCTTGAATTGAGGTGATCGCAATCGATGACAGATCATTTTTACCATTGAACAGCCAGCAAACCTTGTCGAGCTCCGCAGGGGACATGGATGCGTAAGGTTGGGAAAGAATTGCCGTTGCCCACGCCTGTCTCGTCGAACGGGGTCGTTCTACAAGCTCCGCCAGCTGGGCGAGGTCGTCCCATAGCGCTCGATGACCGCGGCGACCTGTCACAGCATCCACAGTTTTTTCGTAGCCTATAGGTTCTACGGCGAGCGCTTCCCAGCGTGCGTCCGGAGCGTCTCGGGCTTCAATCGCGTCTAAAGCATAAACGGGACGTAAATCTGGAAAACGTTCGCGGTCTGCTTCCAAGACGTTCAGAAAGTAACGCACTGGTGCGTCCCCAGCGCTATAACCTACTAGGACAACAGTCTTGCAGCGACACAGGTCGAACAGAAAGCGCGACGCCCATCCTGATCGCATATAGGCATCGCCATAATCAGCACTCGTGACGACGAGAGGAGTCTGGTGCAGACCGACCGTATCGTCGGCAATCCGTCCGTGGAGGTGGATGATTCCACGAAAATCAGCGCTACCTGGAGCGGGTAGATCCTGCCCAGCAAAGCTAAGTCCCTGAACGTTTACGACGCTATCAGCGCTATGAAGTGCTTTCTCAAGCATCGTGTCGAAGTTGGTGGTGACTATCAACGGATGGTTATCGAGGTCTCGTGATAATCGCAAGATCGTGTTGTGATTGGTCAAATCGGGGGACGTAGGTGCCTGCAGGAGATCAACCAGCGCGCGGGTCATATCACGTGGGTTGACGATTCGACGGCTAAGAGAACCTAGTACCTCTTCGAAGCGACCAGCTTCGGATGATGCGAGCTCAGACCCGCTCTGCACCAAATTAAGTCGGTCAAAGCATTGTTGGACTAGATCGCCGAAGCATGGCAA
>Ga0265798_10005070_pt1 | contig 17873 bp, 19 predicted proteins | sample P3T30metagenome_FD_192430 | JGI IMG/M metagenome (GOLD analysis project Ga0265798, IMG submission 192430) | Plant litter microbial communities from East Loma Ridge, Irvine, California - P3 T30 | ecosystem: Environmental > Terrestrial > Plant litter > Unclassified | place: USA: California... | reverse complement strand
CGCATATGCTTGTCGAATGTAGAGGCGCAAGACGCGTCCGCGCCGCGAGATTCTTCATGGTGGCTTACGTGATGCGCGCGAAGACCCACCAAAGATCGTCTCCTTGCCCTGCATCTATGCGACATCGCCTGTCTTCTTGATGCATCAAAATAGTACACGGATGCTAGAGGTAAATGCGCAAAGCGAGCCTTTCGAAACAAGCCCTCAACGCACACAAACGGGGCTCGGTCTAGCGGAGGCACATACTCATAGTGGCGCCCTATTTCTGACCGTCCTGCCGGCCAACAGTCAGACGGAAAGAAGCACGTTACCAGATAGTAGCGACCACCTGCACTGCTCAACGCCCTGATCATGCCGCCACCGCGCTTAGCCTACTTTTCTCTCACCTCTACATCATTCATCGGCAACGACATCGCTAGCCGCTTTCGAAACATCCACCACTCCATATTCATCTCTCCACTATACCCAGAACCTCCTTCTCATTCATAGCTCAAATGGAACGAACACTTTCGTGCAAAAGCACTTGCGACCCTCAAAACCCGGCCCGCATTGTGTTCAGCTATCTCGCCGAGGGTGGTGCGAACGTCGTCTTCTCGTTCATCAAACCTAGCTTTAACGATGTGTTTCCGTGGTTCTGCTTTGTGGACTCTACCGATGGCAACGATACTTTGTGGGATGAAAAGTCCAACCCGGTTGTCCTCAAGGGGGTGGTGGGTTACCCCGATATCATGGGCAAAGTCCTCCGTGTGAGCAAAGGCGTCGACAAGACGCTCCGATGCGACGAGATTGTCTCTGGGTTTTGCAATGATATACAGGCATTGTTCGTCCGAGGAAGCATACGGACAATCGTTAGCGACTCCACAAACGGTCTTTCCGAAACGGCACTTACCCTACCGGACGTTGACCTCCGCAATCATTTGATGGAGCATGAACGCGTCATGCTAAGCGACGGGACTGTACAAGATCTCATGGCCAAATGCGACCGCATATGCGAGAAGAACCCGGATGGAAGTCTCTCGCGTGATCCGCGATGGGGAATTCTTCTTCCAGATTTGACACCGGAGCCGGACATGGCCATCCTTATCGAATTGAAGCCCAAATGGCTTTCGCAGTCTCCGAGCTCCCCACCGAATGCAGTGCGTTGTCGAACCTGTGCCATGCAGGTTGCAAAGCCGAAAGACGCCGCCAAATACCTCTGTCCGCTACGGCTGGTGTCGGGCGAAGGCGACGATATATACCCCTGGATCCTCGACAGAGTTAATGAAAAGCTGGCCAAAGGGCTGTCTCGCGCTCGAACTCGTGCGCCAAAATACGCCTCTCTCATAGTGGAGTACCTCACACAAGGCGATGGCAAGGCTCTGCTTCAGCACCTCGAGTTCTTGCAAACACACCTTGATCCTCAAGGCATCACTAGGCGTCCCAAGGAAAACCCAAATGCGACCTTTGACCGCAATTTGCGCTTAGCCATGACGCTGCGAGACTGCTCGCTATTCCTCACGGTTACCTACAATGGTGGTCTTGAGGACTTCGGGCCGGTCACCGTGACTAGCGTCCTAGGCGATTTAGACTTCAAGTCGGCTGACAAGATCGATGACTGGCTCTCAAAAGAGAAGGAACTTGAGTCCATCAATGCGTACACGAAGAAGGTGGAGGGGAACTTGGGATGCGTTCTGAACAAGACGAAGGGGTAATCGTGGGTTCTGGCTGGGCTGTGTCCCTTCGATCTATGTTTCCGATGCGCTCATTGTTTGTGTTGGGCTCGTTTTGGTTGCTCTGCACTTTTGTATTCTTGCTTAATGATCCGTCGATGATCAATTCGGACTTCTAGTAGTTACCTGTAGTTTGTACAGCATAAACAATATACTGCTAGATGAGGTCTCGGTACTTGTACTACAGGCCTGTACGACACATCGATGAGCTGTATACACACATTACTTGCTACGAGAACCTGTCTACTGCTGCCGCTTGACGGCAGCTGGAATGGTGAAGCTAAAAGAAGGATTGGCTTCGAGCGGGCCGGTACGTCATGCAGGGATCTGCACTAACTCCCGAGGTCGGCTCCAAAAGTTTGGGGTTTGGATCGCCGAGCTCTCCACCACCCCAACCTTTACACAACCACGCACCATTCTCAGACACACCAAATCACTTCGCACTTCAGTCGCATAAATACCACGGCTTCGTTGAACTCCAGGCAGCAGACCGTCTTGCCCCAGCCGTCGTGAGAAACACCACGAAATGCCCGCGCCCGCCGCGAACAAGCGCGTCAAGGTATACAATTCGACACTTCAATCCTCATGACGCATGCTAATGACGCGTAGAACAAGCGCATAAGTCGAAACATCAGTAAGCAGCGCCTCCACAGTCTACCTCCACCCTCTAACATCCCTCCCAGTCATCGGCTCAGAGGCCTGGCTCCTCCCCCCCATAGGCCATCCCGACCGCCCCAAGAACGTCCCCGAAGACCACACCAAGCGCTGGACTGTCTACGTACGCCAACCAGAAGGCGACCCTGCCCTCACCACATGGCTCAACAAGGTGCAATTCAAGATCTTCAACACCTACGAGAACCCGCTACGGACATGCGAGAATCCCCCCTTCGAGGTCACCGAAACCGGCTGGGGCGGCTTCAGCATCGATATCAGGCTGCATTTCCAGCCCATATCGGGTGAGAAGGCGCAGTACAGACAACATTTCTTGCAGTTGGAGAAGTATGGTGATGAGAAGATGCAGGCGGAGCAGGATAGGACGGGCTGTGTGAGGAGTGAGTTCCTGGAGGTTGTGCAGTTCAATGAGCCTACTGAGGCGCTGTTCGATGCGCTCACAGCGGATGATCAGTGGAACTACCTTGTACCAGCTGGCAAGGGCGGGTCGAAGAAGGCTTCGTTGAACGCAAATGGACGATTGAAGCGCGGTCTCCCCAACGGCGAGCGCAGCGCACAACTCCCGGAGAAAGGTGCCGAAGACGCGCCGTTTAGCCAGGATCAAGAGAACGCGCTTATGGACATACTCAAAGCGAAGATGGAAGAAGTCGACAAGGAGCTCGACAAGGAGATAAAGAAGCGCGACGAGGTGGAGAATAATTTGAAGGCATTGAGAAGTGAGATGGGTCACGAAGCTGCGCAGCAGGCCGCACAACAAGCTAGTGGTGATCGGTCACGGCGGAGGTGAGAGCGTGGAGGATCATGGCTTTCGGGCATTGCATTTGTGTTTATGCTCAATGCTGAGGTAGCCATTACAGCACCAGAAGAAACACGACGGAGGCGAAGCGTGACTAGTTGGTACCTGCTACGCTAGATCCCAGGGACAAGAAGAAGGGTGCAGTCAGGTGCGGACGTGCAGCTCAGCATATCGCCCATCTTGTGCTGTGTCGTGTGTTGCTGACATTGCTCGAAAGATCGAACGAAGCAGTGTCTTAAATGGAGGTGGCGCGACTCGGTATCGACATGAACGAATGGCAAGGCTCTGGTTTGACACCAAGGTCGAGGCGTCACTAGGCACTCGGGTCTAAACGATCATGAAGCAGGCTTTGTTCGTATACGTTTCGAGACTTGTGGACACGTCATCAGCTAGTTGCTTGTAGTCATGGTAGATATTGCTATATAGCACTACTCTGCTACGCTGTGCACTATGGAATGGTTCCGTCGCTCAATCAGTTCCACAGAGTGTCTCTTGAATCCTGGGGTATATTCGGCGATTCTTGTCCTTCGCCTGTGACGTGTGCCTACGAAGTACCCGACTGCAGCGATCAGACTCCCGTCGTATGAATTCAGCGCCTATCGAGGCATGCGGTACGCCCCAGCCACCTTCCGAAGATCGATCGATCGAAGCACGTCAGGATCCGCATTCGACAGCCCCTTACACCCGCGCGCTATGAAGAGATGTGAGAAATTCTTTGTCCCAAATGGGAGACTCCTGGTGAGCTTTGAGCGCCAATGGAGGGGCGATGAACCAAGATGCCTTTCGTTCCACAGCCAGCAAAGAGGCTGTCCGCCTTGGAGACGCGGTCTGGCCACTTGCTTTGGTCGTTTGAGAGATTCCTTCAGCTGCCCTTGTCATTGGCAAAATCTCTGCTAACGAAGACAACAAGCACCGCAGCGTACGCTGCAGTGGCCGCAAACACCCCCTGTCTCTTTGCACTCGTGATTCCGCCTACACTGGCGGCGAACAGCGAAGTAAACGCTGCAAGAAGCTCCAGCTTCGCCACTGGCCTTTGCACATAATACAGGCTCGTGATGGCGCCAACCAGCAAAATCGCAGCGAAGATTGTGCTGATGATGAGGACCACGAACTGTACGCGGGACTCAAGGAAGTGTTGGGTGCCACCGTCCAAGTACAATTTACCATGAAATGGCCAGTAATTGCTTACGAAACATGACAGACAGTCGATGTCTAGTGACGGGCGCAGAGCAGCCAAGTCTGTCTCATCATCTAGCATGTGCTCGTGCGCGCGGCCATAAACAATCGGACTCGGCTTTTCGAAGTATGCCCTATGTATGCCTAGAAGCCGGTTACTCGGCCGATCGAGACTGACGATCTGTGATTGCAGAAGCAGTGCCTCATCTGTACGTTATCCGTCAGTCTTGGTTCGACACAATCTTATCTCTTGTTCACACGTAGGATGTTATTTTATCTTCTCTTTCAGACTGTTTTCCAACTTCTGCTTATGGGTCTCAAGCAACGTCAGGTCTTGCGGGTGTCTTTCGTATGCCAGCCAGCTGTCCATCGTCCTCATCTCGACTGCATTATCCTGGCCTGCTAACACCATGTCACAATCCATGGAGTCGATCTCAGTTTCCAGTTCTATCATATGGTATTGCAGGCGTAACAAATTCCGGGCACTCAGTCTATCGAATTTGCGAAAGACGAATGTTTCGTTATCTGGATCGCGTGCGATCCATGCTGCAAGGCTAGGGTAGCCTGATCGCGTGTGAGGGTGTTTCTCTGGGTCCGTATTTCCTTTCAAAGAAGTCATGTCATGTTGAAGAAGTTGCGAGGCCAGCTGTAGTGTTCACACTGCCTCTACAGTGGTGGTGTGCGTTGGGCTCCCACGGCGACGATTGTCGCCAGGCAGCACCCCTCTACGCCACTCCTGTGCAGGCTTCCCAGTGGCCTTTTGACGCCGATTGCGCCTCCTTTTTGATACGACTAATCCAGCATTTCCTCGCGTGTGGTGCCACGAAATAAGCAGGCTACTTCGTCACACTCCAGTCCGTTGTTCCAAACTTTTCCCATGATATAGCATATCACGCTCCGATCATCTTTGAAGCGAATATCTGTCGAAGGCGCAAGGACACCTCTCACATCATTACCACAAAAACATACCTGACCTCCGAGCAACATACCGCATTGATCAGACCGTGTATCGGAATAATGAGTGGATCTGACCAAGCTGTTCTGAGTGGCAGCGCAATCGCACAGTCGCCAGGCAGCGCGACGATCGGCTTGCCCTTCTCACCTGCTGTTGAGGGTTCTGTCAAGCCTCATCCAGCACGCAAAAAGCTCAGCCTGAGCGACTACACTAGCAGACGAGCGAAGCTACTCCAAGCACGCACTACGGGCTCTAACTCAGCATCACCACTCGGACATCAAGCAACAAGCAGAGAAAAGAACGGTGGAAATGGCGCAGATCAGGTTCGTTTCTTATTCTCCTGGACTTATATGCCATGCCACCCCTAGTCCTAACCATCCTTTTCCCAAGCTGACGCTGCAGCTGGTGAAGTCACAATCTGCTTCACACTTTTAGCAGCCACCGTGGTCTAATCGAATCTCGAATCCCAATTATGGTCCTCTTCAAAATGGATCACCGACCAAACCACCACCTTCCCCACCGCCTCCCGTTACAGTAGAACAGCAGCAACCACTATATCGCGTTCTCAACGGGCAAAACTTATACTGAGTCGATATATACGTGCAAGGCGGCATTGTCAATATGTTTCCAGACAGCGGCTCAGACTTGAATATCGTCTCGAGCGACTACGTACACGTGAGAGTTTGGCAGTAGAAACCGGATTTAAACAATTTATACGACTCCCAGACGGCGGGACAATCGAGTCTAATGGTACCCTGTACATGCAGCTGAAGTTCACGAAATACGATCGAACATTCAACGCCACCTTCACTGTTATGTCTCATTGTGTGCACGACTTCATCCTTGGAGGGCCATTTCTTCGAGAAACCCGAACTTTGACGACTTTCAAGAGGCGCATCCACAGGTCTTTGATCAAAGCACCGGTCTTTTTACGAGTTTGTCTCAATAGAAACACTCACGAAAAGATCGTCGGATCTGTTGACGGCCATACTGTCGAAGCATGTCCAGACACGGGGTCGGATGTCAATGTCATCCAATTGGCTCTCGCTACTGCGCTGGGTCTGACAGTCTCTGCAAATCATGACAACACGACGTTAGAATTCGTCGACGGTTCTCTCACAGAAGCTTGCGGCATTGTACGCAACGCTATGTGGCGATTTGGACATCGTTCAGAAACCCAACAGCTTATTGGCATCACTTCACCAGTGGAGATAGCAGTACCCCAATCGGAAGAGTGGAAGCATGGGACGAATGCTACACAAAGCCACACTTTCATCTGCGATTTTCATGTTGTCGAGGACCTCTCGATCCCGGTCATCCTCAGCTCAAACTTGCTGTATGGCACGAATTCCTTCACTGCCTGCGCCAAACTGATTCAGCGCACTGGTGGTCAGATGACGTTGGTGCAACCAGTTCGATCGAATGTGGCGGTCGTCAGGAAGGTGTTTGTGAGCCCGTGGGAAAGACTCTCGCGTAAGAATTTGAAGCGGAAAAGGGAAACAGTATCTTGTGAAAGGGCCTTCCCCACGTGAGTGATTATAGCTAACGATGTGCAGCAACGCAGTCGCCGATACCGAACGCTCCTCTTTCTCCGCAGGAAGAACGGCGGAGAATTGCGGAAGAAGACAATCGCATTGCTCTGCTACCTGTGAATGAACAGGTAGCAGCCCGCGCAGCAGAGGCAACAACCCGGCAAAAGTGGCGGGATGCTCACCGTCTACAAAACATGACGGTCTCCCAGGAGGCTGATGTTTGTCCAAGAAACAGGTGAGATTGCGAGTCGCCTCTTGAAAGGCCACGGCAGAAGACAAGGCTTAACGAATACAACTCCTAATAGATGCAGTAGGCTACTGCCACCAATTCCCTGTCCGAGCTTACCTAGAGACAATCACTAATGCTCCTTTTTTGTCGTGGTCATGTCCTACTTATCGGGCTGTGTAGGCAAATTAGAGGTTCCACGGCGGAACGCGGTGCCTAGCATGCTACAGATACGCTGAGATGAATGGGGGGTATCGAACGATCCAAGATCCATCGACTGGGGTCGCGATTTGAGTTTTATCTGTCCATGTTGGAAAAGAAAGGTAGAAGTGACACGCTCGGGTGCGAGAAGTTCATGACATGACTGCATCACCTATGTCATCTAAATAAACGTGTTATATGTACAGAACCAGGCCTAAACTTGTGGTGTATATAAGAAGTCTAATGCAGTCTATATCGCTAAAATGCAAACATCAAGTGCACCATTTTCTACTTGTTGCGACGGAACGCAGCGAATGGAGGGAAGAAATACGCAGGGTGGAACACGGTGAGAGCGACACAAGCAATGGCAAGCATCCTAAGGCGAGTTAGTGCTGACATCGTGAGAGATTCGTGTAAGACTTACATTCCGTCAAGCAGTAAGAACTCCTGCTCATTGCGCATCAGCGCATTGCCCCAACCACCAGCCATCTCAGGAAGACGGTAAATGCAACGAATCAACACCGTGACGAAAGCCACGGCAACGACAATCGCAAAGACCTTGACCTTCCACAACGGCATCGCCCCTTGTTCCTTATCCATGTGGTATGCGCTCTTCTCATCGACCGTGTGGCGCGTGCTGGAGCCTTTCTTGTAGCGGACGACGTAGATCAGGACGAGCAGACCGCACACTGACATGGTCGCGACCTGGAAGGCGATACCTGCAACAATCATCTTGTTGCCACCATCGATGAGTTTCTGGTTCTTTGTTCCGCCAGCAGCAGCCAGTCCGCCGCCGATACCCTGGAGAACCATGGAGCCGAAGTCGCAGCCAACGAAAACCCAAGGATAAAGGCGAGGCTTGATGAGAGAATACTGAGGCCCGCAGTACAGGACGAAGTGTTTCAGGGTGAGGTAAATCGCGGCGGCGACGAAACTTGGGCCCAAAACAAGGCAGCAGATCTGTAATTTGAAACCGCTCTCGCTCCACGGATTGCTGTTCATCATGACGCGACCGATGTATCCTGCACATTCAAGGAACGTGCCAATTGCCAGAGCGACGGTGTAGGTCCAGGTCTTGGTCATTATGCCGACAACGAGCGATGCGATGAACAGGACGCCAAACAAGGCAGCCAGGAAGGCGTTGGCGCCCATGTTTGGCCGGTATCCGTACAATGTGGCATTGACAGGACATCTATCTGAGACCTCGAGACATTTTCTGAAGTCGCCCCTTGGACGGTCCTCGGCAGCGAGCGTGAGAGTTGCGAAGCAGGCGATGGCCAGGAGTGTGGTGGTGCGGCGCATGTTGAAAACCATCGTGAATGTCGAGCTCAAGGGAGCCTCGTCGAAGGAAGGGAGGACCAGAAAAAATAAGAGTGCACGTAGATGACAAGCGGCGAAGTTGAAGTAAAGTCGCAAACCGGCCCAAAATTACCGGCGGCGCGGACTACCTTTTCATCTCTTCTGCACCATGGGTAGCGACCTTCCGGATGCACAACGTATTCACCGTATCATCGATTGCTGGGGCGTGAGTTTCAAGCCTTCAAGCCCACTTCGCGCCTCGCTTGCACGCGAAATCTGTAAGCGATCTTGCTTGCCCATGACCAACTCCCACATGATTGGGTCAAATTTGCACGCGCACGAACGCCGACATGGCCGAGCGTTGGGTGGCGTCGCGGCAGAACGGAATGCCTCTATTTGACAACGGGACTGGCTTATTCATTGCAGAGTGCGTGGATATGACACGTGCGAAAATTGCACTCCGCAAAACTGGCGAAGAGGACGAACGTGCCATTTGGGTGTCTTGGAACCAACACCATTTGATCATGGAAGCTTGGCCGGCGATGTTCTCAGGATTTGATAAAGGACGATATGATTCTATCATTGTTTAGGGAAAGCGTAGGATTCTCGGCTTGTCAATGCTCCGACAGATGTCTAGACCATCGCATCGGTCATCGGTTGAACATCTGCACCACGGCAACAACACTCAACGTCTACTCGTCATCGGTTAAACCGGCCAGTATCATGCTTGGCTCGTACAATTGTTTTCCACTCGAGCGAACCGCTCGTTTTCGAACTTGGGTCTTCTAGAAGAGGCAAGCGCGAAAAGGCGTCGCTTTCCAGAACAATGGAAGGTTTCTCTTTTAGCCACAACGTGTTCCACAGATAGACATCACAAGGAAAGATAACAACACCATGTTCACCACAGGTTTGCAGCTTCGAAAGGTCCACGACATGTCACGTGGACCCTGGTCAGTATTGCCGTTTTCGGCACTGTGCGGGGCTCAGTCATGTGCTTTACGCATTGTCAACGACACCGATAGCTAGCCCACAGAGTCGATAACACTTTCTCAAAATCTACCGCTTCTTTTGCTCGTCTACCGAATGCACTGAATGGGTCTCGCTGCTATCGTCCGCTGCCGTGTCACTCGCCTCACGACATCAATCCTGTGGTCGCTTTTTGGGCCGTCATGATCCGCATCAAGAAGATCGATCCGATATCAACCGCCCAACACCTACCTCAACATCTCAAAGCACTCGATGATGGACCGCGCGAATGAACCGAAGCAAAGATTCTCAAAGAGTCGTAATGGCATGTCCGTCTTAATCTGTTCTCTAGAACAACGTTGGATTTGTTCATTCTTACGTAACTGCTAACAGTCTTGTCTTCAGGATGCGTGACTTGCAAAGCACGAAGAGTGAAGTGCGACGAGGCGAAGCCAACATGCGATCAATGTGCCCGCCGTCGCATTCCATGTGGGGGATACAGGATAGATGTCCGATGGAAGCAGGCTGAGCCAAAGAAACAAAGTCCACCAATGAGGAATAGGACGAACTCATCGTCCCATGCGCAACGACCAAATACAGCAAGTCGGGCTTCAGATTCAGACCCAATTACTTTGCAAGATGATGCCACGAATAACACAGCCCTGCCAGCTCAGCAGCAACCTGTCGCGTTGGAACCAGGAGACATGATGGAGTTCACACTGTCGACGTCTGACATTGACACGTCTTCGATGAGCCTCCCATCACCACGATCACTAGCTTTTCTCTTTCCACACTTTGGCCACGACCTGTCACCAGGGCTAGGATCACCAAAAGAAGCATCACACAGCTTGAATGCCTCGCCACAAGGACTGGGCGGCAATGGTCAGCTCGATGCCATAGACTACACATCACAACTTTGGAACACGGACACATTTTGGGAAGACTATCTGAGGCCGAGTCCGATGTCTTTGAATCTCAGTATCTCAGATGATGCTTCACAGGCAATCCCGCAAATTCCACAGGATCGCGAGGACGAAGCAGAGCGCATCGCGAATCTTTTCTATGAACAGACCTGCCATACACTCACCATGGATGAAGACCCGGAACAGAATCCCTGGAAAAATCTCATCTGGCCATTGGCGAAAGACCACCCTGCGGTGTATCATGCCATTGCAGCAATGACATGTTTCGGCATGAGTACCCAACAGACGCAATTACAACTTGAAGGCACGCGACAAGTACATCGAAGTACGCAACTTCTTGCTGAAAACGTGGGTAAGGGTGAGATAGCTCTTGATGCTGCGCTCGCCGCCACCCTGGCCCTTGGATTTGCCGAGACATGGGATGATCAGAACACGACCGGTGGAGCCAACCATATCCGCGCTGGTGGAATACTGCTACAGCAGATTCTAATAAACAGAGGCAGCACAGTACTATATGACGAAGAGGAGGCTCGAATTAACTTTTTAGCCCACACTTGGACATACATGGACGTTCTTGGACGCTTCACCTGCAGCGACCTGTCCCAACCATACGGCAACATTCCGAATCCAGACTTGAGCCATTTCAGCCAAACAAGATCATTTCTAGATCCGCTGATGGGCTACTCAACCACCTTCTTTCTCATCATGCGTCGCGTCGCCGATCTCATCAACAAAGTCCGAGCACGCGAAACGAACCGCAATTCACCCGCCATAATATCCCAAGCCATCGAGATCCGCCGCGCAATCGAGCAATGGACGCTTCCAATAGACCTCGAGACCATCGATGACCCCTCACAAACCATGATCGACGCGATACAAACGGCTGAAGCATACCGTTGGTCCGCGCTCATGATGTTGTACCAAGCTGTACCTGAGCTGCCGAATCTCACGTCGTATGGCGAACTCGCACAGAAGATCCTGGTGTATCTCGCGACTATACCACTCAGCTCGACAACAATCATTGCACACATTTTCCCACTCATGGTAGCTGGCTGCGACGCCGTGGAAGAAGAAGATCGCCAGTTCGTGCGCGAGCGCTGGGCAGCGATGGCTGCGCGCATGGTACCCAGCTTAATCGACCGCTGCATCAAAGTCACCGAAGAGCTGTGGAAGCGCCGAGAAGAATACCTTTTCAAGCGCGGCTTGGCGTTCACATCAAATGGCGTACGTATCAATGCGGCGAGCAACGAAGCAGTGGCGCTGTCGAAGGATATTGCAAGTTTCATCGATTTGGGCACGAAGACGGCAGAGCGGGATGGGCGTGGAAGGAAGGGCAATGATTTTCCTATCTCGGCGGCGTTCAGGAAGGGCGTGGATATGTTGACTAGGAGTGGGTGTACGGAGTATACGGTTAGGGGAAGACTGCATTGGTTGGGGGTTATGAGAGATTGGGATTGGCAAGGTAGGGTTTCATTGCTGTAATGACTTTTGAGGATATGCTAACCGTTGTTGCAGTAATGCTTGGGTGAATGAAGCAAGTCATTGGATTTGCTACGTACGTTTCATGAATGCAGTGAATGAAAGGCACTTCTTTCGATCTACAGCCGCGCCGTGTCACCAATCTTTTTCTTCTTTTCGCGTTGTCTGTCCAAGCTCGTCTATTTCCTTCCTTCGAACGATGATACAGCCCCATTGTTGCCTTCGTTGCATGCCTTCAGTCAACGCTAGACGCGTTTTTGTAGGCACTGAGGTTCCTGGGTAGATCAAGCACCGTCGATTCTTGCGCGCTTCTTCTCGCGCATGTCAGTCACCTGTAGCGGTGTTAGCCTGTACTACCGAAACGGCATTTCGCACTTACCTGCTCCTCCATCCACTCTTCTCGAGCCATGTCTACGAGAATCTGACGATACCGCTTCCGTGTCTCCACACGGAACGCCTGACGCTTGTTGAGCCATCGGATGAGCTCGGTCGAGGCCTCGTCTTCTCCGGCTTCTGTAACGTCGCCGACAACATCGTCCTTGCCAACGTACCAGCAGATATCGGTGTAGGCGTCGGCGGCTTCTTCCAGCGTCTCAGGGTGCTCAACAATGTCGGTACCGATGTGGGAGCCCAGGTGTATGTACGTTTCTGCCTTTTCGGCGTCCACGACCAGAATAGCAGCCATCAGAAACCCACGCTTCTCGCTCACGCACTCTTTTTGCGCTTCGTATAGCTGCTCTATACTACCGCGTATGTCCAGACCCGCGAACTTGAGAGCCTCGTAGCACAAGAACAATTGCGCAAATTTGGCCGTCGTCTCTGATCGCAAGCTACCAGTACACGCATTCCTCGCATTCCGCATGTCGGCCTTGTATAGAGCAGCCCAATCTATCTCGTACATCCTTGCGGTGGTCTGGACTAGCATTTTCAGGTGGTTCATGGCGGTTTCGATCTTGTCTTCTCCCGCTGTGTGGCGCGAAGCATGTAGCTCCATGTATTTCGGCATAATGTCTATTTGCGATCAGCGCGGCTCATTTCGCCGAGTTTGAAGTGACATACACAGGTACTGCGGGTCGACCGCCTCTTCGCTCGTCATTTTGATTGTCGTCACGGCTGAAGGTGGTGGAGGTGCGTGCAGGAGAAAGGAAATGCGAGACAAGCACGTAGACGACAAGACAATCACCGGGAAGCGCCAAGGCGAGCCAGAGCTTTCTTGCGTTTGCATAGAGAGCGATCGAATGATTCACTCATTTCATTTCGTATTTTGTTCCATGTGTCATGCACCAAAGACCAGTAGACAACGACTTCCCCTCATGCCTCAAACTTTTCGCCTTCATCGTCATATCTCGTCCGCACGCTTCCACTTCCGATCTCCTTCTCTTCGTATGATATACATACCATACTTGCTAGCTGACTTCCTATTATTCTCATATGCTTTCAATCTGTCCATCACTACTTCGTGATGTGCTTGTGGTCTTGCTTCAAGCTCCGTCCAGCCTTGCTCGCCTCTTCTCACGCAAACCACGAAGCTGCGAAAACGTCAGTAAATCAACTCTTTGCTGGGAAGGGTATACGTACTTGCTCGTCCAGCCACTCCTCACGTGCCATGTCCAGGAAAATTTGGCGGTACCGCTCTCGCGTCCCAATACGAAAATTCTCGCGTCTCAGTGCCCAAAGCTCTTATGAATCAGTGGTCGTCGCTATCTTCTTCTCGAGCTCCGGAATGGCTGCTGTACTCTTGACGAGATCAGACACTTTAACGAAAGCATCAGCGGCTTCCGGTGAGCATGACGGATTCTTTTTGATGTCGGTTCCGATGTGGACGCCAATGTTGACGTACTGACGTGCTTTCTTGGAGTCAACGACCGGCAGGTGGGATGTCGGCAGTGATTTCTTTGAATTTTCACGCGATTGTTTTGTACCATAGGTAATCAAGCAAGTGTTCAGGTTTGTCTCATCACCGACGAAATCGAGGCCGATGCTCCGAAGGACCTTGAGACTTTCTCGTCTGTGAATGAAGGCTTGGAACTTCTCCACACCAGTCTTATCTGCGAATGCCCACCACTCGGCTCTGCACTCTTGGACTGCATCGCTGTCTTCTTTGAAATTCATGCTGATAGGGCCAATGCTGACGCCACCTACTAGGTACCGTAGGAAGTTGTGTATGCCGCACCGACTATCGATCTGGTATGTACCTTCAGGAAGCGTATAATTCTCTGCCGCTTCTGTGAGCTGCATGTGCTCGGGTAAGATCCCTACTCACAATTAGCTTCACATCTTTCCAATCATCAATGTTCACATACACAAGAACTGTGGGTCGGCCGCTTGCTCGACTACCATGGTAGTTGTTGTTTGTTGCAAACCTGCTCGAGTGGCGATCGTGAAGAAGGTAGTGCGAGGTAGAGCGCAAGAGCTGAGAATTGGGGCGAGATGTTGTGTGATAAGGAAGAGCGAGCGTTAGATGAAGCGGCCACTGGTTACAAGCAGGTAAGAGAAAGCAGATCTATAGCCTCACTCACCGAGCTGCCTTCACCTTCAGTCAGCGAAGCAGCACCAAAACTGTCTTAGAGACACGACTACACGGTGTGCACCGTGGTGATCGTACAAGATTTCTCGTCTTCCCTGAAGGTCGACCAATGCAGATCCATATACCCAACGCCGTCGCTAAATGCACCTCAAACCCTCCTCCACACCATCACTCCCTCGTCCGATCCACCATCTCAAACTCCACCCTCTTCTCCACAGCCCTCACCACCTCCCCCAACCACCAAACATGTATCCTCGCATCATCCGTTAGTTCCGGATGAAAACTACACCCAAACACATTGCCCTGGCGCACCGCAATAACATCCTCTTTTCCCCCATGCCCATGCTCTTGATTCTTCCGTAACTCCGGGTTCCTGAGCGACAGCGTCGCCATAACCTCGACCTCCGCGTCCAACTCCTTCTCAGCCAAATCGTCGACTGGAGTCTTACTTGGCGCAACAACCGTATCTTCCTTCTGCGCCTCTCCATCCTGCACACCTCTTCTCCGCTCCAACACCCTCTCCACAACTGGCGCGCGAATAAACACGCACCTAAACTTCCCTCCACTCTGCTCCTTCCCACTCAAGAATGGCAGATCGAGTGGCGCTTCAAAGCTCTCGTTCTGCCTCCCAAAATGATTCCTATTCACCCTAACATCCAAGCCCCCAATCAATTCCTGCCCTCCTTTCTTCGTGCGATTTGCGCTCTCAGCGAGCAATATGAGCCCCGCGCAAGTGCCCCACGTCGGGCGGCGCAGGACCTTGACGAATGTGCGTAGCGGCTCGAGGAGGTGCGAGCGCGTGGCGACGAGGGACATTGTGGTTGATTCGCCGCCGGGGATGATGAGTGCGGCGCATTGGGATAATTGGGCGGGTGTGCGGACTTCGATGGGGTGGATGGGGTGGTTTGGGTAGTGGGTTGAGGCAGTGCGGAGGAGCTGGATGTGTTCGGAGAAGGCTCCTTGGAGGGCGAGGACGCCGATTGTTATTGAGGGAGGTGAGGAAGGCATTGTGTGGTGTAGGAAGAGAAGTAGAGAGTGGGAAAGTTGGAGAGTTTTGGGTTGATGAAGGAGAGGGAGTCATGTCTAAGAAATTATTACACTTCACGGATACTGCCGGCTTACTTATCGATTGCGTCTTACACATGTCAACGGAGCCCCACATACTACGGAACGGCTCCAAGCATTACTCCTACCTTCCTGCTTCCCCCTGCGATTACATCTATATCTTGAAAAGCCACCAACATGTAAAGCCAAACTACACCGTGGTTAACAATGGCGGAAACGAGTGAAAGCACAGCCCTCACATGCTGGCTCCTCGACACACGCACAATATGGCCCGGCAAAAAGATCTCAGATTCAGAGTCCGTACGTCTCCTTAACGTGATATTCAAGTCTCTGTTAACTTCAATCTAACAAATTACACCAGGCTCGAGAAGCCCTCCAACTCGTTAGCCCTGAAGAACGAGAGACCATTCTCCGAAAATACCACATCGCAGACGCGCGCATGAGCCTCGCCTCCGCGCTCCTAAAACGCCTCTTCGTCCACAAAGAGCTAGGAATCCCATGGAAAAACATCCAATTCGGAAGAAAGAGAGATCCCAAGCACGGAAAACCATGTGCCCTGCTCCCCTCCTCATCAACCCCCGCACCCCTCGAATTCAACATCAGCCACCAAGCCGGGCTCGTCGCTCTTGTAGGCTGCAACACCGAACTCTTGGACGCAGAATTAGGAGTGGATATAGTTTGTGTAAACGAAAGAAACGACTACCGCTCCATCGACGACTCAGGCTTCGACGCCTGGATAAACATGTACGCCGAAATCTTCAGCGCCTCGGAGCAATTCGACATGAAATACACCTGCCCCGACATCGTAACTCCCGATAACACGCTCATCCCCACACCCGTACTCCAAGCTCACCGACACGACCGCGTAACTTCGCGCAGCCAAACTCTCCGTGTCAGATTAGAGACGGGCGAGGAAAAGACGTTTAATAGTAACGTGGTGGTGGATGCGAAATTACGGAGGTTCTACACGTTTTGGTGCTACAAGGAGGCGTATATCAAGTTGGATGGCGAGGCGCTGCTGGCGAAGTGGATCCCGCGGCTGGAGTTTCGGAATGTGAGGAGTCCGCGTTCGTCGAATCAAGATGCATGGGGCGAGCGCGTGGGTGATGCGGAGGTGTGGTATACGCACTCTACGTCACTCAAGGTTCATGGGCAGTCGGATGAGGCTGGGAGTGGAAGGCATGGACCTGTGGGCGTGGATGTAAGGGGTATGAAGGAGGGGGAGAAGAAGCACTTGGAGGATACGAGGGTGGAGATCTGGGCGTTTGAGGGGGGGTTTATGATTGGTGTTGCGGCGAAGATGAGGAGTGGGGGAGATGGGGTAGGGAGGTTGCCGGAGGTGTTGACGGGGTTTAGGGGGGTGGATTTGGAGGCGGATGTTTTGGGTGTGGCGCGGAAAGCATGAGGGTTGAGTTGGACGCTTTTGAGCGTATTTGTCCAATGTTTTGCTTGGTGATCATGCTCATGAGCAACGCCGTGTGGTTGATATGTTTGCATTCTGAAAGGACATGTAGACTAAGCGTGTCTACGAGCATCTAAGCTCGATTGTGTTCAGAGAACCAATGCCGTGATAACGCCGTGGTACTCCGCCCATGCCATGTTGTAATATACAACCCAGACTGTCCGTGAAGCCATACTGGCACCAGACTGCGCGTCGGTATTCTTCTGCAATAGTTGCTCGACGCCCCCCAGCGCATGCGCACTCCGCCTCACGCAATTCTCCTCCTCTTCCTCAAGCCGCCCTCCGGAACCGCAATCGACGGTACACACGCCTAATCGTTGTACTCATCCGCATACGCCTTCCCATACCCGCCCCTGCCCGGATCATACTCATTCCTGTACTCATCCCTAACCTGGCCGCCGCTCTTACCGCGACCATACTGCCTACCCTCCGCAAAGCCCTCATCCAGATCGGTGCGAATAACACGCTCGTCCAGCTTGGTGCCGCCAATGTACTTCATGCAGTCGAGGGCGTCCTGGTGGGTGTAGTACTCGACGAAGCAGAAGCCACACGGCGTCTTCTGGAAGCGGTCGAGGCCCATGACGAGGCGCTTGATTTCGCCGCACTTGCTGAAGAGCTCGTGGATCTGCTCCTCGGTGGTGTAGAAGGAAAGGTTGCCGACGTAGAGCGTGCACGCGTCTTTGAGCTTGTCTTCGGGCTCGGGTGAGGCTTCGCGGTTGAGCGGCTCGTCGTCGCGGCCGCGGTCGCGTCTGCGCTTCTGGGGGGTTGTTAGTGGTTGTAGGGTCTGCTGGGTGGGTGGGCGCATGCCTTTGCGGTTGCGTAGGAGCTCGGCTTGTCCAGGCGCTCGACGGTGCTACGTAGGGCCGGCATGGCGTCTGTATCCCC
>Ga0265798_10005069_pt1 | contig 17880 bp, 15 predicted proteins | sample P3T30metagenome_FD_192430 | JGI IMG/M metagenome (GOLD analysis project Ga0265798, IMG submission 192430) | Plant litter microbial communities from East Loma Ridge, Irvine, California - P3 T30 | ecosystem: Environmental > Terrestrial > Plant litter > Unclassified | place: USA: California... | reverse complement strand
CTCCGCCAGCGCCCCCACAGCCTCCCCATTCTCCAACTCCAGTCGCACATCCCTCCCCTCAAGCCCCTCAACGCAGCGCCTCAGCACGCGATTCTCCTCCGTCGTGGATTCAAGAAGACTCTCGCAGAACTCAAGTTCCTCCTTGAGCTGTCTTACTTCTTCGTCCCTGTCAACAAGCTTCCGATGCATATCCCCCGCAAAACCATTCGCCTTACCCAGCGCACCTTCCAAATCCTCAATCTTCGTCTGCGCCCCAATAGCCCACTCATTCGCCCTCCCCAACTCGCTCTCCAGCCCCTCATTCCGCTTGCGCAAAATACCCATCTCCTTCGTCATGCCATGTAACTCGTCGGCCTTGTACTTGATCTGCGCACTGAAAGCGCGCAGCTCGCCGGCCTGGGATTCAGAAGCAGCAGCGCGGGCTTCGAGGACTTTGTCCTTGTATGCAATTTTACTTTCCAAATCCATCATCTTCTCATCCGACTCAGCAGCTTCGTCTGCAAGACCCAAATTCGCCGCTTTGAGCTGCACGCACACTTTCATCCAAAAAACACTCTCCCTCACAAGACTTGCATTATCAGATTCCAGCTTCGCGATAGTACCTCTGTGCGCGGCGATTTGGCTTCCTTGCGAGTCCTTCAACTGAACTTTCAGCCGTGAGAGATTACACAAATACGTCAAAAGAGCCGTGATATCCTCCTTTTGCTTCTTGACTTCCTCTCTCAATCCCTCCACAATATCCAACTCTGCTCTAATCTCGCACCCAAGACGCTCCTCAGAATTCGCGCGCAGATTAGCGGAAGCGAGCTTGATGTCGAGGCGTTCGATTTTCCGAGCGAATTCATCGCGCTCGAGGGCTGTGATGCGGAGTTTTACAGTCTTGTCTGCAAGTTCAGAGGTCTCGGCATCAAGTCGAGCGGATTTGGCGCCGAGGGCGGATTTGAGGGCGGCGTTGGAGTCAAGGAGATGGGTGGTGTAGATGATGATGAGGGACATTGTGAGGAGGAAGGGGATAAGGATGATGAGGGATTCCATTTTAATGGCTGGTTGGTTGGAGCGGTGGTTGGTGGTATTTGTATGGGTAATGTTGATTGTGCTTGAGAATCCTTGTATGTAATTAGGTCGAGGAGGATATAATGCAAGCAAATCCTATACGCGTAGTCTGGGGCAGTTTAAATATCTTTCCTTGGGGGTACTGAGTGGGAATAGTAGGTTACCATGGTAAGGCGTGACCTAGAGTGATCAGGAATCCCATTGTTATGCCGGTAAGTCGTCAGCTAAGCTAACAGTACCACAGTCGCCTCCGTTAGTCTACGACGAAACGTGGTTGTAGCTAGGGTACCTTGAGGACATCCAGACTTACCGTTCACTAAGATACAACGACAAAGGCTCGCAACAACACAGACCATAAGCCGAGAACGAGAACTCAATAAGAGCTCAACAAGAGCCAGGAGATAACACTGTGAGGATATCCAGATTTACCGTTCGCTGAGATACACCGACAAAGGCTCGCACCAACACAAGACCATAAGTCAAAAACGAGACCTCAAACAGAGCAAAGAAACAGTACTGTTGAGTATATCCAGCCATACCATTCGCCGAACCTCAAGAAACAGCGTGCACGGGCTCGGGGATAGGAATCGGAAAGAGGAGACGAGACGAAACGGTGGTTCTGGTAATGGTAACCTAGTTTAGCGTTCCAATAAATGTCGTACCAACGCACCGACAACAAACCCACATCAAACATCATGGCTCCAACGACACCAGATTACGAGGTTCCATAACTCCGGCACAGGTAATACCAGGCTTATCATTCGCTGTTCGTCGCCACAGAACGAAGCAAAAATATACAGATGGTTGAGGCTCGACGCCTGGAAAGATAGAGCGATAGTTGCAACTTTTGTACCTACACTATCTCTATGGACCAACCAAGCGACGGCGGTCTACGCACCAAATCCTTCCGAGCCTCAATTCAAGACAGCATGCGTCTACTCGTTCAGCTCGACATAGTTGGCTGGGAAAAGACCAGACCGGCCATTGAAGCTTCCAAGCCACCAGTCTTCATCGGGGAATTCCTGTTCACACATTAGCGTACCGTCTCAAATTCGTACCTGAATTGACTTACCACTCCCGTGATGGTCGCGTTTTCAGGAAAGCTCAGCTCGTTCTCCTCTGCAGCATCGTAGTCGTAAAGTGCGGTGGCGGTGGGCCCAGCGCTAGCGGCTGCTGGCCGAGGCGGTTCTGGCTCGTCGTGCGCAGACGGGTGCGATGGGAGAGGCGGCGCCGCGCCTGCGCCAGAATCATCGTCTTCGACCAGCTCGACGTAGTTGGCGGGGAAGAGACCACGCTCGCCCTGGGCGTTCGTACCCATCCACCAGTCCTCGTCCACCATGTCGATATCTGTGACATACTCGCCCTCGCGCAGCTCGACCTCGTTGGGCTCTGCCTTTTCATAGTCGTAAGAAATGACGGCGCGCTTTCCACCGCCGCCGCTTTCGTCGTGGCCGGATGCTAAAGCAGCACCGCCGGCAACAGCAGCGCCACCAAACGTGGCAGCCGCAACAGCTGCACCAGCGCTGCGAGCTGGATCCCTCGCTTCGACTTGAGGCTCGGGCGAAAGATCACGCGCTTGCTTCGCAGCTTGATTCAAGGAGCGGTTTGGCATGGGTGGTTCGTGCTCCTCAGCAGGAGACATTTCTGCAGGCTCCCTTCCACGGCCAACAGGCATTGCAATGCGCACAGGAGACCCTGCTGGCTCCGGGGATGGAGTGCGTTGATGACGTGGTGGCGATGGCATGCGCTGGTGCTGTACAGCGGGCACGTCCTCGTCGTCTGATTCGGGCTCCTTGGGACGCGATGGAAGACCAGGCATGGGGACACCACGACCCGCGTTCGGCTTGCTCGAGGTGTCGAGCGGTGGTGGGCTTGGTGCAGATGATGGTTCTGGCACAGGGCGAGAAGTCGGAGCGCCCATCGGTGCTGCGCCTGCGAAACGATCCTTCAACGAGCTGACGCCACCTGCCGGTGAGGATGGCTCCTCTTGCTGAGGCTCACCACCCGTCCTTTGGTCGCTGAGGTTGCTAGCCGCAGACTGGCCGGTGCGGGTGGTCGATATGGGTGCCCACGACTTGCCAGTGTAGCCGCTCTGCCAGCCTCCTCCGCTCTTCTGATCCTGCATGGGCGACGGGCGGGCATCAGCGGAAGAGCCAACTGTCTCTCCACGTGCAGCTTTCTTCTCGGCCCAGATCTGAGCAGGCGTCTTTCCTCCTTCATCGGCGAACGTCTTGCTCGCAGCACCAATGACGGGCGCGGGTGCAGCAGGCTTGGCGCCAAAAGCTGAAGGCGTGGGCGCCTTTGTGCCGGTAAAGGCGCTTGCCCCAGCGAACTTGTTGGCAACCTTGGGCTTCGGCATGCTGGTGAGTCTTTCGGGCTGGCTGAAGGCTGACGACCTCTCGGCGAGCGACTTCGGCCGCTCATCTTCGTCCTCGTTTGATGCGGCAACTGGCGTTGGTGCGGAGGGACCAGCTGAAGCCTTGGCCCGGATAGCTGCGATGTCGACCTTTCCTACAGGCTCGTACGCGCCCTTGACCACAGTCGGCCTGTCATCCTGCTTCTCGCGTGCTTGTGCGCGGATGGCCGCAATATCAACCTTGCCAATTGGTTGGTAGGCGCCCCTCACGACTTCAGGGCGGTCGTTCTGCGACTGCGATGGCTGCGGACGGGTAGACTCGTCCCGCCCCGAGGACAGCTCGGCCATGTTGACCTTGGTGGGCTTGTATGCAGAGTCGACCTTCTCCAGCTGTGACCGCTGGACCTGAGGAGCATCAGCGCCCCAGCCGTCCGCATCTTCGTCGCCCCTTGCGCCCGATGCATTCCCCCTCGAGCGTCCCAGAGGATTGAAGCCTTGGCCGCCGCCTCCAATGGATGTGGGTGTGAAGACGGGCTTCTTCGCGGCGACCGGCGGCGGGCCGCTGGACGGGATGTTTCCGCCTCCCGAGTACTTTGCGCCCGAGGCATCGGACACCTTCTGGATGATCTTCTCGGGCGTGAGGTCGGCGTCGGAGCGGGCGGTGACTTGGACGTGGTAGCCCTGGCGGGTCAGCGAGTCATGTCAATGGTGAGGGTGCTGTACGTACATGTAGAAGCTTGGAAACGACTGTGAGATGGCTGCCGAAGTAGCCTTTTGTTCGCTCTGGCACTCCCTCGCCGCACTGCAGCAGTTGTCAGCATATGAGATGGTGTGGAGCCTCGGCATTGCTTACCCAGGCAATGAGGACGTTCTTCGGCAGCGACGTGTTCGGGTCCTTGACCTTGACGAAAGCGAATTGAATGCGTCCGTCTGAGAATTCGTCTACCAGGTCTAGCAGTTCGCCCTCTGCGTGTTGTCAGCTTCTCCTCTTGCCATGTTTGCTGCTGAAGCGGGAGTGGGTCTGCCACCACCAGCTCGGTGACGCATTCCAACAGCTGGCGTGCCTATGAAGAATGCTGCTGGCTTCATCCCCATCTTCTCCGTGTATAGAGACAAACACCACTGGTGAGACCTTTTGTGGAGTGCATGTGTCACCGCCTTGGTCCCAATTTGAACCTCCAATTCAGCGCCCAATGCTTCAGTGCCAATGCCAATGCCAATGCCGATGAACTGAGATTGACTTCACGTACCTCCTGTGCTCTGAACCTTCAAGACGCTCTCCTTCCCCCCTTCGCTCTGGAATGCGCTGACGAGCGGGGCAGCCACGGCGAAGACGGCCCATTGCCCGTACGTGGGCGAGGCTGCCTGTGTGCCGGATGGCGGCGGGGCATTGACGACGTTCTGGTAGCTTCGCGTGATGTTTGGGCCATTGCTGGACGTGTTCAACGAGGCCATGGTGGTGGGTAGTGGGGGAGCTGTTCTGTTGGTGGGTGACAGAAAAAGAGAGAAGGTGGTGAGGAAGAGCGTGGGTCTACAGCTTCCTCAATGCGCGCAGTGTGTGTGATTGTGCGAGAGTGCGCGTCCTATTCGTGTACCGTCAACTACGTGAATAATGCCACAGCACAGCCTCTGGCAGCTACGAACCGATGTCGATGCCCAATCCACCTTCGTCATCCGCCAAGCGCTTGGTTCCCCGGCCTGACTCTCCGCCTCACTTCGAATGATTCGCTGAGCTGTCTCCGCATCCATCGCCAACCTGCAAGACATATCCAACACTCCTCCGTCCCATGTCTGCGACCAGACTGTCCGTATCTTGAGCTTCAATCTTCTCTCCTGCTATCGCGCCATCTTTGCAGACATCGTGTACACCCAACACGCGCACCTCTCCCATAGCTCTACCTCCACAGCCTCATCCTGGTCTTCGATACCGCCCTACCCATGTCTGCAGCCTGCTGTGCGTCGCTGGTGAGGCTCTCGTGAGCTCAAGCCGCCATGGACGAGCGCGAGTCGAGCGTTGCTTCTTCTGCCGACTTCTACGAGTCTGAGAAGCCAACCGTCGACGCGCACGACGCCCAGCGCGACATGGCTGCCACCAAGCGCAAGGCCGAGGATGCGTTCTCTGCGCAAGGCAAGAAGCGCAAGCTCGGCTCTCCTTTCACTCCTACCTCAAGCGACTTGAGACCGTGTGCTGGGCTTCCTCCAGCGGTATGGCAACATGTCTTTCTTTTCTCTTCGCTTGCAGACCTGGGTCGATTGATGCAAGTCAATCGACCCTTCCTTTCCTATCTCACAGACGTGCACAACGTCTCTCTCTCTAAGCCAGATCCTGGTTGTCTGCGTCTCCTAAAGTCAGAGTCCATGTGGGCCTTTGCCCGAAATGCACTCGTCCCAAAACCGCCGAAGCCCCTTCCAGGCTTCACGGAGCTGCAGATGTGGCAGCTAGCTTGGTCGAAGAGCTGCCAGTTTTGTAATACGTCGTTTTCGTATTTACCTGGTGACAAGATTTGGCAGAGAGGCCCAGGCTCGAGCGGCGTGCGCACCATCTGGCCTTTTGGCATCAGAGCGTGCGGACCGTGTCTGATGGAGCAGTGCCAGACAGTGAGTCGCACCTGCCGCCCCTTGGATCAATGACTGACCTCCCAGGAAACGAGTCTTATCTTCTCGTCCGCCTCCGCACTCCGTCCAGCGCTGCCGTTCGCGCTCATCACCAAAGACAGCAACTACATAGCTGCACACGCCCTGCAATCCGCGACACTACCGCCCAATGTTGAAGTAGGAAAATACTACTACAAGAAGCACGTCGAGGACATCACGCAAGAGCTGGACGATGCGCTGAAGCTTGGTTCCGCTGCAGCTGAGGAGTGGTCGAAAGGCCTGGATGCAACGGGAAGAGAGCGCATGAAAGTGGCCGATCACTGGGAGAAGTGGGAAGCCAGGCACGTGCAAGAAAGATCGCGCGCGACGTCCGCTGTGCCCTCAGTCGCAGCGAGATCACAGAAGGAGCCATCTATGTCGCCTGCACGCCAGATGCCCTCGCCCATCATTCACACACCAATTCCCGTGGGTAAGTACACTGCTGCTGTTCCCTTTGTCGCAAAAAACGTTGGCTCTCTTCGACATGTTGATGACACGCGCCTCGTGCCCAGCCTAACGAGTACAGCGCCATCCTCGCAATACGGCCTACCGCGACCACCCACTGTTCCACCGCAGGTCTTCACTCCGCAACCCGGTCAGACTGGGAGCACGCAGCCATCGCACCAGAGAAATCTCCACGATGCAAACGAAGCCAAGGCAAGCCGGAAGACGGACATTGAACGCCGGTGCCAACAGCTTGATCCTCCTATTTCCCCAAATATCCTGCGACACATGGACTCGTTCAAGGCAGCCATTCAGATCTCGCAGCCAATGACCGACTACGCATGGAGTGTGCTTCAGCCCCGCTTAGTTGCCCAACTACCTGCTGCCCAACAAGCTGAGGCCAACCACGTGTCCCACGCGGCTTCGCTTTCCACAAAACCTACGGATCGCCGTCTTCAAGATGTCAACTCGAAAGAAGCCAAGGAAGCCATGGATCGGGAGTGGGAAGATCTGCAGCGACCAATCCGCGACAAGCTCAGTGCAATTGCCGACGACTTCGTCAACCAGGACTGGGACCAGGGCAAAGCGCTCACCTTCGAAAGTTGTCCCAAATTCGCAGCCGACCTCCTTGCACACGTCCGGCGCAAGTACCTCGACGACGCAGCCCTAGAAGACATCGCTGCAACGCCGCTTCCACAAGGCCCATCTGATGACACAGCCAGCAAACCAAAACTTGTACTCGAGAACATGAAATGGGTATACGATAACAAGATTAAGCCACTAACAGAACAGTACCGTAAGGACCTTTTCTACTGCAACGGCCAGGACTGCGAGAGCAGTACCAGGCCTTACGGCTTTGAAGGCGTTGTCCAGCACTATGGCGCCAAACACACTCATGCATTTAGTAGTGGCAACGTCGTCGTAGCCTGGAGAGAAGCCGAATGGCCAGAGGAGTCCCCTTTCCATCCGGATCCTGTTTCCATACAGCATTTCCACAATGGTCATGGATCCAATCCCTCAAGTTACTCTGGATTTGCTGCGTTCTCTCGCGCAGGCACCACTACTCCACATATGCCCATGCATCTGCCCCAGGCAAGTCCCGGACCTTATGGCTATGGTGGTCATTACAACGGCCCTTACCAACCTCCACAGGCGCCTAGTGCCCCCTTGACTGGCTATGAATATGGTCAACAATATGGTACCCCAGTGGACACTTATGCTTATGCAGCAATGGGTCCTCCAGGCTATGGTCCTCCAATGGGCAATGGCTCCTACATGCCATCTCCTGCCATGATGAACCCAGGTGTGGCCCCACCGCCTTCCATGCCACCACCACCAGCGCATGATGCAGTACCCGCCAGTGCCGAAGATGCTGGTCATAGTACGATCCTGTTCGACAAGCAAGTAAGTACTGTCATCGATCTGAGCCAGGAGATCTGGAAGCAAACCTCGGGCATCAAGGACATGCCCAATAGTCTCCGGGTATACATCCTGTTACATCGCGTTATATACAGGTTTCACGTTGAGTTCAATCACGAACCAAACCTGACGCACTTCATTGACGCACTCTCTAATCACGAGATGCCAAAGAATTTGAAGTTCGCCCCTGGTCTCTCTTGCAAAGCTTGTCAGATGGAATCTTCCCATCAACTTACTGGCGCACATTACACTAAGCCGATGGAGAGGAAGACGTACACCGTCTTGAACCTCCTGTCTCACTTTAGAACTCAACACCTTGTACCTCAACCGTACAACGCATATGGACAGCAAAGCCCGCCATTGGACTGGAAGGAAGACATGATTGAGCTACCTAGCGACCGCTTCATCTCAGGATTTCTCCATGCACCTGGAATGGACGACGACAAGCTTCTCATGATTGCGACAACCTTCCCGAGTCTGTTCCCGACACCCTTGCCAAAGATTGGCGTGATGGACAGCAACGGTTTGGCGTCTCCTCCACCATCTGGATCAAATGATGTTCTTCGCTCCAGTGTCACACCCGGAGATTCTCAAGCTAAATCAGGTCCTCCATCAGTCACCTCACCTCAGATTGAATCATCGGGCCCGCCAAAGGCATTGGAAGATGAGTACGACTATTCTGGCGCAGATTTGTCTGCACACACGACTGAACTATCTAGGACTGTGAAAAAGCACCAACCTCATCGAGAGAGCCCTTCGAATGAGAGAAGACAGCGTGTCTACACTGAGCCGCGTTACCACGTGAGTAACTTGCGAAGCTCTGTTGAGGTGATAATCGAAGCTGACGACTCTACGCAACAGATGTCCAGAGATGCTATGGAGGATGGATTCCCTCGTTCACGAGAATACATGGACTATCCACCGAGTCCGAGAATGGTGCATGCTGGTCCAGCATACGGAGAATATACAGGACGTCGGACTGGCTTCCGGGAACACGAAAGGATATATGGACCACCACCGGATGACCTTGTTTATGCGCCACCGCGCGAGGAGAGTCACGGCCGGGAATATGGTGCTTATGCGCGGCCAAGTCGATACTACGATGATGAAGACCAACGACCAGAGTATCGTTATGTGCGAGAGCACCATTCCAGGGAAGCTGGCTCAGGTAGGGGACAGTCTGCAGCAGATCGCTTCCTGGAGGACTTTGACCCTTCACAAGCCACAGCACCCGAGACGGTGCCGCGACCACCAACACAGAGGCCAGAGCCGAAGCCCGTACCAGAGATGGAAGTTCCAGAACCCCCACGGTTTGCTTCACCTATGCCATCAGGCCTTCCTATAGCCAAGGAGCCCGAACTTCCTGTCCGGCAGCTTGCAGCAGCACATCCCAGAGCTCCATCGACTGTCTCTAATAGCTCTAGGTACGAGGACTACCACGCGCGGCACATCCCCACTCCCGATTCCACTGCTACACCTCGAAGAGCCGGCCCCCATCGTCGGCGAGACAGGCCACACGAGCACCGCATGCCCTCCAGATACTACCGCTACATGAGCGTCGCCCGCGACGAGCCATACGGTCGCGGCCCTAACATGAGCCGCTCACAAAGCCGACGCTACGAAGAACAGCGCCGCCAGATCGTCCAGCAAGAAACGCCGCAACCCGGCGCTGAACCAGACATCGGGCCCGCATTCTCCAGAGACCAAAGTGCCGATCAGGAAGATCGATACTATCCCCATCCTCGGGTGCCGCGCGAGTACGTCTCCATACAGGACCGCCTCCATCCGCACCCGTACTCGCCGCCGCCGCGCTACCGCTACGAGGAATCACGACCACACCACCAGCCCGTCTACCTCGACGAGTACGGCTACGAAGTCGTGCGTGTACGTGGCGAGCCGCGGCGGCCGTACATGCCCTACCCGCAGCCCGCGCGCTACGAGCAGGAACGATATGAATACGTGCCTGTGCCTTCCTATGAGCGGCCGCCGCCGCAGAGATATAACAGTCGCGGCGAATTTGTGTTCTATGAGGAGAGAGAGAGGGAACGAGAGCGTGCGTTGCCGAGACGTCCAGTGCCGCCAGCGCCGGAAATGGATATGGAGAGTGAAGTCGGGGCTGCTGAGGCGTATGAGCAGCCGGGTCCGGAGATTAAGATTGAGAGTGCGCCCGTCGTTATGCCCGAGGGGCCTTGATGATTTGATGTGAATACGAATGTAGATTGATGTTGACTGGAGCTTGGATTTGGACTTGGATTTGGAGACATACCCGTAGATAGCGTTTGTTCCTTGTCTTTTCTCTACGGCTCATAGATAGGACTTGGTTATATAAGACTATCCCTTCTCTCATCTATCACAACCTTTATACTGCGTCCTGATACACTTGACTACCCCCATCCATGTCTGTCCTGCCCCTCGTCGTCCTTCGCCTTCATACTAGGATGCATTCCTCGACCGCGCTGATTTCACGCATAGTCCGGGATAGGCTTGATTGGCGGTGATTTAATGCTCGGCATGACTATTTCATTGTGTGGCGGTTGGAGGCGGTGGGGTGGACTGGGTGTGTTGTTTGTAGTATGGATGTTCTGAGTTGGGGGGAAAAGGGGGGTTGTGCTATTTTTGGGGTCGCAGGTCGTGTTTCTGATCTGGAGAGGGATTGTGGAGTTTGTGTTTTTGTTTGTGTTTGGGCTTGGAGGTCCAGTTTTAGGATGAGGGTTTGTAGGTAGTGGTAGTAGGAGAGGGATTGGGCGTTGTGATATTCTAGTATGTGCTGAGGGTTGTAGGTATGATGTGTTAAGTAGGAAGAGGAAGGAGTGTATGTACGTGGATATGACATTTCTCTCCTCCTATCAGGTGCCGTCCGTCCGTCCATCTACTCATCCTCCTCATCATCCACACCCAACCACCTCGCCCGACACCTAACCGCCACGCCCCTAACCTCCCTCCGCCCATCATCCAACGCCCCAACCAACCTCCTAACAACCACCCTCCTGTACAACAACAGCACATCCCGCCCCCACTTCTCCGCCACGAGCGTCAACGCCCTCAAACTCGCCACCTTGACAGCCGCCGTATTACTTCCCGTCGCACAGCTCAGCAGCCGCGTAATCAGCGCATTAGCATGTTCCTCCAACAGCTGCGGTTTTTCCTGCAGCGTGGATGTGAGTGTGCCGAGTGCGGCTTCTTTGACGGCGGGTTGGTGCGCGAGGTCGAGGGATTGTAGGAGGAGGAGGATCAAGGACGCGATTTCAGAGACGACAATGTCGAAGGGCATGAAGCGTAGGGCGCCGGAAAGGGCGATGAGATAGTTTGGCTTCGTGTCTTTGTCTGCTTCTTTGAATGCACTTGTTATACTAGGTACTAGCAGTGCGAACGTCTTGTGCTTGTGTAGGCCCAGGATTTGGCAGTGGTTCGCCTTCGTAAGGAGGTCGTCTGGCTGTAGCAGCGTCGAGAAGCCGTGTGCGACTGTCGCGCCGTACTGCGGGTGCGAAAGTAGCGAAAGAAGAGTTGGGTAAAGTGTGCTGAGAACCGGACTGCTGCGGAGCACGATACCCTTCAGACACGCGAATATGATGCGTATCCGTGGCGGATCGAGCTTAGAAGGGTTGAACAGGTCGAAATCGGCAACGAGTGGGTCCATGCACGTTTTGAGGGCGGCGGAAGTGTAGTATTTGTTGATTATGAGGGACATTTGGCGAAGGGAGGCGGAGCGGGTGGGTGGGGAGAGGGAGGGTTGTTGGGCGTAGTCTGCGAGTGAGGAGACGAGGAGTTGGAGCTCGCATGGGAGAGCGGTGTCTTTGCGGAAGGACGCGAGGAGGTGGGTGGATACGATCATTGTGTTGTGTGTTTCTGGCGCAGCGGTCGTGTTGAAGGGTGGAAGGTCATTTTGTGGTATGCCGCGGAAGAGTGTGTAGACTTCAGCGGCTACTGCGCTCTGCTGCTCGGCTGGCTGCGATCGGATGATTAGATTACAGATCCGTCCGACCAGGTCAAGTGTTTTCTCGTCATCGAAAGCGGTCGGATGCGAAGCATCGGGGCTTGAAGCGCGTTGTATAAGAGGCAGCGCAATGTCTGTGTAGTAGTTCGACTTGGCCGACGTCTGCGATAGCTTTGCTTCACCCTTCGTGAGCGCATAGAGTATTGCTGACAGTAGTGCAATAATGTACTCTGAAGAGGCACCCTGTGCTACCGCGGCGCTGAACTTGTTCTTCAATCGCAAGAGAACAGTGTCGAACACTTGCTCCTCGCTTGCAAGCTTTGCGAACGCCTCCAGTACTGTCAAGTATGCTTTCGAGCCGTCTGCATCCGTATCAGGCAATTGTGCGAGGAAAGCCGGGAACGCTTTGTCCACTACGACTTGCGGCTTGTGATGCGCTATCTCGACGATGCCGTTGATAGCAGCCTCCTTGACTTCGTTCTTGCCATGAGGATCCTCGTGGATGACGATAGCGTGTAAGACCTGAATAATGCGGCCGACATCCTCATCGCCTAGTAATTGTCGCGCTTTCGAGAGTTGTAGTAGTCCATCGAGACATACTAAACGAAACGACACTTCCTTTGCTGGCGCCGTCTCTAGTCCATTGAGCATGACTTCAAGAGCTTGGTCGCGGAATTGGATCAGAGCGTTGTTTCCAGCTTGGTATCCTCCAGGTCCCATCGTACGCCAGTCACCATATACGTCGATGTTGGCTCGGATGAGCTGGGCTAATACTTCGAGCAGTCCTCTTCGCTTGGCCATGATATCTGCAGTCTGAAACAAAAGGAACAGATTCGGCAGTACACCAGCCAGCAGAATGTTAGTCACCTCTGCTGACACATCGGCGATCTTGTGCAGTATGCGTGCGGAAGCTTGAGATTGCTTGGTAGGAGCATCTTCGAGATGCTCGTTGCATTCCTTGATGATGGGTCGCAGGTACGCGTTCAGTGGCCCAGGAGTTCCTTGCGATAATGTCATGGCGATTGCTGCCAGACCTGAAAGCGCTTCTTGAGCAAGGTCCTCCTCTTGCACGTTGAGGACCTCGAACTTCAGTGTGTCCCAGAGGGTGATTGCGTACAACGATACCGTCCTTGTGCCGTATTCGGTAACGCATGCAGTGACGGTCTGCAAGACATCGCGCTTTGTATTCATGGATGTGGAGTCGAGCTTGTCGAACAGTGCAGGGAAGGAGTAAGGCGCGAAGTCCGCAGTAGAAGAGATGCAGTCTCTGAGACGGTCTTTCAGATCTTGAGCGGTGATGCCGTATGGATCGTCTGGAGGCGGTCGGAATGTGATAGGAAAGTAGTTGAAGACGGCGTCAAACAGCTCTTGTGCATCCGCGCCAATTGTCCACTCTATCATTGGTACCTTCAAGATGGAGAAGACGACCATCAGGTTCCGCGGGTCCTTCTCTCCGTCAAAGTATGCGATGAAGCGGGACATGAAGTCTGGTCTGGACTCGTGGTGTTCTCGTAGTGGTGCGCGGTACTTGGCCATGAGAGTGTCGATTAGGCGTAGGACTGGATAACGTTCGCTCTGTTGCTTGAACTGGCGCAGTGGGTGCGTGTTCGTGAGGAGCGTCTCGATTATGCCTACGACTCTTACGTCGTCCCATTTCCCTAGTTCTTCCAAAGCCAGCAGCGCCTTCGCACTCGATCCTAGCCCTTCGTTGTCTTCGGTTCTCGACAGTGTAAAGTCGCAAAGGAGGTTTCCTATAAAATGACGTTAGCCAGGGTCTCTTAACGTCTACTCTGTCCATGACTACACCCAAGGGCGACATCTTGTGCTTTGCAGAACCAATGTGTGTGTGCTCGATTGAGGATGCTTTTCGAGGATGCTCGAGACCCCTGATGGATGGGAATTGCTTGAAGCGTATTGGACGTCAGACGTACGTTGTTGAAGAGACAGGACTTTCTGCGGCGTCGAGGCGAGCACTTCCGCGAGATACGAGATGGCTGTCTCTCTATTAGCAGTGCCTTACTTAGCAGTGCCTTACAGAGCACTCCTACATGTACTCACTCTTTGACCGTGTCGCGCCATCTTCGCTGTTCAGATACTCTCCAAGATCCGTCACGAGGTTGATCAGCTTCAATCGCCCATCTTTCAGTCCTATCAACCATCAGCACAGTTCCATCCCACCAAGCCCCACCAAACATACGCGTTGCGCTCGTCTGCGCCGTCTCGGTCGCCTCCTTCCTGTTCCTGTCATAGTCCAGCAAGTACTGCTGAATATCTGACATTATCACAACGCGTCTTGGCTTGGGTGAATTGAGGAGCGATGACACTGCGCACGCGCTTCGGAAAGTTGCAGATGTCGCCCGCGCGATGACGAAATGGGGTTTGCCCTACAGGTGATTGGCCGGTATCGGAAGGTGGGGGCATGGGTCGCGAAAAAAGTTATGGCAGCGCGGCAGTCGCATGAATCGAGTTGGTTGCGCCGTTATGGGCTGAGGTGATTATATTAAATTCGTGAAGGCGTCAGGACGTGTGCCCTTCTTCTCGTTTTCTGCCTTTCACACCTGCCGCTCCTTCTACTGCAGCCGCTACAAAACTCATCCAAAGCACCCCACCATGGCGGACGAGAAACCCAATTGCAAAGTTATCCTCGCAAACAACATCGCTAAAAGTGTCCTCGAGGAAGTCAGAGATGGTCTGAGCAAGATTGAGCGCAAGCCGCTTCTCGTTGGCTTCCTGTCGAGCGCAGATCCCGCAGCTCGAGTGTACGCCGAGTGGACCGGCAAGACGTGCACTGAAAAGTGAGCATACTTCGCTTTCACGGTTTGTAGGAGCAAGACCTGATACAGATGCAGTGGCTTCGCTTTCGACTTGCGTGAAGTTGACCGCGAGTCCCTCGAAGACGCCCTCATCGACGCGAACAACGACAACACCGTCGACGGCATAATTGTATACTACCCGATCTTCGGCAATCGACAGGACCAGTACCTCCAGCAGATCGTGTCTATTGACAAAGATGTCGAGGGCCTATCACATCGCTACATCTTCAACATGTACCAGAACATCCGCTTCCTCGACCCTGCGAACACAAAGAAGAGCATACTGCCATGCACGCCGCTGGCGGTGATCAAGATCTTGGAGTATCTGAGAATATACAACACCATCCTGCCGTATGGAAATAGGCTACACGGGCGTACAATCACGGTTATCAACAGGAGTGAGGTCGTTGGAAGGCCACTGGCAGCACTGCTAGCGAACGATGGTGCCACTGTCTACAGCGTCGACATCAGCGACGTACAAGAGTTCACACGAGGCGTTGGCCTTCGGAAGCGAAGGCATGAAGTCGTTGAGAAGCCGGGCTGGACTCTCGAGAACTGCTTACCCATCAGCGACGTGGTCATCAGCGGCGTGCCAGGCGACAAATACAAGGTACCCCTTGAAAAAATGCGCGCCGGTGCTGTGTGTATCAATTTCTCAAGCGAGAGGAACTTCACGCCCGAGGTCAAGGAGAAGGCATCGATCTATGTGCCCGCAATAGGCAAGGTGACCATTGCGGTCCTGCTGAGGAACTTGCTGGTAAGCATCCCCTTCGAAGTGAACAAAATCATGCTAACGAAATGCTAGCGTCTCGCGCAGAACCGAATCGATGCTGCGGCTCAGGGCGTTGAGCCAACTTCGACTGAAGAGAAGGTCATCCAGTCGAGCGCTTGAGAAATTTGCATACCAGATCTCATTCATCTTGTTCTTTTTGATACCCACCACAAGGCTAGTTTGCCATAGAAAAGCTCGTCACACCCAGGAGAATCTAAATCTCTTCAGAATCTCGCATTGCGCATGACATGTCCAAACTTTGGCTAGCTCACGGGCGCTCAGGCAATCCTGAACCATGGTTCACAACCACCAAGCGCGAAAAGTGGATGTGTGCTTTCAAGATTCTCCTCAAATTCTTTTACACAGTCAACACACCAAATACACACACTTCACGATTCAACATGGCTGAAATCTTCCGCGACATGTTCCCACAACTCAACCAATACTCCGCAGTCCCCTCATCTCGATGCCTGTCCAGAAAGTACGCAAACACCTCTCTTCCCATTCCCCCATGATCTAATTCTAAAACTCATCTAGGTTCTCCAAGACTCTCGACCCCGACTATCTGAACAACCAAGGCTCCAAGACGTTGATCCTCATCGTAATGTTCGCAGCGTTCCTGCTTCCCATGGCCCACAAACTCTACGCATACCTCACCGCCAACATCGTCGTCAAACCCAATGACCCTCCCCAAACGCGCGCCACTATCGTCCTCAAGTATGCCAAAGAGATCTGCAAGGCTTACTACGACGTGTCCGCCGATTTTCTCACCGACCGCGAAAACAAAGAGATCATCGGCCATGTTGAAAGTGTAGTAGATATGGTTTTCGTTCTGCTGGCGCTCGCACAGGGCTTGAATTATGTGAGTACGGCGCTGCTTCTTGGTGCGTCGGCGTGTACTGGGTTCGCTCTGGAGGAATTGGACTGCGAGGAGATCGAGGAGCTGAAGGCTCAGGTCGAGATGTTGAATAAGATGGATGGGAAGGCGGTGGTGGCAAGGGATTTGAGGGCGGAGGATGGGGTGCATTCGACGGATGAGGATGAGGAGTGGGAGGAGTTTGTGGTTAATTGGGAGGAGTAGGGGACGGATACGTTGTCCTTCTGGGGTTCAGATACGGCTTTTTGGTCGCGAGGTTGATGCGGTGGCTTGATAATGTGCGTACATTACGCCACCCCACATTTGCGTTTCTCGAAATTTCTCAACCTATGACTCTGGCTTTATTTGACTCATACTTTACCAGTTGGAGGTATCTTCTCGACACACGTTGCGTGGTGGTTGTTGATCTCCATAATTCGCGTTCGTGTCTTAGGCAGCAAGTTTTAGCCCTTCGACGTGTCAACATCAACACCAAAAAGATGCAACGTACACTACTCGTAATCGAAGCTATATAGTTCCGCATTTTTCATCAATGTCTCTATCACAAAGTCGTTCGATTCTTTTTGTATTTTTTGATCCCACCAAAATTGTACCACACAGCACACCACCTGCAAACGACACTTCATCATGAGATCCGACCTCCAACTACGCGAGTACGCACCAGCACCCCTCGACATACACCGCCTCAACATGAGATCCGATATCCAAGTCCACAACTGCGCAACTGCGCCTTACACCACGAATCTCAAACGCCGCCCAACCACACCACACGAGCGCCTCAACCGCGCCCCCACGAAACCTCAAGACCGTCGGTACGCAACACCCATACTCGACTCCAATAACCCCTAACACAATGCAGCATCACACGCAAACTCTTCCTCGCACTCAAGACATTCACATGCGTCATGGCCATCATGTTCCCCCTCGCTTTCTCGTTCTTCGCGTGGAAAACGTATAAGTACTTCACCACGAAAACTAGCACGTATTCCGAACAGACTGCAGGCAAACGCGCAATTACACACGATCTACCTGCACACGTCTCGTCCTACACTCTTATCCAACGCGCAAGTCCCAACGCCAACTTCCAATCCCTACAAGACCACATCAACGCATATAAATCCAGTATCACCACCTTCCTAACAAGCCCCGACAAGAAAGCGCTTTTGTGGAAAGGCTCTGTGTGTTTCTTCAGCATTGCGAGTTTAGTCCTGCTGTATTCTAGAGAGGGCTCGTGGTGTAGCGTTGGCTTACTGGCTTTGTTTCAAGGGGCGGAGTACTTGAAGGCGTGGGCGGACGTGCTGCAGAGCAAGAGGATTGAGGAGTTGGAAGGGAGGATTGGGGAGTTGGAGAGGGAGATTGAGGGATTGAGGTTGGAGAGTGTGGGTGCTGAGGGGTGGGACGTATGTGGTGGTGAAGAATGAGTGCAGTTTCTAGGAATCGCGTTGGAGATTGGAGATCAGGGGTTGGGTGGGCTGTGGTTCATACAGCGTAGTACTCAAAGATTTCAAACATCGTTTAGCATGCCCTCCACAGCATCACCATCTCCCCTACTCACCCAAAAAAAACCTACACCCTCTT